>Ga0265314_10000618_pt1 | contig 43803 bp, 52 predicted proteins | sample 4126metaG_FD_203106 | JGI IMG/M metagenome (GOLD analysis project Ga0265314, IMG submission 203106) | Rhizosphere microbial communities from Carex aquatilis grown in University of Washington, Seatle, WA, United States - 4-1-26 metaG | ecosystem: Host-associated > Plants > Roots > Rhizosphere >... | reverse complement strand
CCTTCGGCCTGCCCACACTGCCCACAGCCCGCAAACAATTCTTCCCCTTTTCAGGTAGAACACAGACCAAACCAGACCGGACATCTAGGACTGCTTATGATCCGGACATCTAGGAGTGTCACCGACAGAAGAAATGAAACCATCGGTGTCGCGCGCGACACATGAAGAAATCGAGGACCTGCTCATGGCTATCAAGCTTCACCTTCTCGCCTCGCTCCCCTTGCTGCTGCTCGCCGGCTGCGGGGAAAACGACCTCAACGTCGGAACCATCGACGCCGGACCCGATTCGCCCGGCACGGGTGGCGTCAACGTGACCGGCGGCGCTGGCGGCGGCTCTGGGGGCGCCGGTGGTGGTCAGACGGGCGGTGGCCAGAGCACGACTTGCGACCCGCTGGCGCCGGCCCCCAAGCCCATTGGCTGGGCCAGCATCATCGCGGGCGGGCGAAGCGCGACCGGCACGGTCTACGCCGTGGACCAGACGGCCGACAGCGTCCAGCGGGTCTTCGTCTCCGACGCAGGCGGAACTATGGTTCGCCAGCGGATCGCCGGTAGCGGCTCGGGCACCAGCCCCTCAGGCACCGGCTTCTACGTGTTCTCGGTGACCGACACGAGCGCGCCTTTCGTACTTCAGATCGACGCCTCGAGCACGGCCGCCCTGCGCATGGGTGTCGTGCAAGGAACCCTCACCGACCGCAAGACCTTCGTCATCGGCCAAGACGGCGAAGAGCTTACCGTCCTGCCCAACGCGACCATCGCCGCCATGCCCGTGCGCAACCTGCCCGGCACCATCGTGGCCGAGTACGTCGCCACGTTGCCCGACGGTCGTGTGATGCTGGTCACGCGACCACTAGACGATTGGTCGTACCAGGACTTCCGCCTCTTCTTGGGCCCGCCGAGCGTGGTCGCCGAGCGCCAGGTCGCCAGCGTCACGCGCGCCGAGGATGGCGGCACCACGACGATCCTGTTCGACCTCGACGGCGTACAGGCCACTGCCTATTTCCCGGTCCTCGTCGCCGACGCCAGCTTCGTTGCTGGTCCGGCTACGCTCACGGTCGGCGGTGTCGTCACGCCGCTTACGCGGGCGACCACGCCGCCCTCGAATGCGGTTTATCTCTGCTTCGGCGGGTCAGCCGTCGACGCCGGGCGGGATGGGCCGGGAAAGGATGATACGGGGCTTCCGCGCGTGGAAGTAGCTTCAGAGCCCACGGATGGGGGGCCGGCGTGCGTGGCGCTCGCGAGCGTGAGCGACCAGTGCCCGGCGGATTGGGGCACGGCTGTCGCGGACCAGTCCGCGTTCTGCGCCGCGTATGCGTCGCCGTACGATGCGTTCCTGTCGATCGCGAGCTGCAGGGGTAGCTTGCACTACACGAGGTACTTGTTCGACGCTGGTCCGCGCGTCTGTCTTTACGATCCGACCACCGGGGCGCTGGTCGGCTACCGCGCGGTCGATGCGAAGGCTGGGTTCGAACAGACGAGCTGCGGGTCCAACCAGGCTGACTTTGACGATCAGGGTTGCGCAGGAACGAGGTGCGCGAAGGTCGATGCCTCGGCATCGGCAAGCGACTAGACAGTGAACGGGCCGAGGCGAGCCCCGAAAGTGCCACCTCGCGTATTCGAAGTGTCCTCAGGGAGCTTCGGGCCAGAACATGCACTCCGGTACGCGAACTCCATATTCCCTTGCAAATCGTCAATAGCCCTCCCCGTCCTGTGCGAATACTGGATCTGCAGAAATCGTCGTGATATCGAGCGGTTTTTTTCTGGTTTGCATGGCGAACTGATGCGTGAGAGCCGGAGGTTTTGGCTCCCATGGCCGCTCGAAGGACAGGTCTCGATCCTCCGTTGCCGCTCCAGTTTCTGGCAATGAGGTGATCGCTCACACTTTGACCGAGGTGGTGAGTTTGTCACGATGGTTGCTGTGTTTGCACTACTGGCTCGCACTGCGGAGTTCCTCTTCTATCACCTGCTCCTAGCGATCGCGGACCGTGTGAGCCGGCTGCCGCGGAATACGATGATGCCTGAGGCGATGAGGCTCTATCGTGAGAACATCGCGCTCAAGGCGCAGCTCGACGCACTCGGGGGGCACCTTTTGCGCTTGGAGAAGCCTGCGGCGCCGCTGCCCATCCAGACGCAAGCGGCGCAGGTTTTTGCGTATTTTCTCACGCGAGGGAACGAGCCGTTCCAGCGCTACTTTCTGTCGGCTTCGGTGCGGACCATCAGACGTTGGGCAACGCGCTTTCGCTTTCGTCGTCGGTGTGTCGAGGTGGGTGGGCGGCCACCGATTGACGACGGGGTGGTCGATCTCATCGTGACGCTGAAACGTGAAAACCTCGGTTGGGGTCAGCGCCGCATCCGGGAGGAGCTGCGCCGCATCGGCATCTGCGTGAGCGCTCCAACGGTTGCACGTATTCTGCGGGAGCACGGGTTCTCGCCACGACCTGGTCGGAGGATTGACTTTGCGCGTGTCAAAGCCGCCGCCAAGGACGCCTTGTGGGCGCTCGACTTCTTCGCGGTTCAGACGGGGAGGGGCGTCTGGTTGCAGGCTCTGCTCATAATTGATGTCCACACTCGCGAATTACTCGAGCTGCGGGCTTACGACGGATGGGACGTCGATTCGGTGTGGACGACCCAGGTCTTCGCTGCGCTGGTGGGGCGAACGAAGAGGAAGCCGACGGCGGTGGTTCACGACCACGGGGCGCACTTTCTCGGAACCTTCAGTCGGCAACTTCGAGTGCTTGAGGTTGGCGAGGAAACCACGCCAACCGGACTACCTTCGATGATTTGCTACGCCGAGCGAGCGATCGGATCCATTCGGCGTGAGCTGCTTCGACATATCCGCGTTGCGGATGTCAATGAGCTACAGTTCTTTCTGGATGAGTATCGGTCCTACGCGAACACCGAACGGCCGCACCAGGGGCTTGGTGGACGCACGCCCGAGGAGGTTTCAGCTCGCCTGCCCGAGGCCGAGGTCATCGACATCGCCATGGTTCGCGCTCGAAGGCTGGTGCGGCGTCCGTACGCGCATGGGCTGCTCCGGGGCTATTCGCTCGTCGAAGAGGACCCGGCACGGGAAGCCGCGTAGGCTGATCAGCGTGACCAACCCGAAGGCGGTTTTCCACGTGCGGATCGCACGGATGGGTGCCCCTTGTCAGTGCGCACGCGCGACGTTGAATTTGTGGGTTCGGCTACAGTCATTTCGTGGCAACCAGGGTCGACGACTGTCCCGACGTGCTCGTAGCGTGAATCATGAGCGTGTTGCCTTGCACGCAGTAGTCGGATTGCTCGGCGGTGGAAGCGGAGCCGTTTTTCATCGCAATGGTGTCGCCTGAGGTTGTGTACGTTCCGCTTTGGGGCGACATCGCTGCATTCAGGGTCTCGTTGCACGCGCATCCGCCCGATGGAGTTGACGTGCACGAGACGGAAATGCCCGCGTCTGCCATTCCAGGGTTATTGAATAGAGAATCCATGGTGGAACACGAGGACAGCCCGCTCGTAAAGCACCCGGGCGTATAGGTGAGGGTGGTAGAGCCGTTCACGGCCACATCAGCCGTGTAGGTGCCATCGGATTGAAACGTGAAAGTCCCCGTGTACTTTAAGTTGGCTAGGGCGGTCGTTGTGGAGCATGAGGCATCGCTTTGGGATACGCCCGCGTCGGCAGTGGAGTTGCACACGTTGGCGATATGCCAGGTCCCAACGACCGAGCCCCCGCAGGGTGAGAACGAACCGCACGAGGTGCTCGATCCTCCACTGCAAGCAGACAACGTGACTGCAACGAGCGTGGGGACGAACAAGGTCTTCTGCATAAGCATCTCCCTCCCAGGAAGCGGGCCTGTGGTCATTGTGTAGCATACCGTGAAAGCTTCGGGCGCAGAAGAGCCCATCCCTCTCGCGAGCGATGCCGGTCACCGCCGCTCTCTGCTACGATGAGCGCGTCTTGCTTTTCAGGCCGAAGTGGTGAGGTTGACGCTTTCGCGGGAACCGCGCTCTTTCGGAATTCAGGCACCTCTGCCGGAGCCGGGGAGGGTTTCTTGGGATCACGCTGAGGATCTCAGCGCTGTTAACCAGACGGATGGGGCAGGGGTAGAATGGGCCAGCGTTTTCTAAGTGGGCAGTGATCTCTGCCAAGAACATGAGCCATTCCAGTCACTTGGAAGCCAGAGATCAGTTGAAGCAGGCGTTCGGGTGAGTTTGTGGGAGCCACACCGCTGCCCGCACCAACTTGGGTGGGGCAGGGCGGTTAACTGGGGCGCCGAGACGGCGATTCTGGCAGCGCGCTGATGGGCCTGTTTCTGCCGGGTCTTGCGCGTGTCCGGTCCATTGCGTAGGCAACGGGCCATTTTGCAGAGATCACTCGTCGGCGCCTGGGACCGGATTCTCACTACCCAAAGTGCTCTCTGGAGGCTTTTCTGGGGAGAATCTCGGCAAGCTGCTGCGAGAGTCCGTTCCTTTGGTGTTGAGTGGTTCCAGTGTTCGCAGCGAGGTGTTCGTCGCGCCGGAGCTCTGGCTTATCGAGGTTGATGGCGGTCAGATCGGTCAGGTCATTCGCAACCTGGTTCTCAACGCGCGCGAAGCGATGCCGAAAGAAGGAATCATCACTCTCCGGGCGGGCAACGTGGTGCTAGGCCAGGGGGCTGGGGTGATGCTTCCGCCAGGGGACTACGTGCAAATCGAAGTGGCGGATCAGGGCACCGGAATCCCGCCCGAGGTTTTGCCCAAGATCTTCGATCCCTACTTCTCGACCAAGATGAGGGGGACCGACAAGGGAATGGGGTTGGGGCTGACCATCTGCCATTCCGTGGTGAAGAAGCACGGGGGCGCTATCACCGTGGGCTCGAGCCCGGCCGGTACGACTTTTCACGTCTATCTTCCGGCTTCTCCCCGACGCAGCTTGGATGCCAAGTCGAGCCAGGGCGACAACCGACTATGGCGGGGAAGGGTGCTGATCATGGACGACGAGCCCGCCATGCGCACGGTGATGGCCAGGATGCTCGAACAAATGGGGTGCGAGGTTGGGCTCGCGGCAGATGGAGAGAGCGCGACGGAACTCTACCGCAAGGCGAGACAAGACGGTCGCCCGTTCCACGTGGTGATTCTGGACCTGACCGTTCGGGGAGCCATGGGGGGCAAGGAAGCTGCTCGTGCCGTCCTCGCGAGTGACTCTTCCGCTCGGATCGTGGTCATGAGCGGACACAGTGAAGACGAGGTCATGCGAGATTACCTCCAGTACGGATTCAAAGGTGCGCTTGCCAAGCCATTCGATCGAGCGGCCTTGATCGCCATCCTGGAACGTGTTTCGGCAGAAGCCACCAATCATTGATTTTCACTCCCTCGACGCGATTGAGAGGCTCTGTAGCGGTCCAACGAATTTCGCCCTGTCCTGTGCGAAAAGTGGATCGTGCAAAACCGTGGTGATATCGAGCGTTTCTCCTCGATTCTTCCGGGACGCTCGTCGGCGAATCCGCGGCTTATGGCACTGTCATGTCTTCCCGAAAGTCAGCTCTGACGCTTCCGTTGCCACTGTAGTTTCTGGCAGCCTGGCTGGCGGTGTGGCTCGGCCGGGTTCTGCAGGAGCAAGTCGAGTATCTGAAGGCTGAGAATCTGCTCCTAGAACCGGTTGACGGCGCTGTCGAGCCGGGTTCGCCGCCAGGTCGACAGCGTCGTCGCGATGGCGAAGGATCTCGCCTGGCCAGTGGCGGCAAGGACCGCGATGACCAAGCCGAGTGTCTTGCGAAGTGCCTTGTGAAAGGGCTGGAGAAGGCTTGCTAGAAACGGGTAGTTTCGCTCTGGGCTCACGGGAAACCTCCTTCGTTTTGATTTGCAAACCAAACTTCAGGCGGTCCGTGGGCCCATTTCCACTTATTTTTCAGGCGAGCTCGTAACCGATCGAAATGATCCAGCTTCTTCGAGGTCGATTCGATAGGCGGTCAGCTCATCGGGGCCTTGACCTCGAAGCAAAAGGCGTGTTAATCATGGCCCATGGCGTTGCCAGAGAACTATGCTCCGATGCGCGGCGGGGAACGAAGCTGGTGGCGCTCTCTATTGGAGCTACTTCTTCTAACCGGTCTTGCCTTCCTGATTTGGCAAAATCGGTCGCAAGCACGACAACTAGCGGACCTGGAGTCATCTCTAAGAGAGCTTGATTCTCGGGTCGAGCTCAGCGCTGAGCGCATGCGTGCTGTGCCAGCTCTGCGACCCTCCCTCACCATCAATCCCGTCCTCGCAGACGAGATTGCAGAGCGTGTTATTGCGCGGATGTCGGTCCCTGCGAAGCCCGCGGAGCCGAAACGTCCTGCCGGGGGAGAGAAGGGGATCGCGCCTGTATCTCCCTCGGAGGACCGCGCCAATACGATCGTAGACGCGGCGATTCGCAGCGGCAAGCTGCGACAAGAGGATGTGCTCGCGATCCGCGAGATCCTGGCGAAGTCCGGTGACCCCGAGGCATTTCGACGTGTTGGAACTCGAATTGCGGCTGCAATCAATCGCGATGAGATTCAGCCCGAGTCGCCCGAGGTCATGTTTCCCTAGTCTTCAGAGCTAGAATCAAACCACGTGAAAGGAAAATACTATGCGACGAATATTGATCACACTGTCAATCCTTGGACTTGCGGCGCTGGCCCCTGCATCGAGCCAGGCCGGCTATGCAGCCGGTGACTCTGCGAGCTGCACAAAGTATTCCGATGGATCTGGGTACTGCTCAGGAACCATGCGGGGGTTCCGCAAGTCCGGTGGTGCAAACGATCAGGTGTACCTTTACATCACCGCGGCCGGAATGGTCAACTTTACGGCCAATCTGAATAGCAAGGGCTATGCGTGCGTTTTCTCGACGAGCACCACCAGCATTGTGCAATTCGCAACAGCCGTGACGCAAGCCAACGGATACTTCGTGATCAGTTGGGATTCGAGCGGCGCCTGCGGGACCAGCTACTACTACCAGGGCTCGGCCTATAGTACTTACCCGTAGCGAATAAGCCCCGCGCTGTTGCCGGCGCGGGGCTATTACAATCTGTGCGGCGTCGTCTGGACGCCGTCGTTGAACAGGCCCGGGTGGTAGATACCATCGGCGTCGCCGATGAGCGTGTCCTTTGGCACCACACAAATCGAGCAGCCGATACCAGTCGGCGTTGTTGCGTGCGAGGCGTGAGACCTCCAACCCCAGCACGATGCCTACGTGCCCGAGGGCGACCTCGGCAGTCATCTGTGGCCAAGCGCCACGGCCGCCAAGCTGCCGCGCAAGCGGCTTCGTCCAACAGCATTTATCGGACATTTCGGGTCATGATCTAGCGATTCGAAAATGGCGCCTGAAGGTACTACCGGCCTCACAGGAGGCACGAGTTTGCTTGCTATTTTCCCGTCGTGGCGTTATTGGTCTCACTCTGCCGCTCAGGGGCGTTTCTGGCTGTGCGCGCAGATGTTGTCTCAGTCTCTGGATTGAGAAGCAACTGAAGCAGCAGGCGGCCCGAGATTGGCGCTGCTGAGGAGAAGGCCATGTTCACCCGTAATGAGCCTCGAAATCACACGCTCGCGTCGATGACCAGGGCGGCTGATGCCCGTGGATGTTGTGTTGAGGATGGTGGCGATCCATCCGCCAACAGGAGAGGCGTGCGCGGCCTTATCGCTGGAATGATTCTGCCCTTCGTCGCACTGGCAGCTCAGGGCTGTGCGTTCGTGGATGTTGAGGTTTCTCCCCCGCACGACAAGGTGCTGGCCCAAGACTCCTCCTTGGGCCGTAGCCGGGAAGTCACGCTGGCTATGCCTTTCGCTGACCAGCGTCCCTTCGCAGATCGTTGCGGAATGAAGAAGAACTCCGTCAACATGGACACCGCGGACGTGCTTTGCTCGGTGCCGCCTTCGAGATGGCTGTCCCGAGCCCTGGCGCACGCGCTGACCGCCGCCGGTTTTCGAGTGAAGACCAACCCGACTGTGCAAACGGCTACCGCGGTGCAGATTGATGGAACAGTTCTGCAGTTTTTTTTGGAAGCCGATCGCGGGTTCTTTCTTGTCACGCCCGAAGCCGACATCTCAGTGAGGCTGGTGGTTTCCTCCCAGTCTGGCCTCTATGCCGAACGTACGTTTTATGTCAAAGGAATCAGCCCGTCGTACAACTACCAGCAAGCTGCCGACAACGGCACCAGGGACGCTGTCACCGCCATGGTCAAGGCCATCGCGACATTGCTCGATCGCTACCCGCAACTCGGAATACCAGCGTCACTCGCAGCGTTGAACAACAAGGAGTCCGGACAATGAAGCAACCCTTAAGGGTCGTGGGCGGGCTGCTAGTCGGACTCCTTGGCTTGGCCGGGTGCGCACGGCGTGTCACGATTCGCCCCGATCTTGTCGTTTCTCGTAACCAGCCCGATTGGATCATCCGCCGACTGCCCACGCCACCACATCAGGTAGTACCCGAGCCAATGCCGTCGCCTGCGACCGTGCCTGCAAACGAAGCTCCCCCCTCACCCTCGCCGGCAAACGTAGCGCCAGCTCGCTAGCGCAGAGCCCAAACCATGAGGTCTCGCGTGGAATCCATCATAACAGGTCCCGGGACAAAGGCACGTGGGGGCATCCTCATTGGAGTGACGCTGGAAGCGCTGTTGTGCCTTTTGGCATCGGCGGCGTTTGCTCAAGACAATCTTCAGGGGCCCCCACCCGATTCCATGCAACAGGGCGGGGCACAGCAGGAGCGCCAGGCTCCACCGCCAGAACCTCCGCAAGATGGCATTCCACAGCAGCAGCCCCAGACTTTTCCGCCAGAGACTCCTCAACAGATTTTTCCACAGCAACCACCGCAGCCCCAACAGTATCCCAAACAGAGCGTCCCCCTGCCGAGCCACCGCCGATCACCACGCCCTGACAATGAGCCGGACTATAATACGCCACGACTACTGGTTGGGGGGTATGTTGGATTTGCCACGCCGGTCGCGAGCATGAGTGACCATTACGACACATGCTTGCGTATAGGAATTTTTCTCGGCTGGCAACTCAGCCGCAATCTTTCGCTCAACCTGGAACTCACACACGATTCTCTGAAACCGAGACTCTCCCAAAACGACTACGCCCTTGAGAATGTTGCAATGGATTTTTCATTCAGTCCCTTGTATCACCTACCCCTCGGCTACGCCAACCTTGATATCGTTACGGGCCCAAAGCTTGGATTCTTCAACAAGTTCGCTTCCTCGTGGTCCGATGGGTGGCTGGTCGGAGCCAACGTCGGGGTTCTTGTTGTCATGGGCGGTGCCGCGCTTGGAGTGTTGTTTAGCTATACCGGTCGCCACTATTCTAGCTTGTGCCCAGCCGGCTCAGCCGACTCAGGCGGCGATTGTCTGGATCAGATGCGGTCAATAATGTTCCAGACTGTTTCGCTGAACGGCGTGATTCTTTTCTGAGCGGAGCGGAGCCGGCCTGCGCTTCTCGGGGCCATGCTGGCTACCTTTCGCATGCGGAGGGAAATCGGGGAGATAGACGACAGGGAAATGCCTCGACTGGCACCTCGTGATCCGCGAAGACCTCATATGCACGGGGAAGCGTGAGCATTCTGGGCCCGGGGGTAGGTAGGATGGCGGCCCCATGCGCCTTGTCGTGTGCCTTCTGGTCTGGGTCCTCCGCGCGGTCCTCACGTCGCGTCGCTCTCTCGCCCTTGAGAACCTCGCTCTTCGGCAGCAGCTTGCGACCTACATCCGAATCCAGAAGCGGCCTCGGCTCAAACCCGGGGAGAAGGCGTTCGGGGTATCGCTCTCGAAGGCCTGGCGGGACTGGTGCTCGGCCCTGGTTCTGGTCAAGCCAGCCACCGTGATTGAATGGCACCGGCGTGGGTATCAGCACTACTGGGCCTGGAAGTGCGGGAAGCCGGGCCGTCCCCCGATCCCCGCCGAACATATCGCTTTCATCCAGCGCATCAGCACCGACCACCCAGCGCTCAACCACTTCATCTTCCTCGACGCGAAGCACATCTTGGGCGTGTGCCGGGAGTACGTGGAGTTCTACAATCGAGCGCGGCCGTCCCAGGCGTTGCATGCGATACCGGAGCCGTACCCGGAGCTGGTCACACCGCCACGCCGGAGCGGCGAGCTGATCGCGCTGCCGGTGCTTGGCGGAGTACAGCACGACTACCGACTGGCGGCGTGAAGAGCGGGTCCGAGCCGCACCTGGTTGGCGCGCGCTGGGCAGACAAGACTGCGTGAGTGCCGAAGCGTCTTGATCCGTTCCAATCAGAGCCCGGTAGCGCCCTTGCCTGGGCGGCCACGCTTGCGGGTCTGCGCGTTTCAGGAGCTGCATCGGGTTTTCGCGGAGTACGCGGCACCGTCAGAACGCGAAGTATGGCCCCCTACCCGCCGGTGTCGCCTGGCTTTCAATCGACGTCGCAACGTTGCGGCCGAAGAAGAAGGGCAATCCCCAGTCGAAGGTAGGCGTCGAGGCATCGTTGCCACTGGCCGGCATGGGCCCGGCAATGTCGTCGAAGGCGAAGTAGCTGGTATTGAGCGCGGTCGCGTTGGCGACGGAGAAGCTGACCGTGGTGCTGGCCCCACTTGTTCCAGATAGCTGGGCGGCCAGATTCAGGGGCGAGCTGGGACAATAGAAGTCGTTCATTGGGCGGGAGCACTGGGCGATATTGGCGGTCGAGGCGGTAAGAAAGAAGATGGCGTTGGACCCGCTATCGAGGAAGCTCAAATGGCTGGAGCCCCCCACAGGATAGGTTGTGGTTATGAAGCCATTGCTGTCGAGTGGCAACACCGTGCTCGAGCCAAGACCGTTGTTGGGCTGCGTTCCGATGCCGAAGAGCATACGTCCGGCTACCGACGCGGCGCCAGCTGCGGTGATGCTGGGCAATTGAATGATGACGCCGTTGTTGTCCGCCGCAAATGCTGCCACCGGGTGCGACACTTGCTGCGCCACCAGGACCGCTGTCGTGCTGCAGGTTCTGCCACTGCAAGCGTAGTACAAACCAGGGTTCGCTCTGCCCGAGACTTGGCAGGAGCTTCCGCAGTCCTGCAAGTACACGCCGACGCCCAGGATGCCATTGGCCCCCAGCGATTGCAGATCCGTGATCGGCGTTCCTGTGCAATTGGATGGCAGGGGATAGGTCGAGACGCCGATCATCTGAATCGGGAGATTGCTTGCGGCCTTCTGGCCAATTTGAACGTCAGCCCGCCTGACCGGGCCCCACGCCGAGCCGTCAAGGAATGGCAGGCACTCGGCAAGACCTGCGCCGCCGGTCGCGGGGAGGGCGGGAAGTGCCAGCGAGACTGCCGATTCGAGAACTCGGACGCCCGTTGATCCCGTGTCGACCAGGAAGTGGTCCAAGGTCTGACAGGTGGTGGTACCAGGTTCGCACAGGGTGACGGTTGCGAAGGCACCGTCGACATACTCAACGTTGTCTGGCCCGCTGTCCACGACAATGGCGACCACGTTGGTGTCATCCGTCGAGGTCGTGGTGTTTGTCGCGGTCGTGGTGGTCGATGTTGTCGCGGATGTGTCGGTCTGGGTCGCGGTTGAGCTTGCTGTCGCAACGGTGGTGCTCGTTCCTACACCCGGGCTTCGATTTCCGGTTGGTTGGCTGGGAAGCGTGGGATAGTCGCCCGGTCCGCCGGAGCAGTTTGCGAAGAGAGCAACCACCGCGATGGCGAGAGGCGATTTTGTCATGGGCGACTTCCTACTGAATAGCTTCTGGCGCAACGTCCGCCGGTAGCAGATCCGTTAGGTAGACACGCCCAAAGTGCGCACGCTGAGGGCCGCCCATCACCAGAACCATTCCCGGCAGATCGATGCGCACGGGGCCACGGGCGATTCGCCTGCCACGCGTGGCGGCAATGAGTTGTTCGTAGTGCGCTCCCATGATGTCGCGGAGGTTCGGTCGCCAGCCACCCGACCAGGACACGGCGAAGATCTTGCCGTTGTGGTTCGCGAACTCACGGACTTTGACACCGGTCGGCGCCGACAATTCGTGAATCGTGAAGTGCGAATTCTGCCTGACCTGGAGCGTGGCCTGCAGCCGCGCCTGATCAGCGGCGACAGCAGTCACGTCGTCGCCCAATGCTGCGTGGGCTCCAGGAGCGGCATGAATTACGAAGAACAAAGCCAACAGGGCACAGAATCGTCGAATCAGTACGCGTGCTCTTTGCATGACTCTCTCAGTATGGCCTTAGGCGGGCAGGTGTGCCCTCGACTCAGTGACACCGGACCATTCGCACTGATTGCGCTCGTGGATGTGCACAGCCTTTGTCGGCGGCTATCTCACCCTCAAACGCTCTCTGGGAGACGTCTTCCGTGCCGATGCCCGCATCCTGCATTCCTTGGGTCGTGCCCGGCTCTGCGGATAGTCATTTTGCGAGCGACCGGTGTAACAACCTGCCCAGGTTAGCTGTCATTGAATAGGTGCAGTTGGCCCAATGGAATGATGTGCCATAACAGGCGAGCATCCGCCGAGGCGGACGCATGGCGTGAGTTTCAGCGGAAGCTCGCTGATGCCGGGCTGATGCAAGAAGCCTGGGCTCTAGTGGAGGACGGGCCACCAAAGAGTGCACCAGGGAGCATCTACTATCTGAATCTCGGGGCTTTCCTTGAAGACTTCCGTGCCCCAGACTCCTTGAGTCCGGCTGAAAGGATCGTGTACGCCGAGTTCGTCGAACGCTTGGTGATGAATGGCGTCTTCCGCCCTGAGTTCGCCGCGCCGGTCCTGGTTGCTCTGCATGTGTAGTCGCCTCGTCCTATGCCCGTGAGACTATTGAGGAGCCAGCAAGCCACCCGCAATTCGTCGATGCTGCTGCGTACACATCAGATGTCTTCGCATGTTGATCTTGCATGCCTTGACCACATGGGTCGATTGCGCTCAGCGCGATCGGGGAAACGCACTACTGCCTGATCCTCCCGTCCCGTACGGAAATTCATGGCCGCCGGTCACGCGGCCTCTCGGACATAGAAGTTGAGCATTCCCCCAAGCCGAGACTGGCGGACGACCTTGTATTGAACCCCGTTCTCGTTCGTTGATGCGGCCCGCTTCTCGATCAGGTGTCCACCGATCCCTTGATGAAAGCGCTCCCTGTGCGCGGTCATGAACTGCTTCCTCGTGCGCTTCTTCTCTCGCTCCGGCGGTGGCTCCATGCCAGCCTGTCCCAAAACTCGGCTCGAAGAAAGCGATTTGAATCCAGGAGGTTTGGAGGGGGGAGTCTGAGCCCAGCGGGTCGATGCTGTCTCTGCCGCTGCAATTCTTGGCAGCGTGGCTTGCGGTGTGGCTCGGACGGGTGTTGCAGCAGGAGGTCGACTACGCTCAGCCTGAAACCTAGTCCTTGAATCCTCAGCCATGATCTGACTAGATTAGTCTGATGAAGATGGTCAGTTTGTCCGAAGCGAAGGCGCACCTGTCCCGGCACGTGGAGCGAGCCAGACACGGCGAGTCGGTGCGTATCCAAGTGCGCGGTGTGCCCGTGGCCGAGTTGGTCCCGATCCGTGACGAGTCATCCGGCAAGCCTGATGAGGGCGATTTGCGGGCGCTGGAGCGGGCAGGGCTCGTCCGCAGGGGCCGCGGTCAGATGCCTGCACTGATCTTCAAGCCAGGGCCATCCGTACGGGGGAAGGGCCTAGCCGCTACCCTCCTCGACGAGCGCCGTGCGGGGCGATGAATGAGGTTCTGGGATTCGTCCGCAATCGTCCCTCTGATTGTTGAAGAGGCCGGCAGTTCAACCTGCCGTCGCCTCCTACGCGCCGATCCTGGTATCGGGGTCTGGGCCCTGTCCAGGGTGGAAGTGCTGTCTGCGATATGGCGTCGGGTGCGAGCCGGTGACCTGGAACACGCCGGGGCCGTGCAGGCCATACGGAGGCTCGATGCGCTGTCTGCGCATTGGCTCGAGGTTGATGGCTTCGACGCCGTTCGCACCCGGGCCGAGCGCATCTTGGCCGTGCATCCACTAAGAGCAGCCGATTCTCTTCAGCTGGCCGCGGCCTTGGTTCTCTCGAAGGATCGCCCGCACTGGCCATTCGTGACTGGGGACGTTCAGCTGGCTCGGGTCGCAGAACTGGAAGGATTCAACGTTATCGTTCCGGAGGCCGCCACGGCGGGTCCGGAATGACCGCCCAAGACGATTCTGCGTTGGTACCGAGAGCTGGTGGCGAAGAAGTACGACGGCAGCCAGCAGTGAGGGCAGGGGCGGCCGAAAACGGCGGCCGAAATCGCAGCGCTCGTCGTCAGGATGGCCAAGGAGAACGAGCGTTGGGGCTACACACGGATCAAAGGTGCCTTGCAGAACCTGGGGCACAAGATCGGTCGAAACACGATCAAGCGCATCTTGCAGGAACACGGCATCGACCCGGCCCCAGAACGTGGGCGGCGAATGTCCTGGGCGACGTTCATCAAGGCTCACGCGGGCGTGATCGTCGGGATGGACTTTTTCACGGTGGAGGCGGTGAGCTGGCTCGGGCTGGTTCGGTACCACGTGCTGTTCGCGATCGACATTGCCAGCCGGAGGGTAGAGATCCTCGGGATCGCGGTTAACCCTGGAGGGGCGTGGATGGGCAGATGGCGCGCAATCTGACCGACTCGGTGGACGGCTTTCTCCGAAATGCGACCTACCTGATCCACGACCGGGATCCGCTGTTCACCGAAGCATTCGAAGCAATCCTGGCCGAGCGAGGGTTGAAGTGCGTGAGGATTCCCGCGCGAAGCCCGAACTGCAACCCGCATGCGGAGCGTTTTGTCAAAACGGTCCGGGAAGAGTGCTTGAATCATCTCGTCCTTTTCGGCGAGCGCCACCTTCGGCACGTCATCAAGGAATTCATGGCCCACTACCATTCCGAGCGTTTTCACCAGGGCCTTGGTGGCCAACTCATAAGGAAGCAGGTTGGTCCGACGAATGACAACTGCGCCGCTGGCAAGATTGTTCGTCGCTCACGCCTCGGTGGCGTGCTGAACTACTACTCCCCCGAGGCCGCACGAGGCTCGGCGACGGGTTTGCGGATGGCACGGGGGCCAACCGCATTCCCTACGGCTATCCCAGTCGCCTTTGCGACCGGACATCTACGACTGCTTATGACCCGGACATTTCGTGTGTCACCGACATCATTACGCTCATCCGTTGACAGGAATTGAGGAGGCGGCGACACTGGGAGGAGACCGGCTTGCCAATCTCGGACGAAAGGCTCTCGTCATGCGAACACTTGTGCTTGCCACGGGCATAGGGCTTCTCTTGACCGCGACCTGCGGTGGCTCGGGTGCCAGTACACCCGCGAAACGCGATGCAGGCACCCCGCTGAGCGTGGCCTTCGCAACTTCGGACCATGCCAACGGGCATGGCCGCCGTCGGATGTGGTTGCGCGTCTCGGGCGCCTGCGTCGCTGGTTGACGTGGCTGGTGCGCGTGCGCATCGCGGACCTGATCGTGGGCAGATCATCAGTACTGGTCGGATCGGATAACTCAGGCCCCTGCGGTCTCTACCCGGGAAAGACGCGAGGGCGGGAGCGTAGCGTTACTGCAAAACCAAGATGCCACCCAGCGATGAGGTGGTCATTACCTTCGTTGTGCTTGTCCAGGCGTCGTCCGCGGCGTTGAGACTGAACCGATCGATGAACTCCGAGGTCAGGTGGGCCGCGGTGAACATTTCGTTCCCGTCAGGGCTGAAAGCGACCGCTATGGCGCCGTCGGCAGCGATGCTGTCCTTGAGGGTCAGATCGTCCGAAGCGCCGATGGTCAACCGATACACCTTGTTGACGTCCACTGCCGCGACGTAGAGCAGGCCTTTCCGCACAGCCATATTGAACAGTCGGGGCGCATCCGCGATGGTCACGTCGGCAAGTGCCGCACCGCCATTCGACAGATCGAATTGGCGAATGATGCTACTGGTCTGGCCACCCGAAGTTGCATACAACCGCATACCGTCCGGGGCGACGGCCACGCCCCCGGTTTCTCCGTTGCCGAGCGTGCCGTTTGCGATGGCGTTTCCGGCAGCGTCGAAGTTGAATCGAGAGATAGAAGGCCCGCTCGTAGGATAATTGAAATCCGCCACGAACATTTCGCCGGTCAGAGGATTAAACGCGATCTGATCGACCGCGCTCAGGCTGTTGCCGATGATTGTTCCATTGGCCGTCAGCGTGCCCGTGACCCTATCGTAAATGAACCGTGAGATGCTGCCCGGCACGCCATCGGCCGCGTTCACACCGTGGCGATTGCCAATGAACACTTCGGACGATGCTGCCCGAAATGCCAGACAGGCCGGGTCTGCCAGCAGGCTTTTGTCGATGCCGGCGACAGGGACCAAAGGTGCCTCGTCTGCCGCCACAGTGAAGGCGAGGACGCCCGACCAGAGATCTCGGGTGATATACGGCCCGGGAGGAGTCTCGGTCACCAGGAGCACAAATGGGCTCCCGCCGCCGGCCCCATCCACGCCCGCGTGGTCGATCCCCGCTACATCGATCCCCGCTGCTTCCGACCCGACCCTGTCCACGGCCGCATCGACACCCGGGCTTCCATCCGACCCGCCGCCGACCGAGCCCAACGCTGCGTCGGTACCCGACGACGAAGAGCCGCAGCCACTCGCCCAGGCCAATACCAACCCGACCGCGACTAGAGTTCGAATCCGAACAGCTGGATCTTGAATCATCATTTTTTCAGGCGCTCCCACGCTGAGCACAAACCTAGCAGGTTCCTCGCGAGCTGCGACCCTCACCTCGCGGACGGCCCAATGGACATCCCCGCCGACGCTCCCATGGACACTTCGGAGTTCGACAGCGCCAGCACGACCTGCGCCGGCCCGGTCGTGAACGAGGTTCAGACCGGCGACTCTGCCGCCACTACCGACGACTTCGTCGAGATCTACAACCCGTGCGCCGTAGAAGTATCGCTCCACGGGTGGGAGCTGGTGTACCGCTCAGCCGCCGGGACGGCCGACGAGGCGGTTCCGCTCACCAGCTGGGGCAACGTCACGCTCGGACCGTACCAGTAACTCCTCTATGCCGGGTCGGGTGGCAGCAGGTTCCTCAGCGTCGTCCGCGACGGACCGCTCGGCACCGCCCTCGCATCCGCGGGCGGCGGTGTGGCGATCGCCGAGGTTGGCTCGTCTCCATTGCGCCACCACGACCAAACCTATGGGAGGTCGCTTGCCCCTGCCTATTTGCAACTGCTGCCTGATCCGCGCGCAACATATTCGGGAGAAACAGCGAAGTTACGAAGGAAAAATCTGTATCCATCCGGACCTCGTCTGAGGGCTATTCTGAATCTCCAGGGCAGGAATGGAATCCTAACAAGGGCCCTAAAATGGGGAGATTCCGAGCCAAATCCTCGGATGCAAAATTTGCATTCGAGATACCTCAACTTGATCTTCTCTGACTTAATCTTCACCGAAGGGAAACCGGATGATTTCAGCGCATAGAACCGCTTCGGTCTTCCTAGCCCTGCTTTCTTTTGCGACGATTGGATGCGGTAGCAGCTCCTCGGGCGGCGGGGCAGGCGGGGGGCTCGGCAATGGCGGCGTGGGTGGGAGCGGAACGTCGAAGGACGCTGCAGTTGTGGGCTCGGATGGCGCAGGGGTTGGCGTAGGCAGCGGTGGCGCGGGCGCTGGTGACGTGGGCACAGGCGGAGGGAGCGGCAGCGGTGGATCTCCCGATGCCGCGCGCGATGTGACGGTGTCACAAACAGGCAGCGACGCGGGAATATTCGGAAGTGACACCGCGACCGCCCTGGACGGCAATGCACTCGACGGGGGTGGCGGGACGGTGCCACAGCAGTGTCTCGCCGGTCTTGTGAACCCCTTTGCGGCGATGGCACCCGACTGGGCGAACTGGTCTAGCTCGTCCTGTTCGTCGGTGGCAGCGGCAGACGGCAGTCTCGTGCTGACCCAGAATGAGCCGTGCAGTGCGGCCTCGCCGAATGCGATTGCGGGACTTGCCCCACCCAATGTGCTGTGTGGGGACTTCGACGTCCAGGTTGATTTTGCGGTGACCGGGCTGGTCGCTGGTGTTACCGGGGGGATTTTTGCTTCGATGCGCGCCGACGATCCGACGGTCAATACGAACGGAATGACGATAGAGCGCTATGCGGCCGGGTATCTGCCCCCGTCCAGCCAGAGCTACCAAAACTACAAGAGCTACACCACCAACCAGGGGGCGGACGCGACCTCTGTGCTTGTCCCTACGACAGACGTGACCGGTCGGCTCCGCCTGACCCGGGCTGGAACCACGGTGAAGAGCTACTACTGGAAAACAGGGGCTCCAGATGGTCAGTGGGTCCTGGTGAACACGGCCACCCTGACCAACACACCCTGGGTCCTTGTCTTGTACGAAGGCGACAACTCGGCAGCGAATAAGGGACCGGCGGCACCGTACAGCGTGACCTTCTCCAATTTGTTGGTGACCTTCCCTGGCGCAACCGATGCGGGCACGATCGGGAATGACGCGCCAATCGCCCTCGACACGGACGCTGCGGGTGCGTCGGGAGCCGCGGGCGCCAGCGCGGGCGGAAACGGCGGCGGGGGGCAAGGCGGTGGTGGTCAAGCCGGAGGTGACGGAGGCAGTGGGCTAGGCGGTGCGGCGGGATCTGCGGCAATTGGCGGCGCTGGTGGCGCTACGACTCGGACCTGCCCGGATGGCGGCACCGTCACGTTCGACGACGACTTTAGCGCCGGTCTGCGATCACAGTATTGGACCGTCAACCAGACGACGGACGGTCTCTTCACCATCGGGTCGACACAGGGAAACGTCCAACTGACCAAGGTCGGCAGCAACGCCTCAGGGTCGTTCCAGGACGTCGGAATAGTTTTGAATCTCGCAGCGTTTGGCGGTCCAATCGCAGGCGACTTTCAGTACAGCGTCGATTTCAGCAACGCAATGTTGGGGCCCGGCGGCGTCGACCAAGTCGAGTTACACGCGAACTTTGCGGACAGCTCGTACTTCTTCGACTCCTACGACAACAACATCGGTGGCGCGAGTTCGCTAACACCGGGTGGTCTCAACGTGCACGTCTGGACGGGCAGTCTCAATGGGCAGACAGTGACGACGGCCACCGGCGGGACCTTCCGCATCTCGCGCGTCGGCACGACCTTGTCTGGCTACTTTGGAAGCACACTGATCTACTCCACGACCTCCACGAGCCCGCTCACGGAGGTGCAATTCGTTTTGCAGCTCCAAACAGGCAGCAACGACAACATCTCGGTCGCCTACGACAACTTTCATTTCACCGCGGCCTGCGGTTCCTGAGGCGGTGCTCCTGGCTGACCTGGGTACGCACCCGCTAACCGAGCTGTGTGCGCAGACCTTTAGTAGAAAGGCGTACGCAACAGTGCTGCGAACGAAGACATTCTGAACTTTTTGTTCGCAGTTGCGGCACCCCTGCTGCGAACGAGGACATTCTGAACTTCTTGTTCGCAGTTGCGGCACCCTCCGAGGTGCAGGGAAACCTTCTGGAATGATTCCTCGGATCTCGACCCAGCCGCAGACTCGGCGCGCCTACGACCATCGCCTTCGCGAACACGTCTCAAGCGGTGTTGGACAAATTACTCGCGGAAGATCCTTGCGTGGCTGGTATCAGAGCGCTTCGACCCGACGAGCACGTGCCAGCTCCTGCTCGCAGCTGGCAAGCATCTCGTGACCGCGGGTAGGCCTTTGGTCTATGCGGATTCCGGCGTGGAGAACGTGAACGGCGCCGTGGATTCCGTCCTGACCACCGCCTGCCTGGACCGCGTGCTTGCCCAGGTCGAGGTTGCCTTTTCCAATTCGATGATCGAGGCGTTCTGGCGCTCGATGAAGCATCAATGGTTGTTCTTGAACACCTTGGACTCGGTCGCGCGTGTTCGCACGTTGGTGGAATTCTACGTGAACAAGCACAACACCAAGATGCCGCATCCAGCGTTTGGTGGACAGACCCCTGACGAGATGTTCTTCGGGACCGGCTCCAACGTGCCCCAGGATCTCGCGGTGGCAAAGGACAATGCACGGGCCGCACGCCTGGCCGCCAATCGTGCGATGTCTTGCGAGCGCTGTCTCGGGCGGAAAACCCAGCCTCCCGAAGCCACACTTTCGCCGTAATTTCCAGGGTGGCGCAGTTGCGAACGAGAAATGCAAAATGTCTTCGTTCGCAGCAGCGTTCACAGCAGTGCAATCCCCACCGGCAACCTGCGACGTCCGGCCATCCGATTCCAACTTCATGAGCCCCAAACAGGTTCCTCGCTCAACCGCTACCGACCACGATGCATTGGCATTGCCAGCGTCCAGCCGAGTTAGAATAGACGCACCTCGGCTGATTGGCGAGACCGCCCGAACAACCCTGAGTTGGGCAGTCGTTGTCGTTGGTGCAGCTGTCCTGCAGCGTGTGACAATAGTATCCCACGACCGACGCATCCCCTGACGGAGAGCAATAAGCACCCTTACCGCAGTCGGAATCGACGCGACAGTTTCCGGGAACGCAAGAATTGTTGCTGGAATGCATGTACGGTGAACCGTGACAGGCGCAGGTCTTGCTGCTCGGGCAATCGCTATCACCGGCACATTCATCGTATGTGCAACTACATTCCGCACTCCCGCCGAGATGATTACATCGACCATTGGCACCCTGCTTACATGATGTGTCACTCGCGCATGCTCCACCGCCACTGCAGTCGCTGCACTCGCAATTGCCTGGACCTGCGGGCTCCGAGCACTGAGCGTCACTTGGACGATGATTTGTCGGTGCTTCGCCCGAACCGGCTTGCCCGCCCCCGCCTGAGTCTGGGCTGCCGCCGGTTTCGAACCTGCCACCCGTGCCTAAACCACCCGTTCCGAAACTGCCGCCGGTTCCGAAACTGCCGCCTCCGGTCCCGCCGCCTTGGCCGCCGCTGCCTATGACGTCGCCGGTTCCGCCCGCTACCTCGGCCTTGCTGTTCACGTCCGCGGTGGAGACACCGCCGGAGTCGGTCGCGCCGCCGCTTCCCACGATGGGGCTGTCCCGGCCGGCCTCGAACGTGGCCGGCACGTCCTGGGCGGGGACACCGCCAGAGCCGGCCATCCCACCGGTGGACAGAACGGAACCATCGCGGCCAGCCTCGGGCTTGATCTCTGGGGCGGAGGCACCGCCCGAGCCGGTCACACTGGTCCCACTCCCGCCGACGCCGGTCGTGCCGCCCGTGGCGCTGGCATCCTTACGGTGCTGGCCGGTCTTGTTCGCACAGCCAGCCAGTCCAGCAGCCAGGGCGAAAATAACGGTCCCCAACGCGTGACGATTCGACATAACGGCTCCTTTTGCGTGTCCAGGATAGCGCCCTTCCGTCCCCACAGTGGTCGGATGTCTGCGAATCTGTCGAGCAGATCTGTCCCAAATGTGTCCGAGCTCACCCTTCGCCGGTCAGACCCCGGACGAGATGTACTTCGGCACGGCGGTCTACCTGCCAGCGCAACTGGCCGCGGCCCGGAGCAATGCACGCGCGGAGCGGCTTGCTGCCAACCGAGCGATGACTTGCGACCAGTGCTTCGGTCAGCAAGCCAGCCCTCCCTCATTGCCAAATCCTCCATGATTTCAGCTATGCCGATGTTGCGAACATAAAGTGCTGAATGTCTGCGCACACAGCAAGGTTGGCAGTGCTGGGCAAGCGCTTGGGAAGGAAAGGGCTGGCAGCAGTGGCCACGATCGCATCGCCCGAGACCATCCTGCGCTGGTACCGAGAGTTGGTGGCCAAGAAGTACGATGGCAGTCAGCAGCGAGGGCAGGGCAGGCCGAAGACGGCGGCCGAGTTTGCATCGTAACGAACACGGATGCTCGCGCCAGGCCTTGTTTTCAAGTACCTTCTGCACCTACGCGACGATTCCTCGACGAGCCGCGCTCGCCGGATATGCGAAACACAGGTTCAATGGGGTCGGTTCAGGTTCCCCTCACGGCTGCGCCGTGTAGACCGAAGCCTCTGGGGGATTGATGAGGTTGTTGTAAACGGTAAGTGTCCCACTCGATGACGTGTACGAGAGGGCGGCGGGCTTCCCAGGGCTTGGGCAAACGGAGGTCACCGTGATCGTGTTTTCCGTGGCGACGGCGGTCTGCGTGCTGCGCGAATCCGCAGCGCCGTTTAGGCTGTTCACGTGCTCGACATTGAACATGTTGTTTCCGAGGCTCGTGACGACGATCGTTTCCTTCCGTACGGTCCCATTCGGCCCCGATGGGCCGCCATCGCCGGTGTAGAATTGGGACGCTGTGCGGTAGTAGGTACCCTCGGTCAACGGGCCGCCGGTACCTACGGGCAGCGTTCCCGCAACGTCTATCTCGTCGATTTGTGGCGCGGCGTTCACGATAGCGTTACATGCCCCTTCGTTGGAATCCGGGCTACCGTCGTCAAAGGGACCCGAGTCGACTGCCAGCGAGGCGTCTGCGCCAGCGTCCTGCGTCGCGGACGAATCCACGCTCGTGGACGCGCCGTCGATGCTACCGCCATCCACCGCAGGAACTGGTGGCCAGGAGCACATATCGGGGACGTCGTTCACTGCCGGCGGCAACGACTTGATGTAGCTGGCGATATCCAGTGCGTCCTGGTCCGTGAGGCCGCCGAACGCGCCGTTCGGTCCGACCGGCATGGGAGGACAGATTCCCGTGCCCTGATCGTCGATGCCCTTCTTGAGCACAGTGACAATCTGATCGGTCGTCCAATTGCCAAGGCCGGTCGTTGGATCCGACGTCAAGTTCGCCGACACGGGATGAATCTTCAAGCTCGACGCAAAGAGCGCGCTGTAGTCTTCGCCGCCTTGGAAGTACTTGCTGGTGTCGATGGCGTTCGGCCCGCTCGCCAAGTGAGGCGTGTGGCACTCGATGCAAATGCCGGCTTCGGTCGCCAGGTAGCGCCCGCGAATGGCGCTCGCGTACTGCGGGTTGCTCGTGGCCGGCGTCGGGATGGTAGTAGGGTCGAGGTAGTTCGCCGGTGCGGGAACATCGAAAGCCGGGGAGCGCGCCGGAAGCGGGTTGTGCACGGCAGGAATCGACTGCAAGTAGGCCACGATGGCGTCGGCGTCGTCGCTCGTCATGTTGTGGAACACGTAGTACGGCATCGTCGGATTCAGCGCCTGCGTGCCGCCGTCGACTCCGCGAACCGTCATACCATCGAGGAACATGTGCTTGATCTGGGCGGCGGTGTAGCTGCCGAGACCAGTCGTCGGATCCGGGGTCAGGTTGCGCGACGGCAGCGCTTGCCCATTAGGCAGCTGCGCGAAGGCGGGATTTCCGGCTAGGAACTTGCTCATATCCGGAGCGCCCGAGGGCAACGTCGGCGTATGGCAGTCGGAGCAAGCGATGACGTTGTTCACGAGGTATCTGCCACGAGCGACGAGGGCGTTGCCGCCATCCACGGCCGTCGAGCTATCCAGCCCCGGGCCGGTGGCGCTGTCGGTCTTGGGGCTATTACCGGTATCGGAGCACGCGACAACCACCATCGCCAGGGTGAGCGCCGCGGTCAGGACAAGAAACGAACGACTATTCGATTTCTGCATACAGGAACCCTCCTAGGACGTCTTCGATGACGTACACGCACCATAGATTCAACCGTTACGTCTGGACAAGCCCAAAACAGGATTACATTCCTCCTTTTTTCAAGCTCGACGCCCTCCGGACCCCTGGCGTCTTGGTCAGGGAAACAGACCAGAAACCGCCGGTTCCATGACAGAATGGATCGCCCGTGCCCACCGGCTGCGACCCTTCCCCTCGTGAGCGAAGCGCTCCGTCCGCTCTTCGGTCGGCGCTGGTCACGCCCCTGCTTGCCCTCGTCGCGGCGACGACCGGCGGCTGTCAGTCGAGCCCCGGTCCACCCACGGCCCACGTCGCTTCGTTGCGCGAGATCGGCAGGATTTCCAATCCTCTGGGCGCCAGCGGACGGGATGGCGGATTCAGCGTGCCCTTCGGCGGGCGCTCGGTCTGGATCTTTGGCGACACCTTCTTCGCCAAGGCCGCCGCCGATGGATACCAGTGGCGAGCGTCGACCTGGTCGTGGACCGACGACACCGACGCACCCGATGGCTTGCAACCCTGGAATCACGGGCTAGGCGCCGATGGCAAGCCCGCCCAGCTGATCCCACACACGGCAGCCGAGCAAGCCTTCGATGACGCGCACAACGGCAACCCGTGTCCCGCAGGCACGGACTGTGGAGCCCGCCAGACGGCCTGGCCCGAGGCGGTCGTACCGGACGCCGAGCGAGGCGCACTGGCATTCTACTTCAAGGAAAATACCACCCAGGCCGGTCCCTTTTCCTTCACCGGCGCGGGCCGTGCTGGCTACTTTCTCATCCAAAAGGATATCACGTAGATAGGCTCTACCTGAAGCCCTGGACCGGCTACCCGGATCGTGGTCGAAGAACACCATGAAGATAGCCTCCATCGTCGCAAAGATCCGAGCAGTCGCCCGCCGCCTGTGGTCGAGCTTCCCTCCCCTTTCCGTCTGCGTTGAACCTCTCCAAGTCGCCGCCGACCTGGGCTGTCGCTCTCGACGTGAGCTCGTCGTGGAAAACGCCAATCTCCGGCACCAGGTCAACGTGCTCCGACGTAGCGCAGGTCAGCCGCGCTTGGGCCTGGGTGACCGCATTCGCCTTCTGCTCGGCGCATCGCTGCTATCCACATGGCGGAAGACGATCGTTGTCGTGCAACCCGAGACGATGAGGCGAGGCCCCATCAGGGAATCGGCCAACGGATCCCCGGGAAGCCGCCGGAAGTTGCCGACATCACGAAGCCCATCGTCGCCAAGCCCGTTCTCGGAGGGCTTCACCACGACTGCCGGAGAGCCGCATGATACCTGTGTTTCTCGACGGACGACTTGAATAGCCAACACGGGGCTGTTCACTACTCTCCAGGGATAGAAAGGAGAACCACTGGCCATGGCAAGGAACCCGCCGGCGTGCTCTCCGGCGACCTCACCCTACGGATAGCACTGGTTGGGGCAGGTTCCAGCCGCGGTTGCCGTCGCGCAGCTGTAGCCCTGCGCCCCGGAACAGCCGCCGGCATCGTTGGGGATACAGGGGCCCCCGGCCCAAGGACAGCAAATCTTGCCTTGGGCGCAGGCGGCGGAGCATCGGTCGGGACAGGGCGTGCCTCCTGCACAAGAGTCGCTGCAAGCGCTGCTGTCCACGTCGGGTTGACAGGCACCGTCGCACGACTGTTGGGGGACGTCGCTGGTGCACAAACCGTTCGAGCAACGCACCACCACCCAATCGATCGGTTTTTCCGTAGCGGCGACGACCGGGGTTGTTCGTCCGGTGTCCGTCACGTAGCCGAGGAACTTGGCACATCCGAGTCCGGCGCACGCCCCCGGTGGCAGAGCAAGACATGCCGCATAGGCGTCGGTCGCCGACTTCGCCTCGCCCAGGGCCTGATCGGCGCCACAGCAGCGAGCAGCGATTGCAATCGTGCAGTCGGCGTCACTGCTGCAGCGGCGAGCGACGGCGGGTAGGCCGGTCCCCCCGTCATCCGTACAAACCACGGCTGCATCCATGCCGCCGTCGCCACGTCCGGAGTTGCCGCCGTCGCCGGGAATGCCGCCGGTCGCCGGCTTGCCGCCCGAGCCTGAGCCCGTGGTCCCGGCCGCGTCGGAGCCGCTGCCACCGCGGCCAGAGCTACCCCCGCTGCCGAGGATGCCGCCCGTCGCAGATTGCCCGCCCGAGCCACCGCCCCCGGTGCTGGCCGCGTCCAAGGCGCTGCCACCAAGACCAGATCCACCCCCGCTGCCGAGGATGCCGCCCGTCGCGGATTGTCCGCCTAAGCCGCCGCCCGCGGTGCCAGCCGTCCCGCCCGTTCCGGCCAAACTCCCGCCGTCGTCATGGCTCGCTGCCGAGCCGCATGCACAAGTCAGAGCAACGAAGCCACCGATGGTCAGCGCTTTCAAGAACTGCGTGTTTCTCATGGCCGGTTTTGGTCAGCAACCTCCGTGCCACGAGGAGATCGCTCTGGAGGCACGCAAGGACGAGACAATAGCCCAGCACCGGCTCAGAAAACTGATACAGAGTTAGGGGGTGAGCCCCTGCGGCGACGTAGGGAACGACCTCTCATGGTGCGATGTCCGAAAATCCGTCGCCGAGGCTCAAGCTGCCTCTCGATGATAGAAGTTGAGGATACCGCCGAGCCGAGACCGACAGACGACCTTGCCGCTCGTCCGATTCTCGTCGTCCGAGTGCTCGATTAGCTGTCCACCGAGCCCCTGATGGAACCGTTCCCCATGATAGTGCGCCATGAACTCTTTGGGCACGAACCGCAGGTGTCGCTCTCCGAAGATTACGAAATGGTGCAAGCACTCGTCCCGGCCGGCCTCACCAGGTGGCAGCCCTTCTCGCGCTCGCCCGGCGTGAGCAGCTTACCGGCGGTGGCCAGGCGGCGGCGCTGGTGGGCCGTGAACGACAACCTCTATCCACCGGTGGCGGCATCGAGCTGCTCTTGGAGAACGCGTCTCTCTTCTTCGACGTAGTCGAGCCTGCGCTGCAGCCGATCGTTGATCGCCGAGGCGATCATCACGATGATGAACTGCAACGTCATCGGCAGCATTGTTGGCCTAGATTGCTGGCACCTCGCCGACTTTCCAAGCTCCCGATCTCCTCGATTCCGTGAGAGAATTTCAGCGATGCTTTTCCGTACACCACGGGTATCCACTACGAGCTCAGCAACCCTGGAGGCTCGCCGATCAGAATCCAAATTCAGGGTGCCAAGACCTATCCTGACGAGACCTGGTGCGCGGACATCTCTGGTTCAACCAGCGGCACCGTGGCTTGGTCGACTTTCAACAAGGAATGCTGGTTCAACTTCTCCTGGGAAGCCTACGACGGGCAAACACCGCTCCAACAAGTCATGCTCCTGGTTCCCGGGGCCAACGGCGTGGAACAAGCGTTCAACGTTTGCCTCATCAGCCTGTCCCCCAACTGATGCGGTTTGTCCGCGGCCTCGCAGTCGAAGCCAGATGTCGCCACGTGATGGATCGTTTCGGGGCGCGAACAGTCGGCCAAAGAAGACCGGCTATTTTCCGTACCCCGCTGCGACGATATTCGCCTGGACCGCGTCGTCGGTCGCATCCGGCGGGGCGCCCATCGTCATGGCCCCTTCGAACCAGATTCCGGTGCCACTGACGGATCCATCGCCCCCCGTTGCCAGGATGATGGCGCCTTGCTTCTTCTGCGGACTGTAACCGGGCGGGCGCGCTCCGTATGTGTTGGTAGCAGAGTTCCACTTGTACGCGAGCTGGCCAGACGCGGCGTTGCCAGCCTTGAGCGCGAAGCAGCCCGAACTAGTTAGACCTGCGGGGCAGTCCTTCGCCGAAAGGCCCTTCACCATCGCGGTAACGTAGGAGAAACCGGTTACGGAGGTGTTGCTTGGAACAGTCGTCGACCCGTTTTCATAGCCATAAAACAGCCCGTTCTCTATGTCAGCCCCGACCCATGGACCGCTGCCGCCCCCGGACGGCCCGAACTGCGTGTTGGATCCAAAGTAGACGGCCTCCATCGTGGCATTGCCGTCGTCAATGCCGTCAATCTCCGAGTTTCCGTAGTCGAAGCAGCACCATTGGTTAGACGATTTGCCGTCGAACACCGCATACTCGGCCTCTGCCTGGTCACCGGTTGCGATCCCCCGGGTGGTGGCGTTCCAGACTACGGTTGCAGAGCTACTGGTGCCTGTGTAGCTAGCTGTCAGCGTTGCCGTCGTTGATGCACTAATTGCCGCTGAGGTGTAGTAAGTGTGGAAGTTACAACTGTTGGGCCATGAGTTTGCCACACAATCCTTCGAGTTCGCGACGAACAACAGCGCCGAGCTCGCCGGGAGCGTCTGCGGACTCGAGAAGGTCACCGTCGCCGAGCCCTTGGTAATAGCGGCCGTTCCCGACAGCTGCACGCCAGTTCGATACGCAACGTTCGTCCCCGACTTGATGCCGTAGACGTTGTGGCCTCCAACCGTGATTTTGGCGGAGTTGGCAGTCGCCGGGTTGCCTCCATTTTGCAACCAATACGCAAACCACGTGACTCGCAAATGGTTCTCGTTGGAGGACTGGTCGTAAATGATCGGAATGGTACAGGTCGTGCCGGAGCAGAACGAGTCTTGGACAGAGCTGTCAGCGTAGCCTCCGGATCCGACCAGGATGTCCTTGACGCCCTTGTCCGAGGCTCGCTGGACCTGGTAGAGGGCGCCAGTGTACGATGCGTAGAGCGCGCGAACCGTGCTGTGGGCTGCACCGCAAGGCGTACCTGCGGATTGGTAGATATCGCAGGGGCCTGCCGGACCCGTGCCGCTTGAGCCGGCGGTTCCTCCCGTACCCGTCGCACCGCCCGAGCCAACGGTCCCTCCCGTGCCGCTCGTGCCACCCGAGCGGGTCCCGGCTGCGCCGGTGCTTCCGCCTGAACCGGCGGAGCCGCCGCTACCGGCAACGCCTCCATCCTTCGCCGTCGTGCCGCCTGTGTTGTTGCCGCCCGTGCCCCCGACAGAGCTACCGGAGCTACCACCCGAGCCGTCGCTTCCACCCCTGGCAGTCGCGCCTCCGGTGTGGGCTCCGCCTGAGCCGCCGCTGCCGCCCTTGGCCGAGGTGCCGGTATCGCCGCCAGCCGAGCCGCCGCTATTGCTGCGGCCTCCCAAGCCGGGCGAGCCGCTGCCACTTGCGCCTCCCTGGTTCATTGCTCCGCCCGAGCTCGGGCTGCCGCCGCTGCCAGCTTGGCCGGGACCTCCACCACTGCCACCCGTGCTCGTGCTTCCGCCGGTCGACGAAGCCCCGCCCGATCCACTGGCGCCGCAGCCCATGAAGGCCGAGGTTGCGGTTACCGCAAGACCTAGAACCGCAAACGCGAACAAGGTGTTCTTCACTACCGAGCCTCCTGTGCGTGGGTCAGATGATTAGGTGTCAGATAAATCCTGGCTATCAGCAGTGGCGCTGGCACCCAAAATCCATCTTGCCTTGTCTCTGAGCGCGCCCTCGGAGCCTCAGACAAGGGCTACCACAGCAAGATGGTAATGCTGGCATTGCAGCTTGCCGGCTTGCGCGGCCGTGGCGAGGTCGACGACCTCGTTGGACTCGGGCAACTGCACCGCATCCTCGCCCAAGTCGAGGTCAGCTATTCGAATTCCATGATCGAGGCCCTGTGGAGGGCGCTAAAGCATGGCTGGTTGTTTCTGCACCAACTGGACACGGCGACCAAGTCCCTGTCGATCTTGCTGTAGGTCGCGCGCGTACTAGAGAGGCTCGCATGAAATCTAATCGCGAGCTGCCCTGCGAAGCATGTCGGCCGGCTATCCGAGACACGCCCGGTTCCTTGGTTTCCTCTGCGATTTCCAGCGGGTTGCAAATGCACAATGAAATGTCTGCAATGTCCTGATTCGCAGCTGCCCTGCGAATACTCCGAGGACGTATCACGCATTAGCCCCCGGTTCCGGCGCCTGCACCGGCTCCAGCGCCACCGCCGCGGCCAGCACCGGCCCCGGCGCCCGCGCCAGCCCCTGCACCCGCACCGGCGCCCGCGCCGGCGCCCGCACCCGCGCCTGCGCCCGCGCCCGCACCCGCGCCTGCGCCCGCACCCGCGCCTGCGCCCGCACCGGCGCCAGCACCTGCGCCAGCACCTGCGCCAGCACCGGCTCCAGCGCCTGCGCCAGCTCCAGCACCGCCGCCGAATGGGAATCCTCCGTCGATCGTGCCGAATCCGCCGAAACCGGCATCCCCAAAGCGACCGCCGATGACAAAGCCGCCGTCGCCACGACCTGGGACCGGATTGGCGTCGGGTCTCGTGATTACGACGGCCGCATCTCTGGATCGGACTCCCGGGCCAAGGTCGGCAGCGATGCCGGTAGCCCCATCCCCGCGCGAGCCGGCGTCCGGCCCGGTAAGCGCGGGACCACCGTCCCGGTCGGGAATCACGGGCAAATCGGCGTCTGCACCACCCACGGGCAGCAGGCCGCCAACCTCTCGCTGTCCTTCCACACCAAGCTCGGGAAGCGCGAAGCTAGCGTCTCCGATTTCGGTACCGAAACCCGTGGCCGCGTCAGGCGTGCCGGCGGTATTGGGCGACGCTGCGTCCGACCCAGGGATCTGTGTTCCCGCTCCGCCGGCCGCAGCGTCTGCTGCTACGGTGGGCGGCGGCGTCGTCGGGATGGCGTCCGACACGACGCCTGCGTCCGCACCCACGCCGACCTGGGAAGGCACGGTAGCGCCGTTGTCGCCGCTCGAGTCGAGGGTCGAGCGCAATCCACAGGACGTTCCGGCACTCAGCAGCGCTGCGCAGGAAACCAAGACATTGGAAAGTGCAGATTTTGCCACGGCTGTTTTCCCTTCTGAGACCGAATTCAGTGGTTGGACGATTAGAGGCGCAGATTCTGACTGGCCGCCACTCATCTGCACGGATTGGGTGGCATTGTTCGCAGTTGCGGCACCCGTGCTGTCCGGAAATTCGCCCAGCGGCGGGAGCAGGGGGTAATGGGCCAGCGTTTTCCAGGCGAGCAGTGATCTCTGTCGAGAACATGAACTATTCCAGGCACTTGGACGCCAGAGATCAGTTGCCCCAGCCGACTTGGGATGTTCGTCTAATGGTTAGTAGCGGAGTGGGGCGGGCGCGCAGAAGCCCGCGGCGCTGCGACCGTCGGCACGCTAGTTGTCCCTCACCGCGACCAACAGTCTCCGGACCCGAGCGGCATGGGGATCATTCGGGTTGCGATCGAGGAAACGCTCCGCCCGTTCGGTGAGCTTGGATGTCTCGCGAGCTTCAGCCAAGGCTTCGATGGCCACCAACTCGGCGTCGGGCGAGAGAACGCCGTGGGGAAAATCTGCGTGGAAGCGGTTGACCAGGCGGACCGCCTCGTCCAGAGCACCTGCTTGCAAAGCGCCCATGGCGGCGTCGACTGCGCGCACCTGGTCGGAAAGCTCTTCTTGCGGGGTCGAGTTGGGTTTGCCGAGGGTCGCCACGACGGTGGCTGTGCGGCGAACGAGTTTCGGATCATGGACGGATCCCCTGGGTGAGGTGTTCGCAGCGGCGGGCTCGGCGTGTGGGCCGACAGAATCATACGTGGTGGCTCCAAGGCGGGTGCTCGTCGCAACGCTCGACGAGGCGGGCACGTCGGAGGAAGCAAGGGGAGCGCGTGGTTGGCCGCGCAACACGATGGCCGTCGCAGCGCTGCCCGCCACCAGTCCGAGCAGCAGGCAGGCTCCTGCTTTGATGCCGGCCGAGCGAAAGACCGCTCCGGCTGCCGGGTGTGCCGGTGGCTTGGGGCCAACGTCGAACTCGCCAGGATTCGCCCCATGCGCGTCGTAGGCAATGGCTCGGCTGGCTTCGCTGATCGATCCGGCCAATTTTGCCCACGCCGCTTCCACATCGCCCGGCCCCGGATCACGTCGGGCAGACGTGATCAGCGATCGCTCGAAAGACCGTTCGTCGCGCGTGAGATTTCCAAACATCATCGTGATCCCTGCTCCCTGCGGACGGCGGATTGAAAGCGCCTGCAGATCGTAGAAAACATCTCTCGAGCTCGCCGCAACCGCGAGCTGACTGTGCCAGTCGGGATACTTTCGATCTCGGCGATCTCCGTGATCTCCAGCTCTTCGATCTCGTGCAACACGAACACGGTTCGCAACTCGATGGGCATACTGCGCAGCACTTCGTCCAAGATACGCCGAGCTTGCACTTCCTCGACGTGGTCCTGGGGAGACGGCGCGGCGTCCACCAACTGGGGAAGTGGATCGGCATCGCAAACTGGCGCACTCGATTCCCGCCGCATGAAACGCAAGGCTGTTCGCATTGCGACGCCGTAAAGGAACGCATGCTCGCTGCCCGGGTTGATGTCACCAAGACGTCGGGCCGCAACCCAGAACACTTCCTGGGCAGCGTCGTCGAGCTGCGCCGAGGCAACGCCCAGGCGACGCAACAGTCGCCATACGCGCCCGTAGTAGTCATTGAATAGACCACGCAGGTCCATCGTCACCTGGGCGCTCGGGCTGGCGGGAGGGATGGGGCGCGGCATATGGACCAAGTCTGGACTGCGCAGTGAATCGGGCCACATATGGAGGCGCTGTCCCGCCCGGATAGCAAGTGCCGGGTGGCGGTTTCGATGTGCGTTTGCACGTCGAATTCAGGTCCTATTCGACTTGATGTCCGTGCCACGCCACGGCTGTATGTGGTCACCGATCAAAACGAACTTGGTCCCAAACGCGGAGGCAGCGATGACGAAGATTCTAGGCAGCGCGACGACCTACCACGGGACAGCACCCCTACCTGCGCGGCTGCGAGGTCCGCATCGTGGCGGTAATGAAGCGGGCGGCGGCGGCACGCAACTACGACCCCGACGAGGGGGGAGTTCAAACCGTTCAGTGATCTCGTGTTTCCAGCCAGCTCGATCGGTGTTTGCGCAATTGTGGAAATGCAGTGCGCTTTTGCTGTTGACACGAAATCCCAGACAGCATATTCATTGCCTTCAGCATCGCCTTCGTCCACTTCGATCTGGAGGAGTCATGACTTCTAGCCGTCTGCTCGTGGTGTTTGCGCTTCTGTGGTCTGCGCTGGGCTGCCAATCAACGGCACCATCGGACAACCTGGCTGGTGATTCGCAAGAGGGGCTGGCTTCCAAGGTGAAGGCGCAGTTGTCGCCGGATGGAGGCGCCAGCACGATGACCGCCGATGCCGGGGTCCCGCCGACCATTACCGAAACCGTGACCGCCACGCAGACGGCGACCGGGACCACCACGTCGACCGCAACCCAAACGTATACTGCGACTGGAACCGCTACGGCAACCGCGCCAGGCACGGCGACGAACGTAGTGACCAACACGGTAACCAACACAGTCACGAGGACGGTCACCAATACGACGACGTCCACGGGAACCCATACGACAACCGGGACAATCACCCTGACCAAGACCCAAACCGCGACTGGCAGCAAGTCGTACACAGCGACCGGGACGCTAACCCTAACCTATACCGGGACCAAGACCGGAACCCTGACCAGCAGCGGTGCTGTATCCGCGACCAAGACCGCCACCGCAACCGCAAGCTGGACCGGTAGCTATCTTGGCACTGGAACGGCTACAGGCACCAAGACTCTAACCGGGACGCTGACCGGCACGACCACGGTCACCGGAAGGCTGACCCTGACCGCGACGGGGACCAACACGCGCACTGGCTCGACCACTGCCACTGCTAGCGCCACGGCTTCGGCGAGCGGCACGAACACGCAAACCTACACGACCCCTGCCACGGCGACCGGCACCAATTCCACCACGAGCACTGGTACGGCCACCGGGACAGCTACCGCGACAGCGACCGGCTCGGGCACCCATACCACCACGGCGACCACGACGACCACGGTCACCAGGACCAATACCAACACCCGAACCATCACCAACACCAATACGGTCACCAACACCCGGACAGTTACCAACACGCTGACCATTGCGAATCCCTGCGTGGGCTCGTGGGCCTTCTGTGACAACTTCGAAACCGGCAACGGGGCAGGGTGGAACGTGCGCCAGGGGCCGGTGCAGAACTTCAGCGTGGCCTCGGACGGCACCAAAGTGTATTCCCAGAGCGATTCCACGGCGTCGCAGCTCTACATCTCCCAGGGTGGAAGCGCGTGGATGGATTCGACCATCGAGGCAAGCCTGAAGCCGACCCGGTTCTCATCGAGCACGTCGGCCGCGCTGGTCACCCTCTGGGGCCACTACGATTCGACGTGGGCCGCCGATTGCGGCTACTACGTGGCCCTGCGCGGGGACGGCAAGGTGGCGCTCGGCAAGCGGGTTGCCGGCGTGGACAGTGCCCTGGGAAGCCCGGTGGCGGTGTCGGGTGGCATCGCAGCGGGAACCTGGTACGACGTCAAGCTGGAATTCGTGGGCTCGACCATCAAGGCCTACGTGGGTGGGACGCTCCTGCTCACGCAAACCGATAGCTCGTGCGATGCCGGCTCCGTCGGCGTGGGCAGCGTAGGCGCGTCCTTCGAGGCGGACGACGTTCGCGTGACGGCGCCCGCCAACAACGCCTGCGTGCAAGACTGGCGCAACACGACCTGCGGTGCCTTCTGCACCTACGAAGCCGGCGTGCAAAGCGACCGAGCCGGTTGCGGTGCCTACCTGGATTGCTACGCAACCCACGGCTGCAGTCCCGAGACCTGCGGCGGGCAAGACGACGTGTGTGGCGTGAACCGCCCAGGCCTCAACACCTGGGGCACCGCTAGCAAGGAGGTCGCCGACCAAGTCTTCAAGTGCCTCGGCTGCGCGGGCTCTGTCGATTGCGCCAACGCGAAGTATTACAACGGCACCGTGTGCACCGACGGCAACCCTTGCACCTGGGGCGACACCTGCCAGAACAAGGTCTGCGTGCCCGACCCAAACCGAAATACGCAGTGTAGTGCGAGTGACCAATGCCATGATGCGGGAACGTGCAGCAGTACGACCGGCATGTGCAGCAACCCCGCGAAAGCGGATGGGACCGGGTGCGATGACGGGGACGCGTGCACGAAGAACGATGCTTGTTCTGCCGGAGCCTGCAACGGAACAGTGTACACCTGCGATGATGGGCTCTCGTGCACCAGCGACGTGTGCAACGGCGACGGAACGTGCACCTTCTCTCCGAGTACAGGTGGTTGCGTGATCGACGGCACCTGCTACGCCGCCCAGGCCACGAATCCGGGAAATCAGTGCCAGATTTGCCTGCCCGACTTGAGTCAAATAGCCTGGAGCGCAATAGCCGATGGGGCCGCGTGCGACGACGGCAATGCCTGCACGCAAAACGACAGCTGCCAAGCAGGCGTGTGCCAGGCGGGCGCCTCCCTGCCTTGCTCGGCTTCCGATCAGTGCCACGACCCGGGCGTTTGCGACCCGAGCACTGGCATCTGCTCGAATCCCAAGAAGGACGACTCCGCCCCCTGTGACGACGGCAACCCCTGCACGCAGACCGACTCGTGCCAAGACGGGACGTGTATGGGCGCCAGCCCGGTAGTCTGCAAGCCCTTAGACGGATGCCATGAGGCGGGCATCTGCGATCCGACGAGCGGGGCATGCTCCAATCCCGAAAGCGTCACAGGAAAAGCATGTGACGATGGCAATCCCTGTAGCGTCGGGGATTTCTGCTACGCCGGCGAATGCAGCCCAGGAATCGGCGTCACGTGCGCGTCGCTGGACCCGTGCCACGGTGGCGGTGTTTGCGACCCGCAAACCGGGGAGTGCTCCAATCCGAAGCTCGACGACGGAACCCCATGTACCACCAACGCCCCATGCATCACGGGGCAAACCTGCAAGAACGGGAGCTGTTCGGGCGGCAACTACCTGGCGTGCGGGCAGGCTTGTGGCACCAACGGAATGTGCGACGAGGCCGGTGAGTGTCAATCCATCGACTCGCCAACCACCTGCGGTCCGCGCACGGCACCGAAGCCCAACGAGGTCATTGTGTGGGAAGATCCCAACTACCAGGGCACGTGCAAGACGCTTGTGCAGGGACGCTACCCGAACGAGTCCTATTTCTCGCCCGTGCACAACGACAGCATCTCGTCGCTGCGAGTCGGATGCGCGTCCCGCGCGATACTGTACCAAAGCGCCGCGACTTGGGTTACTCCCACGGACTTCGCTCCCCCCTTCTGGTCCTACACTGGCCATCGCGCGACCTACGAGGCCGGATCTAATCACGACCTGCACGAGGGCGATTGGCTCTTGCAGCTCGGGCCCAATGTAGAAAACGATGTTTCGGCAATCGTTGTTCAGAACGAAGATAACAGGCGTGTTGCCTACGCATTTCTAGGGGACCATCCCGGCGACAGCGACTCTCCACCGTACGCCCAGCAGCCGCAGGGCCTGGCCCACAGCTCAACCCACTGGTTCGTGACGAACAGATGGTCCATGTTCAAGATGCCCATCGATCGGGACTTGGACGAGAATTCATGGGAGTCGCGTGTCTGTTTGGGTAACCTGAGTGTCGGCGATTATGGGGCAGCCATCCAGCCCTGGCAGTGCGTGAACTGCGGCGGTGTGATGTTGATTGATATCTGTGTCTCCACGTTGCCGCCGCCCGCGGGCATCGAAGGGTGTGACCACATGGGCGATCCCGACTTCGCGTATGGCATCGACGGGGTCGGACTTGTGTTCGTTCCCATGGAGGGGTGCACGGGAGGCAAGGCCAAGGTCGCCGTGTACCGAGCGGATGACCTCTCTTTGGTTGGAGCCAACCAGCTCTGGGATAAGACCGCGGGTTGGGTGGCGATCGATCCCACGGGTCCCAGGAATCTGTGGGGCTCGGACCAAGACCACGTGATGAGGCGGTACACCGTTGACTGGCAGGCGCTCTCCGATCAGGTGCCAGGCCAGCCGCCGCTGGACAACTTCTTGAGCGTCATCAATTGTCAGAGCAGCACTTGTGGCCAGCGCGAATCGTGGTCGTATGTTTTCGATGCGGATGCGTTCCAGGGCGTTATGGGAGGAGGCCAAGGCGGCGTTTTCGATCCTTCGGGCAGGGTTCTGTATCTTACCGATTCGGACTCGGGCTATCACGGGATCATGGCGGTGAATCCCGACACCGGCTACCTTCTGACCAAGACCGGCGACAACTACGGACCCTTCAATTTCCAAAGGGAGCACCCGATTGACCAAGAGGAAGAGGGCATCGACTACTTCGACCAGTACGGCAAGGTCAACCCGTCCGGAACGGCCATTCCTGGCGCTGGCGAGCTGCACGCCATACTCAATTTCAACAGCTACGTGCTGGGTGACGGCCATGTGAGCATCAAGCACTACACGGCACGGCCGGATGACTACTGCAAGCACGATCCTGGTGACGAGGAGGCCACGCTCTGGTCGGAGGCGAACTTCCAGGGAGTATGCCGCACCTTCTGGGTTGGCGACTATCCCGGTCCCGCCTGGATGTACCCCATGCCCAACGACTGGCCCTCGTCACTTAGGGTCGGCAAGAAGGTGCAAGTGACCATCTTCGAGAACTCCAACCATGGCGGGCAGTCCAAGACCATTCGCGGGGACGCCGTCGACGGGTGCGATCCAGCGGACGACAGCGGCATCAAAGGCCAAATCACCAATATCGCGGCATGCGGCTGGGGGACCGACGACCATCCGGAAGTCTCGTCTTTGACAGTGTCGAAGCTGTAACAGTTGCTTCCCGTCCAGTGCCGAAAAACTAGATCCGCCAAATTCGTCGTGATATCGGGCGGCTTCTCCTGGTTCGCATCGCGAGGTTATGCGTGAGAACCGGGGATTAGGGCACGCCCATGGCCGCACGAAGGACAGGTCTCGATCTTCCGTTGCCGCTCCAGTTTCTGGCAGCGTGGCTCGCGGTGTGGCTCGGCCGGGTTCTCCAGGAGCAAGTCGATTATCTGAAGGCAGAGAATCTATAACCGCTGGACGGACCCCACATGGCGGCGACCCGCCCGGATCGGCAGTCTACGCGTATGCGCAGACGATACACGAGTGAGCAGCGGACCCAGTTGTTGAAGTTGGTGGCCGGGGACGGCGTGACCCCCTGGTCGCCGCCGTCAAAGAGATGGTGTTGGCGCCCGAGCACAGGCACATGCCAATGGGGACGCTTGCGCGCTCTTGCGTGGAAGGTCTCTGCCCGCCTGGATCCGTCCAAGACGTGCCAAGTCCTGCTCGCCGCAGGCAAGCATCTCGTGAGCTCGGGCCGGCCCTCGCTGTATGCCGATTCTGGCGTCGAGAACGTGAACGGCGTGGTGGCTTCCACCCTATTCAGCGCGTGCTTGGAGCGCATCCTCGCCCAGGTCGAGGTCGCCTTTTCCAACTCGATGATCGAGGCGTTCTGGCGTTCGCTGAAGCATCAATGGTCGTTCTTGAACACCTTGGACTCGGGCGCGTGTTCGCACGTTGGTGGAATTCTAGGTGACACCCGCAAAAGTCCCAGATGTCCTGATCCGCAACAGGGGTCGCCCTTGACGGATGGACGCTCACGAGATATATCTGACTTGTCAGTTATTTATTGCGTGATCAAATGAGGGCAACTCTCCGGGTGCTTCAAGGGCGCCTTGCCGTCGCTCTCGTCACCGCCGCCGGTCGGAGCGATGTGAAGCCGGGAACGAAGGTGTACCAATGCTACTGAACGGTCAGATACTATGATCGCCGTGGAACGTGCAAGAAAGTGGGAGCGGCGGAGCGACGCTCGGCCGTCCGAGCTCGTGGCAGCGGCACTGGGTTGCTTCGCGGAGCGTGGGTTCGCCGCGACGCGGCTCGAGGACGTCGCGACGAGCGCCGGCGTCAGCAAGGCGACAGTCTATCTCTACTTTGAGAGCAAGGAGAAACTCTTCGAAGCCGTCGTCCGTGCTGCGATCACACCGAGCCTCGAGCAGGCTCGGGCGCTGGTCGACGCATTCCAGGGGCCGACCCCCGATCTGGTGCGCACACTGCTCACGGTCTTGGAGACCGCGCTCGAGGGACCCTTTCCCGCCATCGCGAAGCTCGTCATTGCCGAGTCGGGGAACTTTCCGGAGCTGGCCCGCCTCTGGGCGGACGTGGTCCTTCGTCGAGGGTTCGCGCTGATGCAACAAATCGTCGAGCGCGGCGTCGAGCGGGGCGAATTCCGGACAGTCGACCCTGCGACCGTAGCGCCGCTGCTCATGGCGCCCGTCGTCGTCCTCGGGCTCTGGAAACACTCCTTCGGTCAGCACACCGACATGCAGCTCGACCGCCACGCGATTCTCGCCGAGCACGCGGAGACCATCCTGCGTGGGCTGGCAGCGTCGCCGGCGTACCCGCCGCGCAAGGGTCGGCGATGAAGAAGCGCACACGCTTGCTCGTCGTTCTAGCGATCGCGATCAGCGCGGGGGGCGGCTTCTGGCTGGTCCGGACGGGGCGCATCGGCAAGAAGCCGCCGCCCAGCAACTCCATCACCCTGTACGGCAACGTCGACATCCGGCAGGTCGAGCTCGGGTTCCGGGTGCCCGGCCGCCTCAAGTCGATGCGCTTCGAGGAGGGCGAGACCGTCAACGCGGGCGCGGTCATGGCGGAGCTCGATGTCCGCTCCTTCGACGATCAGCTTCACGCGGCCGAGGCCCAGGTCTCCGCAAACGAAGCGAACCTGAAGAAGCTCGTGGCCGGATCTCGACCGGCGGAGATCGCGCGCGCGAAGGCTGCCCTCGACGAAGTGACGGCTGGGCGGCAAAACGCGCGGACACAGTTGGAGCGAGCGGAGAAGCTCGTCGCCGCGAACGCGATCCCGCGTGCAAACTACGACACCGCGCTCGCCGCGAGTCGCGAGGCGGACGCACGCGTGGCCTCGGCGAATCAGTCTCTGAGTCTCTTCGTCAAGGGCTCGCGCGCGGAAGACATCGCTGGCGCTCGCGCGATGCTCGCGGTGGCACAGGCGAACGTTGCATCCGCACAGACCGCCATCGACGATGCCCGGCTCGTCGCACCATCGGATGGCGTTGTGATCTCCCGCGTGAAGGAGCCGGGGGCCATCGTGTCGCCCAACGACACGGTCTATGTGGTCTCGTTGACGCGCTCGGTGTGGGTGCGGGCCTACGTATCGGAGACCCAGCTCGGGATGCTGCACCCGGGAATGCAGGTCGGAGTGACGTCGGACGCAGCGCCGTCGCGGTCGCTACGTGGTCACGTCGGTTTCATTTCTCCCACGGCCGAGTTCACGCCAAAGTCTGTCGAGACTCCGGAGTTACGGACCGACCTTGTCTACCGGCTCCGGATCATCGTCGACGACATCGATGCCGGGCTTCGCCAGGGAATGCCCGTCACCGTTCACATTGCGACCAGCTTTGGCAATGGAGTCTGAGGAATGTCCGATCCTCTCGTCCGCATCGAACGCCTGACCAAACGCTTCGGCGCCGGACCACCGGCGCTCGATGCGGTCTCGGTCACCGTCGCCCCTGCCGCGATCACTGGGCTTGTTGGACCGGACGGGGCAGGCAAGACGACGCTCATCCGGATCATGGCTGGCCTCGTCGTCGCCGAGGCGGGGGCTCTCGATGTTCTCGGCTTCGACCCCACGAAGCATGCCCGGTGGCTCCACGCATCGATCGGCTACATGCCCCAGCGTTTCGGTCTCTACGAGGACCTGAGCGTCGAGGAGAACCTGCGCCTCTACGCCGATCTGCGTGGCTTGCCGGTTGCCGAGCGCGCCCTCCGCTTCGAGCAGCTGCTGGCGTTCACGGATCTGCAGCGGTTCACGTCGCGCCGAGCCGGAAAGCTCTCCGGTGGCATGAAGCAAAAGCTCGGGCTCGCCTGCGCGCTCGTCCGCAAACCGCGCCTCCTGCTCCTGGACGAACCGTCGGTCGGCGTGGATCCCATCTCCCGTCGCGAGCTATGGCGGATGGTCAGCGGGCTGAAGGACGATGGGGTCGGCGTCGTATGGTCCACGTCGTATCTCGACGAGGCGGAAGCTTGCGACCACGTGCTCCTGCTGAATGGGGGAAAGCCCCTGTTCGACGGCCCGCCGCGCACCCTCACGGCCCGCACCGCGAACCGGGTCTTTCGATTGGTGGGCGTGGAAGGGCGAAGGCGGCCGGTGCTCGCCGTCGCGCTGGCCGAGCCCGAAGTCATCGACGGCGTGATCCAGGGCCGTGCGATTCGACTCGTGTCCAGGGACGCGGCGGCACCACCCACACTGCCGCGCGAAGCCGGCGCGCACGCCGAGCTGGTCCCCGCCGCGCCAAGATTCGAGGACTCCTTCATCGACATCCTGGGCGGCGGCCCGGGCGGGCGCTCGTTGCTTGCCGAGTCGATGCGGTCGATCGAAGTGACCCGAGAGCCCGTGGTCGTCGCCCGCAGGCTCACGAAACGTTTCGGCGACTTCACGGCCGCCGCCGACATCTCCTTCGAGGTGGTGCCAGGCGAGATCTTCGGCCTTCTTGGCCCTAACGGCGCGGGGAAGTCGACGACGTTCCGGATGCTCTGCGGGCTCCTGAAGCCCTCCGCCGGCGAGGGCCGGGTTGCCGGGATCGATCTCCGCCGCGACACGGCGGGAGCGCGCAGCCGCCTTGGATACATGGCGCAGAAGTTCTCCCTCTACGGCGATCTGAGCGTGGCGCAGAACCTCTCCTTCTTCGCTGGCGTCTATGGGCTGCGGGGCGCCCGGAAGCGCGAGCAGGTCGAGCGCATGACCGACGTGTTCTCGTTGGGTGACCGTCTCGGCGGGGCGGCCAAGGAGCTTCCGCTGGGCTTCAAGCAGCGGCTCGCCCTCGCGTGCGCGGTCATGCACGAGCCCGAAGCCCTCTTCCTCGACGAGCCGACGTCGGGAGTGGACCCGATCACGCGACGCGAGTTCTGGACGCACATCAATGGCTTGGTGGAGAAGGGCGTTGCCGTCGTGGTGACGACGCATTTCATGGACGAGGCGGAGTACTGTGATCGCATCTCGCTCGTGTACCGCGGACGCTCGATCGCGCTCGGCTCTCCCGACGATCTGAAGGCCCAGGTTGCTACGACCGAACGCCCGGAGCCGACGATGGAGGACGCATTCGTCGCGCTCGTGGAATCGCACGACCAGAGCGGCCAAACGGTGGCCGCGTGACCACGCTGCCGGAGACGGGCTCCGTTGACCTGCGCGCGTTCTCGCTGGGCGCGCGCTCGCGCCGACTCGCAGCCCTCATGAAGAAAGAGGCACTCCAGATCGTGCGCGACCCGAGCAGCATCCTGATCGCGTTCGTCCTGCCGGTCATCCTTCTCTTTCTCTTCGGCTACGGCGTCTCCCTGGACACGACCCGAACCCGCATCGGCCTGGTGCTAGAGTCGCCGAGCCCGACGTCTCGGGGGCTCGCGGCCGCGTTCCAGGCGTCCCCTTACTTCGACACCAGGATCGGCGTGGACCGGCGGGAATTCGAGGACTCCCTCGTTCGCGGCGGTGTAGGTGGGATCGTCGTCATCCCCTCGACGTTCGACGCCGACATGACAAGGCGAGGCGGCGCCCCTCAAATCCAGGTGCTGGTGGATGGAACGGATCCCAACACGGCTGCGCTGGTCGACGGGTACGTCCAGGGCGTGATCGGCAACTGGGTGGTGCAGCGGGCTGTCGAAGACGGCAGAACGGAAGCGGCCTCCGGGCCCGAGGCCCGCATGTGGTTCAACCCCGAGCTGACCAGCCGCTACTTCCTCGTCCCCGGGTCGATCGCCATCGTGATGGCGCTCGTCGGAACCCTGCTCACGGCACTTGTCGTAGCCCGTGAATGGGAGCGCGGAACGATGGAGGCAATGATGGCGACCCCCGTGTCGTCCGTCGAGCTACTTCTAGGGAAGGTCGTCCCGTACTTCGTGCTGGGGCTTGGGGCGATGACGTTATGCACGCTCATCGCCGTCTTCCTCTTCCGCGTGCCTTTTCGCGGCTCGGTCGGCGCTCTCTACGCGATTTCGGCGGCGTTCCTGCTTCCAGCGCTGGGGCAGGGGTTGCTCATCTCCGCGGCAACCAAGAACCAGTTTCTCGCCTCCCAGCTGGCGCTGATGACTTCGTTTCTGCCGACCTTCCTGCTGTCCGGGTTCCTGTTCGAGATCGGCTCGATGCCCAAGGCGATCCAGGTCGTCACGCCGCTGGTTACGGCGCGGTGGCTGATTCCGAGCCTGGAGAGCGTCTTTCTCACCGGAGACCTCTGGCCCGTGTTCCTCAAGAGCATAGGCATACTGCTGCTTTATGGTGTCATCTTTCTGGCGCTCGCCACGCGATCGACCAAGAAGCGGGTGGCGTGACCATGTGGACGCGTCTCCTCGCCCTCATCGTCAAGGAGTTCCTCGTGCTGCTCCGGGATCCTCGGAGCCGGGTCATCCTGATCGCTCCGCCGGTCATTCAGCTCATCGTCTTCTCTTTCGCGGCGACTCTCGAAGTGAAGAATGTGGATGTCGTGATTCTCAATCGCGACGAGGGGGCCTCGGGCGGCGAGCTGATTCGCCGCATCGAGGGCTCGCCCTCGTTTCGCACAGTCAAGCCGGTGCACGACCCGGCCAATCTGCGAAAAGCGATCGATCAGGAACAGGCCATCGCCGCGATGGCGATCGGGCCGAGCTTCTCGCGTGACCTTGTTGCCGGCCGGCCGGCAAACGTGCAGATCCTCCTCGACGGACGGAGGTCCAATGCAGCGCAGCTCGTCAACGCATACCTCGGCGAGATCGTAAGCTCCTACATCGGGGACGAGAACAAAGCCGCACGTCGCAGCGCGACCGTCCCGCGTGTCGTCACCCGAAACTGGTTCAACCCGAACCTTAAGTCTCGGTGGTTCATGGTGCCCGGCCTCATCGCGTCGATCGCGCTCATGATCGGTCTTATCGTCACTGGGCTCTCGGTAGCCCGGGAGAGGGAACTCGGCACCTTCGATCAGCTGATGGTCTCTCCCCTCCGTACGCACGAGATCCTCATCGGCAAGGCGCTCCCGCCGGTCATGATCGGGTGCGTGCACATAACGATCTATGTGCTCGCGACGATTTTCATCTTCGGCGTGCCCCTGCGCGGGTCGCTGCTGCTTCTCTATGGCAGCGCGCTCGTCTTTCTCGCGGCCGTCGTCGGAGTTGGGCTCTTCATCTCCGCGCTCTCGGCGACGCAGCAGCAGGCGATCCTCGGGTGCTTCCTCTTCATGGTGCCGGCGACTCTCCTGTCGGGCTTTGCCACTCCCATCGCGAACATGCCGGTGTGGCTGCAAGCGGTCACGGTCATCAACCCGCTCCGATATTTCCTGGCGGTCACGCGGGGCGTGTTCCTCAAAGGCATGGCGTTCCCGGACGTCGCAAGAAACACGGCACCGCTGGTTGTGATTGCGGCGATCACCCTGACGGCCGCCGCGTGGTTGTTTCGACGAAGGACGGGGTGAGGCATGGCCGTTCCCTACAAGAAGATCCTCCTGACGATCGACGGTATGACCTCGCCCTTCCCCCAGGGTGCCGGCATGACCGTCACCACCGGTCCCCAGACTACTCGGCCATCGAGGGTAGCGTGACCGTGCCGGGCGTCGTGATGGCAGCC
>Ga0265314_10000617_pt1 | contig 43822 bp, 39 predicted proteins | sample 4126metaG_FD_203106 | JGI IMG/M metagenome (GOLD analysis project Ga0265314, IMG submission 203106) | Rhizosphere microbial communities from Carex aquatilis grown in University of Washington, Seatle, WA, United States - 4-1-26 metaG | ecosystem: Host-associated > Plants > Roots > Rhizosphere >... | reverse complement strand
CGACTACGACCGGCAGATGGACGTGCGATACGGTGCCGCGCGCGGTTGGGTCGACCGGATCATCGATCCCACGCAGACACGCGAGGAGTTGATTTTCGCTCTCGAACTCGCCACGCGGCATGTCGACCAGGAACCGTTTCGGCTGGGCGTATTTCAGGTGTGATTCGCGATGGAAGCGGCGGCTCGAGGCAACTGGGAATGACATGAGCATGATTCTCAAAATCGCCAACGGCGCCGGTTTTCTGGGCGACAACGTCGACGCGCCGCGGCACTTGGTCGAGGCGACCGAAGTCGATTACCTGACCTTGGAATACCTCGCCGAGCTGACCCTCTCAATTCTTGCCCGCGTGCGCGAGAAAGACCCTTCCGCCGGATACGCCGAAGACTTTCTTGGCGTGCTCGACAGCCTCTTGCCGGCCTTGAAAGCTCAGCCACGGCTCAAACTGGTGACCAATGCGGGTGGCATGAACCCCACAAGCTGCGCCCACGCCGCGGCGCGAATTCTGACCAAGGCGGGCCTGGCCGATACTCCCATCGGAGTCGTGACGGGCGACGATCTGTTGACCGACCTCGCGGCGCTCCAAGCCGCCGGCTGCGCGCTGACGAATCTCGATACGGGCCAACCGCTGGCAACACTCAATGAGCCGGTGGTGAGTGCCAATGCCTACCTCGGTGCCCGCGAAATCGCAGGGAGCCTCGACTCCGGCGCGCGGATCGTCATCACCGGTCGAGTGGCCGACGCTTCGCTCACGGTCGGTCCGGCCGTGCATGCATTCGGCTGGAACTGGGACGATTGGCGGCGCCTGGCTGGTGCAAGCGTCGCCGGACACATGATCGAATGCGGCGCGCAGGCCACCGGCGGTTTCTACCCGCACTGGCGGGAGATCGATCTTGCCCATGTCGGCTACCCGATCGCCGAGCTCGACGACGCCGGCGACCTCGTGATCGCCAAGCCGGCTGGCTCCGGCGGCATCGTCAATCGAGAGACCGTTGCCGAACAACTCGTGTACGAGATTGGCGACCCTGCGCATTATCTCACTCCAGACGTCGATCTCGATTTCACGACGGTTGAGATCGAGGAACTAGGTCACGATCGGGTAGCGCTGCGAGGCGCCACCGGCCGACCTGCTCCCGCGAGTTATAAGGTGTCGTTGGCGTACCGCGCTGGCTATATGGCCACCGGCCAGATGCTGGTCTACGGCCGCGACGCAGTGGCCAAGGCCCGGGCGTGCGCCGAATTCGTGCTTGCCCGGTTGCGAATGGCGGGCCATGAATTCGGGCGGTCGTATGTCGAGTGTCTGGGAGCGGGCGAGGGCGTCCCGGGTCTGGCCTCTCCACCGGCGGAGCTGCGCGAGGTGGTGTTGCGGCTTTCGGTCCATGACCCGCGGCGCGAATCAGTCGAGCGGTTCGCCAAGGAGTTCGCTCCATTGGCCACCAGCGGGCCCGCCGGCCTGGCCGGCTACGCAAGTGGCCGTCCCCAGCCGCGGCCGGTGTTCGCCTATTGGCCGACACTCGTGCCAAAGCAACTGGTGAAGCCTCAATTTCAAGTGCGCACGGCCGCCGACTGGATCCAATAAAGCAATCGCATGGCCGCGGAGCGACGGAAGATTTGCTAGCGCGCAACGCGCAGGAACAACCAACCCGTGATCCCGTCAGGCTGGAAAGCCAAACCTACTCCCTGCTGATGAGCTCGTCCAAGTTCAGCAATGTCCGTCCGACCACGATCCATGCGGCCAGCTCGGCCTGACTTGCTCCCTCGGGTCGGGGCTCACCGCCAGCAAGGGTCGCCGCGCCTGTCGGGTCGGCTTCCGCCAGCGCCAGTTCGCCGGCATAAAGTTCCGCCAGATCGGCAAGCTCCTCAGGCGTCGGCGCACGGCCGAGACAAAGCCGGAAGCCATAGCGCAAACGTTCCGTGAGCGTCGTCGCCGCGTCGGCCGTTCGCGGTGCTTCGACGACGATCCTTCGTCCCAGGGCCTGGGCGCACTCGAAAAATACGGGGTCGTTCAAGAGCGTCAATGCCTGGAGCGGCGTGTTCGAGCGCTCGCGCCGCGTGCAGGCCACGTTCGAATCGGGTGCGTCGAAGGTCATGAGCATCGGGTAAGGGCTGGTGCGCTGGAACCAGGTGTAAAACCCGCGACGATAGCGGTCAGCTCCCTGGCTCTCGTCCCAGTGCGCGCTGCCCGAATACGTCAGCTCTGAAATTCCGGCCGGTTGCTTCGGCCGCACGCTCGGCCCGCCAACCTTGCGGTTCAATAGTCCGCTGACCGCCAGCGACAGATCGCGTATTGTCTCCGCCTCGACCCGCAATCGCCGTTGCCGGGCAAGCAGCAGATTGTTCGGGTCGCGATCGATCAATTCGGGACGCACCGCCGAGGACTGTCGATACGTGGACGACATGACGATCAACTTGTGCAGCGACTTCAAGCTCCAGCCTCGCGCAATGAGCTCACTGGCCAGCCAATCGAGCAGCTCGGGGTGGGTCGGCGGCTCGCCTTGCGTACCGAAGTCGTCGTCGGTCGCCACGAGCCCGCGACCAAAGTACTTCATCCAGACGCGGTTCACCGTAACCCGCGCGGTGAGCGGGTTGGCCGGGTCGACCAGCCACTTTGCCAGGTCGAGCCGATCGGGCCGCGGGCCGCGAGCAGCCAGGCGTGGCAGCACGGCCGGCACGAGCGGCTCGACCTCGGCGCCGGGCCGGAGAAAGTCGCCGCGAATCATCACCCGCGTAGGCCGCGGCGGATCGACTTCCACCAGCGCCTGGGCCTTGGTCACGCTGCCCGGATCCATCGGCGCTTGCTTGGCGTGTTCGGCGGCGGCACGTTCCAACTCGGCCAGTCCTGGGTCGATCGTGCGATGGTAATAGGCCACGGCCGTTTGCTCATCTGGGCTGCGCTCGCTTGAAGGCTTGGCGAGAATCGCCGCCAGTTCGGCGGATATTCCACCGGCGGCGATGGGATTCGTCGATGTCGTAACCGCCAGTCGAAGCTTGCCGATCGTGTGTTGTAAGCCGTGCTGCTGGTCGAGCGTGATCGTGAGCAGCGTACCTCCTCCTCCACCGAATGGTTGCTTAATTTTGAACACGGCAACATGGTCGCGGCTCACTTGCGGGACGATCGCCCAGCCGGTATTGGCATTGCCGTCGAAAGCATGCTCGGCGGGAAAACCGCCCTGCGCGAAGTCAGCCGAGGCCTTGTCGAAAAGAACGGGTTTCGCTTCGCCGCTGGCCGCCGTGGCTGTCATTCGCAGCTCGGAGAGCACGAAATTGCCGTGCGGCGTCCGACCGGGACCTTGTGAAGGCAGGCTCGGGTCGGCGAGCACTTCGATCCGAATGGCGGTAATTCCCTTGAGGTCCGTCTTGGCACTGAGTGCGTACGTATCGGCAGGAGGGCTTGGGCCGCTTGCCAGGAGCGAACCGTCGGCTTGCACCGCCAACGTCGCGCCACCCGCCGAAACGGCGCCGGAAGGCGGCAAAACGGTCCAAGTCGTCAACTTACCAAGGTCGAGGATTCGTTCCCACTCGGCCAGCCGAATCGGTAGCGTTTCTTGTTCGTATCGACTGATGGCGGCAGTGTAGGAGGCGTGCAGAGCGTCGAAAGCTTGCTTCGCCGTCTGAAACGCGGCGATCTCATCGGCCGGCGGGGCGGGGATTTCAACCTCATTGAGACTGTTGAAGAAGGCGTACAGACCATAGTACTCCCGTTGCGCGATCGGGTCGTACTTGTGGCTATGGCACTGAGCGCAGCCAATGGTCAGCCCGAGCCAAACCGATCCGGTGGTGTTCACGCGATCGACTGTTTTCTTGACGCGATCTTCCTCCTGGTCGGCGCCCCCTTCGCGGTTGGTGAGCGTGTTACGGTGGAAGCCCGTGGCGATCCGCGCGTCGTCGTCGGCCTCGGGTAACAAGTCGCCGGCCAATTGGCGGATCGTGAACTGGTCGAACGGCAGGTCGCGGTTCAGCGCGTCGATCACCCAGTTCCGCCAACGCCAAGCATGTGGCCGGCCGGTGTCTTTTTCATACCCGTCGCTATCGGCGTAGCGGGCCAGGTCGAGCCAGTGCCGTCCCCAGCGTTCTCCGTAGTGCGCGGATATGAGCAGCCGATCGACCAGCAGATCATAAGCATCGCCGCGCGGATCAGTCACGAACTCGTCGACCTCCGCGGGAGTCGGCGGAAGGCCGATCAGGTCGAAGGAAAGCCGGCGAATGAGCGTCGCGCGGTCGGCCTCGGCCGCCAGCTCGATGCCCAGCGTTTCGAGCCTGGCCAACACAAATGCGTCGATCGGATTGCGAACGCGATCCCTATGCCGCACCACCGGTGGCATATGGCGGTGAACCGGCTGGAACGACCAATGATCGGCGTGCTTGCGGGCCGCCACCGCATCATCGGGCCAGATGGCACCCTGATCGATCCAAGCGCGTAAAAGGCCAATTTCGGCGACCGTAAGGGGCTGGCCCTCGGGCGGCATCACCGTCCCTTCGTCATTGATACCGGATACGTATTGGATCAATCGGCTCTCCGCGCTCTTGCCGGGCGTGAATGCCGGGCCGTTCACGCCGCCTGCGAGTGCCTCGTCCTTGGCGTCGAGTCGCAGGCTCGCTTCGGCCTTTTCCGCGCTGTGGCACGAATGGCAACGCTTGGCCAAGAGCGGCTGGATGTCGCGAACGAAATCGATCGCCTGCTCGGCCGGCGGCGGAAGTACTTTGGCTGTCGCCGGTGGTTCACCTGCCCGAGCGTTGGCCGCGGCAACCAAAATGGCGGCAATCAGTCCGAATAGGTTGCCAGGTGGAGTCGAACGCATGACAGTAAGCTCGCACAGGGAGGTATCCGGCGCGTGCGCAGTGCCCGGCGCGCCGTTGGAGCTCAAGGGAGGATCAAGCCTTCATTACATCCCGTGTGGCGGCGGATGTCAACGGATTTCACCGCGACAGCCCGAGCTCGCCGGCAATTGGCTGCAGCGCCTCGATGACAAACTGGATATGGGCGTCGAGATCAACGCCGAGATCAAGGGCGCCGCGGGTGATATCTTCACGCTTGACGGCCGCGGCGAAGCTCTTCTGTTTGAGTTTCTTTTTCACGCTGCTGGCCTGCATGCCCGCCAGCCCTTCTGGCCGCACCATGGCCACCGCCACGATGAAGCCCGCCAATTCATCGCAGGCGTAGAGCGTCTTGTGTAAGGGAGCGACGCGGGGACAGTCGGGCAGATAGTCGGCGTGCGATTTGATGGCATAGATCAATTCGTCTGGATAACCCTTCGCGGCCAGGATCTCAGCTCCTTTGAGTGGATGGTCGGGTGGGTCTGGCCAGCGCTCGTAGTCAAAATCGTGCAGCAGGCCGACGATGCCCCATTTCTCCTCGTCTTCGCCGAATTTTCGCGCATAGGCTCGCACCGCCGCTTCGACAGCCAGCATGTGCTTGCGCAGGCTGTCGCTTTGCGTATACTCGCACACCAGGGCGTAGGCATCGACGCGGTTCATTGTAGGTTAGGCTTTCCAGCCTGACAGTTATACCGCACGCGACCGAAAATGAGAAATTCACGGTGGCTGGTGGCAGTATAGGAAAGTCGGGGGGGCCCACCCTATGACTCTCTCACAAGTTTTACGACCCGCTCAGAGGCAAACATTCGCCACAGGCTACCGCGGCTTAGGAGTCTCTTTCTTGGCCGACTTCTGGGTCGGAGCTTCGCTGGGCGTCGGCGATTCGTTTTGCAGCTCGCGCCAGGGCTTGCCGGCCTTGTAGCTGGCCAACTCTTGGATCAACTGCGTTTTCGTTGCTTCGTCGCCCAGCCCAACGGCTTTGTCGCTCCAACGTTGGGCGGCGGCAAAGTCGCCTACTTCAGCATAGCCGGCCGCAAGCGTGCTCAAAATGTGCGCCGCGCGATATTCGGTCAACTCGCAAGCCCTCGTTGCCAGTTCGATGGCGCGGCGACCATCGCGAAGCAAGGCATCGGGCGACGTGGCCAAGACCCAGGCCAGGTTGTTGAGCACACCACTATTCGCCGGCTCGCGCTCCAGGGCCGAGTTGTAATCGGCGATAGCCTCGCGTTGTTTGCCGATGTTCAAGTACGCGTCGGCCCGTCCCTGGTAAACCAAGGCGGCTTCTCGCTCCAGTCGCAAGGCCGCCGTGTATGCTCTGATGGCGTCGTCATTTCGCTTCTCAGCCGAATAGAGCATCCCAAGGCGGACGAACGTGATCACGTCGTCGGGACGACGCTCGCTCCGTCGTTCCAACGCGGCGGTTGTGGCGGGTACCTTGCCCGTCATGACGATCAGTGTGGCCCAGATTCTCAAGCCGTCCACGAATCCAGGCCGAATGACCAGCACCTGGTTGATGTCGGCCAACGCCTCTTCGAGCTTGCCGGCCGACCCCAGCACTTGCGAGCGGAAATGCAATGCCGCCAGATCGTTGGAGTCGATCTCCAATGCCGCCGAAGCGTCGGCCAGCGCTGCCTCGATGTCACCGTCAAGGAAGTTGATCCGCCCACGCTCGACGTAAGGGATCGTCGAACCCGGCTCGAGTTCGGCGGCGCGCGTGAAACTCGCGCGCGCTTCGTCCCAGTTCTTGAGCATTCCCTGGGTCATCCCGCGGGCCTCATGCGTCGCCGCGTTGCCAGGATCCAGCACGAGCGCCGCGTCGAAATCGGCCAGCGCCTCATTGGCTTTGTTCAGCGAAAGCCGCAATTCGCCACGGGCGCGGAGCGGTCTTGGATCGGACGGCGTCAATTGCACCGCCTGATCGAGATCGGCCAGACGGTCTGCGGCATCGCTGCGCAAACCTGCGCGCAATCGCAATGCTTCGGCCCGTAGTTCCTGGTCTTCGCCGGTCAATTCGATGGCTGCATCCAGCGCCGCCAGCGCCTGTTCGCGATTGCCACCGGGCAGTGACTGCAATTGGGCTATAATGACCTGGGCCAACGGCTGGCGAGGATCGCATTCGATCACTCGATCGAGATCCTGCATTGCCACGCGCCGGCGCATGGGCCACTGTTCGTCGGGCATACCGCCCCCCAACAGCGGAGCACAAACGGCCGAAGCCCGTTCGAGCAGTGCGCCTGCCAGCATCTGCTTGGCGAAGTCGAGGTTTGCAGGCGTCAGGCCCTTGTCGATCGCGCTTTGGCATAGGTCGGCCACATCGCCGAGAGCGCGGAACGAATCGGCGTTCAACTTGGCCGCGATCGCCCGGTCGAGATCTTCCTGGCCTGGGTCGTCGGCACGCGCCTGCGAAATCGCCAGGCCGCCGACGACGACAGCGACGAACAGCAAACCCGGTACGCGAACGTTCATGGCGGCAACTCCCTATCGATCCATCCGGGCGCAAGCCCCTGGGGGGTGTAAAACGGGCGGCATTATGCCTGAAAGGCGCATTCGACGCCATGCGAGCTTGTTCGGTACGCCCTACAAGGGCGCCGGTAAATCTCGCCGCGAAAACACGACCGCCGCCGCCAGATAGCACAACAGTCCCAAGCCGACCAGCGTGCTATCATGGCTCAGCGACATCGCCCAAGCCTTTTCCGGCTCGATGATCATCACTTGTGGCTCGTAAGCCCCCAAAAAGGTGGCATACATCAGCCAATCGAATCGAGGCGCCAGCCGGGCAATGACCTTGAGCACCAATTCGACGACATAAAAGGCGCCCATCACACCGATGGTTCGCCAGCGGAAGCTCCCCCACGCCGAGACGAATGTGCTGGCCGCGGCCAGAAAGAACATCAGGGAGAATAGGTTCAGCGCCCCGGGCACGAAGTGGGCCCGCGAAACGTCGACGCCAAAATCGACGCTTGCCAGCCCCTGGCAGGTGCCCAGCCAGGAAGCAATCGACATAATCGCCGCTCCCATGGTGGTGACAACGGCGTGGGTCCAGATCACCGACACGCGGCGCACCGGCTGGGCCAGCAGCATTTCCATGGTGCCACGTTCAATTTCGCCGCTAACGCAATCGGATCCGCGGGCAATGCCCCAGGTGACCGTGGCAAAGACCACCACCGGGTCGATGTAGGCCATCGCGATGCGGCTCGTGGGCGACATCATTTTAGCCAAGGGAACCGCCAAGAGCGCCAATAGCTGTGGCGGAAACGATTTGTAGATCGTATCCAGCGCGTCAGGCTTGAACAGGCTCGTCAGCCACACGAAGAGCCAATGGAACCCGAATAACAAGACAGTCAGCCCGATCAATAGTGGCCGCGCGTCGCTGATCGCTTTGATCCACAAGGCACGGTTCATGTGGGGTTTCCATTTGCCGAAGCGTGGTAGCGATCGTAAACGGCGCGAAGCCCGACCGGCTCGATCTGGACCTCGGCCAATGGCAAAGTGGCCAGCCAACCCAACAAGGGTGACAGTTCTCCGGGCGTGAGCACCGTGAGCTGGTCGTCGTCGACGGCAATTTCCAACTGGCCGGCCAACGCGGGCGGCACCATCGGCAAGGGCGCGGTCAGCGTGGCACGGATTCGGTGTTGGCGGCGCAATTCGGCCATGAGCTGCAAGTGCACCAACCGCCCGCTTCGCAGAATGCAGACGCGGTCGCAAACCTGCTCGACTTCGTCAAGCACATGCGACGAAAAGATCACCGTCCGGCCCGCCGAGCGCGCTTCGCGCACCAGCGCCAAGACGTCGCTACGGACAGTCGGGTCGAGGTTGCTGGTTGGCTCGTCGAGCACCACCAACGGCGTGTCGAAAGCCAGCACGGCGGCCAGCGCCAGCTTCTGCCGCATGCCGGTAGACAGCGCCGCCACGCGCCGCGAGAGATCGAGCTTGAGCCGCTCAGCCAGGGCCAGCGAGCGGGTGAGCTCGGCGTTGCGCCGCACGCGGCTGAAGAATCGCAGTACGTCGCGGCCGCGCATCTGGGGAAAAAGCTTCGCGTCGCCCGGCAGATAGGCCACGCGGCGGTGGACCGCGACGCTCTCGCGGTAACAGTCGAGGCCGTCGATCGTCGCCTCGCCCGCGCTGGGCCGCAGGAACCCCATCAGCAGGCGCAACAAAGTCGTTTTGCCCGATCCATTGGGGCCGAGCAATCCGAACACCTCGCCCCTGCGGATTTCCAATCCGCAATCGTCGAGTGCGGTGAGACGACCGTATCGCTTGGTCAGCGAGCGGGTCTGGACGTAGGCGTTGGTCATGCGTGAAAGAGACGTCGTGGGAAAGTCGATTATTGTTCCGATTCGGGGCGTGTTGGCAAGCGGTGTGGCTTCGGCGAACGGTACACGCGGTAGTAACCGAAGTCGCGCAACATCGGCCAACCGCGCAGTTCATCCTCGCGCACGCCCAATTGGACCGAAAGTTCATCCCAATCCGCGGCTTGAGGCGCGACGACGTAGACCACCACCCCGGCGGACCCTCGCAATGGCGCCGAATAGTGCTCCACCGCGGAGCGGCTCAAGTAGTAGGCGAGGTTCCAGTGGTCATCTTGCGCGTAGACGATCAAGTAACTCTCGTCGTGAAGTATCCATTCCGACAAGGCCTCGACCACATCCGAGGGGCGATAATTGGTGGCATAGTAATTGAAATACCCATCCTGGGGGCGACCCTGGCTGCAAGCCTCGCCCAGCCGCCCGGGATAGGTGACGACCGTTGGCGCCAAAACGGCCAGCACGATCAACATTCCAGCCACGCCCGACACCGCTACGGGTAGCCACTCCATCCAGCGCCGACGGACCGCTTCCAACAATTCAGCCAGCGACCAGCCGGCGCCGATCGCCATGATCGGCAACAGTGGTGTGTAATTGCGCGTGAATGGGCTGGTGCCCAGGAATCCCGTCAATACGAATGCACCCGCGACGACGACCAGGCACATCAGCGGCAAAGCGATTTCAATGGCCCGCGGCGGGTGGCCAAGGCGCCGGGCGCAGCAGAAAACTCCCGCCAACCAAAGAGGCAGGAGCGGAAGCACATCGCGGCCGGCGGCCGAGAAGAACGCCGAGGCGGGGGACCAAAGCGCGTGCCAGGAAAAGGGGCCTTTCGGCCCGGCATGTTCCAGCACCTGCCGGAAGATCGGCGCGTACGAGACCGCGGCAAGCACGATCGCAGCGGACCAGGCACTCGCCTCGGTTAAGATTTTGGATTTTGGATTTTGGATTTTGGATTTGGCATTCGACACTTCTCCGTGGGAATCCTTTTCCGTGGTGCCATCCTCGTGGGGCAGGTTTCCAACCTGCCGTACAACAGGAACTTTGTCCAATTGAGAACTTGCCCCACGGCCTATCCATACGATCGCAGCGGCCGCCAGCGGAAGGAAGAACAACAGATTGGTCGGCAAAACGTAGAGAAACGCCGCTCCCACCAGCGCCACGGTGACAAACCGCAAACGAGTCCGCCCCTTGGGCTCGGCCAGTGCAAGGTCGGCCAGGCACGCCGCCAGCAGCATCGAAAGGCTATATCCGCGGATTTGGATGGCGTGGACGAGGAACATCTGATTCAGCCCCAAGGTCGCGGTCGCCGCCATCGCCGCCGGCAAACCGGCGAGGCGATACGCAAGCCTGAATACCAGCCAAAGCGTGCCCGCCGCGCAGGCCAGCGACGGGAGACGCAGCACGAAACTCGAATCGCCGACCAGGTAAAACGGCCAGAGCACGAGCGAATATAAGACATGGTTGTTGGGCGCCGAGTAGTCCGTGACAATCTGCCATGGTCCGCGCGAGACAAACTCGGTTACCGTATAGATTTCGTCGTGCCACAGGTCGAGGTTCAACTTCGCCGCCAGGAACACCAGCGGAAGCGACGCACACACCAGGAACCAATGCCAGGCCGGGACCGACGCGACGGGCTTCGATTGCGGTGTCGACGTTGGTTCGACACGACGCGGCGGATGTTGGGTTTTCTTTTGGCGGCGGCGCGACATGTCTTCACAAATGGGCGATCCCGCTTGCCGCAAGCCCTTTGCCACCAACCTTGGAGAGCGGCAATTTCACAAATATGCAGCGAGCGCTCGCTGGGGTTGCCGGAAATAGCACCAACGGTGCGGCGCTGTGATAGCCGGTGGCAACGCCCCTGTTTGTTTTTCCTCGTAAGAGGCCAGGGACTTGCTCTTTACCGATTGAACAAGAACGCAGGGCTGTTCAACAGCGCCCACGCCAGATCTTGCGCGCCCAACAGACGATAGGCGTCCGGTTTCTGGGCATCCTGAGCCACTATTGCGGTCAGGCGAGCCAATTCGGCGTCCTGGGCGCGGAAATGCTTGCTCAACTCGGCCAATTGCTCCGGTGTACGCGCCGCCGGGGCGACGGCCAAAATAGCGGCAATCGGCGCCGGAGGGGCTTGCAGCCGCAACGGCCTGGGCGACGTCGTTACGGAAATCCGGAAACGGCCGATCGAATGCTGATCGAATTGCTGGTCGAGCGTGATCGAAAGCGTCGTGCCACCGGCCAGGCCTACGTTCTGCGCCGTTTCGAATACGGCCACGTGCGGCTCGCCGAATTTAGGTGCCAGCGCCCAACCGCTCGCCGGCTCGGCGTTGCCGTCGATGGCTGCCGCGATTGGGTAACTATCCTGCGAGAAATCGGCCTGTGCGTTTTTCAACGCGACGGGCTGGGCCTGGTTCGCGTCGGCGGCCGGGGCGGCCGCGACCTTGAACTCGTTGAGCACCACATTGCCGTTGGGCGCGCGGCCCGGACCGTTGGCCGCGAGACTCGGGTCGGGGAGCAGCTCCAAGCGGAGGCCGGTGATTCCTACCGCCTCGGTTTTGGTGGTATACGTGTAGGTGTCTTTCGCCGGCAATGCGCCACTGACCAGCACCGAGCCATCGGCCTGCTTGGTGAGCGTCGCTCCACCAGCCGAGGCCAGCGTCGCCGGCTCGAGCACTTGCCAGACCGCCGAGGAGAAGCTCTTTTCCCATTCCGCCTGCTTCAACGGAAGCTGGTCTCGTTCATATGCGGCCAGCTCGGCGGCGCGCTTGACTTGTTCGTCCATTTCCGACTTGAACGCCCCGACCGACGCAACGGTTTCTTGCGCCGTCGGCATGCGGCACAAGATCGACATGAAGATCTCTTCGACCACCTTGGCGTCATCCTTTTCCGCGGCCACCAGCTTGCCGATTCGGTTGTTCGGGTCCGCAATCGCCAGCGCGATCGTCGGACCGTTGACCAGGTTCAGTGCCTGGCCCAGCATCACGCCCGTCGATCGCTCGCACTCGCAGGCGCTTTCGCGCGCCGGTTTGCCGAAAAGATCAAGGAAGCCATCGGCGAGCGCGACGCCGCTGTCGGGCAGTTGCGTCGCCAGGTACGCCGCGGGCATGCCGGGCAGGTGAATTTCAGAACCCGTGGCCGCATGCACCGCGTCGTACAACGTCTCGGCCGGCAGCCGCCGGGCGATGGCGTGTGAGTAGTTGATGTCGTCGTCCTGGTTCCAAGTGTTCGTCTCCAGCGAGTGCTGGTAGACCCGCGACTTGCAGATTTCGCGGAACAGCTCGCGCACGTTGAAACCGCCGTCGATGAAGTCCTTGGTCAGGCGATCGAGCAACTCGGGGTTGGTCGGCGGATTGCCGGCGCGGATGTCGTCTAACGGCTCGATGATGCCCGCCCCCAGCAAATAGCCCCAAATACGGTTGACGTAGCTCTTGGCAAAATAGGGGTTGTCCTTCGACGCGATCCAACGGGCCAACTGCTCGCGGCGCGCGGCCTCGGCCGGCACCTGCCCCTGGTGCGTGTAGGGGAACGAAGGCCCCGCGACCTGCCCTGTGCGGATGTGCTTGACGTCACCGCCGGCCTGGTCGAAAACGACCTCGACCAACGGCAAAGGTTGCTCGACGGCGGTGCCGCCGATCACGCGCCCCGCGAATTCAGGGGCGGGCTTGCGGCCGACCTGGGCAAAATACGCTGCCAGGTGGTAGTACTGGTCCTGCGTCCAACGCTCGAAGGGGTGGTCATGGCACTTGTTGCAATTGAAGCGTACCGCCAGGAACAACTGCGTAGTGTTCTCCATCACGTCGCCTGGGTCGCGAAGCACCTTGAAGTACGAGGCCGGCGGGTTTTCCATGGTCGAACCGCTGGCCGTGAGCACCGAATACACGAACTGGTCGTAAGGCAGATTGCCGGCGACCGCCTGGCGAATCCAGTTGCGAAACGCCCAGGCCCCTTCCTCGCCCAGGAACTTGCGGTTGACCTGCAACAGGTCGGCCCATTTGTTCGTCCAGTGCTCGACGAATTCCGGACTGCCAAGCAGTCGATCGATCAGCTCGTCGCGCTTGATCCTGGTGTCGCGCGCGTCGGATAAAAAGGAGCGCACCTCCTCGGATCGAGGCGGCAGGCCGATCAGGTCGAGGTACACGCGGCGCATGAAATCGCCGTCGCTGGCTAACTCACTGGGCAGGATCTTGACTTTCTTGAGCTTGTTGTAGACCAGGGTGTCGATGTGGTTGTTTTCCGGCGTCTCACGCCACTCGAAACCGCCTCGGTCGCCCATAACGACAACCGTAGTCGCCGCGTAGGCACCTTCAAAGCGCGCCAAGATCGCCGCCTCGCCACGGCGCACCGCCGTGGCCAGCCCTTGCTTATCGACCTCGACCTTTTCGGTCAGACTGCTTTCGATGAAAGCTTCGGCCGTCACGTCGCGGACCCGGCCGTCGGTATAGGTGGCCACCACGGCCATCTGTTGTCTCATGCCGGGTAGCGCGATCACGGGGTTCTTGGGGAACACTTCGATCGACGCCACGCGCGGGCTGTCGAGATCGAGCTTGACACCGGCCACGATCCAAGCCTTCAGCAACTCGTAATACGGCTCGCCGCGGCGCATCGGCACCCCGCCCATGTGCGGCACGCCACCCGACGGTTTGAGCAGCATCAGGCTTTGGTCGGGAGCGGCGCGGTTGAAGCGGCGTCCCGCCAGATCGTCGGTCAGCGCCCGGTGGTCGAACAAGGGATCGTAGCCGCGTAGCGAAAGCTTGAAACCATTCTTGCCGTTAGCCGAGCCGTGGCAGGTGCCGGCGTTACAACCCAGTTTCGACAACGCCGGCGCAACATCGCGCACGAAGCTCACCGGGTACGCGTCTTTCTGTCCGCCCACGTTGACGGGTACGGCGATCGTCTTGTCGGCGACGGTGTACTTCAATTCGCCACTTCCGTCAGCCTTGGGGCGGACCTGTCCGGTGGGCGATACGCTCACCAGCGCCTCGGGCACCGCGACTTGCGCCAGCCGAGTGACATCGATCCGCTCACCCGACTCCAACACGCCGGTGACCAGAAGCTGCGCGTACTCGTAGGGGTGCTTGAGTTGGACCGCGGCGGGAAAAGCTTCGAGCGCGACGAACTTGGCGCCCGCCGGAATCTGTTCCGGCGCACGGTCGGCCACCTCTTCAGCTTGCACGGCGGCCGAGTAAAGCACCACGAGCGCCAGCAAAGCGGGAACGGCATATTTCATCGATCGAGTTCCTTGGCGTGTAATATCTTAGTTCCTTGGAGTGTATTAGGGGAGCGGGTTAAACCCGCCAATATCTCTTACTTCGCCGCCGCCAGCGGGCCTGGTGTCAACGGTACCGGAACGAACTCTTTGACCTGCGTCCCCGCGTCCGGGTCGAAGAAACGCACGGTACCGTCAAAACCGCCCACGGCCAGCACTTTACCGTCAGGCCGGTAGGCTACCGCGTAGACGGCGCCGTGTTTCTCCGCGAGCTTGTGGACCTGCTTTCCGTCGGCCTCGTTCAGGATCCGCACTTCGCCATCGCCGTCAAGGCTGCTGCCGATCGCCACTTTCGTGCCATCGGGGCTGTACTGGGCCGCGAAAATGCGGCCAGGCACGGCCTCGGCCGCGAACCGCGTGATGCGGTTGAAGTCGTCGCCGATCTGCCGCGCCTGGGTGCGGTACATCTGGTAGATCTTCGGAATGCCGTCCGACCCGCCGATCAACAGCTCGTCTTTTTTCGTGTTCCGGCGGACGACCATCAGCCCACCCTTGAGTGCTCCGGGGGTGATGCTGGTGATGTTGTCTTCGAAACGCTCGGTGGCAACGTCCGTGAGCTTCATTGAGCCGTCGCGACCCACCGAAACCAGGTGTGAGTTGTCGGTCGAAAAGGCCGTGTCGAGCACCCAGTCGCTGTGGGCACCCTGATACAGCACCTGCTTGCCGGTCGCTGCCTCGATCGCGCGTACCGTGTTGTCGGCACAACCGAAAGCCACCAGTCGGCCATCGCCCGACCAGCTTGCCCCGTAGAGCGTGTCGTACGTGACCGGTAGCGAGAGCGTGAGCGTCTTGGAGGCCACGTCCCAGATCTGGACTTCACCGAAGCGGCCGGGCGAACCGCCCGTCACCGCCAGGAACTTGCCGTCGGGAGAGAACACGGCCGACTCGATCCGCTCCGAAATGCCCACCAATCGGCCGACCAGTTCGCCGCCATCGCCCTTATGCAGCAGCACCTCGTGATAACCCGACACTGCCAGGAGCGCGCCGTCGGGCGAGAAATCGAGCGATGAGATCACCGGCGGCTGGCTATAGACCGGCGGGTGCTGCATGTCGATCAGTGCTTCGGACGAGGGAGGTGTGTCGTCGGCGGCGCCCTCGGCGATCCAACGCTTGAGCAACTCGACCTGGTCGGGCTTCAACGGATCGGCCCCTTTGGGCATGGCGGGGGGTTGCCCATTTTGCGAAACGATTTGTTCGATGAGCAGGCTCTCGTCGGGCTTGCCCGGCTCGAAGGCCGGTTGTTCGCTGTCGCCTCCCTTTTGCATTTCAGCGAAGGTCGTCATCGATAAGCCCCCCTGCTTTTTGGCAGGCTGGTGGCAACCCTGGCAGCGTTCCTGAAAGATGGGGCGGATGTCCTTGAAAAAGCTGACCTTGGCCGTTGGCTTGGCCTGGCCGGCGGCATCGTCGGCCAGCCCGGGCACTGCGCCGGCATGCACCATGATCGCAGCGCAGAAAAAGGCCAGGGTCGTCGCAAGCAGTTTCAATTTCATCGCTGGCACCTCGGCAGGTAATTCTAACTCGCCCGCCAGCCACGCGCTTTGCGCGCTGGCGCGAAGCTACGGGCACGGTCAAAAGATGGGCAAGCCATGTTGGCGATTCAGGTGGGACCGGCTCCGCTGGCAGAATCACAGAGGCGGAAAATGGATGGAAGGCCGGCGCCGCCGCGCTCGACTAGCACGACGTCGCTGGATTAGTAGTCAGTATAAGCCAATGAGACCTCGGACTGCAAGCAATTCCCCCATGTGGTAGTGGGACATCGGTTGCGGTTAACACCTGGCCCGCAATCCTGGCTGCGACCGGTTAAAGCCGGCGCAGCCCTGCTTTACGACAGGACTTGGCCGGGCAGGTTCGCTACAATTCCCCCATTCGCCGCCCCGACTCCTTCCCCTGGCCATTGGGTTTACCGGAACGTTCGTGGGCATGAAGGTGGCCTTTTCTACTATCGGAGCGGGCAACAAGGTCGAGCTTGGGGTTGCCAGGTTCGTGTGCCCGGCAATGACGCTGATCGGCCTGGCGGAAACATTCGCTGGCTACTACGACAACCACGAAGCCCACCTGCCCAAGAACCGGGCACTGACTAGAGGCCGGCCGCAGTTCTCACGACCATGCTCTGACGCGCCTCAAGATGGCCGCTGATTTGGCCATCTTTGCAGGGTTGCCTTTATTCATTCCCTCGCTCAGCCTCGTTTGCCTAACGCCTATCGCCTACCGCCTGACCACCGACCGTGGCGACGACCGATCAACTGCCGACCAGGACGATCTGCCTTGCTGGTGGTCGCTCCGGCACCGTAGGAAGACGGAGCACGAGAATCAAGGTGATACCGCACATCACCCCCATCACGATCACCAGCGGTAACGAGACGCCTGCGATGGCGACGGTCACTCCCACGAGCACCAGCGTGATTGCCACCAATTTGAGCTTCGTGCCCAGTCGCAGACCGCCGTACTCTTCCCAGTCGCAAACCATCGGCCCGAACAGGCGGGAACGCTTGAACCGCGCGTGCAACTTGGGAGACGAGCGCGCCAGGAAATAACTCGTGGCCAATACGAATGGCACCGTGGGAATGCCAGGGGTCACGACGCCGACGATCGACATCACGAAACAGCCACCGGCTGCGGAAAGGTTGGCGGCACGGCGGAGCGATTCGCCAAATGAATTGCCATGCGAAAGCCGGCTTCCGCCGGATTTACCCGTGATCGGCACCCCGAGTTGGCGCTCCCTATTGCGGGCACCGTTGAGCGTCGGAAAGAGGCCGGCGGAGGCGATGGCCTTTGACGGAGCCGGATCGTAGGCGACGAGCCACTCTTCCGCCGCGTCGACCAGGTTTTCTTTCGAGCTCACGGTGAGCGTTTCGGTTGTGAAACCTCCGCGGTCTCTCCGCACGGGGCGGTCGATGGTCGACGCCGCCGGTGCGAAATTTGCTTGTTGTCGTCCTCCTCGCTCAACGCGCGTGACCAGCCCGGGGACTTGCGCCAAACCCCGACCCAGCACCGTTTCCGTTGGTAACTTGTTGTCAGTTCCGAGAGCTTGCGAAAAGCGGGTCAATGCAGCCGTCGGCGACATGGCTTTGCCATCGTATTCGATTTCGACCGTTGCCCGATCACGATCGACCTCAACCGTGCGCACGGCATCCAAGCGAAAGAGCCGCTCGATCAGGCAATGAACGACCGTGTCGTACCGTGCGGCGAACAAGCAGGCCGCCTGCACAGCCACGCGCCCCTCCGATGAGCGGATTCGCACGGGCGGGGTCGAGGTCGAGGTCGATTTCCCACCGGGGGCGTGTTTCATGGATCGCCTTATCTCGTCGAGGAACTCGTAACAGTTCTAGTTTACTCCCCTGAACCGCCATCAAAAGCCTAATCCGGGGCGCGACTGCCGTCCATACGCTTGGATCACCGGGGGGGCTGACGCCTCGTTGTTCTACACATCTTTGGCCGCGACGGGATGCTGTTTTGCCCCGTTCACGGGGCTTCGGCGCAGCCGTATTCGGCCCGGCGTTTACGCCGGGTTCGCAAACCGCGCAACTTAATTCTCTTCCAGCCCCGTTCACGGGGCTTCCGGGATGGCTTAAGCCGGACGATTGGTAAGCCCCGTGAACGGGGCTAAATATACGATAATCCGCTCCTGTTTTCCCCGGCATGAATGTCGGGTCTATGACCGCTTCGCGGAAGGCCCCGTGAACGGGGCGATACGTCTCTCGCGAATTGTGTAGAACAACGAGGGCTGACGCCCCACGCTCGCCTACCTCCCTCATCACCCGTTCAATCGGTATCTTCGATCCAATCGAAGGCGATAAACTGTGCGGTCTCACTTGGAAGGCGGGACCGCATGCGCCGAAATGGCGTATGTTGTCATAGTGCCACACGAGCGGTTCGCGAATCGGAACTGTTGCCGCGAATCAACCAGTGCACGTCCTTCACCGCGCCACCCGACGCGGCTGGCCATTGCAGCACGGAGAAGTACAAATGCCCCTCACACGTAGCGAATTGGTATGCCTGACGACGGGCATTGCCGTCGGCGCGATTGCAGGCGCCAATGCCGACAAGCTCAAGAAGGCGCTCACCGATTTGTTCGGCCTGGTCACGGAAGCTGGAGGCGAAGCGTACCACGCCGCGGCGGAGAAAGTGGCCGAACGCGTCGAAGCCCTCAAGGACGCCGTCGCCGAGGCGAAGCCGGCTCCTGAGCCTGCCAGCCCACCCGCGTCGTAACACTCGATTGGGTGGCTGCCAAGGCCTCCGCGCAAGTCCTTCCCAGATCCTTTTCACGTCCTTCATCTCGCGCCCCAGGGGTGGCGACGCTAGACGCCCCGACCCGCGGGGGATAAATTGGAGCGTGTTAGGGCACACGACCAGAATGGGGCTCCCACCTGCCAAGCTCCCACCTGCCAAAATGAACGCCGACTGGCCTGGTCCAGGTACCTACCGGGACCAGGATCTGGCTGTGCGATAATCACGTCGGCCGCGTTCGTCATGGGACGACTGGACTGACGTGTTACCGAGTCGTGCAAGTGTGCGGAAGGCGATGAATCCATGGCGCACGCGAACTCCTATCGACGGTCGGTCTCGTCTTTTGCCGCCGCGACGCTGACGATCGCGACCCAGCTATTCCTGGGTGCGACCCTGCTCGCCCAGCAAACAGGCGCCCAAGGAGACCCCAGCGTCCAAGGCGAGGCAATCCAAAAGCGATTCCAAGAGCAGATCAAGCCGCTACTCGGGAAATACTGCCTGCGCTGCCATGATCCCGACAATATGAAGTCGGGCATTCGCGTCGATCACTTAGACGGCTCGCTGGAAGGCAGACAAGCTTTCCTTTGGAAAGACATCCAGAAGCAGCTAACCGACGCGACGATGCCGCCCGATGACGAACTGCAGCCTGCCGCCGAAGAGAGACGGTTGCTCACCGACTGGGTCGACGACGCAATCTCCCTGGCCCGAGCCCGTAAACAGGACAAGAACGGCTCGGTGCGCCGGCTCACCGTCGCCCAGTATCGCAACACGCAGCGAGATTTGTTGGGACTCGACGACGATTTGACGGACGTGCTGCCGCCCGACACGGTCTCCAAGGATGGTTTCTTGAACAATTCCCAGGCGATGCTGTTATCGCCATTACTGATCGAGGCCTATTTCAGCATTGCCGAAAAGGCGCTCGATCGGTGCATCGTCGACGAGGCGTCGCCGCCCGAGATCCAGAACTTCCGGATGGATCTGGGAACGAACATCAACCCGGCGCCATGTGCGGACACGCTGATTCTCGGAGCGCTCAGCCATCTGCTCAAGAATGAAGACTTCGTGGTAACTCAGTTGAAGCCCTCGAAGCCGTTTGACTTCCGGCCGTTCTTCATGCGAACGAAGTATCGGTTCATCGAGGGCTATCAGGGCAACGACACGGTGCGCGGATGGCGGGAATACGATAGCATTTACCACGCGGTCTACGCCTGCATGCGCGGCGCGGAGGGATATCCCAAAGGCCTGGCTTTCCAGACGGTTTCCCAAGGCTTGCTCCTGCGACCGGCAATTCCCAGCGACGAATTGTTCCAGGTCGACAGCACTTACGGGCCGAAGGCGAACTTCAAAATCTCGCTTCGCGAATTACCCGACCAGGGGCGATTCCGAGTCACCGTCAAGGCCGCGAAATACGACGACGGTCTGCTGCTCGATCCAAACGCCGCAAACCAGCCCGCGTCCTCCGCGGGGGCGATCACGGTCGACCATCTCGCGCAGCCACAGACGGTCAGTATCGAAGCGGCCGGAATTTACCAGCTCGACGTGTACTTGACAACCGACACCGGCGAGCCGACCCCGCCGAACGCCGAACCACGGCAAGTGCTGTCGCTCAGCCTGGGCGATCGACGCTTTTCGGGCACGCTTCACCAGCCGGCCTTCTTAGCCGTGCGACTACCGGCCGGTCCGCTGACCGTCACGGCCCAATATGGCGGCAAGCCGGCGCCAACTCGTGTCCTATTCACCCCCTTGGAAACGACGCACGACCTTGCCAGGCGATTCGCGAACTTCGAACGGCGCTCGCCGCGCGTCGGCGTTCACCTGGGCTTACGGCGCGACTGCGGAAGTACGCTGGCGCAGGTCGGCGAAGTTCAGACCGTTGTCTCGGGCGAGTTGCACGACTACGTATTCGAAGGCGCCATCGGCAACTTTCCCAGCCCCGATGTGGAAAAAGACAACGTCAATTATTTGGCCGGCATCCGCGAAATCGGCGTGCGTAGCGAGTATACCGATGGCCGTGACATGCCGCGGCTGCTGATCCGCTCGGTGGAATTCGAAGGGCCATATTATGACGCCTGGCCCCCGGCGACGCACCGCAGCATCTTCATCGAGTCGGCTCAGTCATTGGAGCCGGCCGCGCACGCCCTCGACATCCTCCGATCGTTCGCCACGCGGGCGTTTCGTCGGCCCATTTCCGAGCAAGAAGAAGCGTCGCTCGTCGCCGTGTGGAGCGATTCATTCGTGCGCTCCGGCGACTTCCGGCAAAGTGTCAAAGACGCGTTGCTCGTCGTGCTGACATCACCACAGTTCCTGTTCCTGATCGAGAACAGCGAAGGCCCCCAGGCAGAGGCCCTGGGGCCGTTTGAGCTGGCGTCGAAGCTGTCGTACTTTCTCTGGAACACGGCCCCCGACGAACGGCTCCTGTCGCTGGCAGCGGCAGGGCGCTTGGACGAATCGCTCGACGCCGAAATCGAGCGAATGATCCACGACCCCAGGTTCGGCCAGTTCGCCCGCGAGTTCGTGTCGCAGTGGCTGAATCTCGACAAACTCGACGTCGTCGAGACTGATGGGAGCCGGTATCCCAAGCTTTCGCGCCACGCCAAGACCCAGTTGCGGAAAGAGCCGAGCGAGTTTCTCACGTATCTGGTTCGGCAGAACCTGTCGTTGCGGAACCTGGTTCAGTCTGACTTCATCGTGGCCAACGAGGTCGTTGCAGGCTACTACGACCTGGCGGACCGCGCGGAATGCGGGTTTGAGTTCGTCGCGATCAAACACGATAGCGAAATCCTGGGCGGGGTGCTGACTCAGGCCGGAATTCTCGCCGGGCTGTCGGACGGCCGCGAATCGAACCCCGTCAAACGCGGCGCCTGGCTGGCTCGCAAGATCATCGCCGAGCCGCCCGACGACCCGCCGCCCAACGTGCCCGCGCTGCCGAACGACGAGGGTGCGCAGCTTACGCTCCGCGAGAAACTCGAGCGGCATCGCAATCAGCAAGGCTGCGCCAAGTGCCATTCAGGCATCGATCCATGGGGGCTGCCCCTCGAGCAATTCGACGCCAGCGGGTTGCTTAAGAGTGGCCAGGCCGTCGATCTTCGCTCGACGTTGCCCGATGGAACTGAGGTTGCCGGCGCGAACGCGTTGAAAACCTACCTGGCCGACCAGCGGCTCGACCAGGTGGCGTTCAGCTTTCTCAAGCACGTAACCGGCTATGCCACAGGCCGCACCCTGAGCTACCAGGAGCTTGAATTCCTCAAGGACAAGGTGTTAGAATTCGAGTCTTCGGGCTACCGCGTGCAAGACCTCATCCGGTCTGTCGTGAAAAGCGAGTTGTTTTTGGAGAAGTAGCGGTCGCCCATTGCCGATAATCCCCTTTTCAGCGAGTAATGCCCGTGGCCGCGCCTGCCAGGCTTGATCGTCGTTCCGTGCTCAAGGGCATTGCCGGTGTTTCGCTGGCCCTGCCTGTGTTGGATGCCATGGGCGATGAGGTGGCCCAGCAGATTCCGCGGCGGTTCTGCGCGCTTTACACCGCCAATGGGATGTCGCTGCCCAGGTCGCAGCATGGAATCGACGAGTGGAGTTGGTTTCCCAGGGCGGAAGCGGACGGTCAGTTCGTTTTCGGCAAGTCGACCGAGCCGCTCGCGCCATTTCGCAACCAGTTGAGCTTTCTGGGCGGGCTTTACCATCCGAGCGGTCCCAAGGCCGACCCACACGTTTGCTCAGACATGTGGTTGACCGGTGCTCCGCTGCACATGCCCAAGCCGGGCACTTACAACTCGGTCGCGCTCGACCAGGTTGTCGCCTTGCACACCAAACAATTCTGTCGTCAGCCGTCGCTTGTGCTTTCGATCGACGGTGGGACCGGTTTCCTTTCGCGAACGGGCACGATCTCATACAGCCTGGAGGGGAAACCGATCCCGGCCGAGAACAATCCGCGTCGGGTATTCGACCGCCTGTTTCGCGGCGATCGGGCCTCGTTGGAATCTCGGCGCGCGCAACTCGAGCGGCGCATCCGCCTGGTCGACGCGGTTCTCGAAAACGCGCGCTCGCTCGACAAGCGGCTCGGCAAGTCGGACCGGGAGAAAATGGACCAGTATCTGACGTCGCTCGACGAAGTCGAGTCGCGGCTGAGCGCCTCGGAGAAGTGGATCGACATCCCGCTCAAGCAGCAGGACTACTCGCACCTCAACCTGGACGCCACATCCGAGGGCGAGCCGCACGAGTTTTACCGCAACATGTTCGATCTGATCGCCTTGGCGTTCGATGCGGACATCACGCGCAGCGTTACCTTCATGCTGAACCGTGAAGACGGCATGGGCATCAGCGACACTTTCCCGCTGAAGCTCGGCTTGAGTCGCACGCACCATAGCCTCTCGCACGCCGAAGACAAAGACGGTCAGCTCGATTTCGCCAAATACGACTTGTTTCTCAGCGAGCAGATCGCGCGCTTCTTGGGGCGTCTTCAAGCGTGCCAGGACAAGAACGGCTCGGTGCTTGACAATAGCATCGTGCTCTATGGCAGCGGCGCCAGTACCACGCACCTCCCGAAGAACCTCCCCACGCTGATTGCCGGCGGCGCGAACATGGGCTTGAAGCATGGTGTCTATTGGCGCAACGCCGAAACGCGGATGTCGAACGTATTCCTGAGCATCCTGCACTCGCTGGGAATCGAGCTAAGTTCGTTTTCAGACAGTACAGGCGTATTTGGCGATTCGATCTTCTCGCGGGCCTAGGACGGTCGACCCGCCGCTTGCCCCTCTTGCCTTTCGCGAGCCGGTACACCAAGAACTCATGACGGATACGGTTCTCGTCACCGGCGGCAGCGGTTTCATCGGCACCTGGGTGTTGCGCGAACTGCTTTCCCAGGGCGCCCGACCGGTAGTCCTCGATATCGAGCGAGCTGGCGATCGCTGGCAGCGGGTGCTCGGCAGCCGCGGCGCAGAGGTTGTCTGGGCCGAGGCGTCGCTGTTGGAGCCCGAGAGCGTACGGGCGGCCATCGAGCGGCATGGCGTTTCACGTATTATCCATCTCGCGGCCTTGCTGACGCCCGCTTGCCAGCACGATCCGTGGCTGGGATGCCAGGTGAATATCGTGGGAAGCATGGCGCTGTTCGAGGCGGCTCGCCGGTCAGGCCGCGTGCGCTCGCTTTCGTATGCCAGTTCGTATGCGGTCTACGGTCCCGAAACGGGCGACAGCCAATCTGAGCCGAACCGGCCCACTTCGTTCTACGGTGCCTTCAAGCAGGCGGTCGATTTGATTGCGGAGCAGTATTGGCGGCAGTTCGGCATTGCGTCGGTGGCGGTACGGCCCCATGTGGTGTTTGGCCCCGAGCGCGACCAGGGCCTCACTGCCGGTCCGTCGCTGGCCGCGCGCGCCGCGGCTCGTGGAGAAAGTTGCACGATCGGATACACGGGGCAAGCGGGTTACGACTACGTCGAAGACGTGGCGGCGGCATTCGTCCGCGGAGTGCTTGAGTGTCGCGCCGGGGCGACGGTGGTCGATCTGCCGGGCGAACGGGCCACGACGGCTGATTTTGTGCTAGCCATTGAAGCGGCCTTGCCCGGATCGGCGGAGCGGATCACGATTGAAGGGCCGCCGATTCCCTGCAACATTCCTCCGCGGCCGAATTTTATCGGCAATCTCTTTCCCGACTGGCGAGCCACCTCGCTCGTCGAAGGCGTGCGAAAGACCGTGGAGTTCTATCGCGGGCCAGGGAGCAATACTCCGAGCGGTCGAGAATGAGACCTTTGCGACGTGGACGTGGTGGCTGGCGGCAGAGCGTCAGCCACTTTGAATGTTGCCGGCCCGTGTCCCAAGGCGCATCGCCGTTTCGGTAACGTTCATCCCAGTGCGGGGCACCTCGTGAATCGACGTCGATGCGATCAGGCATCAGTCGATCTTCTCCCATCGCAGGTTCTTGAAGACAGTCCGCCGGTTGCCCTCGACGCTGCCTGAGAAGCAGAGGAAATTCACATCCTTCCAGCTAGCGAGCGAGGTGCCTTGATCATCCTTGAATTCGGACGGAAGCAGGCTCAGCGGCAGCCAGCTCTTCGCTCCGTCGGCCAATTTCGGGCTTGTCTTATAGAGCACCTGGCCAGGTTCGAAAAAATTCGTCGCGACGCTCACTTCGAGCGACGCGGGGAGCGCTTCGGCCCAGAGATCGACCAAGAGCGTGTGCGCCTGCGCACTTTTGAACTGGGGATCGCCAAGCGCGGCGGTCGCGAACGAAAAGCCCCCCGTTGACGCGTGCGTGAAGCCGCGTTCCCCTTGCGGGCCGGTCCACGACCGGAACAATTCCCGCGGATTGAGCGGATCGGTCCCCGCCAGCCACCAGAACCATGCTCGGTCGTCGTCCATCGGGTCGATCAACGCCCGTCGCACAAGTGTCGGCCGCACTCCGTGCAAATCACCGGCCGCGACCGCAATCAAGCGCGTGCTCAAGTGAATTCCCGAGCGATAGGCGACATTGGCAAAAGTGTAGATCGTGTCGTCAACTGCCAGAATCGGAGCGACCCCGGTGTAATCAGCGCTGGAAATTTCCAAGGGAGTGACTTCGCGGTAAAAACGACTCGTGGGCCAGCGATTATTCAGGCCGTAGTGGATCGTGACACTTTTGACTTCCGCGGGGCAATCGACGCTGACAGTGATTTTTGGTACGGCGTCGCCCCCCTGCACGGCGATTTTTGGCGATTCCGGCCAGGAAGGACCCACCCCTTTCAGATGAAAATCCATCCACAACGGCAAGTCCTGCGCTTCGGCGGGCTCGATGTGGTGAATGCTTCGGGGCGTATAAACCTCGCGAAGCATTGGCGACCGATTGGTGAGTGCGAGGGTGCGCATCCCCAGGTCGAGGCGCCCGTGGTGATCATTGGATGCGCTCATAAACAGTAACGGGCACCGCACCTCGGAGGCGTACCCTTCGGGCTCGATCAGCGCGCGGGTCAGCAGCGTATCGGCATCGGTCAGATCATCGGGCGATTGCCACGGAAACGTATAGGTGTTCTGCCCGACCCCGTAAATGGGTACGGCAGCGGCGACGCGTCGGTCAGTCCCCGCGACTATCCAAGTCAGCGTCCCACCTACCGAGATACCGAACACACCAAGGCGACCGGGATCAATTTGCGGATGCTGCTCGAGCAGCGTCAGCGCCCGTCGTGCGACAAGAGTCCAATGATACCATGCATTGAAACGGGGTGTTGGGTACAGGCTGCTACGCGGACCAGTCGGGTCGGCCATCGAGGCGGGTGCATCCCCCCACTGCGTGACGGACTCCGGCGGGCGGCCGGCAATTTTGCCGCAGAAATCGTGGCTCACGCAGACGAAACCGCGTCCGGCCCAATACCGGACCCAATCCAGCGACGCGGTCTGGCCACCTCCGTGCAGATGCAGGATGCCCGGAAGCTTTTCACCCCGCGCCGGGGCGCCACGATACGCGAAAACGCGCACCTGGGTCCCTTTCCACGTCTCGCCGGCGAAATAGAGCTGGTCGATGTGGATCGGACCTTCATCCCAAGACTTCGCAATCTCAATCTCTAAACCCTCGGCGCGGGGATCGAAGCCCGCCCACAATTCCCTCGAATTGCGAATGGCCGCGGGTTGATCGTCCGCCCTCGCGCTGGCCAGACCTGCGATCAACGATAGCATCGCGACCGCGAACCGTGTCAGTTTGTCTGAAAAATCTTTTGAAACGACAGGGACGCTCATCGACATGGGTGACTGCTAGATACTGGCTGGTGACGGCTTCCCAATTCCGCCTTCAAGTACCCCTTTTCCCGCGCGGCACGCAGGATGTGTGGGTCGAAACAGAGCGTCGCAACGGCCGGATTCCCGATCGTCACTTCGTCTTGCTTTACGAAGAATGACCGGCGTTCGCGAATATCGTGGAATTCCGACCAAGGGATCAACAGCGGCGGGTGCCATAGACGGAAGATCGGAGCGACGGCAAGCCGCATGCCGTAGGAAGAAAGCACGATCGTCAAGCAGCTCCCATAGTTCACCCATCCGAATGAGGCGCTCTGAAAGCGATGGATCTCGCCTTCGGCAGGTTGCCAGGTCGCGTAGTGCGTTGCGAGCCGGTGCCAGCCCCCGCATTTCGCCAACAGCCAGGAAAGGAAGGGAAAGAAACAGGCGATGCCTATGCCGACCAACCAGGGGGCGAGTTTTTCGATCATGGCGCATCAACCCCTCGTAGTTTCCCCGCGTTGAATTTCCCACCAGCATCCCATTGGCATGGGCCTGGTGCAAGCCTGTTTGTCGTCTCTCGCTTTCACGGCGAGGCAACATTCGTCTCGCTCGATTCGCAGTTGCTCGCTATGCTTCCGCCCCCTTGAACAAGTGTCGTTGCTGCCGCGGGAGCGGCTATCACTCCGATTGTGAGGAATGGAAGCCATGAGAAGATGGAGCATTTCGCTTGGACTGCTGAGCCTAGTCGCCCTGTTCGTTTTTGCCCGGCCGGCCCAAACCGAGCAATTGGGCAATTCGCTGCCGATTGAGGTTTATTTTTCGCCGGAGGGTGGCTGTACCCAGGCGGTGGTTCACGAACTGGAGGCTGCCCGTCAAAGCGTACGCGTCCAAGCGTACAGTTTTACGTCGGCCCCAATCGCCAAAGCCCTGGTCGACGCCCACAGGCGGGGTGTAAGCGTGCAAGTCATTCTCGACAAGGGCCAACGTACCGAAAAGTATTCCTCCGCCACGTTCCTGATCAACGCCGGCGTCGAGACTGCGATCGATGCGGCCCACGCGATCGCACATAACAAGGTGATGGTCATCGACGGAAGCACGGTCATTTCCGGCTCGTTCAACTTCACCACGGCGGCCGAGGAGCACAATGCCGAGAACCTGCTGGTGATCAGGGACAGGAGCCTCGCCGAGAAGTACGCGGCAAATTGGGATGCCCATGCCCGCCACTCGGAACGCTACGAAGGCGGGCAAGCGGTCGCGTCGCGACACAACGTCACCAGCAACCGGCATGTATCGGCGCTCAAGGAGCCGGGGTTGCCTGTGGCCGGCTACGTCACGTCAAAGAATTCGCCGGTGTTCCATCGGGCAACTTGCGGCTCCGCGGCCAAGATCACCGCCCGTAATCTGGTCAGCTATGCGAGCCGTGAAGAAGCAATTCAGGCTGGAAAGAAACCTTGTTCCGAATGCAAACCTTGAATGCGGTTGGCGCCATCAAGGCTGGCCGGGCCGCGGAGCCGGCCGGTGCTCGGCGCCGTGCAAAAGGCCGCTGCCGCGGTGCAGGGCGTCCATGTCAATATGGCGGATCATGGGTCCGATCCGTCAATCGTTTTTGTGTTGCAGCAAGAACATCATGCCACCGGCTTGCCGCTTGCCCGGTGGTCCATCACGTTGGCCGCAGCCGAGCTAAGTGGGGCCGCGTTACGCCAGCGTCGCCGGATTCTCGCCGATGGCGACGATGCTGCACGCCTGAATCGGATCCAACCCCAAGGCGCGAGCCCGCTCGAGCATTTCTTCGCTATCGCTGCCGGGATTGAGCCACAACTCGCGGCAACCCTTGGCGGCCACCTCGTCGAGCACGGCCAGGCCCAGGTGCGGGGGCAGGTAGACGCTGATCCGGTCGAGCGTTTCAACGGGCACTTCGGCCAGGTTGCGAAAGACCTTCAAGCCTTCGATTTGCCCCCCCTTGGGGTTCACCGGATAGACGTCGTAGCCCTGCCGCAAGTGGGCGCGCACCGACTTGTTGCCGTACTTGCTTCGGTCGGCACTGGCACCAAGGATGGCCACCGTGGGTTTCGACATGGCCGGTTTCGACATAGTTTTAGTCGTCGTCGCGGCGGCCGTTGAGGCTCTGCGCCTTCTTGCGGCTGGCGTACCATTGCTTCCAGGCCGGAACGTCGTAATCGAAGTTTACGCCGTCGGACATTCGCAACAACGTGTTGAGCACTTCCGGGTTCTGGTGGGGCTCGTTGACCACGACCGCGGGCGAGCTGCCGGCGCTCAAACCCCCGCCGCTGATACCAGGCCCGCTGCCGAAGGTGCCGCCCATGCCACCCGTCGGCGGAGCGATCATGCGCTTGTGCCGCGTGATCAGGTGGTCGATCAACGGACTAATCGCGGAGGGGCTCTTCATTCGGCCCAGCGCCAACGCGGCCCGGTTGACGATATGGTTGTCCGTGTCATTGAGACGGCCGATGAAATACTCGACGAACGCCTCCGATGAGTTTCCTTCGAGGTGGTCGAGACAAGTGAGCCGGACATCGTCGTTTTCATCCTCGAGGGCCAGCACGCATAACACGTGCCAGGCCGACGGTCCACCGATGCGGCCCAGAGCATTGATGTAACGCTTGCGGTAATCGTCCACCGATTCGCGCTTCAGTGCGTCGGCCAGGGCGGTAACCGCGTAAGGGTCGTCGATGGCGTCAATCTGTTGAGTCGCTTCCGCTTCCCTGCCGTTTTCGAGCCAGTCGCGCCATTTCTTAAGCCTCTTTTTCCATTCTTTGACCGCCAATTCGACCGTGCGTTTGCGCTGCAGGATCGTCACTTCCTGCGTCGTCCTCCATTTGCCCTTGAACGAGACGTAGCCCTGCTCCTCCATTTCCTGCTTCTGCGTCTTCCACTCGCCGCCGACGCGCCGGTAGTGCAGTGCTTGCCGCGCCTTTTCGTGGTCCGGATCAATCTCGATGATTCTTTCCAGGTGTCGCGCGCGGAGTGTTGCCAGGTTCCGTTCACGGCACCACTCAGCCAGACCCCATTGCCCTTCGATCGTGTCGGGATACCGCGACCGGACCTTGTCATATTCGATATCGTTGGCCGTGCGGTGGATGACTTCCTTGACCTGGTCCTTGTCGATCGTCATCTGCGCGCCGGTGGTCGTCTTGATGACAAAGCGCTTGCGAGGCGACTCCTTGGGGTTGAGAATGTCACCCTCGACCCGGCCGCCATTTTCCAGCATGAAGATCTCGCCTGAGACACCAGACGGCGCAGCGAAAAAGGCCAAGGCAAACAAACCCAAAGCGATGCGTTGCATGAGCCGCCTCATCATGGGAACAGTGGACCGCTGTATATTGGCAGCAACAATGCCCACTGTCATGTAGTATAGGCGAATTCACCTTCGAGGCAATCCAATACCGGCGTCGGTGGGACTTTCGAGCCTGACTGCGCCATTCTTGATCCGGTCAGGCAGTCCCCCGCATGAGCCAATCCGCCGCCCAACACCGCACGCAATCCCCCTCTTCGCTCGGCTGCGCCGTCCTGACGGTCAGCGATACTCGCACCGAGGCGACCGACACCGGCGGCCAAACGGTGGTCGATTATCTGATCCAGTCCGGCCATCGGGTCGTCGACCGCCGCATCGTCCGCGACGAGCCCGACCAGATGCGGCCCTTGCTGCTGGCGTATCGCGACCGGTCCGATATCGACGCGGTCTTGCTGACGGGCGGCACCGGAGTGGCCAGCCGCGACCAGACGTTCGAGACGGTAGCCGGTTTGCTCACCAAGACCTTGCCCGGCTATGGTGAGCTTTTTCGGATGCTGAGCTATCAGGAAATCGGCGCGGCGGCGATGCTCAGCCGGGCCGTTGGCGGTTTGCTTGGGGTAACCGTCGTCCTCACCATGCCCGGCTCCCCAGCCGCGGTTCATCTGGCGATGCAAAAACTCATCTTGCCCGAATTGCCGCACCTTGTCCGCGAAGCACTACGATGATCATGGGAGTCGGACATCAAGGCACACGATCTCAGCATCGTCGCGCAGATAAATCAGCCCGTCGACCAACGCCGGGGCCTGCCGTGTCGAGCCGATCACGACGGCTCGGCCGATTTCATCGAACTTCTCCGGTGTCGCCCGCAAAACCACCAATTCCCCGGCCATCGTGGAGATGAAGAGCTTACCATCCGCGGCAATCAGATTGCCTTTTCCGAATCGCGACTTCTGCCACGCCCGCTCCCCAGTCGCGGCCTTGACACAGGTCAAATGGGTGATGGGGCCAGCGCCGCCCACGTTGTCCATCCCATACAGATAGCCGTCGAGCAGCAGCGATGTCTGCCATTCGCTGCGCAAGACACTCTTGGGTCCCAGCGAAGACCAGACTTCGTCGACTTCGAAGCGATCTCCGGCCGATTTCAGGTCCAATAGCACGCTGCCATGGTTTTCGCCCGAAGAAATGAAGACGTGCTCTTCGATGGCGATGGGGCTGGCGATGTTGCAGTTGAAGTTGGTTTCGAATGGATAGCGCCATAGGACGGCGCCGGTTTTGGGTGCCAACCCCAGGATCGAAGCACCGGTCGCGGCTACGATCTGCTCGCGCCCGCCGACTTTCAGAATCGTCGGCGATGAGTAGCCGGTGGGGTCGTCGCCGACCTTCCAGGCCAGTTTTCCGCTACGCAAGTCGAACGCCGCCACGGTCGCTTCGGGGGCTCCCACGGTCACGATGACGCTATTCCCGACCACCAGCGGCGAACAGGCCATTCCGTATCCGGCGGGCTCCGCGCCGAGTTCCGTTACCACGTCGCGCGACCAGAGGACCTTCCCGTCGTCGAAGCTCACGCACGCCAGAATCCCTTCCCCCGTAAACGCGAACACTCGATCCCCGGCGATGGCCGGCGTCCCCCGTGGGCCATTGCCCATGGGGTTCTGGTACTCCGGTGCCAGGGCGGCCTGCCAAAGCGGGTTTCCCGTGCGCGCATCGTGCGCAACAAGCCATTGCTTGCCGTCGCGCTGCACCAGAGTCACCAGCCGTCCACCCCGAATCGCCAATCCCGACATCCCTACGCCGCCAGGGACACGCCATAGCTCCTTTGGGCCGTCTTTCGGCCACTCGTCGAGGAGTCCGGTTTCCGCCGAGATGCCGTTTCGCCGCGGCCCGAGAAACTGCGGCCAGTCGGTTGACTCTTCGCTCAACCCAATTGGCGCGGCGGCATGTGCCATCGCGGCGATCGCCAGCAGCAGCGTGGTGTAAACCAACGCATGTGGCCAAAATCGCCCATGCTGGCGGTCTCGCCGAGTTCGTGCGAAGCTCCGTCGTTCCATTGGTGTCATCCTTCTTTTCGCGCCTGGAGTGGTTAGTCAGCCCAAACGCGAATCATCTTAGCGGAAAACCGACGGGAACAGCGCAACAACTTTGTAAAGCGGTTGACCCGCTCAAAGGTAAGAATGAGCACCGGACCCCATCGGGAATGGCCCTGACGCTAGCGGTTAGAATGCGTCCAGCGGACCCGGCGGCGCCAACCAGTAACGCACGACCGCCAACAGCGAGAGCGTGGCCACGGTACCGGTGATCGTCGCCGCGACGAAGATCAGCCGTCTCACGCGCCGGCTGACAGGGACGATCCTGGCGATAATCAAGAAAGCAGGCAGAACCGCCAAGAGTTTGAACAGCGCCAGTCCAGCGACTCCGAAGCTGCCGTAGATTGCGGCGCCGAGCGGGTTGGCCTCTTCCATCACGCCCAGCGCCAGCAGCGACCCTGAGCCCACCAAATCGACGCCGTGCAGCGTGGTTGGAACCAGAAATTCGCCGGAGACGAGTGCTCGGATCATGCACCACACCCCTGGGCTCGCCCAGTTCATGTACAGGCGCCAACCCTGGCTGCCTGACAAGAAAAACAAAAAACACATGAAGTGCTAATGCAATTCTAACATTACAAGCGCTACAGGACAAGACGATTCGTCCGTGGGTAGTGATGGTCAAACGCCGCCTCCGAGCGCGAAGGGTCGTGATAGGCTTTCAAATCATCTCTCTTCCGCGATGAGGTGTCGCTGGCGTGCGCTTTCTTGCATCGGTACAATGTCCCGCAGGCAGACGATCGCCGCGGAAGACGCTGGCCCACACGAAATTCGGCCGACCGCCGCGGCAATACCACATAGCTCAGTGGCCTTGCCCTCGTAGCTCAGTGGCCTTGCCCTCGTAGCTCAGTGGCCTCCCTCGTAGCTCAGTGGATAGAGCACCGGTTTCCTAACTTATTGCCGTACTGTACACGGCACACGCCATACACGTAAAAAGCCTTGTTTTATAGGCTTTTATTGATTTGCGGGTGCCTATACAAAACGGCACAAACGGGCGCAAAATGGTAGTTGCGGGTGTAGACTACACCCGTCAATCGTCATAGCGTCTACCCCGTTCTTGGGCCACCTTGCAGAAGAGACGGAAGATGTGCTCGGCGATGCGGCCCGCCGCGTCCTCGTCCATTGCTTGTAAGGTTGCCTTTATGCTCCCGTCGTCCCGCGATACGTCGAGGTCTAGCGCCGCCTCAACGGCCTTGAAATCGGCATGGAATTCAATGTCAAAATCCGCCTTTTCCAGCACGGTAAAATGTGGAATGACCGCGTATTCGATACGCTGGCGGATTGGTCCCGTGCCCGCCGCCAGTGCCTTGACGGCAAGCCACAACTTTTCGTAGGTGTAGTCTAGTGTGTGGTTGTCCATTTGACGTTGCCTAGCATGGGGCAAATAGTCTCTCGGCAAGGGCCTGGAGAAACTTCCAAAAGATTTTTAGGGACCACGGTCACCTTGCGGATATCCCGCCGGCAGTCACGGCCCATTGATATGACAATTCGGCAATGCCTGTCCGATTTGCGCTCGCCCAGCGTCCGTGACTTGAGTGCCGTAAAGGTAAAGGTCTTGTAGCTCCGTCAACCCTTGCAGATGCACAAGCCCGGCGTCCGTGACCTGAGTGCGATCGAGCCAAAGCCGCTTCAGCCCCGTCAGCCCTTGCAGGTGCACCAGGCCGGCGTCCGTGGCCTTGGTGCCGCCGAGACCGAGATGTTTCAGCCCCGTCAGCCCTTGCAGGTTTGCCAGCCCAGAGTCCGTGACCTGAGTGTTATCCAACCGGAGTCCAACAATGACCGGATTGAGATGCGCGATGCCGGCGCCCGCAACTTGAGTGCCACCGAGGTAAAGCTGTTTCAGTCCCGTCAGCCCTTGCAGGTGCGCAAGTCCAGCGTCCGTAATCTGAGTGTCGTTGAGATAAAGCACTTCCAGCCACGTCATCCTTTTCAGGTGCGCAAGCCCAGCATCCGTAACTTGAGTGCGATAAAGAGAAAGCTGTTGCAGCCCCGTCAACCCATCCAAGTTCGCCATTCCGGCGTCCGTGACCTGAGTGCAAGTAAGCGAAAGCAATTGCAGCCGCGTTAGCCCTTGTAGGTACGCAAGCTCAGCGTCCGACACCTTGGAAGAATAACTAAGATAAACCTCTCGCACCTCATCAAAATAGTCCCGCTGCAACCAACGTCGCAGGAATGGCCTGGGGAACGCCTCAGTTGCCCCCCGGTCGCGTTCCACATATTTGACCCGTCCGCCGAGCGCTTCAATGGTGGCCACGGCCCGTCGCTGCCGCTCGGCCGGTGCGATGACAAGGCTCAATCCAACGCACAACACGGTCACAACCGCCAGCAGTGTGGCCAACGAGAACTGCGCCCATCGCCGCTTGGGCGTCAGCATCGAAATCAACTTGGTAAGGGGATTGGCCACGCCATCAGCATCCCGCGCCGGCGGCCGGCGGACAAGGGCGCGACTCCTGGCTGGTCCGGCGAGGCCGGCGGGTAGTACAATACCCCCATGCGCCGCCCCCGCTTTCAGTTCCGGTTGCCGAGCCTAAGGCAAGACGTCAGGCAGCGAACCACGTTTATAGCTGGGATGCTCGCAGGAGCCTGCACTTGGCTGGCGTGTTTCTGGGTTGACGCAGCCGGAACTTTATCTGGGTGGCAGGCAATCCCGGCTGCCCTGTTCGGTGGTCTTTTGTTCTGGACAAGCGACAAGATCTGCACGCCCAGTTTTTGGTCGGCGTTGATACCTCGCCAGTTCCGCCTGCGCTCTTTGTTCATCCTCACCGCCGTGGTCGCTGCAACTTTTGCCGGAATTAGGCTTTTGCCACCTGCCGTGGCAATTGTATGGGTGCTCGCCATACTCTACGTGACTTGGCTCGTGATTCTGATCGTTCGGCACGCGAAGAAACGCGCGCCGGCGGCTGGGGAACTTGGCACCGCTGCCCCGGTTCAAGCACCACCGCCCACCGATTAGGCAGCCGGCCCGGCGCGGTCGTCAACGCACCTTTGGGACACTTCCCCCGCTTGGTGTCCTTTGACTACCGTGGTCCGGCGGTGGCCGGAAGCGTAGCGTCCGCTCGCACTCCAGCCACTTGGCCAAACCCTCGACTTTCTGCCAGATTTTGCGTTCGCCTAGCAATGCGATGGCGCGGCGGCCCGCCGCGTGGATAAACAAGGCCACGGCGTCCTCGTCGTTACCCGCACCGGTTTCGCGGGCGTATTTGTACAGGTTGTCGATGTCACTCCGCGACGCAAACCGCCACCAACGATTCTCCTCGGCAATGACCGCCTCGGCCACCGGGCCGGCGGCGGTAACCACGGCCCGCGCACGGCTGTTGGGCATCCACGTCGTGGTCATCCCTGCGGCTTCAGCGGTCGGTTCAATCGTTACCGACTCAACCCAGCCCCCAAGGGCAAGACAAGCAATTGCGTGGCCGGCCTCGTGGATTGCAACGGATGATGGCATGCTGCGTGCAAGTTGGGGCTGTCTTCAAAAGCCCGGCCGCGGCACGACACCGGAGCGGGATCGTGCCACGGGCCGGGGGTGCACCGGGACTACAAGTCACGGGCTACCGCTTGGATTTCATTTATCGCCCAAGGTGGGATGGTGCGGCGGATCGCGGCAATCTCGGCCTCAACGTCGTCCACATAACGCGCACGCAACGCCCGTGCGTCCGCGATCGCGTCAAAGACGGTGACCATTGCCGCCCTAACGTCGTCGGCTGTCCGGGCCGTGGGGTCGTAAGCGGGTGGGGATGATGTCTCCCAAAATCCACGCCCGCCCAAGTTGATTTTTGTAAACAGACGGCCGCCGTGCGTGCGTAGCGCGTCATACAACGCCAAAAGCTCGGCGACAAACGCATCGACGGCCGCCGGGCGGGTCACGTGGAGGACCGTGGTCTGCTCCGCCACCGCCTGCTCCATAGCGTGGTTGCACGCGGTGACGGCATGCTCCGCGGCGGCGCGGGCGCGGCGGGCGTCCTCCCAAGCCTGATGGGCGTCAAGCTCCCGTTGCCGTGCGTCCGCGGCGGCGGCTTGCAACGGCGGTAGCGCGGCCTCGTGCCGCCGGTGTAACTCGGCGATCGTTGCGGCCGCGGTCTTACGCTGTGCGGCCTTGGCCTTTTCGGCTTCGGCAACGGCCTCTTGACCGGCCTTGGTCCGCAAAAACCAGCTAGGCAATTCTGTTGGCAGTATGGTCATGGATTGTTCCCGTGGGGTTGGGTGTACGGTCGTCGGCCTACATGCGACAGTGATGAACAACGTCGTCAAGCCGGCTAAGTAGGTCAAACTTGCTTGTGGGGGTGGTAACAATAACACTAGGCGCCGCGGCACCGCGCGGGCCGGGTCCAACCGCCAGCGTTAGGACCGGTCGGCCGTTGTCGGCGCGCAGGTCGATGGACGGCGTGCCGTCCGCGGCAAGGGCGGTGCAAATGCGGATGGTGCCCGCGGCGTCAAGCAAATCAAGTTTCGGCATTCCGTTGTTGTCCACGTAGAGATGTGCTTTGTTGACGCCATTGCCGTCTTGTAAGTAAAGCTCCGTTACGTTTGTCGCTGGCATTGGTCAGGTCCTTTCCTATTAGGATTTACGGATTCAGTAGTTGCCCCACTGGCGTGTTGCGGCGGTGCCAACATGCAAAGCGCCGGCTTGCCCGTGGCCCCGTCCCGCCCCAGGGCCAAGGTTGCAACGTGATCGTCGCCGTACCAAACTTCAATTTCGGGGTCGGCTTCGCCGGCCATGTGGACGCCAAGCGTAAGCGCGCCAAACGCCCCCAGTAATTCAATCTTGGGGTTGGTGGGGTCGTTGCACCAAACTTGGCAACGTGGCTCGTTGTCACCGTCGTGTAACGTCAAGGTGGCTGCAAGCGGGGGCATGGTAAGTCTCCGTAAAAGTGTTTGTGTTACTGCAAGGCCCTTTCGATGCCCGTGGCCAATATGACCGTATCAATCTGGGTGGTGCCGCATTCGTCGCCAACTTCGATACGGGCATCACCGTCCAGCGTGATCCTGATTTCACGGCCGTGGTCCCGCAGCACAATGACGGGTTTCTCCACCGTGTAGCAACCTTCACCATTGCCGGCCACGGCCGATGTACGGGTAAGCCTTATGTCGATGCGCGGGTTGCCCTGCGCGTCATACATGGTAAAGGCCGGCTCCATACCGTCGCCGCCACCGCAATACAGCATGGCCCGTAACTCGTGCCGGGCGTTCCAAAGGCAAAGCCCCTCGCAATGGATTACTCTGGGCATCGTTACCTCCGGTACTTGAAGGTGCGGCGGGGCTGTGCAATCTGCCGTAATGCCTTGACCGCCGTGTCCAAGCCGGTGGCCTGATCGGCGACAGACTGCAAATCCGACGCCGCGCCGTCGTTGGTATCGCCCTGGATCATCTCGCTGATGATGTTGACCGCCGCCGTGATGTCCGCCAGGGCGGCCGTAATTGCATCGACGTCCAACGGCGCCTGTTGGCCACCCGCGGCCTTGCGGATTTGGGCCGCGACGTTGTAATGGAAGTTGGGCATTAAAGTTCCCCTCCCAGCGTATGGCGGCCTTTGGTGATATGCCCCAAGGCCGCGTCCATGCTTTGCGATTCCTCGGCGGTGGGCATGCCCAAGTCATCGGCATGGTCATCGGCATGGTCGGTGGCAAACACGGCCACGGTGCCCTTGCGGGCGCGTGCGGCGGCGCTGCGTTGTTCGCGGTCGCGTGCTTGGGCGGCGCGGCCCTTCGCGATCATCGCCGCCTTGTACCGCTCCCAGTCGGCCGGGTCACCGGGCTTGGGCGGTGGGATCAAATTTACTGCCATCGCAGTGTCTCCTTTTTTGCGCTAGGGGTAAAAAACGGTTAGACGCTAGGCCGGTTAGCCGCTGTACTGCGGCCGGACTCGACCCCGGTCAGTTGTTGCGCCGGCACGGCGGGGGGTACGGCCGCGGGCATTGCACCGGGGGCGGGGGTCGTGCCACGGGGCAACGGTAACACGGTACGCTCGGGGCGGGCGGCCTGCGGGGTAACGGGCGGTAAAGTTCTACCTACTGGCATTGCAAGTTCCTCAAAAAAGTAGTGACAAGATTCACCAAATCCAAAACGGGGACCGGGTAGGCTCTGGCTTCGATTCGTTACCCGGCCGGCTGGTATCCACAAATGTCGGGCGGACGCCACCGTCGATAAACGGGTTGTCCAGCTCGGCACGGATCACGTCGGCCAGCGTGCGGGCGCCCAAAAGTGACCCACGTTGCACGCCGGATAGTGTTTGTGGACGGCCCCCCGCGTCATCATCGTTACGGCGGTATACGGCTATCTCCATTTTGCCGGGGGGGCGCATGTCGCGGGCGACAAGCAATGCGATGGCCAGCGCTATGGCTTGGTCACAGTGGCCGTCTTTGGTACGCGCGGCTTCTAGTTTCAAGCCCCATTGCCGTTCCGTGATTTGCAGGCGTTGCAAGTCACGGATCAAGGGCGGGTGGCGGTAAATCTCGATCGTGCCGCCGCTAAACTGCTCGACCAACTCGCTGGCCATTAGGCTGGTGTTCATGCCGCCAAAGGGGACCGCTTGCATGCACAACCCTTCGCGGGTTAGACGCTGGGCCATAAGCTCCGCTTGGTACGGGTCGAAACCGATGACGCGCGGGCGGTATTCGCGGTTGACGTCGGCAACGCCCGCCTCGACGGCGGTTAGGTCAATCTTGCCGCCCACGGGTGCCCAACTACGGATAAACGCTAGCCGGCGCCGGCGCGTTTGCTTGTGGATGGCCAGCACGCACAACGCGGCGTGGTCATGGCTAACGGCCAGGTCAAGACCGGCGGCAAAATCGTGCTCGGCATTTTCGCAAGCCAATGACCGGCCATACATGGGGCCGGTTAGCGTGCAAGCCCGTTCGATGTCGGCGTGTTGCAAGGCGGACGCTTCGCCCGTGGTCCACTCATTACCCCAAAGCCGCTGATAAACGATACCGGGCAACACACGGCGTTGTTCCTCAAGCGCCGTGGGGCTAATCCACGATGCCACGGGGCCGGGCAACGTGTCGCAATGCCAGGCGCGGTCACGGCGTAGCACGTTAAAAAGTTCGTGCTGCCAGGTGTTTTGGATACCAGCGTTGCCCAATACGACCAGTAGGCAATTGGGTTTCTTTGCGGCCGTGCTGAACAAACTGTCCCACAGCTCGCGGTTGCGCCAACACGTCAACTCGTCGCAAATGATGAAGTCAACCAGCAAGCCGTAACTGGTCATGGCGTCGCTGGCAAGGATGACGCACTCAGACCCGCTATGCACGTTGACGATACGGCCCCGTTGCACGTCGATGAACGGTTGCAGCCACGGGTTGGCGCGGACGATTCGCGTCACGGCGTCGGCAACCAACCGCGCCTGGTCGCTATCACCGGCCGCCACGACGCCGCGGATGGGTTGGCGGGCCGCAAACAAGGCCCATGCCACCATGCTCGCAATGTCGGACGTCTTGCTGTGGCCACGGGGGCGGACGGCCCAACCCCGCGCATATCCACCGGTGGCCGCTTGGCCAACGGCGCGCCGCCAACCGGGGTCAAGGGCGCGGAAAAAGTCTTCTTGCCACGGGTCGCGGACCCAGGGGCGGCCGTCGTCAAGCCGTAGGGCATCACGGAAGGCGGCGGGGGCGCCCTGTAGGCGGGCAAGGGTGTTGCTATCCATTATCGTTTGTCTCCACCATCGTTGTGGACGCCGTGGGCAGGGTCCGTCGTGGGTTAGGCCGCGGCCACGGTTGGTCCCATCGCAACCGCGGGCCGGGGCGTGCGATCCGTGCGCACCACTGCAAGACACGCTCCACATCGGCGCCACGCCAGCCGACACCGGCCGACACCGCAACCAACGGGGGCAACGGTTGCCAGCCGTGGCCGGCAATCATGTTGAGGGTTGCGATGGATACACCCGATAACTTGGCCGCCTGCGTGATGCTCAATTCGGCCGTAGCGCCGCTACGCGCAATGGCGGTGGCGTGTAGCAGTTGGTGTAGCCGCTGGCGTTGTTGCGCGTGGCTCATACGGTCCACCCATCCTCCGCAAGATTGCCCACGGTTGCCGCTGTCGCGTTGTCGGGGGGCGGTATGGCCGTTGGGGCGTCCGCGGTAGCGTCGTCGCATGTAGCGGCCGCTGTCGCGTTGTCGGGCGGGATTAGCAACGGCGGCCGTTGGTATAACGTGGCCGGGTCCCATGCCTCCGCCGCGGTCTTGTCCAGGCCAATCGCCTCGATCGCCTTCCGGCATTCGGTTGACGCACGTGCCGCCTCACGGCTGTGTGCCAACCGGGTGGCGTGGTCCATGTCGGCCTGATTTTCCTTCAACCACCACCGCGCTATTGCCCCATGCCGCCACCACGTAGCGGCCTCATGCACCAAAAAGGCAATGTGGATTGTGATGCCACCATGCCGTTGGATGACCGCCGCTTCGATGGCGCGCCGTACCACGCGGGCCTCACGCTCGACGCGGGCCATGCCGGGCGGCAGGACGCCAAGTTGTAGGCGGATGGCTTGCTTGTCGGGGTCGGCGTACAGGCCGCTTCGCAGACGATTCCCGTTTGCGGCCGGGGCGCCGCCCTTGTCCGGCTTGCCGTTGGGCGCCCCGGCCGTGGCCGGCCCATTGGTTACGGCGGCGGACGGCGGCGGGGCCGCGGCCGTATTCGGTAGGTCGTCGGACGGCGGATGGTCGATTGTTGGTGTCATACCCGGTTTTGGTAAGCGTTACACTTCGTTTTTTTCAGTGACGTAAGTCGTTAATGGCTATTGTCTTGCGGGATTCAGTGTCGATGACCGGCGGCGGGGCGGCGGGTGTATGTGGCGTATGCCTAACCTCTAGGCAGCGTTTTGGCGGCGGTACGGGCGCCACCGGACGGGCCACGGACGGCGGCGCCACGGCCCACGGACGGCGCGGGTTGTACCGGCGGGCGCGGCGGCGTCTCGATTCCGCGCCGCTGGGGTGCCAACCGCGTGTGGATAAGTAGGGCCACGGTTTTGAGACGATCGCACGCCGTGGCAATACCCTCTAACGTCGTGGCCGTCGGCGGGCCGCCCCCCTCAACGATGATGCGGCCCAGTGCAGTGGGGTCATACGGTGGACGATGGTTGTGCATGTTCAAGCCCTCCGTTGTTTGTGGTGACGGCGGTTAGCCAAAATGAGGACAGGGGCCGCCGTGGGGCACCCGTCCGTCTTGTGCGCAGTTGTGTAGTTGCGCCAAAATCACGGGTTGATCGCCTTACGCGCGCGCGTATAGCGTTCAACCCCCAAAACTGGCGCAAGTGCACAAGTGCGCAACCCGTCATTCGCTGGTACTCCCGCAGACGGCGATGCCAATGCCGCCATACCACCGGCGTCCCTTGTCAAGACCGTGGCCACGCTCGGCAAGCCGTTGGGTTAGCCAAGTTTTCGTCCCCGGCTTATGGCCCGCCGCCTCGCACCAGACCCGATAATCGGCGTACAAACCCGCTGCCGGGGCGCGTGCGTCTTGGGCGACAACGCAGCGCTCGTCCAACCACTGCGCTAGCAAATCTTGCTCGGCCCGGTAGTTGCCCGTCGCCGCCGTGACAACGGCCGGCGTCCCTAGCCCGTCACGTTGCCACGCTAGGCAGCCGCGGACGGCCCAAGCCAGGATGCCGGGGGCCTCGGCGCGTAGTTTGTCGGATAGATCTTTATCCTGGTCGGCCTCGGCGATCGTCACGGTAAACGGTATCAAGCAGACCCGACGCCAAATGGCGCGGTCCGTGCCGCGGATAATCGGCTTGTGATTTGTCGCTAGTATGATCTTGTGTGTGGGCAAATATTCCCAGGCGTCCTCACGCATCCGCCGTCCACGGATTGGGTCACCACCCGTAAGCTCCTTGACCATCGCCTCATCAAGCCGTTGGCCGTCGCCGGTCTCCGATGCCACCGCAAACCGCTTGCCAAAAAAGTCCATGCGTTCCGTGCTGTGCCCCTCATGTTGTTTGGCTACCAGTACATTTTTGTCCGCCTTCATCGCGTAGTCCGGCCCCAGGACGCCCAACAACGCGTTGGTGAAGGTGGTCTTGCCGTTAGCGCCGCTACCGTGCGCGATCGGCAGGATATGCTCGCGTACAACGCCCGTTATCCAATAGCCGGCAAGGCGCCGTAGAAAACCGATCATTACGGTATCGCCCGCAAAGATTTTGAGCAGGAACGTCCGCCACGTTGGACACACCGCATCCGGCGTGTAGGCCGTAGGACATAGCTTGGTCAGCATGTCGGCCCGGTCGTGTGGCCGTAGTACGCCGGTGCGTAAATCCAAGGTGCCGTTGCTGCAATTAAGTAACCACGGGTCCGCGTCCAGGACGCCGGGGCGTACCGCAATACCGGGTTCGCTCCGTGCAAGGCGGATCATGTCCGCGATGCCGCGCGCGCTGTCCGTGTACTTTGCCCATTTGATAGCCGTGGCGATCTGGTCTGGCTTAAGTCCACCGCCCTCGCTTGCGATCAACCGCCACAAGCCGCCACCAACATCCTTGGCCAACTTGTCGATTGCATGCCGGTCATCGACGGCCCAGCGTGCCCCGTCCCAAATAAGCCACTTGCCCCACGGCGCGCAATAGCGGATGCCCAGCCCGTGCAGCGCCACCAACCGCCGGGCGTTGGCAACGTCGGTTTGGCCGCACGGCACCCAAGGCGGCGCTTCGGCCGCACCGTCACCCGTGACAACGGGCACCGGCGCGGCGTCCCGCAAATCCCCGCGGGGCCCGGGCTGGTTGTCGGCGCTGTCTACCTTGTGGTCTAACTCGGCCTCGGTCCACGGCGGTTGACATCGCCCGTTGTACTCACGTAGGACCGTCATCGCCTCATCGCGTGAAAGGCCAAACCTGAGCACCAGTACGCAAGCGACCGCGTAAGTTTGGTTGTGGCCGCCTTGACCGCTGATGGCCGCCGGCATCGTGGCGACGTAGGCGCGGGCGCGGTCCATGACCGCCGCCGCGTCCCGCCGTGCGGCGCGCTGGCCGGCGTCCACACCCATACCCTTGGCTGGCGGTGCGAAAATCTCAACCCAAAGACGGTCGATAAGTGCCTGGCAATCGTTGATTGTGTCCGGCGTGCCGGGCAGCTTGTGACCCGTTACCGCAAAGTACCTACCATGTTGGTACACCTCTACGGCGCCGGACTTATAGCTTTTCCTCTTGCCGGTCTTTTTCCCGTTAAGGGGCCAGCCGTCCAAATTGCCGCGGCACCACAACTTGACCCCGGTCCCACTGGGCGACACTTCCGTATAGGTTTGCGCGTCGTCGATGATAGCCTGCGCCCACGGTTCAATGGCGCCGGTGTGCGGGTCACGGCAATGGTCCAGGTCGATCCCCACCAAGCCGGCGCCGGGGGCAAATACATAGCCTACCCCGCTGTAGCCACCGCGGCGGTAGGCATCGTATACGGCGTCAAATGTGGTCCAGGTAACGGGATCGTTGGCCTCGGCCAGCCGCCCGTTTGTTTGATAGGGCAACTTGGTCGGCTTGTCCTCGCCGCGCACCTCTTGCAGCCACAATACCCATTGGCGGTCCGCGCGTAGCTCGGCCGGGATGCCGTCACGGATGACGGATAGGGGCGCGCCGTTGGTGGCGGGTGTGGTGGGCACCGGGTCCGCCCCGTCGCCGTTGGCCCCGTGCACCGGTGCGGCCATGTTATCGCCTAGACCCAGGCGCCTGATGCGGTCCCCGGCGTCAACACGGCCACGGTCACGGACGGCGTGGCTATGGCCGTTAGCCGATGGTTGGGCGCCGCTGTGCATCTAATGGCTCCAATTAAAAATATTGGATTTCGTCCGGGTCATGCCGCCGCCGTTGTCGCTGTTGGGGCAACCGTGGGACCGCGGCGCGGGCCGCCAAAAAAGCGGCAAGGTCCAGTTCACTAATGACCCATCGCGCGCGCCCGCCCCGGCGTGTGGCGATGTTGGCCGCCCGTAACTCGCCGCTCCGTATCCACCCCAGGACCTTGCTTGGGTCGACGCCTAGCCGCGCGGCAACTTGCGGCGGCGTCAGATAGGCGCGGGTGGCGGCGGCCGTGGTCATTGGGTGACCCCCGGCTTGGGCCGCTTAACGCGCTGTGCCTTGACAACAACGCGGCGGATTTCCAACAGCGTGTCACGCTCTTTGTCGATGGCCTCAAGCCGCTTTTGAATCTCGGCTAGCGGCAGCTTGCGCAGGTCATCGGCAAGTCGGGATATATCGGCAGGGGTCATACCGATATTGTTGACATGCCGGCTAATAAAGTCCGGCCAC
>Ga0265314_10000616_pt1 | contig 43844 bp, 36 predicted proteins | sample 4126metaG_FD_203106 | JGI IMG/M metagenome (GOLD analysis project Ga0265314, IMG submission 203106) | Rhizosphere microbial communities from Carex aquatilis grown in University of Washington, Seatle, WA, United States - 4-1-26 metaG | ecosystem: Host-associated > Plants > Roots > Rhizosphere >... | reverse complement strand
CCGTGAGTTTGCACGCGAGCGCGTGCGCGGGAATCCAGTCGGCGCCGCTCTGCGCGAGATTGGTGGGCAGCTGGTCGGGTGTGATCGCCGTGATTTTGCCGGGTTGCGTGGCGAGCCACTCGGCGAGACGCGCGAACCATTGCGCGAACGGCGCGTTTACGTCGACTTCGGCGAGCCCTGAAACGGCGGTCAGCGCGAGACTGCCGGCGAGACCGGGCTCGGCGAGCACGGCCTGATCGTAATGCAGCAGCGGAAACGCTTCGTTGACGAGCGCGAAATGCAGTTCGCGCGGCGACCGGCAGCGCTGCAGTGCGCGCTGAAAGCCTAGCAGCGCCTGCGGAAGTTCGGTGCGGGCCGGCGCGTCGCTCACGAAGCGAGGGTATGTCTCACTGCGGGCGCTTCGCGAAGTTCGCGCTCAGCACCATGCCCGGAATCAGGTCGCCGCTGCGCTCGAGCATGGCTTCGACCTCGATCGTCTGGCTCACGCCGTCGATGCGCGAGTTCAGGCGCGAGACTTTCGCCGGGTACGACTTTCCGCCCTGCGCTCTCAAGGTGACGGCGGCGCCCGGCTTCAGCCATTGCGCGTAGGACGCGGGCACGTTCATCGTCGCCTTGAGGCCGCCCGCGTTGACGATTTCCACCAGCGGCTGCCCGACGGTGACGGTCTCCGATGCTTTGGCGCGCAGTTTGGCGACACGCCCGGCATACGGCGCCGCGACTTTGCAGTATGCGACCTGCGAATCGATCAGCTTGACCTGCGCGGCGGCTTTGCCCGCCGCCGCTGCGGCCGTCGTCACTTCGAGTTCGCCCGCGGCGCCCAGGCCCTGCAGCCGCAGCTTGGCCAGATGCGTCTCGCGCGCGCCAAGCGATTCCGCTTTCGCGGCATCGAGCTGCGCCGCGCGCTCTGCGCAATCGAATTCCACCAGCACGGTGCCGGTCTCGAACGAAGTGCCGAGACCGACGTTGATTTTCTGAATGCGGCCGGCCATCTGCGCCGACAGCACGGCTTCATCTCCCGCCACGATGATGGCCGGCGTGCCCTGGGCATAAGCGCCGGTGGCGGCAACTGCTGCAGCCACCAATACGATTTTTTGCAACGTGCTGTTCATCCGTGATTCCTTTATGCTTTTTTCAGTAGTCGTTCAACGCACGATGGCGGGTTGCCCGAGATAGCGTTGCAGCGGCGCGGTCACGCGATAGCCTGCGCCTTCGCCGAGCGCCGCCCACTGCAGGTTGTCGATGGGCTCGAGCAATACGCTTTTTTGCTCGGCCTCGAGCAGCGTCTTGCCGGCCGCGTCGACCAGACGCACCTTCATTTTGACCGCCTGCGAGTTGTCCACGCTCGGCCCCATCTCAAGGCTGGTTTCGACGCGCGCCGCGGCCTTCTCGCTCGCCACCGGAATGCGTGCAACCGTGAGTGCGCGCTGCACCGCCGAACGGAATGCGTCGAGTCCCGCCGACGGCACGCCTTGCGGCCCGGCGATCTCGACCGCACGCATTTCGGGCGCCGCGCTGGACGTGAAGTTCTGTTTCTCGAACGCCGCGACGCGCGCCGCCAGCTCGTTGCCGATCGAGGCGGTGGCGTCTCCGGACGACGAATTAGGCAGGCTGTCGAGACCCACCGAATGGTAAACGCGGCCCATCGCCGCCTGCAGACCGGAGTAAACCAGATCGCGATTAATCTTGGTAATCAGCATCCGAGCGCTGGCGCGGATGATTTCAAGCTCGGTCTCGAGACCCGTCTGGCTCGCCGACTCGAGATACTTGATGATCTGCTGATCGTCGCGCAACGCCTCGTCCCATACCATGTATTCGTTTTTAAGGAGCCCGAAACGCACGGCGGCGATGCGAGTCTGCGTCAGCACGGCGCTGGATACCGCCAGGCGCCGCGTATCGTCGACCGCTTTCTGCGCTTCGAACGAACGGTTGATCGCCGGCAGCGAGAACACTTTGACCAGATTGAACGCCACCGACAACCCGGCCTGCTCCCATGAATTATTGACGAGGAATTTGTTGGTGTCGTTGTAGTAGCCGTAATCAACTCCCGCGCCGGGAATCAGCACCGCCAGTTGCGAGCGCACGTGCTCGATGTCGGTGACGCGGCCGCGGTAGCCCTCTTCCCGCAGCTCGGGACGGTTGATGAGCGCGATATTTTCCAGCGCGTCGATGTTCGCTTTCAAATCGGGCACGTCGCGCGCGAGCGGCTGGACTGCGACCTGATACTCCGCGCCCGGCCGCAAATTCATCAGCGCCGCCAGCTCGATCTTCGATTGCACGAGTTCCTGCCGGCGCAAAGTGATTTGCTGCGCGAGGTCGAGCAGCGAGCGGCGATAGGCGATAATCTGGATCGGCGGCAAAAGGCGCCGTGTTTCGATCAGCTTGGCGCGTCCCGCTGCCAGATCGACTTCGCGCAGGAACGTATCGATCTCCGGCACCAGGCGCTCCGCGCTCTCGGCGCGCCACCACGCAAAGCGCACGTCCTGCGTGAGGTTCTGCAGCGCGCGGCGGCGGCGCTCCTCCGCCATGAGACTCTGATCGGCGAGCTGTTTCGCTCGGAAGTACGAAAGTCCGAAATCGAGGATGTTCCAGGAGAAAACCGCGCTGTCGGTCGTATGCCGGCGCTCGACCGCGGTCGACGGACTCACCGTCTGCATGCCGTTCGGCTGCACCCCGAAGCTGAACGCCTCGTTGTCGCGCGAGGTATAGCCGGCTTGCAGAGTCAGCTTGGGCAGCAAATCCCAGTTGCCGACGCTAAGCTGCCCGAGGGCGGCGACCTGCTCCATCAGGCGCTGCCGGTAATCCATGTTGTATTTGACCGCGCGCGCCGTGGCTTCCTGCAACGTGACGGGTGCCGTGACCGGCTCCGCCGCTTCGGCCAGGCGCTGCGCGTCTTTGCGCGAACGCTCGGCGTGGTCGCTGTCTTTGAACGGATTGGGTACGACCGCGCAGCCGGCGAGCACTGCGGCGACCGCCAGACCGATTGCAACGCGATGCGCGTTGCTCATGTTGCTTTGCATCTTGCTCTCACTTTTCAAAACGAAGCGTGTATATCACGACGCCGGACGCCCGTCGGTGCGCTTGGCGGCCTGCGTATCGAGGAAATGCGTGAACGCCGCGGCGTGACGCGGTTTCGCGGCTTTAAGTTGCTCGCCGAACGGCATTGCGCCCGGCTTCGTAGTCGCGCGCTCCGGCGCTGCGGCCGCAATCACCATTGCATCGGCAACGACGGTGTCTGCATCCGTCGCGGGCGTCGCATCGAGCGCGAGCCGCACCACCTCCGCCGGACTCCATTGCGCGCCGGTGTTGGCGGTGAAATTCATGCGGAAGGTCTGCTGCGACTCGTGGCCTTCCTGGTCGCGCGCCACTACCAGCACGTCGATCGACCCCGTGCCCGCCGGCGGCGTGCCGGAGAAGATGCCCGAGATATCGTCGAACGACAACCATGCAGGCAGCGGCTGCCCGTCCGGCCGCGTCGCGATCAGGTTCACGATATTGTCCGGGTCGGTGTGGATGAAACTGCCGCGCGGCAGCTCGAAGACAAATTCGGAGCCGAGCTGGAAAGTCTGCGTGCCGATCGGCGCCCCGAGACGCAGCTCGCGCGTCGCACCCGGCACCGCCTGGCGCTCGGCCGGCCAGCCGAATGTGGTGGATTGCAACAGTTGGCCGTCCGGCCCGACGGTTTTTATGCCGCCCGCTGTAATCACCGAGAAGACATTGAGATTGAGTTGCGTGTCGCCAAACGCCGGCAGGCGGATCGTGCCGCCCGTCGGCACGAAATCTCCTCCGGTGCCGCCCGTGCCGCCGGCGATGACGAAACCCGTGGGGCCGCCGACCGGCGACGGATTGTTACCGGGCTCCGGCAGCGGGCCGCCGATCGGCGGCAGCCCGGGGCCGGGCGGCGCCGGCGGCGGCACGAACGGCGCAGGGTAATGCAGAGTAACCGCGCCGGTACCGCCCAGGGCCCCGCCGAAACCCTGCAGTCCGGCGTTGCCGTCGTTGATCCCGTACGCAATCGTTATCAACTGCGGCGGCGCGGCGCTGGTGTTCATGTAATTGATCGACTGCAGTAACTGATCGACCCGCGCGGTGCTTGCGTTGGCGTTGAATGTAAAAGAAAGCGCGCCGCCGGCTTGCGTCACCGTGCCGATAGTGGTGCCGCCAACCGTGACGTTCCCGCCGGCAAGAATCACATTGGGACCGGTCACATTGAAAACATCGCTGGGATCGGCGCCGCCCTGGCGCGCCAGCGTCAAAATGGAACCCGTATAGTTGCCGGCCGCCCCGTTGAACGCATCCATCTCGAAATCGTGGGCCAGTCCGTTCGGACTCAACTGGACGGGCGCCGCGCCGGGCGTGAGTTGCAAGTCCGGCCCCAGCGCCGTGAACGTCGGCGCGCTGTTGACCTCACCGATATTGAGCGGCACCGGCGTGGTCGTCACGATGGACGTGCCGCCGTTGCCGAATGTGGAGCCCCCCGGCAGCGAACCGGGCATCTGGCCGGTGTTGCCGTTGTCGTTGGTGGCGAGCGTCAGCGTATCGGCACCGAAATAATTCAAGTTTGGCGTGTAGCCGAGCCCGGCAAGGGTCGCGTTGATTTGCGCGATAGTGCCCGTAATGACCAGCGTGCCCGTGCCGCTGCCGGTCACGCCTGCGCCGCCGGCGGGGATTGCGGTGAGCTTACCGTGCAATACGCCGAGTGTCGCCGTCATCCCGCCGCCGTTGGCATCCGGATCTCCGATCGAAATCGCATTCGCACCGGTGAACGAAACCAACTGGTTTTGCAGTGCGGCCACCGCGCCGGGTACCGTGTTGATGGGCGGGCTGTCGATGACAATAATGTTGACCGCCACGCTGCCGGCGGCAGCCAGCGGACCGCCCAAGCCTTGCCCGCCGGCCGTATTGCCGTCGTTGAGCGCGTAATCGATGGTCACCGCGCCGGGTGGATTCAGATTGGTATTCGAATAGGTAATGCCCTGCATCAGTTGGTCGACGCGCGCGGTGGTGGCGTTGCCGTTGAACGTCATCGCGAGCTGGCCGCCGGCCTGAGTGTAAGTGCCGACCGTCACTCCGCCGACGACGAGATTGCCGGCGGTCAGCGAAACTGCGCCGGTGCCGCCAAATACATCGTCGGGATTGGCGCCGCCGTGACGCGCCAGTGCAAGAGTGGATCCACTCCAGTTATTCGCGCCCTGCAAATCCGGATCCTGCAAAACACCCGCGGGCGCCAGTACCACCGGTGTCCCGCCCTCGGTATAGCTGTCCGGCACGCCGGGCAGCGAAGCGACGGCCGGTGCCACGTTGAAACGATTGATGGTGATCGAGCCCGTCGCATTGAGCGCGCCGCCGGTGCCCTGGCGGCCGTTGGGATCGGCCGGATTGCCGTCGCTGAACGTGTAATCGAGCGTGAGCGAAGCCGGCGGCGTGCCGCCGGTGTTCTTGTACGCGATGGCCTGCATTACGCTGTCAACCGTGCTTTTGCCCACGCCGTCGGCGAACGTGAGTTGCAATGTGCCGCCGGAATTGGTCGTCACCGTGCCGACGGTCGCGCCGTTGTAGACAAGATTGCCGCCTTGCGTCAGCACGCCGAGCAGACCGGAGTTCGAAAATGCATCGGTCGCACTGGCGCCGCCGTGGCGCGCGACGGTCAACACCGCGCCGCCGTAGTTGTTGCCGAGCGCGCCAAGCTCAGCGTCGGTGATCGTAACGGCGTTGTCGAGTACCGCCGCCGCTCCGCCGACAGAGTATTGCGCGCTGCTGCTGAGGTTGGCGAAAACGGGGGCGGTATTCGGCGAGCGCTCGCCGAAGTTGACGTTGGCCTGCGTTGCCGACGGCGCGAGCGTGACGGCTGCGAGATTGTCGGTAAGCGAGGCGGAAATGTCGAACACCGACGAGTACACGCCGCCTTGCGCCGGGAAGCCGTTCCACGTCGGAGTGACCTGCACGCGATAGTTGCCGGCCGGCAATGCGCCGAAATTGTAATTCCCCGAGACATCTGTACTGGCAGTCAGCGTGACGTCGTCGCCGTTGCCGAAGAGGCCGTCCACGCCGGCCCAGACCAGCTTGATCGGTACGTTCTGCAGCAACGGTTCGCCGGCCAGCGGCGCGCCCGTAACATTGGCCGCCTTCAGGTTGGCCTCGATGTCGTTCCATACCGTGCCGTTGATCACACTGAGCCCGGTACTCGCGCTGCCCACGTAAGTGTTGGGAGCGACCCCGGCACCGGTACGTTCGCCGGTGCCGGTGCCGGCCGCACCCTGCGTCGAACCCGCGAGCATCGTGCCCGTGCCCGTCAAGCTGGTATACGTCAGATTCGCCGTATCGGTGGCCGACGGTAGTGTTGCGTTACCGATCTGCGCGGTGTACGTGATCGTCACGGTGCCGCCCACTGGAATCGTGTCGATGGTCACATCGAGCTGAGAGCCGGTGCTGTTGTTGTGGCTGCCGGTCGCAGTGCCGCCCAGCGTCACGTTCACGTTGGCGAGAGTCGTCAGGTTGGCGGGCAGCGCATCGACCACGCGCGTATCGAACGCGGTGGTGGTGCCGCTGTTGGAGTACGTGATTTTATAAGTGACTGTCGTGCCGTCGGTCGACGTCACCTGTTTGGTGAAATTCGCGATCGCCGGCTCGACCACCGTCTCGGTCGCCGTGTTCGAGGTCGCCACCGCGGTTTGAACGCCGCTGATATCGCGCGATACAGTGAAACTCGTAGCCAACGCCTGCCCGGCGGTGTTGGCAGCTAAGTTACTGACGATGCCGCTGAACTCGACCACCACGTACTCGTTGTTAAGGGGGGTGCTATTCGTGTTGGACACGTTGCCCAGGCTGACGGTTACCGTATTTCCGGCACTGCTGATGTCTGCCCCGGGAATCACGTAAGTCAGTGGTGCAAGAGTGGTGTTGATGGAGTTTTGATCGCCCGTCAGTATCGCCGCCGCGCTGTTGATGGCTGCAGGCGCGCCAGTCGAGGTCACGTTTGCGCCGGTGGAAGAAACAAACGCGAGCGTGGCGGTGCCGTCGTTCAGATATTGCACGCCGGCGGGCAGGTTGCCGACCAGCTGCAAATTGTTCGTCGCGCTCTGCGGGACACTCACCACCATGCGGTAGCGCACGATTTCGCCGATTTCGGCCGTGCCCGAGGTGGAAAGATTGTTGTACGCCGCATTCGGCGTGTCGGTCGTCGCCGCCTCCGACGTTTTCTCGGTCAATTGCGGTTGTGCGATGAATACGGTCACCGGCCCGTTGCCGCTCGCGGCGTAGTTGTTATTATTGCCCGCGCCCGCCCCGTCTGCGCCCGTGCGCTCGGTGTTTGCGGCGTAAACGGTCGGCGGCGTGTAGGTGCCGGCGATGGAGGTCCAGTTCGTCGTCGCGCTATCGGCAATCACCTGACCGAATGCGACTCCGTTTGCAACTGTCGCCTGGAACGTATACGTCACGCCTTTGCCGGCCGGAAGATCTGCAATGGTGCTGGCCAGATGCGTAGCGTCCGTGCCAGTGTTATCGACAGCGCCAACGCCGGCATCCGGCACCGAAGTCAGCAGCACTAAATTCTGCAGTCCCGCAGGCAGCGCATCGTTCACAATGACGTCGTAGCCGTTGGTAGTACCGTTGTTCTGCACGCGCACCGTGTAAGCGATCACGTCGCCGGCCTGGACATTGGGGACGCCGGGCGTCACTGTGACGCCCAGATTGGCTTCACGCACCGTCACCGGCGTCGCCGCGGTCTTCGAATCGGACGTGGTCGACCAGGTGGCGCTGTTGTTGTCCACCGTGCCGTTGCGGTTGCCGATGACATCCAGCACGACGGCGCGGTACACGATCGTGATCGTGTCGGGTGTTGCGTCGTTTGAATTCGAATTGCCGATCGTGCCGAAGTTTAGTGTGAAGTTCGTCCCGTTCGCGCCGACGGACGCGGGGGTTTTGACCGCGTTGAAGCCACCGCCGACGTCGGTGGTCACGCCCGTCGTGGGAGTGATGCTGACCACGTCCACGAACGCGAGCCCCGACCCGAGCGTATCGGTAAAGGTCACGCCGCCCGCTTTCGACGAAGAACCTTCGGGAACGGTGACGACCACCTGATAGGTCAGCACTTCGCCGATCGCGACATTGGTGCCGGTGGTAAATGCCTGGTCCGTGCTGAGCAGGGTCTTGGCCACGCCGGCGCCGTGCGTGGTCGTCGTCGCGATATCCGTCAGCCCGCTGCCGGTGGCATACGTCGATCCGTTGTTGAAACCCGAGTAATTGACGAGCGTCGCGGTCGAGGTCGTGACTTCCTTGGGTTGTATGGTGCTTTGCGCTGTCAGATCGAACGTTATGATGGCGATATTCTGCCCGTTCGACGGATCGCTGGCCTTGAGCGCGCCGCCGGCGCCGGCGGCGTCCGCCGGATCCTGCAGGCGTATGCCGGTGCCTTGCAGCGCGGCGAGCAGATCGACCTGCGTCTTGCCGCCTGCATAATTGCCGGCTGCGTCGACGATCACGGCGCCGCTCGTGTCGGTCACCACCAGCCGCTGACCCGCGCCGTTCACGGCATTGAAATTTATATTGGTCGCCGCCGCGAAATCCGCCGGCAGAGCGTCGGTCAAAGTCACGTCGAATGCGCCGTTCATCGACGAACCCGTGTTCTGGATCGTTACCGCGTAGCGCACGGTATCGCCGGCATCGATGCCGGTCGCGTTGGCATCGATCGCGTGCGCCGCGAGCGATGTCGAGCTGATAGTCCCGGTAAAAGGCGAACCCGTACTGCCGGCTGCGGCCCACGTGACGCCGCCACCCGCCGCCGCCGTCAGACTCGCGTTGGCATCGTCGGTTGCGACTATGCCTTCCTTGATGTTGAGCACCGGCTCGCTGCGCTTGATCTGGACCAGGTCGAGCTTGTTCGCGAGCACCGCCGGCGAGTTGACGTCGTTCTCCTGCCCGAGATTGGTAAGGAACAGACCGTCGGCGTATTTCGCTCCCGACGCCTGCACGGTGTACAGTACGTCGATAGTCTGCACGCCGTTGCTCACGCTGGTGCGCCGGCCGAAGTCGAACGTCATGCCATTGGTGCTGCTCGTGCCGACCACCGAGACCGGCAGAACGGCGGGCAGCGTATCGCTGGGCCCGAGTTTGTACTGTCCCACAGCCGGCGTCGGATTCGCGGTTACGTCCTGCGTCCAGTTATAAGTGCCCGGCACGGTACCGGTCTGGGCGGGGTCGGTGGCATTGAAAATCGGCAGCGGCAGAAATGAACTCAGCGTAAGGCCCTCGAAATCGCTGTCCGTGAAGGTGTAGCGCAGGCGGTAAGTCACGGTATCGAGCGGCGCGATATTCGTGCTGAACGTCGTATTGCCGTCGACGGCATAGATCGAAATCGCCAGGCCGCCCTGCACGATCGTGAACGGCGCCGCGCTGTTGTCGCTGCGTCCTGTGAAAACGGTTGCATACGCGCTGGCAGCATCGAGCACGTCGCCGGCGATGACTTCGCTGTTGCTGATCGAGTCGTTCTCTTTTACGTAGCTGTTCAGCGGTGTGCCGGTAAACGCGGGCGCTGCTTTCCACTGGTCGAGCACGTTGGCGTCGTAGGTAATCACGGCGCGATACGCATCCGTGCCCGGCGCGCCGGCGACATTCGCGCCGACGAAGCGCCCGGTGCCGCCCAGCGCCGCCGAAACATCGAACACTAGCGTGGTCGTGCCGTCGGCGTTGTTGGTGATGGCGAGCGTGCCGCCGTCCGTGAAATTCGCCGTGCCGACGGCCGTGCTGCCGCGATAAAACGTGACGTGCCCCGAGTTCGCCGCATAGGTCACGCCATCGCCCAGCGTATCGGTCGTGACCAGATTATCGAACGCGAAATAGTCCGACCCCTGCGTATCCATCGTGTAGCGAACAACGTCGCCCGGCGTAAAACCCGTTGCGCCGGTGTCGGTCAGTTCGGCAACGGACTTCTGCGTCGCGATCGACTTCGCGGTAAACGATGCCGCGTTGGGCGTGGTAACGTTTACCACCTGCAGGCTGTCGCGCACGTCGACCGGCTGCCATGAACCCGATGCGCTATCGTTCATCGAAATCGTTACCGGGGCACCGGTGCCCGCGTTCAGCACCGGGTTGCTGTTCGCGTCCACGTCGGGCACGAAAAAGTTCGCGGTGAAGCTCTGCGTACCGGTGACATTGCCGAAGTTCCACACCACGTTGCCCGCATTCGTGGGCGAGCCGATCGTCGGCTGGGACGTGAGCGAGCCGGTCGTCCCGGTTGCGCCCAGGTAAGCAAGCGTATTGGGCAATTGTTCCGTGACCTGGAAGTTTTGCATGGTCTGGCCCGGCGCGACTTGCAGCGTGACGGTGAACGAACGCGCGTAATCGGGCCCGGTGGCGGTTTCTCCCTCCGGTCCGTTGTAAGTCGTCGTCAGCGTGTAGAGCCGTGGATCGATGATCTGGGACGAGGCCGCGCCGACAATGGTCGGATCGGTGGCGTAGTCTTCGATCGGCGTTGCGCCGTACTGAAACCCGGCCCGCGCCTGCATGGTCAACTGGGCGCCGGCGCCGACGTCTGCGAGATTACTCAAGCTCGCGGTGACATTGATCGGCGCTACCGGTTGCCCCGGCGTATAGCTGCCGAACGGCAATTGCAGCACCACCAGCTTGTCGCCCGCCGCGCCGCCGAACGTCGCTGCGTTCACGATTATCGCGTTGCCGGCGGAGTCCTTCGCGTACGGGTGAGTGGCGTTGCCGGAAGCATCGAACGTCAATACGGTGGAAGTCAGCGCAGTTCCCAGATAGCTCGCGCTGACGAAGCTGATCCCATCGTTGCCATCCTTGCCGGTGGCCGGCAGAAAAACATCGATATACGGCCCGTAACCCGGAACGTCACCGGTATTACTGAAATCGAGGTTGAATGTAAAGTTGGTGCCGATGAATACGTTCGCCGGCAGGGTCATGTTCACCGTCGGCGCTGCCGCGAGATCCTGGTCGTAGGCGGACAGCGCGGACCGATCGATGGCGAGCGGCGTGTTAAGCGCCCCCGTGGCGTACTCGAGATTCCAGTTGCCGCCGTCACGCACATCGCCGGTCGCATCGGTCGAAGCGCCCACTGCCGCGCCGGTCATTTGCGCCAATGTATCGACAAAAGCGTGGCCGACCTGGCCTTGCGCGACATCGCAGCCCAGCAGCAGAATATCCGCGCCGGCGCCCAGCGCCTGCTGCCATGCGCTGATTTCCTGCCTGAGTTGCCCTTGCAGCGCGGTAATGTCCACGGTGCGGTTGCCCAACATAAGCTGGCCGGGCGTGCCGTGCGAAATGATTTGTATCGAGGTGACACCCCGTTCGTCGGCGAGCGTATCGGTGATGACCTGAATGCCGTCCGCGTCCTTGCCGATCACGACTACCTTTGCCTGGGGATCGACGCCTTGCACGATCTGCTGATAGTTGGCCACACCGGTGTCGACGAACACAATCGTCTTCGGCGCACCCGGCGCCGGCTCGGCGAGCCGCTCGTTCGCCGACTTTTCAGCGATTGCCGGCGGGGTTTCGACAGGTTTTTGCGGAGCATCCGCGTGCGCCACGTCCGCGGCCAATGCGCCGTCAAACAACATCCGCGGCTCGAGCGCCAGCAGGCGGGTGCGTTTCTTCAGGATGGCGGGCGGATTCGACTTACGCATGGTGAGTTTCAGTTCTTTATGTCGTATTTATGGCAAAAAAAATACCGCTGCCCTGTCGAAGCACGCGCAGTTCGGTTCCTTCAGCGGCTTTGGCCCGGCAGCCGGTCGCAATATCGCTGGGGACTATACGCAAATTCCACGCCAGCCAATATGACTATTGACACTTGCGACGGCCCCGGATCAATGCTATCGGAAGGCGGATGCGGGGGCCGATTTCCCGCCTCCGGACTAAAACCCGCTTTCGCGCACCACGATCGCGGCCAGCCGGCTGAAGAAATTGGAGGCGACGGCGAACAAACCGGTATCCACGCGGGCGGTGCCGCGCAGCACTTGCCGCGGTGTGGCCGCACCGTCGTCGAGTCCGATCAAGACGCGGTACACCGCCTCATGCGCGCGCAGCTCGCGCGGGTGGCTGCTGCTAACCGCGATATCGCCGCCGAAAGTCGACGCCAGCAATGCGCGCGGCAGTTGCGCGCTGGCCGCGGTGTCTATCGCGGTAATGGCGCCGCCCACGATCTTGCGCCCGGCCGCGCCGGGATAAAAACGCACACGTTGTCCGACATCCAGCGCGCCAACCTGGCTCTCACTGACGAACGCCTCGACGATGCCGGCGTCCTGCCGCACCACCCGCATCACCAGCTGCTTGGGGTTGAGCCAGCGCCCGGCCACCGTGTCGAACGGAATATCGCGCACCACCCCGTCATGTTCCGCCACCAGCGTCAGCTGCGCGGCTTCGTCTTTCGCCGCCTGCAAATCGGCCAGGCTTTCCGCGAGCTGCTGCTGGACCACGGCCGCGCGCTCGAGACGCTGCACCGAGGTCGGCCGTAAGGCGAGCTCGATCTCGAAGCTGCGGATGCGCACCTGCGCCTTCTCGATGCGGGACGCGAGTTCTGGCGACTCCAGCCGCGCCAGCAACTGCCCTTTTTTAACGCTCTGTCCGGACGCGACCGTGAGTTCGGCGAGCCGCGCCGGCACCGGCGGGAAAACCGTCTGCTCTTCGGCCGCGCGCAACAGCGCCGGCGCGCTGACGTGCGTGGCGACCGGCACGAGCCACAGCAAGAGCACGGCAATTGCAACCAGCGCGGCGACGGGCATCGCCGCCACGCGCATGTCGGCGCGACGCGTCCACAGGTAAACCATTTCCGCCGCAATCGGCCGCACCACGAACCAGATGATCTCGACTGCCATCAGGAAAATGCCGAGCACTTTGAAGAACAGGTGATAGACCAGCAACGCAATACCGAGGAACAGAACGAGGCGGTAAATCCATGTCGCCAGCGCGAAAACGATCAACGCGGCGCGCTGGCGGCCCGACCAGTGGCCCTCGACCGGCGGTTCGCTCAACCCAAAAATCTGCGTGCGCGTCCAATGCCGCGCCAGCGCGCCGCTACGCTCATGCAGATTCGGGATATCGAGCGCGTCCGACAGCAGGAAATAACCGTCGAAGCGCATGAACGGACTCATGTTGATCGCGAGCGTGATCACCCACGTCGTAGTGGCGAGCAGGAAGAACACGCTTTTGAGCGGCCCTTCCGGCGCCGCGCTCCACGCGAGTGTCGCCACCACCGCGAGCACCAACTCGGCGGCGATGCCCGCTGCCGCGACGCGAAAGCGATCACGCGCGTTGCCGAGCTTCCAAGCTTCGCCGGTGTCGGTGTAGAGCATCGGCCACATCACCAGGAACGCGAGGCCCATGGTCGGCACGCGAACGCCGTAGTGCTTGGCGGTGTACGCGTGCGCGAGTTCGTGCACGATTTTCGAGAAAGCCGCGGCGAGACCGTAAAAAACCAGCCCCTCGAGATTGAAAAAATACAGGAAGGTCTGGCGGAAACTTTCCCATTGCCGCGTCACCAGCACCAGATCGAGCGCGGCGACCAGCGCAAGCACCGCGAAAAACCACGGGCGCGCGAGGCGCCTGGCCCACGGCAGCGTCGCATCCAGAAAGCCGTCCGGGCGGACGAGCGGAATCCGGAAAAAAAGATAGTGATGCAGCAGTGTCTCGTGCCACGGACGTTGCCCGGCGAGCCAGCGCGCGCGCAACCCGCGCCGGTCCGCCTCGCCGTCCGGCAGCACCAATTGATTGCGCTTCAGGAATTCCAGCACCTCGAGCAACTCCGCCGCGCTCGGTCGCAACGTCGTCTCGCGCGCGACGCGCGCCAGGAGATCGCGGGCGTCCTGCGCATCGCCCCAGCGTTGCAGCAATTCGAATTCGAGCCAGCCGATCTCGAAAAAACGGTTGCGCACCGGATCGAGTATGCGCCAGCTCGGTGCGCCGTCCGGCTGGGCCGGGGCTTCATGCAGCCGCAGGTCTTCGCGCAATCGCGGCAGACGCGGAATTTCCGGATTTTTTTCGGACATGCTTTGCACAAATCGCCTTTTCAGCACCCTTTATCGCATGCGAAAACAATATGTCCAAATTAAAACGGTTACTCCCCATTTCCTGTTAATGGCAAAATGGCTTGGGGTGTTCCGCATGAATTCCGCGCTGCGTGTCTGTGTGCCTTACATGTTTCAACCGACGGAGTAACCTGATGAGCCGATTTTCCATTGTTACAGCAATAGCAATCCTGGTGGCAGCGGCGCAGCACGCATCGGCTTTGACTTTCCTGACCGAGGAGAATCCGCCGCTCAATTTTACCAGTAACGGCCAGGTCGCCGGCACGGCGACCGCAACGGTGCAGGAAATGCTGAAGCGCAGCGGTCTTGCCGCAGATATCCGGGTGCTGCCGTGGGACGAGGCTTACGCACAGGCGCAGTCCGATCCCGCCACTTGTGTCTATGCGACCGCGCGGCTGCCGGAACGCTACAACCTGTTTCAATGGATCGGGCCGATCGCCCGCGGCGTTTACTCGGCGTTTGCGCTCGAAGGCTTCAAGGACAAGATCGGCAGCGCCGGCGATCTGTTCAAGTATCGCATCGGCGTTGCGCGCGACGCGCGTGCCCAATACCTGCGCAGGCGTGGATTCACCAATCTGGTTGAGGTCGACAAGGACGGCGACATTCCCGCCATGCTGACGTTGAGTCCGGCCAAGCCGGGCGGCGTCGATGTCTGGGTGACGCAGGCAGAAATGGCGCGCGAGGTCGCGCGCAAAGCAGGCGGCGGTCCGATCAAGGAAGTGTTCCCGGCAATTCTGACCCAGGAATACTGGCTCGCCTGCAATCCAAATCTGCCGCAGGCGCAGGTGCGTGCTTTGTCCGACGCATTGTCGGGTATCGACAAACAAGGAGCCGCCGCTGCGAAGTGACTGTGAATTCAAAAACAAATTCGACGGACACCGGCCTGCCGGCTGCTTCAGTTCCACGCAGGCAGACGACAATTGAAAGGCGGGGAACATATGGATTGCGTCTGTCAGGGCACGGAAATGACCTCGAATCAATACCAGGATTTGCCTATGTCCGGAAACTGCGCCAGGCTCGAACGGAAGGCACTGGACTGCATAATCCTCGCGGTTCTCCTCGCAGCCATCGCCGTCCTTCCCATCGCGTCTGCCGCCACCTGGCCCGAAAAGCCGGTTCGCATAATCATCCCGTGGCCGCCCGGCGGCAGCACCGACATCGTGGGCCGCCTGCTGGCCGTCGAACTCACCACGCGCCTGAAGCAGCAGGTGATCATCGACAATCGTTCCGGCGCCGGCGGCATCGTCGGCATGCAGCTCGCGACCGCCGCGCCGCCCGACGGCTACACGCTGATGCTCACGTCGACAGCTTACGGCTACCTGATCGACAAGCAGGACGTGCCGGTCGATATCGTGAAGTCGTTCGCGCCGGTCGCGCTGATCGGGCTCGGCGACAGCGCGCTCGCGGTGCACCCGTCGCTGCCGGTGAAATCGGTCAGGGACCTGATCGCGCTCGCCAAGGCCAGGCCGGGCGCGCTCAATTACGCGTCGTCCGGCATCGGCGGATTCCCGCATATGAATACGGAATTCTTCAAGCTGAAGACCGGCGTCGACATGGTGCACGTGCCGTTCAAGGGCGGCGGCCCCGCGATCGCCGACGTGATGGCGGGGCAAACGCAGGTTTATCTGGGCACGCTCGTCACGGTGATGCCGTTCATCAACAGCGGCCGGCTGAGGTTGCTCGCGATCGGCGGCGCGAAGCGCAATCCGAATCTCCCCACCGTGCCGACGATCGGTGAATCCGTGCCCGGCTACGAGACCTATATCTGGTGGGGAATTTTCGCGCCGCCCGCAACACCCGCCGCGGCGATCGCGCGCGTGCACGCCGAAACGATCAACGCACTGGACGCACCGGGATTCGTGAAGAAACTCGACGAACAGGGTGGCGCGCCGGTCAAAATGAGTTCCGCCGAGTTCGGCAAACTGATGGTGACCGAGACCGTCAAGTGGACCGAAGTCATCATGGCTGCGGGCATCAAGGGCGAGTAACGCTGCGATATCGCCCCAATCCCGATCAACTCCAAAACTCAATCGCCGATGCCGACCGAGCTATGCCCGACGACCTGACGCTCGCCATGCCCGACGGCGCCAGGATCGTCGTTCCCGGCGACCTCACCATCAGCACGACTTACGTGCTGCTCGAGCAGCAGGACTGGTTCGAAGACGAGATCCGGTTTTTGCGCGCGGCGCTGCAGCCCGGCATGCGCGCGATCGACGCGGGGGCGAACTTCGGCGTATACACGCTGGCGCTCGCGCAATGCGTCGGCGCGCAAGGTCGCGTGTGGGCGGTCGAACCGGGCGAGCAAGCGGCGAACTATCTCGAACGCAGCATCGCGACAAACGGTTTCGGCCATGTCGATTTAGTGCGCTGCGCGTTGTCGCGCGCCGACGGCAGCGGCTTCCTGCAAACGGGCATCACGCCGGAATTGCGCCGGCTCGTGCGCGACGGCTCGTCCGCCGCGGTCGCCATAAGGTCGCTCGACAGCCTCGCGGCGGAACGCGGCATCGATCGCGTCGATTTCGTGAAGATTGACGTCGAAGGCGAAGAATCCAACGTGCTCGCAGGCGCCGCCGGATTTCTGCAGCGCGAATCGCCGCTGCTGATGATCGAATTCTGGGGCGACAAGAAATTCAACACCGATATATTCGCACCGCTGCTGCGCCACGGTTACGACACGTACCGTCTCGTGCCCGGCATCGACGTGCTCGCGCCGTTTTACGAATCGGAAGAGCCGGATCCGTACCAGCTCAATATCTTCGCGTGCAAACCGCCGCGCGCCGCGCAGCTTGCGGAAGCAGGTTTTCTCATAACTGCGCCGGGCAACAAGACGCCGCGCTTCGCCATCGAACCCGGACTCGACCCGCTGTTCGCGCTGCCGTTCGCGCGGGGCAATGCGCAGCAATGGCGCAACCATGCCGCGAAAAACGCGGACGACGATTATCTGCGCGCGTTGCGCTGGTTCTTCGCCGCACGGGAAAAAACGAATGGCGCGGCGGCGCGCCATGGGGCGCTCGAGCAGGCTTACCTGAAACTGCGCGCATTGATCGAAGTGGACTTCACCATCGGCCGCGGTGCGTCGTTCGTTCGCGTCGCTGCCGCGTACGGACAGCGTGCGGAAGCGATCGCAATGAGCCGCCGCCTCGTCTCTGCAATTCCCGCGCTCGGCGCGCAGGATTGCGCCGAACCCTTTTTGCCGCCGTGGCAGTATCAGGAGTCGCTCGATCCCGGACCGGATATACGCGCTTGGCTGCTCGCCTCCGCGGTGGAAAGCTGCGAGCACCGGTTCCAGTTTTCGTCGAGCGACAAGACGAGCCTCGCGCAGGAGTCGCTCGACGTTCGCGCCGACGCGCGGTTCTTAAGCCCGGACTACGCGCGCCGCGAAGACTTGTTCAAGCGCCGCGCGCTTGCGTCGCCGACGGCGAACTGAACGTCATGCCGCTCGCTGCGTGAACTGCGGGACTATCGCAGCCACCCTTTCGCCATGAAAGTGTAGAGCACGCCGAGCATCAGGATCAGCGTCCCGAACGCGACCTGCCCGAGCGTGACGGTCCACGGGGCGTCGCCGAGATTCATCCCGAGCAGGCCGCCCGCGATCGCAGGGATCAGGGCGAGCACGCTGACGATCGCCAGCAGCCGCATGAAACGGTTCGTTTCGTGGGCCGCGATGTCGATGTGCAGTTCGATCAGCGACAGCACCGACTCGCGGATGTCGTCGACCGTCTCGTAGAGATAGTCCGCTTCTTCGGCAAGGTGGGCGAACGATTCGCGCTGCTCCGGCCCGACGCCGGGCAGCACGCGGCGGCCGTCGGCCAACATTTCGAGCAGGCCGCGCAGCCGCCAAAGATCGCCCTTGGCCGTCGACAGGGCGCGCTTCAGGCGAAAGGTCTGCGCGAAAAATCTGTCCGGACTCTCGTTCGCCGGCAGTTCCTCGAGCTGGCGCACCGTGCGCTCCAGCCGGCCGGCGAGTTCCTCGTTGCGGGCGAGCACCAGGCGAATGATATGCAGCGCGCAGCGCGGCCCCCACGGCAGCGCCCCCGCTTGCGCCGGCAGTTGCTGCAGATCGAGCGGATGCGTCGCGAGGGACAGCACGTCGCTTGCCGAGACCAGCAACAGCACGGGGTCGCGGTGTATGGAATCGCCGATCGACGGCAGAGAAACGGTGAGCGCGGTCCAGCGCGCGCCGGCTTCAATGCGCGGATAACTCGACTCGTGCAGCGCCGCCTCGATCATCACGTGCGGGACGCCGGCCGCCGTGGCGATCTCCTTGAGGCGGTCCGGCGCAAGGTTCGAGGCATGCAGCCAATCGCTCGTCGGCGCGGCGGCCCACCGCAGCAGTTCGTGCCAGTCGCATTTGCGCGGTGCGGGCTCGCCGGGCCGCAATACCGTGACCTGCGGCTCGCCGCTGGCGGCCGACCGCAGCGGTGTAACTGCCGGCCGCTGCAGGCCGTGGCCGACGCGCGGGCCGAACAGCAGGATGCGAAACAGGCGCAGCATGCGCAGCACCGGGGTCGAGCGCGCCGCGTCCGACACGGCAGGCAGCAGCGACAGCAGCGCGGCGATGATGATGAGCGCATCGAGCACGCGCCACGGATCGAGCGCGAACTTGCGGCGGTCCGTCGACAACGCGAAGTTGGCTGCGTATTCGAGCGCAAACAGCCCGACGATCGCCCATTCGGCGACGTCGAAGCCCTGCTCGACGCCGGGCGGCAATTCGAACAGGAAGGGCGCCAGCCCGAAACCCAGCGCGGCGAGCGCGAGGAAGCCCATGACGGCTTCGTTGAGAACACCGGCTACGCGACTCAGCATATCGCCATGATACGCCTGGCGTAACGGCGCATTACCCGCACGCCGCAGATCAGGCATGAACCGCTCAGCCGCGTTGCTTGAGCAGCGGCCCGGTCAACGACGACAACCGCACGCGCTGTTTGCCCTGCGCGTCGAAATTAGCCGGCGCGAGCCAGCTCTGAAATGCTTTTTGCAGCGCCGGCCATTCGGCATCGATGATCGAGTACCACGCGGTGTCGCGATTGCGGCCTTTGACGACGGTCGCCTGGCGGAAAACGCCCTCGTAAGAAAATCCGAGGCGCAGCGCGGCGGTGCGCGACGGCGCATTCAGCGCGTTGCATTTCCATTCGTAGCGCCGGTAGCCCAGCCTGAACGCCTGTTCCATCATCAAGTACATCGCTTCGCTCGCGGCGGGCCTGCGCTGCAGGAGCGGCGAGTATGCGAGATGGCCGACTTCGATGCAGCCGTTCGCGGGATCGATGCGCAGATAACTCGCGACGCCGACGGGCTTGCCGGTCGCGCGATCGACAATTGCGAAGAACATCGGGTCGTTGCCGCCGGCAACACCGTCCACCCACTGGCGGTAAATCTCCAGCGTATCGAACGGCCCGTACGCCATGTACGTCCACATGGCGCCATCGGTATTCAAAACGTTGGCTGCATGCAACGCCTCAGCGTGTGATTTCGCATCGAGGGGTTCGAGACGGCAGTACTGCCCTTCCATAGGCGCGCGCACCGGCGGTTGCGGCGGTTTCCAGCGAGGGACTGTAAAGCCTATCGGCTGACCGAGTTCGTTCTTGTCGTGCGGCATGCGTACACCTTGATTCGTCATCTTTTACGGATTGCTATCCTAACCTAATTCAGAATCCGGATTTTTCCCGGGGGCATCCCGCAAGGGCCGGATATAATTGGGTCGGAGAAAATTACTGTGCCCGTCATCTACCACATCACCCGCCAATCCGACTGGGACGCCGCTCGCGCTGCCGGATATTATGCCGCCGACAGTCTCGAGTCCGAAGGTTTCATCCACTGTTCTACGGCGCAACAAGTCATCGCAACCGCCAACCGCATCTTCAAAGGCAAAAGCGATCTCGTGCTGCTGTGCGTCGACACTGCTAAAGTCAAAGCGGAAATCCGCTATGAGAATCTCGAAGGCGGAACCAATTTATTTCCGCATGTATACGGCGCGCTGGAAATTTCGTCAGTAATCGCTGCGCACGATTTCTCGCCGCTGGCCGACGGCGGCTTTCAACTGCCGCCGGCGGTCACTCCAACTTGATTCCGGCCGCCGGGACAACCTTCGCGCGTTTCGTTCGCGTGATCACAACCGGCTTTTAGAGTTTTCGAGGGCGCTGGTTAACGATCTGGACGGCGCAGGTCGACAACGTAAGCCGCATATTCATAAAATTTTCCGTCCACCACGACAGTCTCACCAACCCGCGCCGATTGGTAAAATTCTTCCGATGCACAAAGATGCGGGGAAGCCAGTGTCCCCCACTGCCATTCAACTTCAAGCCGGTATTCGCAGTTGCCGCAGGACTTTCGACAATGAGACATATATAGAACGTCGTATTTTTTGCTCTCAATGGCGTGCGGTGAAAACATCACGAACAGGCAACAAACCGATAAAACAATCGAGTAAAAATAAAAATAGCCGGCGACGAGAATTACCGGCGGAACCGCAAAAAGTCCGGCACGTGAAGCGCGGGATGGCGGCTGCGAGCCGACGGGCGATTCCGGTCGCACGGCATTTGATGAAGTCCGATGTGCCCGCACCATTGCAAACATGAGCGCGACAAGTGCCAATCCGGCGCACGCAACGCACACCTCGACATTTACGTAGACCGAGCTCGCGAAAAGCAGCAGGAAAATCCATGAGGCGCCAACTATCGCGAGCGACGCCGGAATCGAACGCGATTTGCGTTTGATCTTTGCGAATTGCGGGTTAACGATCTTCACCGCGCAGATTCACAACATGTGCCGCAAATCGATAGAACTTTCCATCCACTTCGATACTGTCGCCGCGGTTCACAGGAAACGCAGGATCTTCCGACATGCACAAGTAAGCGGATCCAGTCCCCCAGCGCCAGCCCTCGACGTAAATCCTGTACTTGCAAAAGCCGCATTTCACCTGACATTTATACGTGCTTCTGACTTCAAAGGATTCCGTTTCATTCTCTGTCGGGAAGAACCTCACCAGCAAAAAGCAAACGGTCAGGGCAATCAGATAGAAATATGCGGCGAACAATGCGAAACCCGCCACCTTGATGCCTATCGACTCGGACTTCTTACGGGGGACCATGGATGCGGCTCGCGCAGGCGATTCCGGGTGCGCGTCATCTGGCGCAGGCAGCAGCGGCGGCGCCAGGAACAATATCGCCGCGACAATTCCCAACCCGCCGCACAGGACGCACACCTCGGCGTTCAGATAAGTCGAATCGGTAAATACCGTCAAAAACGGAAACGGTGCGATCAATAACAGATATAGCGCGACCGCTTTTGCATTCCCCTTTCGATTCTCGCCCGGTCTTGCGTGGGAGTCGCTGTTGGCGCTATCAATGTTGTGCGGCGGTCGCTTGATCCAGTAGACGATCAATAATGCCACGGCAACGCCCGCTACGACCACGCCAATCCAGAAGCCGCCGCACGCGGGTTTATCCAGCGGGCTGTCGATGCACAGCCGGGCCGACGCGAATAGTGATTGCAGATCGCGCTGCAATTGCCCGATCAGGGTCATGGCTTCTTCCATCGCGCCCCCCCCGCCCGACTATCGATTGTTGCTCCGGGTCAAACTCGTTCATGACGATAGCATAGCCGCGGACTTTGGGGGCGCGCGAAAATTTATCGCTTTCAGCGACTTTTTCCCTCTCTTATGCGGCGCGCGGCGCCGCGACCGCTACTGCATCGCCGCCTGCTGGCGGCGGTACTCGCGGCGTTTCATTTCCAGGTAAGCATTGCGGTCTACGTCGTGCAACTGGCGCGCGTAATTCTCGCTCGCGTCGTACCAGTTTTGCAGGCGCGTTTCGAGCCGCGCGGCCGGCGGTGCGCCAAGCGCGCCGAGATAGGCTTCGATCGCGAGGAAGTAGCGCATCGTGTTGCGTTCGACGACGGCGCGCACGCCGCCGATATAGTCGGGCTGGCCGTCGGGCCGCGTGCCGACGATCGTGAATCCGATCTTGCCGCGCCCGAGGGTCGCGAGATAGGCCTGCATGGCGACGCGGCCGGCGAAACCGTAAGCGTACGAGTACGTGAAATGCAATATCGTCTTGCCGCCTTCGACTGACGCTGCTTCGAGCAGGATGCGGTAGTCGCTGGTCGACAGCGGCCCCTGGTCGGCGCGGAGCTCGACCGCCAGAAAATCCGGCGTCGCCGCCGCGACGCGATAGTCAAAGTCGACGCGCGACGTCTCGACCAGCGGTTCGTCGGTTTTCTTGCCGATATTGAGCGTCAGCACCGGGCCCGCGGCATTCGTCGCCGCCGCGCAGTATTTGGTGTTGATGTGCAGTATCAGGACATCGCACCAGCGCGCGGGGCCGTTGAAAACCGCGTTGACGTCCGCGAACGAAAAATCGACCAGCGCAAAGATATCGCCGCGCAAGACTTTCGAAGACTCGGCGGAATCGAGGTACAACGGCCGCTGAAACTGGCTGTTGGCAAGCTTGTCGCCCAGCGCGGCATACCTTGCGCGCAACGCCGCCGCGGGGTTCGCTTCCGCGGCAATCGCGCTCGCGCCCGCAGCGCCGGCGAAAACGACGCAAGCAAGCAGTATCGACCGCACACACGCCCGCGCATGCCTGCTGGCAAGCCCGCTCATCTGCATCCGGCGACAGGTGGCTCCATAGATTAAGAATGTAGATCGCCGGTCGTCTGCCGTATGTGCGATGCCGCACGCAACAACTCCGCCCGGTCAATCCACCTTGATGCCGGCCAGCTTGACGAGCTTCGCGCATTTGGCAATTTCTTCGCGCAGAAATGCGGCCAACCCGGCGGGCGTGCCGCCGACGACGTCGACGCCCTGGTTCTCCAAGCGCGATTTCGTATCGGGGCTCGTCACGATGCGCACGACCTCGGCATTAAGTTTGTCGATCACGGCTTGCGGCGTGCCGGCCGGCGCGAGCAGCGCATGCCACGCGACGAACGCATAGCCCGGCAGGCCCGCCTCCGCTATCGTCGGCAGTTCCGGCGCGGCGGCCGCGCGTTTTGCGCTGGTAACGCCGAGCGCATGCAATTTGCCGCTGTGCACGAAAGGCAGCGCGCCGGGCAGGCTGCTGAAGTACATCGTCACCTGCCCGCCGAGCAGATCGGTGATCGCGGGACCGCCGCCTTTGTACGGAACGTGCACGAGGTCGACGTGCGCGAGCGAGCGGAACAGTTCGCCCGAGAGATGGTTCGAGCTCGCGTTGCCCGACGAGGCGTAAGTCAGCTGGCCGGGCCGCGCTTTCGCAAACGCAATGAGCTCCTTCACCGATTTGACCGGCAGCGAAGGATGCACGATGAGGATGTTGGCGGAGGTCCCCATCAGCGTAACGGGAGCGAGGTCCTTCAGAATGTCGTACGGCATTTTCGCGAACAGGCTTACGTTGACGACGTTGGCCGGGCTTCCCATCAACAACGTGTATCCGTCGGGCGGCGACTTGGCGACGAAATCGCTGCCGATGTTGGCGGCTCCGCCCGCGCGATTGTCGACCAGCACCGTCTGCCCGAGCGACTCGGTCATCTTCTGCGCGACGAGGCGCGCAACGACGTCCGCGGCGCCGCCGGCCAGGTAGGGGACGACGATGCGGATCGGCTTGGCTGGATAAGATTGGGCGAGCGCGGCCGCGCCCGGCCAGACGACGAACCAGCCGGCGAACACGCCGCGCGCGACATCAACCGCCGCGGCGCGCGAAAGTCTGCAACGGATTTTTTCTGCCGCCCTCATATTCAACCTGCCCTCTTTTGCACACGTTTAGCGCCGCCGCCGGAATTCGGAACGATACAGGATAGTCCGCGCGCGGAGGAGAGCAAAAAAAGCCCCTCCGGAATCCGGAGGGGCCTGGTGCGGCGAACCATGCGGTGCGTTATTTTTTCTGGCCGTCGTGCTTCTGGTTAAAGACGTGGCGGCTTTGGCGGTTCTCGGCGGTCTGTATGCCGCGCTGCTCGCCGCGCCCGACGTGGCCGTCGGCGCCGGCGCGCGCTTCGCGCCGGTCGACGTTGGCCTGCCCGCGCTCGAGCTTGCCAGCTTCGCGATTGGTCAGCTGGCCGGACTGCACGCCCTGCTCGATGCGTTTTTCCTGGTTGATATTGCGCTGCACGTCGGCCTGCATGCGCTGCGACGACGCGGAATTGGGATTGCCGGTCTGCGCGTTATGCTTGTCTTTCTCGATGTCGCGGCTCACGTTGTTCTGCGCGCGCTGAATGCGCGCTTTTTCCGCATCGGTCAGCGTGCCGTCCTTGAGCGCGCGCGATTCCATGCGGTCGACCTGTGACTCTTTCTTCTCGAGGCTGGCGGCCTCGCGCGTGGTCAGCGAGCCGGATTGCAGGCCCTGCTCGATGCGTTGCTGCTGGTTGACGTCGCGCTGCACTTCGGAGCCCGTGGTCTGGGCGCCGACGCACAGCGGAAAGGCGGCTACAATCAGAGCTGCGATCAAATTGCGGTTCGTGTTCATTTGTCTCTCCATGGCGAGTTGGGTTCAATTTTCAAGCGGCCCGCGTTTCGCGGGATCCTGAAACCATTTAACGCGCCGGGGCCGGACAAAGCTACGCACAAGATGTTTGCAATCGTAACGCTTTGTAAGGGGCGTGCGGCAAAAGTCCCGCCCCGGGGCGGCGCCATGCCGCCGGCATCGCGCGCCGGGTAAAATCCGCAAAAAGCAAGAGGAACCGATGAAAGACATCTCACTCGTCGTCTTCGACATGGCGGGAACCACGATCGAGGACACCGGCCAGGTCCCCGAAGCCTTCACGACCGTATTGCACCAGCACGGCATCGAAATCAGCGAGGACGCGCTGCGCGCAGTGCGCGGCGCGTCGAAGCGCGACGCGATCAGGCATTTCGTCGCGCAACATCGCAGCGCAGATATCGATGCGCAGACGGACAAAATCTACAACGACTTTCGCGACTATCTGGCACGGCTGTTCAACGCGGGCGGCGTCAAGCCGATGCCGGGCGCCGCGGAAACGTTCAAGTGGCTGCGCGAACGCGGGATCAAAATCGCGCTCAATACCGGTTTCGACCGCCCGACCACCGATCTCATCATCGCAGCGGTCGGCTGGAAGAACGGCGCCGCCGACGCAATTGTCTGCGGCGACGACGTGAAGCTCGGCCGTCCCGCGCCCTACCTGATCTTCCGCTCGATGGAAGCCACGGGCGTCACGAGCGTGCACGAAGTCATGTGCGTCGGCGACACCGTGCTCGACCTGCAGGCCGGCCGCAACGCCGGCGCGCGCTACGTCGTCGGCGTGCTGTCGGGCGCACACCAAAAAGCGCAGCTCGAAAAAGAACCGCACACCCACCTGATAACGAGCGTGGCCGCGCTGCCGGTGACGAAGTTCTGAGCAGTTTGCGGCCGTCTAGAGCTTGAGCACGAGCGCGAAGACCAGCACCAGCAATATCGCAAAGTTGGTTACCGCGAGCATCGAGATGTCTTTGCGCATGTTCCAGATGTGCCACCGGATCTGTTCGTCCGTCGGCGGCGCGCCTTGTTCGTGGCGGTCGAGATCGTAATTCATGTTCCGCTTGAACAGCACCCAGCCTATCCAAGCGATCAGTGCGACCAAAAACAATATCTGATTCAGGTGTTCCATCGTGTTTCTCCTCGGTTGGGCAGCCGGCGGAGCCAGGCTACCCGGTCAGGCTACTCGCTAGCCTTGTTCACGACAATGCCGGCCGCACCGGGGCAGTCGCAAACACCCGCGCCGGCGGGACGGCCCGGCCTGCGGGCGCCCGCGAATCCGCGCCTGTAAGCCTGCCGTAAGGCTGATGCGCGAACATGACCATGCAGTCGCAACAGACCGCAGACCGAGGAGCATTGCCATCATGACCAGACTTATTGCCGGCTTTTACTCATTTCTCATCGCATTTTCAGCCTTCGCCGAAGACGTCAAAGACGCGCCGATTCCGGAACACACCGATGTCGTGGGCATCACGATATTCTTCGTTCTTTTCATCGGCTTGTGCGTCGGATTTTTCGGCTACATGTGGTGGCGGCACAAGAACAACAAGGAAGACAAGTAAGCAGCCGTTCGCGCGGCGCCCGTCGCCGCTGTGTGCGTCCTGAAAAGGATCGTCACTCCCGCGCAGGCGGGAGTCCGGGAACAGTTGTGCGGCTAATGCCTTCCGGATACCCGCGCATGACGCGATGCTTACTTCATGCGGTAGCGCGCGACAGCTTCCCTGTTCCATGCGAGCCCGTTGCCGGGTCGCGCCGGTATCACCGCATTGCCATCGACGATGGCGAGCGGCTCTTCGACGATCGCGCGGGCCCAGTCCACATATTCGAGCCAGTGCGCGGTAGGCGTCACCGCCAGCAGATGCGCGCTCACTTCCGGAAACAGATGCGATGACATCGGCACCGCGCGCGTTGCCGCGAGCGCGGCGGCAGCACGCCAACCAGTAACGCCACCGATGCGCTCGAGATCCGGCATCACGTAATCGCACGCCCGCATTTCCAGCGCCTCCGCCATCGCGGGCGGCTCGGAAAAATTCTCGCCGAGCTGAATCGGTGTCGCAAGCTCGCGCGCAAGCGTTGCCGCGCCGCGATAATCGTCGTGGCGTACCGGTTCCTCGATCCAGTAGACGCCTTCGTCGTCGAGCGCGCGTCCGCGCCGCAACGCTTCATCGACAGTCAGCGCCTGGTTGAAATCGACCATGATCCTGATTGCGGCCGGCACGCGCCGCTTTACCGCGTGCAGCGCCGCGATATCTTCCTCCAGCGTCGGATACCCCAAGCGCAGTTTCACCGCACTGAATCCGCCCGCGAGCAACTGCTCCGCTTCGTCCGCGAGCGCGGCCGCCGGCATCAAGCCGAGGCCGCAACTGTTGTAAGCGGGTATCGGCCGCCGCGTGCCGCCGAGGAATTCGACCAGCGGCACGTTCGCCGCAATCGCGAGCGCGTCCCAGCACGCGGTATCGAAGGCGGACATCGCCATGCGCACGATGCCCTGCACGCCGATCAGGCGAAAGCGCTTCGCGAGCAACGCCCATAATTTGTCCGGCGCGATGCGCTCGCCTTTGACGGCCGCTTCGACGGCGGTCAGCAGGCTGACGATCGCCGGCGCCGCGGCCGGCACGTAACAAAACAGATAAGTGCGCCCGGTGATGCCTTCCTCGGTATCGACGTCGACCAGCAGCAGCGGCGCCGCGCGGACCGCCGCGGCGCTCGTGCCCAGCACGTAGCGCAGCGGCACTTCGACTGCGACCGCGCGGATCGCGCGGACCGTTGGTTCGCTCATGCCGCGGGCGAACGGCCTTCCGCATACAACGCGAGGATGTCCCACACCGCGCGGTTGCACGGGGTCGGCACGCCGACCGCGGCGCCCAGCGTGACGACGCCGCCCGACAGCCATTCGACTTCGAGCGGATTGCCGCGCTCGAGATCGTGATGCATCGACGACGTCATGGTGGCCGGCACGCTGTCGCCGAACGCGAGGCGATCGTCCGCGTAATCCGCCGGCAGCTTGACGCCGTGCGCGCGCCCGACCGCGACGACCTCCCTGAAAAGCTCGTGCAGGAAGGCGCGTGCGCGCGGGTTCGTGCGGATCGGGCCTATCGTCGAGCGCATCGTCGTGGTGGTGCCCGACAGGCCGACCAGGAATGTGTACTTCTCCCACAGCGTGCGCTGGATATCGCCGGAAATTTCCGCCTTGATTCCCGCAGCGAGCAGCGCTTTCAGCAACGCGTTCGCGCGCGCGGACTTTTTGCCGTCGTATTCGCCGAACACCACGCGCTGCATTGCGCCCACCTGCAATATCACGCCCGGCCGCGCGACGTGCGTCGCCACATAGGCAACGCCGCCCATGACTTGTCCGGCGGGATAGTGCTTGCGCAGAATGTCGTCCTTGATCACGCCGTTTTGCAGCGACAACAACGCCGTGTGCGGACCGACGATCGATTTGACGGCGCGCGCGGCGGCGGCGGTGTCTTTTAGCTTGACCGCGATGATGACCACGTCGGCAATGCCGATCGTCGCGGGGTCATCGGTCACGTTGACTTTCGCGACGTGGATGTCGCCCTGCTCCTTGTTCTCTATAGTCAGGCCGTGCCCGCGCATCGCGGCAAGATGCGCGCCGCGCGCGACAAAGTGCACGTCGTATCCCGCATCCGCCAGCCGTCCGCCGTAGAAACCGCCGACGCCGCCCGATCCCATGATCGCAATTTTCATTTACAGACCCTTTTTAAAACTTGGCCACAGAGAGCACGGAGTTAAAAACAAACGAAAGCCCGTTCGGCCTTGATCTTTCTCTGTGCCCTCCGTGCCCTCTGTGTCCTCGGTGGCTGCATTGTCCTGTCCTAAAGCTTTCCAGCCAGCACTTCCGCGACGTGCAGCACTTGAGTTTTCGTATCGCCTTTGCGGCGCAGGCGGCCTTCGATATTGAGCATGCAGCCCAGGTCGCCGAGCACGATCGCGTCGGCGCCGGTTGCGAGCGCGTTCTCGCATTTGTTGTCGGCGATGCGCGCCGAGATGTCGCCGAACTTGACGGCGAACGTGCCGCCGAAGCCGCAGCACGCCTCCGCTTCGTTCATCTCGATCAACTTCAGTCCGCCGACTTTCGCGAGCAGCGCACGCGGCTGCGCTTTCACGCCCATTTCGCGCAGACCCGAGCACGAATCGTGATAAGTGATCGTGCCCTCGAATTTCGCATCGATGCGATCGAGCTTCGCGATGTTGAGCAGGAAATCCGTCAACTCGTAGGTCTTGGCGCAAAGTTTTTCTGCGCGCGCGAGCTCGGCCGGCCGGTCCGCGAACAAATCCGGATAGTGCGTGCGTATCATCCCCGCGCACGAGCCCGACGGCGCAACCACGTAATCGCAGGCTTCGAATTCGGCGAGCACTTTGCGCGCGAGCGCCAGCGCGGCCGTCCGGTCGCCCGAGTTGTAGCCCGGCTGGCCGCAGCACGTTTGCGCGGCCGGCACCACCACCTCGCAACCGGCGCTCTCCAGCAGCTTCAAGGCCGCGAAGCCGATGCGCGGGCGCATCAGGTCGACGAGACAGGTGACGAACAGACCGACGCGCATGGCTTTTTAGAGTGAAGGGGGAAGGGAGAAGGGTGGCGAAAAAACCACCAACGATCAATGACCCTTACCGTTAAAGATACGGCGCTTTTATTCATCCTCTCGCCTTCAAATTTTTCACCCTTCCCCCTTCACTTATACAATCCCTGCTTCTCCAACCATCCCTGTATCACGTCGGCGACCTGCAGGTTGTTCTTGTCCATCATCATCATATGCGAGTTGCCCCTGATGCCGATCTGCGGGAGGTTGACCACTTCGTAGCGGCCGCCGGCGGTGCGCACCTGTTCGAGGAACTTAAGCTCGTTCGCACGGATCAACGGCCAGCGCGAGTCCTGCTCGATGAAGTCGCCGAACACCGTCAGGATCGGCGTGTCCTTCAATTTATCGACGAGCTTCGGGTCCCCGAGGCCAGCAGGCTCGACCAGCACCAGCGCCTTCACCTTGTCGGGACGCGCCTGCGCGACCTTCTGCCCGAACTGCCCGGCCTGCGAATGCACCAGCACGACGCACGGGCACACTTTGTCGACAAGCGCGATGTAAGCGGCAATGATTGCATCGTCCGTCGTCGTCCAGCGCGGCACGTTCTGCTTGGTGAAATTGTCGTAACCCTCGACCGGAAACTGCGAGCCCGGATTCAGTTTCATTTTCGCGGGATCCTTGCTGTACGAGCCGGGCCCCGCGCCGATGCGAAAACGCTCGAACGGATTTTCCGTGGTCAGGAACACCGGCTCGCCCTTGAACACGTCCGGATACATCGCCCAGCCCGCGCGCCCACGCTCGACGGCGTCCGAGTTGTACACCGTCCAGCCTTTCTTGATGAAATAGTTGAGCCAGCCTTCGCGCCCGTCGGGCGTCGTCTCGTAGGTGACGCCGGTCAATCCGCCGCCGTGCCACATCAGGAGCGGCAGCGCCCCGTGCTCGTTCTGCGGCACGAAATACTGCACGTACATGCTCTCGACCATATAGACGCCGTTCGGATCGACTTTCGCTGGCACGCCGCCCGGGGTGAAAGTCACCTCCTTCACCGGCTTGCCCGAGATCGTCACTTCGCGCCCGCCGACGTGAAACGACCCCATGTCTTTCAACGCGATCGGCGCCTGCGCGCAACCAGCGAGCGCCGCCATTGCTGCGATAACCAATATTTTTTTCACGCTCTCCTCCCTCAACTTCGGTGATTAAGTGATTAAGCGATTAAGCGATTAAGCGGTTGGATCAATCACTCAATCACCTAATCACTTAATCACAGAACTAATCAGCCCGTGCACCCGAATCCTTGACGACCTTGCTCCACTTGATTTTTTCGCGCTCGATGAACGCCTGAAACTCGGCGGGCGTACCGCCGATCGGCTCGATGCCGTCGTTCATCAGGCGATTGGTAATGTCGGGGAGCTTGAGCACTTTCGCAATTTCGACCTGGAGGCGATTGACGATGTCCTTCGGCGTGCCGCCGGGAACGCACATGCCCGACCACGACACCGCCTCGAAGCCCGTAACGCCCGACTCGGCGATCGTCGGGATGTCGGGCAGCGTTGGAAAACGCTTGCCGCTGGAAATACCCAGCACTTTCAATTTGCCTGCCTTGATCAGCGGCAGCGAGCTGACCGGCTGGTCGAACATCATTACGACCTGGCCGGCGAGCAGATCGCCCATCGCGTTGCCCGTGCCCTTGTACGGCACGTGCACGAGATCGAGTCCGGCGGCCGACGCGAAGTAAGCGGCCGACAGATGCGACGCGGTGCCGACGCCCGACGATGCGTAATTGATCTGGCCCGGCCGCGGTTTCACGAACGCGATGAACTCGCGGATGTTTTTCACCGGCAGCGACGGATGCACGTCGACGATGTACGGCAGCGAGCCCGTCTGGGTCACGGGCACGAGGTCCTTGTCGGCGTTATACGGCACGGTCTTGTACAAGTACGGAATGATCGCGAAGTTGCCGGTCGTGCACGCGAACATCGTGTAGCCGTCGGGCGGCGACTTCGAAAGTATTTCCGCGGCGATGATGCCGCCGGCGCCCGGCCGGTTGTCGACGACCACCTGCTGGCCGACGTTGTCGGTCATTTTCTGCGCGATCAGGCGCGCGACGATGTCGGTCGAGCCGCCCGGCGCGAAGCCGACCAGGATGCGGATGGTTTTGTTCGGAAAACTCTGCGCCGACGCCGCGGCGGCCAGCACCAGCGTTAGCAATAGTGTCGCGGTAATTCGCATGACGCCCCCCATGAGTTTCGCGTTCAGGATTATCGCATGACGACACAGTCAGGCCATGCCGATCGGCTCGGCGAGCGTATCCAGCACCTTGCCCGGCCGCGCGCGCATCAGGCCTTCGAGTTCGGCGCGCACTTTGCGGCATCCCGGATCGTCGAACAGATTTTGCATTTCGCCCGGATCGTTGACGAGATCGTACAGCTCGCCCGCGCCGGAACCCAGCTCGAACGTGCACTTGTGCGTCTTCGTGCGCACCGTGCGCAACTGCAGGCCGACGCCGCAGCGCGACGGATGCACGTGCCACTCGCTCCATGCAGCGTCGCGCGAAGCAGCCGTTCCGGCAAGCAATGGTTTCAAAGTGCGGCTTTGCAATGCCATCGGCGCGGTCGCACCGGCGTAGTCGTAGAACGTTGCCGCGAGATCGAGTGTGGATACCGGCTCGCCTACCACTTGATTCGCCGCGACACCGGGTCCGCGCGCGATCATGCCGATGCGCAGCAGATCTTCGTACGGCGTCGGTCCCTTGAGATAGAGGCCGTGGTTGCCGAGCAGATCGCCGTGATCCGTGGTGTAGATCACCAGCGTATCGCCGGCAAGCCCCTGCGCCGCGAGCGACTCGAGGATGCGGCCGACGTTGTGATCGATCAGCGAAATCATGCCGTAGTAGTTCGCCGTCATGTGCGCGAGCTGCAAATCGGTCTGATCGGGCACGCGCGAGCCTTCCGCGCGGAATTTGAGCATCGCCGGGTCGGCGAGCTGGGGCTTGCCTTCGAGCGACGCCTTGTGCCACCACGGCCGGCATTCGAGATCCTTCTTCCGGTTGGGCGGCAGCGGAAGACTCGCGGGGTCGTACAGGCGCGACCACGGTTCGGGACAATCGAACGCATGATGCGGATCCGGGAACGACACCCACGCGCAAAACGGTTTTGCCGGATCGCGCTGCTCCAGGTAATGAATCGCACGGTCGGCCGCCCACGTGCTGCTGTGCCACGCGACCGGCAGCGCGGAGTTCCACGTTTGCGCGGCGCCGACGTCGGGCGGCAGGCCGGTCGCCCACAATTTGATCGCTTCGTCGCCGTTGCCGCGCGACATCAGCCAGCGCTCGTAATGGCCGCATGCGGGTTGCTCCAGCGGGCGCGTGCGATGCAGATGACCGAGCACCATCAGCTCGACGTGCTCGAATCCCATGTACGGCCCGAACCAGCCGGGACCGTACCTGGCCTGGCTCTTGTTGCACTCGGGCGTGCCGGTCGGCGCGAACGTCGACTTGGTCGCGAAATGCGCCTTGCCGAGAAACGCGGTCTGATAACCCGCGCGCGCGAGCGTGCCCGCGAATCCTTGCGCACCGACTTCGGGATCGAGATCGACGCCGTTGTCCCACACGCCGTGCGTGAGCGGCAGCAAGCCCGTGAGTATCGACGCGCGCGACGGCTGGCAGACGAGGTTGGGCGTGATGCACGCTTTGAAGCGCGTGCCGTCGCGCGCGAGCCGGTCGAGATGCGGCGTCCTGACTTCGGGGCGTTCGAAGCCATAGCAGTCGCCGCGCTGCTGATCGGAAGTGATCAGCAGGATGTTGGGTTGTTTTGGCATGTCGTCACGATCTGAAAAAAATTTCACTGCACGGCCAGCGCTGCGCCCAACATGAATCCGTCGCATAGTATCGTGCCGGACATTCGAAATAACGCGATAATAGCAGCGGATTTGGCGAACGCCATGGAGACGAAATACGGTGAGACCCGCATGACGAGACACCACCAACCGGGACCGCGCACATGACGCTGTCCCTGCCGCCCCGCTCCGCCAAGCCGCGCACGCGCGGCCTCACCTCGATGATCGATTTCGGGCCGGACACCTTCGGCTGGACCGGCGCACCGGAGGGCATCCGCAACCTGCTCGCGGCGTGCGCCGACTATATCGATTATGCGAAGATCTACGCGCTGAACGCGCTCCTGATGCCGCGCGAAACGGTCAAGGCCGCGGCGCGCACGTACCGCGACTTCGGCGTGACGCCGTTCGCGGGCGGGATATTGTTCGAATACGCATGGCAGAAGCACGAGCTCGACGGCCTGGAAAAACTGCTGCTGGAGCTCGAAATCGGCGGCCTCGAAATTTCCGAAAACTACGTGAGCCTCACGCCGGATGAACGCGCGCGCGCGATCGAACGCTTCCAGAAGCGCGGCATCTACATCAAGTACGAATTCGGCCGCAAGAATCCGACTTTGCCGCTGGCGCTCGACGAACTCGGCGCGGTGGTGAAAGCGGTCGGCCAACAGGGTATCGAGCACGTGATCGTCGAGCAGAGCGACTTCGACATGCTGATCGCCGCGCGCGCCGACGCGATTCCCGCGTTAAAAGCGCAGCCGTGGTTCGACCGCCTCCTGATCGAAGCCGATCCATACCGCTTTCCGCAGCAGCATGTCGAGCTCATTAAAACGTTCGGCGTCGATGTCAACCTCGCGAACGTGACACCCGGCCAGGTGTTGCGGCTCGAAGGTTTCCGCCGCGGCATCGGGCGCGCGGTCGATTATTCGATCATAAAGCGCTGACGTGCCGCGTTCCCGAAACGATCTTCGCTTGTTGGCCCGAATTTCATAATGTAAAATTCGCGGCGTTTCACCCCCATACTTGGACCTACCGGCCGCCGTGGCAGAAGAAAAAGAAACCCGCTCGTCGATCCAGGTCATAGACCGCATGATGAACCTGCTCGACGCACTTGCCGCCAGCCAGGTGCCCGTGAATCTCAAGCTGCTGGCGCAGGCCACCCGGCTCCATCCGTCGACTGCGCACCGCATACTCAACGTGATGGTCCGCAACCGCATGGTCGAACGCATCGAGCCCGGAACCTATTGCCTGGGCACGCGGCTGCTCGAATTCGGCGCGCTGGTGCGCGCACGCGCGGGCAACGCCGGCGCGGAGCAGAGTATTGCTGCGGCGGACAAGGGCTGACGGGAACCGGCGATGCTCGATCGTTCCCTGATTTTTCTCGACCTCGAAACAACCGGCGCCTCGGCGAGCGTCGATCGCATCACCGAGATCGGCCTGATCGAGGTGGAGGACGGCGAGTACGTGCGCGAATGGAGCACGCTCGTCAATCCGCAAATGGAAATTCCGCCGTTCATCGAAGCATTGACCGGCATCAGCAACGACATGGTCGCCGGCGCGCCGACGTTTGCGGCGGTCTCGAACGAACTGCAAGAGCGGCTGCGCGGCAAGCTGCTGGTCGCGCACAACGCGCGTTTCGATTACGGTTTCCTGCGCGCAGAATTCGGCCGTCTCGATGCCGCGTATTCAGCCGACGTCGTATGCACGGTGAAACTGTCGCGCAAACTTTTTCCCGGCCATGCGCGGCACAACCTCGACACGCTGCTTGAACGTCATGGCGTCACCTGCGACGAGCGCCACCGCGCGCTGGGCGATGCGCGGGTGCTGTGGGATCTGATCGGCAAATGGCGCGTCGATCCGGGCGCCGATGCGATTAACGCCGCAGCCGCGGTCCAGCTCAATCCACCGCCGAAATCGCGCGCAGCCGCGCGCCGGAGCGTGCCGGTCGCCGCGTAAACCGGAAAAAGAAGCGCGGACAACGAATCACTGGAGGATATCCGATGAAAACCGCAACCAAAGTTGCACTCGGCATGATGCTGGGAGCGGCGGCGCTGTGCGCGCAGGCCCAGACTTATCCCGCGAAACCCGTGCGCTTCATCATTCCGTTTCCGCCCGGCGGGCCGACCGACATCATGGGCCGGCTCGCGGCACAGCGGCTCACCGAAGCGTGGGGCGTGCAGGTCGTTGCCGACAATCGCGCCGGCGCGGGCGGCAACATCGGCTCGGAGATCTGCGCGAAATCGCCGCCCGACGGCTACACGATCTGCATGATGACAGTCGCGCAAAGCATCTCGCCGTCGATTTATCCGAAGCTCGGGTTCGATCCGCTGAAGGATTTCGCGCCGGTCACGCTGATGGCGACGCTGCCCAGCCTGCTGATGGTGCATCCGTCGCTGCCGGTGAAGAACGTGAAAGACCTGGTCGCGCTCGCCAAGGCGAAGCCGGCGATCCTCACCTACGCGTCGACCGGCAACGGCACCAGCCCGCACATGCTGATGGAAATGTTCAAGTGGATGGCGGGTGTCAATCTCGTCCACGTGCCGTACAAGGGCGCATCGCCCGCGATGATCGACCAGATTTCCGGACAGATCGACGTCGCGTTCAGCACGGCGATCGCGGCGCTGCCGTTCGTGCAGCAGGGCAAGGTGCGCGCAATCGCGGTCTCCACGAAAGACCGGTTTCCGCCGCTGCCGGACCTGCCCACGGTCGAACAAGGCGGCGTCAAGGGTTTCGACGGCAGCTCGTGGCAGGGTGTGGTGATGCCCGCCGGCACGCCGCGCGACATGGTCGCGAAAGCCAACGCCGAACTCGCGAAGATGCTCAAGTCGCCCGACATGAAGGAAAAAATCCTGCAGCAAGGCGGTATCGCGAGCGGCAATTCGCCGGAGGAGTTCACCGCCTTCATCAAGAACGAAATCGACAAATGGGCGAAAGTGGCGAAAGCCGCCAAAGTGAGAGTCGAATAGATACCGTCCGCACGATCGGCGCGATCCGCATCACGCCGCTCGCCTCCGGCATCGAACTTTATTTTCCGCCGCTGCGAGCCGCGGGCTCCGCATTGATGCTGGCGCTGTTCGGCCTCGCCTGCAGCATGATCGGGCTCGCCGCGGTCGCGGGGCTCGCGCGCTCGAGCGAATCCGCGGCGGCGAGCTTTCTGGCGCTGGCGTTCGCCGGAGTATTCGCTTTGCCGCTGCTCGCGCTCGGCCAGGTCTACATAGCGATCGCCGTGTGGACCGCCGCCAATTCCCTGCGCATTGAGGTAAGCGGCGCCGGATTGCGCATGACGCGCAACCTGTTCGGCTACGTCGTCGTCCGCCGCGAAATCTCAAGCGCGGACATTGCCGCGATCGAAAGCCGGCTCGCCGCCAAATACGTCGGCGCTTTCGGCAACGCCCGTTACTACCGCCTCTTCGCGCGCGCGCGCAATTTCCCGCGTCCGCTGCTGATCGCCGACAGCCTGCGCGGACCGGCAATGACGGAAGAAATCCGCCAGTTCGTCCTCACGCATCTCGCGCTGCCCGCGCTGGCCACGGCCGGCGTGCAGGCGCACGTTACCGGGGAGGACGCCGCATGAAAGAAAACGGGCGCGCGTACGGCGAACGCGCAGCGCGCGAGGACCTGGTTTGCGCGTTGCGCTCGGCCGAGCGGCTGGGGCTCGCCGAAGGCGTGTGCAATCATTGCAGCCTCGCCGTGCCCGGCAAGCCGGGACAGTTCCTGATCAACCCGCAGGGTTTGCACTGGTCGGAAGTCGTGCCGGACGATCTTGTCGTCGTCGATGCCGAAGGTCAACACGTTTCCGGCAAGCACTCGGTGGAGCCGACCGCGTTTTTCATCCACGGCCGCATCCATCGCGCGAGCCCGCGCGCGCAATGCGTGCTGCACACGCATATGCCGCACGCGACCGCGCTGACCATCATCGAAGGCGGCGAACTCGCGTGGGCGAGCCAGAATGCGCTGCGCTTTTACGGCCGCGTCGCGTACGACCGCACATACAACGGGCTTGCGCTTGACGCAGCGGAAGGCGACCGCATGGCCGCGCAGGTGCGCGATGCGGACGTGCTCTTTCTCGCGAATCACGGCGTGATCGTGTGCGGGCCCAGCGTCGCGTATGCGTTCGACGATCTTTACTACCTCGAGCGCGCCTGCATGCTGCAGGTGCTCGCCCGCGGCAGCGGCCGGCCGCTCAAGATCGTGCCGGAAGAAATCGCCGCCGGCACGCGCGCACAAATGGACGCCGAGCGCCAGCAGGCGGACCTGCACCTGGCGGCGCTGAAGCGGATTCTGGATCGGGAACAACCGGGCTGGTGCCGGTTAAAGTGATTCTGTGATTAAGCGATTGGGGGATTCAGGCTAAATCACTTAGTTGCTTAATCACCGAATCACCTGACCACCGCGCAGCGCGCGGCGGTCAGTGCATCGTCATCGGGAAGTCGATCAGTACACCGAAGTCGGACAGGAACTCGTCGACGTGCTCGGGCGACGAATCTTCGCCGAGCGCGCCCAGCATGGACTCGCGGAATTTGTCGGCGACATCACCCTGAAAGTACGTGCCGCGGCTCGACTGCTTGTCGACCACTTCATATCCGTGTTGCCCCGGATACTCGACCACGTAATAGTTGTCGCTGTTGTAGACGATGTTCATATGTCCATTAACGGCCGAAACCGGTTTTGGTTGAGTCGCCGCCGTGACGGATTCCACTTTACCGGCTGCGCCCCACCGTTGACGGTTAGATGGTGGCGAATGCTGCAAGTTTCAAGCCAGGCGTGCCAGCGCCCCGCGGGAAAGCGCAATTCCCAGCAAAATCAGCAATAACCCGGTTACCGCGGTGGTTCCCGGACGCTCGCCCATGAGCGTCATGCCCGCTAATAGGGCGACTACCGGCGACAGGTAATTGACGATCGCCATGAACGTCGGGCCGGCGGCGGCGATCAACCGGAAATACAGTATGGTCGCCAACGCGGTGGGCCCGACTCCCAACCATATGATGGCCGCAATCGAACCGGCGGTCGGTGCGGTGGCCCACGGATGGTCGACCAGCAAAGCGACCGGCACCATAAGCACGCTGGCCGCGATCAGCACTGCGGTCGATGCCACCAGGAAGTCGGTTGCGATGGTCAGTCGGGCAAGCACGCTGTTGCCCGCGTAACACAACGCGCCGCCGAGCACCGCGATCTCGGCGAGCGCCTGGCCACCCAGCCCGGTCAACGCCGCCGGGCCCATCAATACGACGATACCGGCAAAGCCGATGGCGAAGCCGGCCGCGCGGTGACGGGTCATGCGCTCGCCGGCGACAAAAAAATGCGCGAGCACCATGGTCGCGAGCGGCATCACCGAAATCAGGATGCCGGCGAGCGCGCTGTCGATAGTCTGCTGGCCCCATGCGATCAGAAAAAACGGCACGCAATTGCCGAGTATCGCGAGCGCAACGAGCGGCAGCCAGCGCCGGCCCGGCGGCGGCAAGCCGAGACCGCGCGCGCGCATGACTGCATACAGTATCAGCGCACCCAACGCGAGCCGGCTGGCGACGAGAGTGGCCGGCGCAACCGTCGCCACGCCGATTTTCATGAACATGAACGCCGAGCCCCACATCGCGACCAGCGCGAGCAACAGGCTCCAGTTGCGGACGGCGCGTGCGTTCAAGCGCACATCAGGGTTATTGCGGAATCCCGATGTATCCGTTCTCAAGCGCGGCGACAATCTCCGCGACCGGCTTCACGTAAGTCGGCGGCCGCTTGCCGGCGAACTGCGCTTCTTTCCATTTCTGATAGCCGAATTCCGATTTCATGAGCTTGTCCGTTTTGCCAACGAGCTTAATCACACTTTGGTCGAGCGCATCCTTGGTGAATGGCAGCGCGCTGATTGCCGGTGGAATAACCTTCCCCGATGGATGCTGGATGCGGAGGTTTGTGAGCCCGATGAAAATAACCTGGCCGAGTTTGCTTGTATTGTCGATGCGCAAAATGAGTACTTGCGAGTTCGGTTCCTGCGGCCGCGTCTTGTAACTCCAGATCTGGCCGACTTCGTACGTTTCCGCGAACGCGCCGGCCGCGGCGCCCAGCAACAAACAAAAGCAAAGCCGGCGTAAATGGTTTTTCAGCATTGCGTCATCCCGTCGAGATTGTGCGCCTTTGGCGATAAGTCCCGGGGCGCTTCCCGGGCAGTCTGTGCAAACAGCCTGCCGGTGTCAAGGCAGGCTGACCGCTTCCGGCCGCGCGTGCCAGTACTTTTCCGCCGCGCGCAGCGCGCCGCGCACGGCGTGCCGCTATAATAGCGCCTCCGCCGCCAACGATAATTCCTCTCATGCCGCTTTTCGCTTGTACCATTTTCACAAGCGCGTTCCTGCTGTTCCTCGTCCAACCGATCGTCGCCAAGGAAATTCTGCCGTGGTTCGGCGGCTCGGCCGCGGTTTGGACGACGTGCCTCGTGTTTTTCCAGGTAGCGCTGCTCGCAGGTTACGCCTATTCGGATTTCACGACGCGCAAGCTGACCCCGCGCGCGCAGGCGACGCTCCACGTTGTCTTGCTGCTCGCAAGTGTTGCCGTGCTGCCCATCATTCCCGACGCCAGCTGGAAGCCCGCGGGCAACGAGGACCCGGGATTCCGGATCCTGGGCCTGTTGCTGGCGACGATCGGTCTGCCCTACTTCCTGCTCGCGACCACCGGCCCGCTCGTGCAGGCGTGGTTCGCGCGCACTTTTCCGCTCGGTACCGTCTACCGGTTGTTCGCGCTGTCCAACCTCGCGTCGATGCTGGCGCTGATTTCGTACCCGTTCGCATTCGAGCCGTGGGTCGCAACCGCCGTGCAGGCAAGATCCTGGTCGATCGGCTATGCGCTGTTCGCGCTGCTGTGCGCCGCGAGCGCGCTGTACAGCTTGCGCAGGACCGCTGCCGGCACACGTGTATCGGCGTCATCCACCGCGCCGGATGAGGCGCCGGCGCCGGGCCGGTTCGATCTCTTCCTGTGGCTGGCACTCTCCGCGATGGGCTCGTGGATGCTGCTCGCGATCACCAATCACATCACGCAGAACATCGCTTCGATTCCCTTTCTGTGGCTGGTGCCGCTGACCCTCTACCTGCTCACCTTCATCCTGTGTTTCGAAAGCGACGGCTGGTACCAGCGCGCGTGGCTGCTCGGACCGTGCGCGGTGCTGCTCGGCATGTGCGCGTGGGGGCTGCAGACGAGCGACGTCACGCTGGACATCAAGATCGCGGTGCCGCTGTATTTGAGCGGCCTGTTCATGTTCTGCATGTTCTTTCACGGCGAACTCGCGAAGATGCGCCCGGCGCCGCGCCACCTGACGCTGTTCTACCTGATGATCTCGCTCGGCGGCGCGTTGGGCGGCATGTTCGTCGGCCTCGTCGCGCCGCGCATTTTCCCCACATATTACGAGTTGGGCCTGGGCTTCGTCGTGGCCGCGGTCCTCGCGACCGTCACGTTGCGCAAACAGCCGTTCTTCGTGTGGATTCTGCCGATCGCGCTCGCCGGCGTATGCGGCTATTTCTGGAACAAGCAGGTCGTGCAACTGCACGAAGACACGCGCGTGATGGTGCGCGACTTCTACGGCACGCTGCGCGTGAAGGACATCGGCACCGCGGAGAGCGACGACGGCGTGCGGCGCCTGATCCATGGGGTGATCCTGCACGGCGAGCAATACCTGAAACCGGAGCGCCGCACTTTGCCCACGACCTATTACGGCCCCGACTCCGGCGCGGCGCTCGCGATCAAAAATACGCAGCAGCAGGAAAACCAGCAGGTCGGCGTGATCGGACTCGGCGCCGGCACGCTCGCGGTGTGGGGCAAGCCGGGCGACAACTATCATTTCTACGACATCAACCCGCAGGTCGTCGACATCGCGAAAACGGAATTCACGTATCTCAAGGACAGCAAGGCCGCGGTCGAGATCAGTCTCGGCGATGCGCGCCTGAGCCTCGAGCGGGAAACGCCGCACGGGTTCGACGTCCTGGTGGTCGATGCTTTTTCAAGCGACTCGATTCCGGTCCACCTGATCACGAAAGAGGCGATGGCCGTGTACCTCAAACACGTGAAATCCACCGGCGCGGTCGTGTTTCACGTGACCAACCGCTTTCTGAAGCTCGCACCCGTCGTCAAGCAGATCGCCGACGATCTCGGTCTTTACACCGCACTGATCGTCGATGAAGCGGACGAAACCGGGTTTTCGAAAACCGACTGGGTGATCGTCACGCGCGACAAGGCGCTGGTCGACAACGAGGCCATCGCGCAGAAAACCACCGCGATCGACGTGATTCCCGGCCTGCGCCTGTGGACCGACGATTTCAACAATCTTTACCAGATCCTGAAGTAACCGCGGACGACGTTAAAATAAGGCCTCTCGAGCGCAGGGCCGTCATGCCAAGACCAGACACCATAATCCGCCGCCGCAATTCGCCGGCATTGCTGGCGGCACTTGCGCTGTACCTTCCGCTTTTCGCCACCGCCGCCCAGCCGCTGCCGGACACGGGAGGCAAAAGCCTGCCGACGCTGGCGCCGCTGATCAGCCAGGTCACGCCGGCGGTCGTTAACATCTCGATCAAATCGCGTTCGGCGGCGGAAGACAACCCGCTGCTGCGCGATCCGTTCTTCCGCCGCTTCTTCAACGTTCCGGACCGCCCGCCGCAGGAAATGGCCGCGGGCTCGGGCGTGATCGTCGACGCCCAGCAGGGCATCGTCATCACCAATCACCACGTGATCAAAAACGCGGCGCAGGTCATCGTCACGCTGAAAGACCGCCGCCAGTTTCCGGCACGGCTGGTCGGCACCGATCCGGCCACCGATATCGCGGTGCTGAAGATCGATGCCGCCAACCTGACCGCGTTGAAACTCGGCGACTCGGACCAGTTGAACGTCGGCGATTTCGTGGTCGCCATCGGCAATCCGTTCGGTCTCGGCCAGACCGTCACTTCGGGCATCGTGAGCGCGCTCGGCCGCAGCGGACTCAATATCGAAGGCTACGAGGATTTCATCCAGACCGACGCCTCGATCAATCCCGGCAACTCGGGCGGCGCGCTGGTCAATTTGCGCGGCGAGCTGGTCGGCATCAATACGGCGATCATCGGCCCGTCCGGCGCCAATGTCGGCATCGGCTTCGCGGTGCCCGTCAACATGGCGCGCGCAGTGATGACACAGATCGTACGGTTCGGCGAAGTAAAGCGCGGCCGCCTCGGCATCGATTTCGAAGACCTCGCGCCCGACGCCGCGACGATGCTCAAATTGCCCACCGCCGACGGCGCAATCATCTCCACGGTGCAGCCCGATTCGCCCGCCGAGAAAGCGGGACTGCGCCGCGGCGACGTCGTGCTCGCCTTCAACGGCCGCCCCGTGCGCAGCGGCCCCGATTTGCGCAATCGTCTCGGCTTGACGCCGGTGGGCGAAAACATCGAACTCACCGTCTATCGCGATGGCCGGCGGCTGACCGTGAAGATGCAGATCGCCGCACCGCAGGGACTCACCGCGGGCGACGCCCAGGTCGTGCCGCAGCTGGCCGGGCTCAAGATCGCGAATATCGATCGCACCACGCCGCAAGGGGCGCGCGTCGAAGGCGTGCTGGTGGTCGGCGTCGAAGCCGGCAGCGTGGCGGCCGGTTACGGCCTGCGGCCCGGCGACGTGATCGCGGCGGTCAACCGCCAGCGCGTGCGCAACATCAACGAGTTTCTCGCGGCGATGCGAAACGTCGATCGCGCATTCCAGATGAGCGTCGTGCGCGGGGATTTCGTGCTGACGTTTACGGTACGCTAGAAGCGCGACGGGACAACGCAGGTTCAAATTCATCCAACGGAGGAACGAATCCATGCAAACCAAAGTCAACGGCCTGACCATCAACTACGAAATCGCGGGCACCGGCCCGTGGCTGACGCTCTCGCATTCGCTGGCATGCGACCTGCACATGTGGGACGAGCAGATGAACGCGCTGACGAAACAATACAAGGTGCTGCGCTACGACACGCGCGGGCACGGCAAAAGCGAAGCGCCGGCCGGCCCTTACACGCTCGAGCAGCTCGCCGACGACGTGCACGGACTGCTGGCGAAGGTGGGCATCATGCGCACGCACTGGGCGGGACTCTCGATGGGCGGCATGATAGGCCAGACGTTCGCCCTCAAATACCCGGGCATATTCCAGAGCATGACGCTCGCCGATACGACGAGCCGCTATCCGGCGGAAGCGGCACCCGTGTGGGAAGACCGCATCAAGACCGCGCAAACCAAGGGCATGGATGCAATCGTCGACGGCACGCTCGCGCGCTGGTTCACCGAGCCTTATCGCAAGACCAATCCGCCCGCCGTCGCGCGCGTCGGCGCGTCGATCCGCGCAACGCCGGTCGCGGGTTTCGTCGGCTGCTGCCACGCGATCCCCAGGATCAACGTCACGCAGCGGCTGAAGGAAATCGCGTGTCCGACGCTCGTCATTGTCGGCGAGCAGGACCCGGGCACGCCGGTCGCGATGGCGCGCGAGATCCATCAAGCGAAACCGGGTTCCAAACTCGTGATCATTCCGTCGGCTGCGCACCTGTCCAACATCGAGCAGCCGGAGGCGTTCACCGCGGCACTGCTGACTTTTCTGAAATCCGCCAAATAAAAAAGCCGTCCCGCAAACGGGACGGCTTTCTTCGACGCCGGCGCATGGCCGGCGCAAGTGCGCGCTATATCAGCTTTTCTTGCCGGCGGGCTTGGCCGCCGTCTTTTTCGCCGGATGATGCGGCCGGGTCTTGCCGTACGAGCTTTTGAAAATCTTGCCTTTACGCGTGCGCTTGTCGCCTTTGCCCATAATGTTCGCTTTCCGTTTAAGTTTGGTTGAGTCGCGGGGATTCCCAGCGCGCCACAATAGACATATTGCGTGCCGCGGTCAATGCATGGAGTGACTAACATGATGAAACACGTGTGCGTTGCAGCCAGAATTGGTGATGGCAAGGCGCCCGGTGAAGGCAATAGTCATTCTATTGCCAAGACGAGCAACGCGGCGTCGCGTGGACGGCGGAGCAGGTTCCAAGCGCTTC
>Ga0265314_10000615_pt1 | contig 43855 bp, 38 predicted proteins | sample 4126metaG_FD_203106 | JGI IMG/M metagenome (GOLD analysis project Ga0265314, IMG submission 203106) | Rhizosphere microbial communities from Carex aquatilis grown in University of Washington, Seatle, WA, United States - 4-1-26 metaG | ecosystem: Host-associated > Plants > Roots > Rhizosphere >... | reverse complement strand
AAAGACCGTCCGCGTGCAGGCAACGGGACAGCTCATGGTCGTGGCGTCGGCCTCACCGGTCGTTGAGCTTTCGCGGTGTCGCATCGATCCATCGACCGGCGCCCTGCGTCGCGGCCGATTGTACTTCATGACTCCCGGCCGGGGCGGACTCGGATTCGACGCCGGCGCTGAGTTCATCAAATGGGCCGACGGCTTGCTGACCTGGTTCCGTAAGAACAAGGATTACAGGCTTCAGAAGGAGCCTGCGTACAGAGGAATTTACATTTCAATCAAGGCATCTGAATGGCGCGAACGCGGGGGTATTCTTGGTCCTCCCTAAGATAAGCGCCGCCGCATGCCGCGCCGGGCCGGCCCCGCGTCCCAGGATCGAGCAAGGTTGTTTAGGCCAGGATTTCCCTCACGATACGAGCTGGCCTTCCGTCGATGAGACGCTGCTCACGGCCATTGGCGTGGTAGACGAGCCGCTCGTGATCAAGCCCCAGCAGGTGCAACAGCGTGGCCTGATAATCGTTGGGAGTGACGACATTTTCTGCCGCTTTGTGGCCGACCTCGTCGGTCGCGCCGAAGGTCACACCGGGCTTGATGCCGCCCCCCGCCAACCAGATTGAGAAGCCCTGGCCGTTGTGGTCGCGACCAGCCGAATCGTTCAACTCCCCCTCGCAAACGGGCAACCGGCCGATCTCTCCACCCCAGTGGACCAGCGTCGTGTCCAATAGCCCGCGCTGCTTGAGATCCTTCACCAGCGCGGCCGCCGGCTGGTCGGTCCGGCGGCAAATGTCAGGGAGTCCCTGTCGGATGTTGTTGTGCGTGTCCCACGGCTGGCCGCCGAGGAAAAGTTGCACGAACCGCACACCGCGTTCAACCAGTCGCCGGGCGATCAGGCAGCGCGTGCCGTACTCGCGCGTGGCGTCCTGATCGAGCCCATACAACTTGTGGATGTACTCCGGCTCCCGCGAGACGTCGAGGGCCTCTTTGGCTGCGACCTGCATCGCCGCCGCCAGCTCGTAGCTGGCGATCCGCGTCTCCAGGTCGGCTTCGCCCGGGTGCGCCGCCAGATGGCGCTCGTTGAGCTGCTGGAGAAGGGCCAGGTTCTGTTCTTGCAGCTTGCCGCGGAGTTGGGTCGGCGGGTCGAGGTTCAGGATTCTCGGTTCTTGCGGGCGGAGTACGGTCCCTTGGTAAAGGGGCGGCATGAACCCGCTCGACCAGTTGTGTGTGCCATCGACAGGGTGTCCGCCAGGGTCGGAAAGTACCATGTAGGCCGGCAGGTTCCGCGACTGGCTTCCCAGGGCGTAGACGATCCAGCTTCCCAGGGTGGGCCGACCAGTCACGCCGGCCATTCCGCCGTGAAAGTAGCGAATCGAGACTTCATGCCCGTTATGGCCGGTGTGCATCGAGCGGATAATGCTGATCTCGTCGACGATGCCGGCGGTGTGCGGCAACAGCTCCGACACGTCGGCGCCGCACTGGCCGTGCTTGGCGAACTTCCAAGGACTTCCGAAGAGCTTTTTGCTGGCCCGATTGACGAAGCTGAAAACCACATCACCGCCGTATTCAGCCCCGTTCTTGGCGGTGAGCTCGGGCTTGGGATCGAGCAGGTCGACATGCGAGGGCCCGCCGTGCATGAACAGCGAGATCATCGCATTTGCACGCGGGGCGAAATGTCCTGGCTTGGGTTGCGTATTCAGAGCGAGGTTTTCACCTGGCTTGCCGGTCGGGAGGGCCAGCAACTGATCTTCGCGCAAGAGGTGCGCCAGCGCGAACGTACCGATGCCAAAGGCCGATTGCGAGAGGAACTTGCGGCGGTTGGGCCTAATTGGATCAGTCGACATAGAGGAGCTCGTTGGAACAAAGAAGTTGCTGGCAGAGGCTTGTCAGGGCCGTCAGCTCGTGGTCCGACGTGTCGCCGGTCGCGCGCAGATGCGACACCTGGTCGCCGATGAAGCGGCAGGCAAGCTCCCATTCTTCGATCGTCGGCGGTCGTTGGTAGGCAAGCTGCCAGCCGTAAGCAATCTGTTGCGGTAAATTCGTACCGAGAGGGCCGTCGAAGTCGGCGGCCGAATTCCAGGAACGCAATATCGTGCCTTGCGCGTCTGCCAGCTTGATTTCAACCGTCCATTCGAATGAATCGCTGGTGACGTCGCCCAGGCAATCGACGGCGAAGTCGAGCGTGTCGCCGGCCTCTACCGCGAGCGCCGCCACGCCCGTGGCGGCTTCGTTGGTTTTCACCGGCCATTCGCCGGCAAGTCCTGTTCGGCTGCAAACGATTCGGCCGCGGACGCCGTCGCCGTTGGCGCTGGGGTGCTTGAGCTTTCCGGCGATCGCCGCAATACCGTCGCGCGGCGCGATCCAACGGCGGACCGCCGCATGCGATGGGTCGTTGCCCGCGTGTCCGCCGGCGGCATGCAGAATGGCCCAGCCGGTGGCCGGGTCGGGCAGCGAAGCACCGCCCTGCCAGGCAGAGCCGGTGAAGTGCGGCAGCGGTGTGAATTGCGCCATCCGGCCTGTCGCGCTGTCGAATGCGCCAAAGCCAAACTGCCAGACCTCGGTTTGCCTTGGGAACCTGGCCGCAATGAATTGGGCCTGCGATTTAGCATAGTCCAGGGGCGTTTCTGATCTCAAGCGAAGCGCGAACAAGTTGGCGAGCTTGAGCACGAACTCACTGTTCATGAGCATCAGCGATTGGGGAGCTCCCGTGCTTGGCACGCGGCGCTCGCAATTGAGCGTCATGACGGGCGAGTCGAACGTCTGCAGAAACGAAACCGGCTTCGTGCGGCGTGCTTGCAGGTAAACACCCCGGCGTGGAACGTCGTCGGCGACGACAACCTGGCCGACAAAGTCCTCTGCGATGGGCACGGCCGAGCCATAGAGCCTGCGATCGAGCAGGCCGCTTGCGACGAGCATGCGATCTCGCAGGATTTCGGCTTCGAGACGCCGCACAGGAAAGTGCCAGTACCAGGCGTCGTTGGCGTCGAGCGCGCGGGCGTCGACGGCCTGCGGCCCGGAATCGTGCCTCGCAACAGACGACTGACGGTAAACGGTCGAGAGCATGATCAACTTGTGCATTCGCTTCAAGCTCCAGCCTTGAGTCACCAACTCGCCGGCGAGCCAATCGAGCAGATCGCGGTGCGTGGGGCGCACGCCGAGCGTGCCGAAGTCGCCCGGTGTCTCCACCAGTCCGCGGCCGAAATGGTGCAGCCACAACCGATTTGCCAGCACGCGTCCCACAAGTGGATGCCGGCCGCTGGTAAGGTGTTTGGCGAACGCCAGCCGCCGGCCTGATGTGGGAACGCCCGGGTCCTTCTCGGCGATCTCCAATCGCTGGCCCTCGGGCGCGGCGATCGTCAGATCGCCGGGCGCGACCGGTTTTGTCGGCTGGCGATAGTCGCCGCGATGAAACACGTGGGTCGGCGGCAGCGTGCCTGGCGTTTCATTCAAAACGCCGATGAAATCCTCGGGGGGTTTCTCCGCCTGCCTGGCGGCGATCTTGGCCTGATCCGCCTTGAGTTCGTCGGCGGCCGCCTGGTCGTACTGATAGAGGACGCCGGGGCTGATATTCGCCTTGGGATTGGAGGCCAGGAGCTGCTTCTGTTCCTCGGTCCGCTTGTCGGCGGGCGAATTGTACGCTTCGCTCAACTTGCCGCGAATCTCCTCTGGGAATTTCAGCAGTTCCTTTTCAAAGGCCCTGGCCACATAGCTCGTTTGTTTGGTGTTGAATTCGGCTTGCAGCTTCGCGACTTCAGCATCGACCGCGGCGGCTTGGGCCCTGTCGGCGTCGGTGTAGAGCGAGACGAGTCGCTGGCCTGGCCGGCGCCAATGGGCCGGATCGAGCGCCGGCTCGAAGACGGCACGTAAGCGGTAGTAATCCGATTGCGGGATCGGATCATAGCGGTGGTCGTGGCATTGCGCGCAGCCGACGGTGAGCCCGAGCAGCGACGAGCTGACGATCTTGACCGTATCGGCGACGACTTGGTTGGCATTGGCCGCCTCGTCGCCGCCGCCGGTCGCGGTGGGATCGGCCGCCATCCGCAGAAAGCCGGTCGCTGCCAGCTTCTCGATCTGCTCGGATGTCAGATTGTTCCACGGGGGCGGAACCAATTCGTCGCCGGCGAGTTGTTCGACGATAAACTGGTCGAACGGCTTGTCGGCGTTGAACGAGCGGATGACGTAATCGCGATAGTGGTGGGCAAACGGGCGCGGCGAGTCGTCGTTGCCGTTACCCTCTGAGTCGGCGTAACCGACGACGTCGAGCCAATGACGGCCCCAGCGCTCGCCGTAGTGGGGCGATTGGAGCAGTTTGTCGAGCACTCGTTCGAAGGCTTGAGGATCGGTATCCGCCAGAAACTCGTCGATCTCGGCCGGCGACGGCGGCAAACCGGTCAGGTCGAAGGCCGCGCGGCGAAGGAACGTGAGCCGGTCGGCGTCGGGGGCGAAACGCAGCCCATGTTCGCGCAGCGTGGCAAGCACGAACGAGTCGACCGGCGTGCGCACGATGTCGGCGTCGGAATGCGCGGCCAGCGACGATTCATGCTGAACCACATCGGCAAGCCGCGGCGGAACGATTCGGCGGATCGGCTGGAACGACCAGAAGTCGCGTTCTTCGGGCGTGATGTCGATCCCCGGCGGGAGCTCTTGCGGTTCGTCGCGCCGCGTCGCGGCGCCCGAGGCGATCCACCGTTCGATGACGGCGACCTGGTCAACGCCCAGTTTCTTCTCGCCCGGCGGCATTTCACCCGCTTTCAACCGCGCCACCATCAGGCTGGCCGCCGCGTCGCCCGGCACCAAGGCCGGGCCGCTCTCGCCCCCTTTCACCGCCAAGCGCCGTAACCGCAGGTCGAGGCCCCCCTCGAGCGTTTCACCGCCGCCGTGGCAATCGAAACAATATGCCTTCAGGATCGGCCGTACGTGCTGTTCGAACGACACGATTTCGTCGCTGGCCAGTACTTCGGCGGCCCAGACGCGAGCCGGCCAAATGAGTTGCCCGCACCCCATGGTTGCGGCAAGTGTCAAGAACCGTAAGAGCCCCTTGGCGATCATCGGCATGGTCACGCAAAGTTGGCGGGAAGGTGTGTCCCGATGCGAGCGTGCCGGGGCTTGCATCCGAACGGCATGGTACCATTCAGTTTACCAATTCGCGCGATTCGAGACAAGCAATACGCTACGATGGTAATGATGGCGTTTGAAAAAGCGCCGGAAAAAATGGGGTCAAATGCGATTTGCGACCGGCCGCCGATTTGACTGTTGCCTAGTTCTTGGGCACATCTCGTTCACGCCGAAGGTAAAGGTATCTCGCAACGAGTCCTCCGACAAAACCAAACAGGATTGTCCACAGCATCTCTCCAATATAGAGCAACCTCTGCATTGATTCGCCGTCTTTCTTCACGTGTTCATAATCCAGCCCCTCCAAGTCGCCAAGAAATTCAAGTAGTTGCGACGTCGGAAGGAGTGAATTCACGTTGATGTCTCGCCACCCCAACGTGTCTATCAAGAAGAAAAACTGATATGCCCAAGCGACGATTGCGAATCCTGCCAGGAACGCGCGGGTGTCCTCGCGACTGTAGATCGCCGCAACTGGAGCAAGCAGGATGCAAGCCATACCGTGGGATACGATTGCCGCAAGCCATGCCGAAGTCGGATTGGTCAGTGCCGCGCATCCCATCGCCGTGAAAGTGACGAACCCAAACAACGCGAGCAGGGAGTAGCCAAAGCGGGGCATGTCGGCCATTCTAGCCGATCCAGCCCTATGCGGCACCGTCAATGTCTCATTGTCGGCCGCGTGACGTATAGGTTGTCTCGCGGCCGGTGCGTGCGTCTATTCATTGGCTACAATACACATATGCTCAGATGGCGTCTGATTGCGTTGGTGACCTTCTACGCCGGGCTTGGCTTCGGCGCCGCGGTTTGCGTTGAAGTCGGCTGGCACGCGCGGCCGGCTCAAATCGTATTCGACGCGGTTTTCTTCGCCGAGGCATGCTTGCTGGGCATCTGGGCCGGACTTGGCAGACTTTCGAAAGCGCGGCGCTTCATCGGCGTCGGTTTGGGCCTGACGTGTCTGGGTGGCTTAACCGCTTTAGGGTTGCAGCGATCGCTCGACAGGCGCATCGGCATTGCCGCCGACGATCTTGTATTCCTTTGGGTCTGGCTCCTGATGTTGGCCCTGGCGCTCGTCGCGATCGCCGCGCTCATGGCGGCGTCGCTTGCGCTATTCAAGTGGAACTTTCGCCTTGTTCAGTACGCCGCGGGCGCATCGGGCTTGCCAAAAGCCGATCCCTTGCAATTCTCGATCTTGCAATTGATGATGCTGGTCATGGTCGTGGCGGTCCTGGTCAAGATCGGGCCTTTCGCCCAAGCGCATCTGAACGATTACGATTCGTATATCGCGTCGATGGCCGCCGTGGTTGTCGGTGGTCTGTGCTTCGGCGGAGTGGGAATTCTCGCGATGTTAGCCGTATTGGCCGCCGAACGACCTCTGATCTGGTCGATGGTGGCGGTCGCGTTGTCGACTGTGATCGGACTCGTCCCCTCGTATTACTTCCCCGATTTTCTCAGCGCGGATGTCGCCGCCACATCCAGTACGACGGCACTTGAGGCCGTGCTGATCGTCGGAGCGCTGGCGGTCGTACGCCGGTGCGGGTATCGGCTGCTGTCTTCAAGCGGACCTGTCTAGCGACCACACGAGAGAAATCGACCAGGACAATGCTGCGGGTTTTACGTCCGGCGGCGATTGATCTTCACCCATCCGGCGGCGACAATAGCCGGGCGATGCGACACTTGCCCAATTGCGAAAGGTCATCATGTTCAAGATGAGTGGTGGCGCGACGTGCTTGTTGATTCTCAACGTTGCCTGCGCCCGAGTCGGGGCTCAGGAGACGACGCCCGCGAGTCGCTTCGCCGGATTGGAAAGTGAAGAGGCATTCCTGCTCCCCAACGGCTGGCGATTGACGCCCGCCGGGCGGCACGTGCCGCTGAGCGACCTGCCGCTCAATATACTGGTCACCGCCGACGGGAAGTATGCGCTCGTGGCCACGAACGGCTACAACGCGCATGAGCTGACCGTGGTCGAACTGGCGACTCAAAGCAAACTGGCCGTCGAGAGCGCGAAGCAAAGCTGGTTTGGCCTAGCGCTCGACGAATCGAGCGGCGAGGCGTGGTGGTCGGGGGGCGGAGCATCCGTGCTGCACCGTTTTGCGTGGCAGGATGGCAAGCTCGAAACGCGCGATCCTTTTCCGCCGCCAGGAAAGCCCGGCGCAGCGCTTGCAGAAGGCGCAGTGGCCTCGGGGTTTCGTACGGGCATCTTTCTGGATTCCGAGGCGGAGACCCTTTTCTCGCTGACGATCCTGTCCAAAGGCGACACGAAATCGTTCGCCTGGGGAGACGCCACGTCGGACCAGGGGCAGGGCGGCGTGATTACCCGTATCGCAACGAGCCAGAACACGGCGCCCCATTCTGCTCCATGCGGAAAACGGCCGTACGACGTGGTCAAGGGCCGTAATGGACTCTTGTATGTCAGCGATTGGGCGGACCGCAAAGTGCTCGTCGTCGACCCTGAAACGCTTCGCACCCTGACAAAGATTCCGGTGGGCGAGCATCCCAACCAGCTCGCGCTGCACCCACACGACGACCGATTGTTTGTCGCGTGCGCTTCAACGAACTCTGTGGACGTCATCGACGTCAAGGCCGGCACCGTCCAGGAGACCATATTTACGGCCCTTTTCCCCCAATCTCCCGAAGGGAGCACGCCCGACGCGCTCGCGATCACCCCCGACGGGGAAACGCTGTTGGTTGCCAACGCCGACAATAACTGCGTTGCCGTCGTCGATATCGAGTCGTTGCGCCGCAGCCAGGTCAAAGGGTTCATCCCCACCGGCTGGTACCCCACGGCCTTGGCGACGACTCCCGACGGGAGACAGATTCTGGTGGGAGTCGGCAAGGGGAATCAGACCCGGCCAAATCCACCGGCCAAGGAAGCCCTCGACACCGCCGCCGAGAAGCCGGCCGGGGCCGGTGGCTATCGCGATCTTCCTTTCCCGTATATTGGCACCACGCTGTCGGGAACACTGTCGATCGTCGAGTTCCCCGACGAGCAGCGGCTTCATGAGTACACCGACCAGGTTTATCGCAATTGTCCCTATTCCGATAAGCTTCTGACCGCCGCGCCGTACGCCCGCAAGACGGCCATTCCCACCGAGGTTGGCGAGCCGTCTCCGATCAAGCACGTGATCTACATCATCAAGGAGAACCGCACGTACGACCAGGTGTTTGGTGATCTTCCCCGCGGCAACGGAGACCCGAACCTGGTGATGTTCGGCGCGGAGGTGACACCCAACCATCGCAAGCTGGCCACCGAGTTCGTGCTGCTCGACAACCTGTATTGCAATGGACATGTCTCGGCCGACGGCCATCCTTGGTCGACAATGGCGTACAACACCGACTACATTGCGCGCAACTGGGCGCTGAGCTACTCGGGCCGGCAGGCGATCGACGACGATGACGACGGCGACTTGACCCGCGCCCCCAGCGGGTACATTTGGGACGCCTGCAAGCGGCACGGCTTGTCGTACCGGAGCTATGGCGAATACGGCGGGCGAGTCAGTCAGAAGGACGGCAGCATTCGCATGGAAGGGCGCGTGCCGGGACTGGTGGGGCATGTTTCGCCCGCCTATGGCCTGCCCCGCAAACCGAATCAGAAAGTTCGCGATACCGACAAAGTCGAGATTTTTCTCGAAGAGTTTCATGAATTCGAGAAGAACGACAACCTGCCTCGATTCATCGTCATGAGCCTTGGGGAAGACCATACCGAAGGGACAGCTCCCGGCAAGCCAACGCCGCAGGCTTGCGTGGCCAGCAACGATCTGGCGCTGGGCCGGTTAGTCGAGGCGGTGAGTCAGAGCAGGTACTGGCCGGAGATTGCCATCTTCGTCATCGAAGACGATGCCCAGAACGGACCCGACCACGTCGACGCGCATCGCACGGTCGGCCTGGTGATCAGCCCTTATTGTCGCCGTAATCACCTTGACAGCACGCAATACGGCACGGTCAGCATGCTGCGGACCATGGAGCTGATTCTCGGCCTACCGCCGCTCAGCCAATTCGATGCCGCGGCCAACCCCATGTACGAGTCGTTCACTGACGACCCCAACCTGGCCCCCTACGAGCATGTCGAAGCCAAAATTGATCTGAGCGCGACCAACCAGCAAACGGCCTACGGCGCCGAGCGCTCGCGCAAAATGGACTTCACGGAATATGACCGGATCGACGACTTTGAACTCAACGAAATCCTTTGGCGGGCAATCAAAGGCGCCGATGCTCCCTTACCCCCTGCCGTCCGCAGGGCAATCGCGTTTCGCAATCCGTCAGCGGAGTAAGGATCTCCGCGGTTCGAAATAAACGCTGCGCATCGAAAACCGGTCGATTGGCATGGCGAGGTACGAGCGATCGGGCTGCCGAACGCGCAGCGGCGTACACAGGCCAACGGCTCCTCAGAAATTCAATTGCAAACCGGTGGTAAAACCTTGTGCCCAGAATGTCGACGACTTCGCTTGTGCTACCGGACTGACCGGGCCGACGAGCTGCCCGGTGGCCTGACTTAAGTTGAGTGCCCGGTCGATCTGGTCGCCCGCGCGAAGCACTCTGGTCCAAAGGAGCGCCTCGTACCCCACGGTCAACCGTAACCGTTGGGTCAGGTCGTACCCTACGTGACACTGGGCGTTGGGAACGACCGAGAAAGAGTTGTGCGCCCAGAACCTCCCCACATTCGATGGCTGGGCGAAGAAGCCTTCGGGCGCCAGATGGTTCGGACGCGGCACGTAGAACGGCAGGCCGTTTTCGCCCGCGATCGCGACCGTCGGCGAGTTGACTCCCACGCCCGTTCGGCCCGTCACGTCGATCAGAAACCGCCGCCAACGAAAGCTGCTACGGGCCCCGAAATCGCCGCCGAAAAATGAATTCTCCGCCAAAAACACGTCGCTATGCATCGTGGCCACTCCCAGCGAATCGACGGAATTGCTGACAAAATGCATGCGCTCCTTGAGCACGAACATCCCGATCCCTCCCAGCAGGTTGAGCCGGATTCGGTCGCCGGGCACGAATTCGGTCAAGCTGAGAAGGGCGGAGCACTGCATGCCGCCCAAAACCAGCGCATCGTCCAAGCCGACCTGACCGCTGCGCACACCCGGCTGGGCGACGACGAGCGAGCTTTCTTGCACGCCATTGGGGGTCACCTTGGCGAACGGGACCGCCAGTAACGGGCCGTCGGCGCTTTGGCTCGTGACGTTGAAATGCGCGGCGCGGAGGGCGGTCGCGAAGCCCGTGAATTCGCAACCGAACATTTCCTCTTCGCCCCCAATCCAACCACCCACCGTCAACCGGGCGCCGGGAACGACACCGTATCCCGGTGGCTGGCCGAGCAGGACTGTCGTGTCCGGCGCGTCGAGACGTCCTTGGCCGGCGCTTCCTCCCGTGGTGGCCAACGGCGCGGGCAAAGTCGCGCCTTTCACCGACAGGTTGAGGTACTCGAATCGCACCCAGGCGCCAGGATCGACTTCGTCGCACCACGACCAATTGACCGGCGAAAACGACGGAGTCGAGCGCGGTTGCGCTGGTGGCTGCGATTGCGCTTGCGCCACCATGTCGCCGCGCCAGGCAAGGGCCAGCAACAACATGCCGATTGCATTTCGAGCGATCCTTTGCACGTGGCACCCGAGCGCGTGAGCTTCGGACGGAATCGTCGGCTACTAGACTTCTCGGCAGTTATCCTCGCGCGCGGCGCGTGCTTACGGACTTTTAACCCACCCGGTGGCCGGGGATGGGTTGGGTATGCCGCGATCGCCCTCCCTGTTTGCGCAAGCGTGCAAGTCGAAAGGTCCCGCTCAGGGGCGTGGCTTGCCCAAGTGTCGCTGGAAATGGCCTGCGATGCGTGTCCATTGGCGTTCCATGACGAGTGGCTCTGGCACCATGTGGGTCAAGCCCGACAGCGGCAAGACTTCGAATTCCTTGCCGGCGCGGAACAGCGCGTCGGCCAGTCGGAGCGTGTGCCGGAAAAAAACATTGTCGTCGGCCGTGCCGTGTACCAACAGCAATGGGCGGCTCAGCTTCGTGGCGTAGGTCAAGAGCGAGCCCTCTTCGTAGGCTTCGCGATCGGCGTCGGGCATACCCAGATATCGCTCGGTGTAATGCGTGTCGTAGTCGAGCCAATCGACGACTGGGGCGCCGGCGACCGCCACCTTGTAAATATCCGGGCGTTTGAGCACGGCCAACGCCGAGAGATACCCGCCGAAAGACCAGCCGAAGATGCCGACTCGATCGAGATCGAGCTCAGGAAATCGTCGCCCCACGGCGTGCAAGCCCGCCACCTGATCGTCGAGTGGGACCGTGCCGAAATGCCGACTGATCGCCCGCTCCCAATCGCGGCCGCGCCCCGGCGTTCCCCGCCCGTCGATGGCAATGACCACGAAGCCCTGATCGGCCAGCCATTGTGGCAGCAACTGACTGCCCATCGCTCGCAGCACCTGGAGATGGCCCGGTCCGCCGTAGACGTTGACGATCACCGGGTATCTTTTGTTTGCGTCGAATTCCCGCGGGCGAGTCACCGCCGCAAAGAAGCCGGGCTCGTCTCCGACATTCACGATTTCGGTGTTCGGTACGAAAGGCGGCTCCTCGGCGACCGAAGGCAGCTCGCCAACCTCGGTCCCGTCGGCGTGGCGCACGATGGTGCGGGGCATGGCGGTGAGTGTCGTCGATTGCTCGATGTACATCGAGTGGTCCTTGGCGAAGACTGCGCCGTGGACTCCCGGTGCGTCGTCAAGAGGCGCCATCTCGCCGGTCGCGATCGACAGCCGATAAAGCAGCGACTGCGTCGGGTCCGCACTGGCGCGAACGACGAGCGAGCCGGATCGCCAATCGACGTCGGCAAGCCCGGGCGGCGCGCGGTGCGACTCGGTTCGTGGGCCGGCGATGAACCCCCGATCGCGAGGCACCAGCACGCGGACCAGTTTGCCCTCAGGATCGTGATGCTCAAGTTGAGGGCCCCCCTCGCGTTCGCTGGTCCAGAGGAAGCCCTTGCCGTCAGCGAGCCAGTGAGGCACATCGTATTCCAAGTGTACCCATGCCGGGTCTTGTTCGGCCAAGAGCCTGGTAGTGCGGCCCGTGACCGGATCGACCTTGAGCAGCAACAGCTCCTTCTGGTCGCGGGTTTGCACGACGATCGTCAACGGTCCGGCGTTATCCCATCGAACTTGTCCCAAGTAAGGGTAACGCTCGGCGTTCCAGCTCACCCAAACCGTTTCGCCGCCATTGGCAGGCACGATCCCCAGACGCACTTTGACGTTCGTCTTACCGGGGCGCGGATAATACGACGCGTTCGCCGGCTGCTCCGGATGGGCCGGATCGGCAACATGCCAGATTTCGACATCCTTGGCGTCGGCCTCTTCGTAGGCGATCGAATGCCCGTCGGGCGACCACCAGTACCCCGAGAACCGTCCCATCTCTTCCTGAGCCACGAATTCGGCCAGACCGTGCGCGAGTGGTTCGCTGCCGCCGCTGGTGATCCGCCGCTCTTCTTGCGTCGCCAGGTCGAGCACGTGGACGTCGTAATCGCGCACGTAAGCCACGCTCTGACCGTCCGGCGCAAAATGAGGGTCGACGATGACGCCCGGCCCGGTCTTCAATTCGAGTATCGACCGATCGGACCGTCGAATGACGTACAGCTTGCCGGACAAGCTGACGAGGACCAGATCGCCGTCGTCGGAGAGTTGAAAATCGGTGAAGCCGCCGACGCTGATCCGCTGCCGTTCGCGTCGGGCTTTCTCTTCAGGCGACAGGTTCTCCGCGGCCGCGCCGATGATCTGTTCCGGCGTGGCGATCTCTCGCGTCGCGCCGGTGGCCACGTCGAACTCATACAATCCGAGCACGGCGACCCGCGGCTGAGCCCGTAGAAAGAGCACAGCGCTGCCGTTCGGAATGGGCCTGGCCCTGACCGGCCGGCCGAGCATGAAACCGCGCGTCTCCGCGTGATCGCGGAGGTAGCTGGTGGCCAACGCGGGGTCCTTTGCAGATAATGGAGCGGGAAGGCACGCCAACGTGGCTGCCAGCACTCGCACGGCTTGCCATCCTCGTGGTGTCTTCTGCATGCCACGAGCTTTCGTCACGCGCGTTGCCGACGGTCTGCGCAGGAGGTTAACCCTCGACCGCCTCCGTGTCGGACAACAAATGCCAGGGATTACTTTGGCCACGTCGCTTGAGGATCTGGGTTGATCATCTGGGCTTCCGCATGCCGTGGGATTTGGGGCCGGAGGTAGGGCTTCTCCGATGCCTTGTGACACGCATAGCAACTCTCGACCGTGAACCGGTAGGCCGCGACAAATTGCTCCTTGTCATTCGCCGTAATCGATTCGCCAAGCTGTTTGAGGGGAGTGTTTTCAACAGCTTCCAGAATCTTGGTCAGATCGACATCTTGCTTGGCCTTGTCCTGCCGAATGGGCTTGATCCGCACCGCCCATTGGAGATGCGAGCGGGTTTCGTTCAAATAGAATTCCGCCAAAGGCCAATTCTCGGCATCGCCAGCGAACCACAGGTTCGAAAAATGGTAGCCGACATCGGCCATCGCATGGGCCTGATCGGGGAGCAGCTTCTTGAGACCCTCGATCTCGGCCATCAGGGCCTCAGTCGTCGGTGGTTTCGCCTTGCTCGGGGCGGTTTCTCCTTGCCGCCCGTCAACGACCACCGCCAAACAAACCAACACCGCCCCAACGAGGAAGACCTTCCATCTCCGGGAAATGTCGCGATGCATGCATCAACCTCCTCAATCAGGGTCATGGCTCGTCGTCTTCGTCGTCTTCATCCTCGTCGTCGTCATCGTCATCGTCCTCGAAGTCATCCTCAAAATCGTCGTCGAATTCGTCATCGTCGTCGAGGTCGTCATCCTCTTCGTCGTCGTCATCGTCGTCTTCTTCGTCGTCGTCCAGGTCATCGTCCTCTTCGTCGATGTTGACGATTGAACCCAGGGTCGTCGGCCAGAAGCGTTGGGGAGTTCTTTTCGTATGGAAGGCCGGGCATTGAGTCATTATCGTGGACATTTCGTAAGGTCTCCAACCAAGGTGGATTTCAGGTTCCACCGACAGACTAGCAAGCTGGCGAAAGACTGGCAATGCGCGGCCGCATGGCACTACGACAATTTCTTCTCGGAATCGCCACGATGCGCCACCTGCGGTTTCAAGCTTCGATCCGCTGGGTACTGGCGGCAACCAAGAATGCGGTACGCGTGTACGCGTGATCCTACGCAACCGATGGACCAAAAGTGGGAGTTCTGATGCGAAGCGAGAGAGAGAAGATGCTGGCGGGGGAATTGTACGACCCGCACGATGCGGAACTGGTTCGAGCCAGGGAGCGCGCCAGGGACTTGTGCCAGGAACTGAACGCCACCCGCGAAAGCGACCAAGAGGCCCGCCGTCGAATCTTGAGGGAACTTATTGGAAAGGGCGGGGAATCGGTCTGGTTGCAGCCGCCGTTTTTTTGCGATTACGGGTCGAACCTCGTGCTGGGAGAGGGGGTGTATTTCAATTTCAACTGCGTCGTCCTCGACGTATGCCGAGTCGAAATCGGAGATTTCACCCTATTCGGCCCGGCCGTCCAGATTTACACCGCGACTCATCCGATGAACGCCCAATTGCGCCGGAAACTAGAATTGGCCAAGCCGATCGAAATCGGATCCGACGTCTGGGTTGGCGGTGGGGCGATCATCTGCCCCGGAGTCAAGATCGGCTCGAAGACCGTGGTCGGTGCCGGCAGCGTCGTAACCAGGGACCTCCCCGGCGGGGTCTTCGCCGCGGGTAACCCGTGCAGAGTGATCAGGCAAATTACGGAATAATCATCGCTTGATCGCACAGTGGATGTCGGCGGCGTGATGGCCAAGTGGTTCTACCAGTCAATTCGTGAATTGCCGAACCATCGCGCGCAATTCCCTTTTTGCGCGATTCATCTCGTCGTGGTTTAACGGTGAAATGACGCCAACGCCAGCACCGAGGCGTGCCAGGGCTTGGGCTTGCGCCGCTTCCTGCCCCAGGCGGCCATGAATGGCAGCCAGGGCGAAATTGAGCCACGGTGCATTGTCGTTCGGTGCATTGTCGTTCGGTGCTTCGTCGTTCGGTGCTTTGTCGTTCGGCTGTTCCAATCGCAGCGCCTCGCACTTCTCGGCTAACCGCGTCAGGCGCGCGTGATCGACGCCCTCAAGAAAGTCCGGCGAAGCCACCGGAAGCAGCGTCAGGCCGCCGGTCAGTAGCAACACTCCCCGGGCGTTAAACCAATCCCAGTTGGGCGTAATGTTACGTGGAGGGCATGCGGCAAACACCGGCCGTACGATTTCATCGACTGCCAAATCGACAAATTGTTCACGCTTGTCTTGCAACAGCAGCAATTGGGCCAGCACGATCGCGGCGCTGAGACGTTGGGGTTCATCCTCACGGGCTGCGATTTGTTCGCGGAAGAAATCTTCGCCGACATCCACCGCGTCGATACTCAAAAACACCTCGGCGGCATAGAGATCGCGCAGGAGCGCGACGGCCAGCCCCTCCGGCGACAGCAGTTCGCGAACACGGTCCTCAAGTGTCTGCCCATCGCCGGTTACCCCGCCCAAACCCAAATCGGGCAATTCAGGGGGAAACGCATCGTGGAATTGCCTAAGCTTGTCGGCGGCCTCGTCCATGCGACCGAGCTTTCGCAGGCAAACATACTCAAAGAGCGAAGTGTCGGTTGGCGAACGCCATGCACGCACGTAGTCCGCCACGTCATCGGTCTTGGTCTTATTGCGTTCTGGCATTTCGCGGGCGGCTTGCTCGTACCAGCTCCAAGCATCGTCGTAGCGGCGTTTGAGCATGTAGTAGTGGCCAACCTGCGTTTTCTCGAATGCGCTGACCGCCAACCAACTGACGTCGCCGGTCGCCATATCGAGCACCGCTGCCGGGTCGCCGCGACGGAGACCCCATCCGAGCCAGCGCGAGAGCCACGAGCGGTGGGAGGGGCTGAACGTGAACCAGAGCGACAACTTCGCCTCGGTCGGCGACCAGCGAGGAAACGTTACCCGCATGCCAGAAATAACTTCTCTCGGCGCGGCGTTTCCATCGACCGGCGCGACGAATACCGCATCGCGCGCGGCTAAATCGGCAATCAACAACAGCGCCCAGTTCTCGTCGCTGGAAAACGGAATATCGGCGGCCGCGACATACGCCAGCGAACCGCCCGTCGAGTCCCAACCAACGAATTTTCGCACAGCGCGCTCGCCGATCGGTGGCGACAGCGCGCCGGCCAGCGAGAGCAGGTGCAACGTCGGAGGTTCCGCCAGGCGGATCAACCCAAGCTTTGAACCGTCGGGCGCCCAAACCAGGTCGCTGAGGGGTTCAGGGCTTTCGACCAGCAGTTCAAGGTCGCGCGTTATCAGGTCGCCCCGCCAGATGCGGACGGCCGACGGTGCGGCTTGCTGGGCAGCTCGCGCGACGAATGCAAACGAGTGGCCATCGTTCGACCACGCCGGCCGCGATGCGCGAAGTCGTTCTACGAGTGAATCGAGCCGTGCCGGTGCCAGGGATTGCGATTCCGGGACGTGCCACCAACGGGCTTCGTCAGGACGACCGATCCAGAGACCGTCGCTGCCGGCGTTGGCCGAGTGCTGGCCCAGCCCGCAAACCAGATTTGCGCCATCGGGCGTCCAGTCGAAGACGATCGCATCGGCGACGTGCGGCAAGATTCGTCGCCTCGTATTCGTTGCAAGGTCGAACTCGAACAGCCCGTGGCCACCCACGACCTGGTCGATGAAAATGATCGAAGTCGCCCGCGGGTGCCATCGCACAGCCAGATTGGCCGAGACATAACCCAAATGGTCGCACGACGCTTCGAAGAGTGGCCGCGGTTCGGCGTCAGCGGCCTCTTCCCTCAGCCAGCAGGTATAGATCACCGCCCTCTGAAACTGAATTTCGCCTTCGGGGTCGGGCTCGACAGGCGGAGGAAGAATCTGATGCGCGTCTCGCTGGCGATCGCGGGCGGTCGTGAAGATCAACCGCCGGTCGGACGGCGACCATAACGGCGTACTCGTGGCGTGCACGTCGGGGCCTGGCTGGAAGACCTTTTCGAGCCCCTTTCCTTCGCGGTCGGCGACGAACACCCCTTCCGTGCCATGCTGAAAGCCGACTTCCTGTCCATCGCCCGACCAGGCCACCGTACGATCTTCCTGCACCGGCTGACAGCCGGCCAAGAAAAGCGTTCCCATCCAAAACGTCAGCGCTATCGGCGCGCGGAATGACCCAGTTGGCAATCGCATAATTCAGGCTCCTCGCAGACGGCGGTTGACGAGCGACGAATCAACCGCTGATGTGAGCAAATTCGGCTAACCTGGAGATGCGCGAGGTTGGCCAAATATTCCCCGCGGCCGACCTGATTACGACTTGCCTGGTGCGCCGTCGCCCGCGTCGCGGGCGAGCTCGAGGTTCTTCGCGGCATGGATATTGCCGGGCTGGAGCCGGAGGGCTTTCGCGAAATGTGGGACGGCCTCGGATTTCCGGCCGGTGCCAAGCAGGACGAGGCCGAGGTTGTTGTGGGCGTCTGCGTAGTTCGGCGCGATCCGCAGGAGGCGGTTCAACTCGTCTTCAGCGCCTTGCGCATCGCCCAGGCGCAGCAGCGTCAACGCCAGGTTGTTTCGGGCCGTGACGAAGTCGGGCTTGAGCCGGATCGCCTCGCGAAAGTGGGGGATCGCTTCCCGGTTGAAACCGAGTTTTGCCAGCGCCCGCGCGTAATTCTGCTGGGACGTCGGCGCGTGCGGCAGGAGGTTGAGCGCGAGCTTGAAACAGTCGAGCGAATCCTCGAGCCGCCCGATGTCGGCGTAGGCGAGGCCGAGGTTCGTCTGGACCACGACCGACTTCGCCTGGCCATGCTCGGCGGCGTGCGCCCAGAGCATCTCGGAATCGTGCCAGGTTGCCGACTGTCGCCAACTGAGGACGCAGAGCAACCCGACCGCCGCGAGCCCGGCAAACCCGACGGCCCGCCGCGCGCCGCGGCCGGGGATGGGCAAGAGCCGCCAGCGGAGATCGCCGCACGACCAGCGAAAGATCAGCCCGGCGCCCAGGGCGACGAACCCGATCGATGCCAGGTAGCTATAGCGGTCGGCCGCGATCTGCCGGGGGGCGATATTCACGAACCCGGCGTTCGGTGTGAGCGCCGTGAGATAGACCGCCCAAGCTGCCGCGAGCGCCGGCCAGAATCGGCGGTTACGCACGACCAGCAGTGAGAACGCCACGAGCGCGGCCGCGCAGGCGAGGTGAACGGGGTTTGTCATGTCCATCCGATCGGAAGGGCCGTAAACGGCGGCGAGGTCCACCGGCCAGAGCGTCTTCGCCGGGTAGAACCAGACGGAATAAACGACAGTCGCCACTCGCGTGTCGCTGGAGGCTGGGAAGATTGGCTTGCTGCTGATCGTGATCGCCGCGACGGCGCCACCCAGCAGGGCAAAGGGGATCTTTTCTAGCCAGACCTTCCTGGCCCCAGAGCCCCACCATGCCCCGAGCCCTCGCCCCCGGCCGAGCCTGCGAAGCGGGTAGACGTCAAGGATCAGCAGCAAAACGGGTAATGAGACCGCGACCGCCTTGAACGACATCGCCAGCGCGAAGAGCAGGAGCGGCAACCCGCGCCTCGCCATTCGAGGCGCTTGCGCTCGGCCAGGGTCGTGGTTCTGGAGGTAGACCAGCGCCGCGAGCATGACGAGCAAGGCCGAGGGCAAATAAGGCTGGCAGCTCACCCACGAGACCACCTCCGCCCGCAGCGGATGCGCGGCGAAGAGCGCCGCCGCGAGCCCCGCCGAGCGATTCAGGGCCAGGGGGTTTTCTTTGGCGAGCACTGGCAGCGCGATCCGCACGAGCGTCCGGCAAAGGAAGAACAGCACGACCGAGTTGATCGCGTGCAAGCCGAGGCTGACGGCGTGGTAGCCGCGAGCGTCGAGCCCCCAAAGGCAGTATTGCCCTTCGAGAAACATCCAGCTCAGCGGTTGATAAACGCCGAGGAGCGTGGTTCGCCATGCCCAGGCGATCTGTTGCCAGCCGAGCCCCCGGAAACTCGGGTTGCTGAGGAAGTTCGTGTCGTCGTCCCAATTAACCCACTTGCCGGCGATTACCGGCAAGAAGGCCAAAACGGCGACCGCCGCGACCCTGATGGCCGTGGTCTTGAGCCCGGCGTCGGGCGCGTCGTCGCCGGGCATGGCGTATGGGCCCGTCGTCATCTCGCGTTGACCCATGCTGTTGCCCTCGCCGGCAACCCCGGCGCCGACGGCGTCGGAGAAATCGCCCTAAGGAAGATAGGTCAGGATTGGTGGGAGGCAAATGTTACGCCCGGCGAGGGGAAATTGGCTCGGTCAAGCCACGCTGTCGCTCGCAAACCAGGCAGGCATCCGCGCCCAGCCGTCATCCGCCTGTTCTTTGCGGTTGCTCGGGCGTTCTGGCGGTGGCCCTCATCACGAGCCTGACAATCGCTGATTTCTTCAAGCCAAATTCGGCGATGGCACGGATGCCACTTGGCGCTTGCCCGGCCTCTGGCTTCGCCGACTCGCCGCCGTCGTGCCGCATGGGGCTTCCGTTCCGGAAATTCAAGTACCTCCGCAGCCTCCAGGTGCGCCATGTCAACTCCACGTCGGCATCCTGGGAGTGGACGGAATGCAATCTTCCCCCCAAGGTTCCTTCGTAGGGCGGACGTCAGACGACCAAGACGCCGCGGGGCCGCCACAAACGTCCGACTAAATGGCCCATGACGCACACCGCGGGAGGCAAAGCCAGACACCCAGGCAAAGTCAGAGGCAAAGTCAGAAGGGCAAAGTCAGACACCCATACTCCGTGCAGGGGCAAAGTCAGACACCCATTTTCCGTGTGCCGCGCCGACACGATTCGTTCCCCGACGCGGACCAGCATCAAGTCGGTCCGCAACGCCGCTTACACCAAATTCCAGCGCTGGCGACCTCCCTCGCATCGCGTTGACCGATGCGGGCGAGGAGAGTATGGGTGTCTTGAATTGGCTTTGAATTGGCTTTGCTCCTCAATTCGGACCCACCAATACGAACGTGCCCCAGTAATACGGGCTGGCCCACTTTTCCTGTTGCCGAACCCAGCGTTTGGCGTCGTGCAGTGCTTTGGCGTGGTCACCCGTTTCGCCTTTCGCTTCATTCTTGGCCACGCCCGCGCAAAAGTAGCTGATCAGGTTGGCAGCCGCTTCGTCGTCGACCAGCCAGTTGCTGGCCACCACACGCCGCGCGCCGGCGACCAGAAAGCCTCGTGACAAGGCCCATACACCTTCGCCCTTTTGTTGCGGACCGTAATTGGTCTCGCAGGCGCTGAGGATCGCCAACTCGCAGCTCTTGAGGTCCAGCTCATAGATTTCCGGCAATGTCAAAAACCCGTCGTCGGCCGGGTTTGTCGCGGCCTGCTTTCCTGGAGTGAGCGCCAGGCAGCCGAAGAAATTTCCGTGCGCCTGGTCGGTAAGGCCGTGGCAGGCGAAGTGCAGCACGCGGCGTCCGGCGACGTTGAAGCGCACGTTCGCCTCGGTCGCCAGGCCGGCGACCAGGCCGCCCGACGGAATGCCGTGTTTCTTGTAGGCATCGGCCACCCAGGAAGATTCGTTACCCGAGTAGGGCAATGCGGCCAACACTCCGCCGGATGCGCCGTAGCGACTGCGAGCGGCGAGCGAATCGAAGGCGCCGGCCGGCGCGGCGGTACGCTTGGCACCGTAGACCGGGTTGGCGACGGTCAAGACCGGCTGCGCCGCCTGATCGGTCGCGATTTTTCCGGCTCGACGTTCGGAGAGGTTGTAGAGTACCGTGGCCGACGGAGCGTAAAGAATCGGCGGGCCGACGTCGAGCAAGAACTTGGGCGACTTGCCGGGCTCGACGACCAAGGTTTCGAACGCCAGCAGGGTGAGCGGCCCATCGGGAACGACGATCAGCTTTCTAATCTTGCCGCCCGTCAGCGCCTGGCGCTGGGGTGGTGGCACCAGAACCGTCCAAAGGGCCGCCAACTGGGCTGTGACCGCCGAGGCCGTGGCCGGACGAGCGAGCTGTTCGACGACCCCCTCGTGACGTTCGTTGGCGCAGATCGCCCGCAGTCGGGCGGCGGTGAGCGGCCCCGGTTCGACTCCCAGGATCTTGGCCGCGCTTGCATCGACCGTGAGCGCGGTGACGCCGGCCGAGCCTGGTCCGATGGCGACGACGTACCCGCCTTCGTCCCCGAGCAAATAGGCAAGCAACAGGCCATCGTCGCCCAAAAGCTTGCGCTGCAGTTGGCTCATTCGCGGCGACCTGGTTCCAACGGAAAGAAGATTGCGGTAGACCGGGCTCGTGCTCCGCTGGTCGCGGGAGTGATCGTACAGCGCCTGGCGGGCCTCGGCCAACTCGGCTTCGAGCCGTTCGACCGGTTCGGCAACGTTCGCGCCGGCCTTGGTGGGCGACTGAGCGGCGGCAAGCCTCGCTTCCAATTGGGCGATACGAGTTTTCAGCTCACCCTCGCGGCGCTGGAGCTGCTCGCGCTCGGTGGCCGGCCGGCCCACTTGCAGGTCGGCGCCACCCAAGTTCATTTCGTCCAACAACGACCGAGCGCGGCTGCGCTCGATCGCTCCCAAAGCCTTGCCAGCATCGCCTAACTCGACCTGCCAGGCCACCATCTGCTCGAACGCTCCAGCGAACTGGGCGAAGTTTCCGGCACGTTCCTGCTCGGCGCCGCCGCTTTGGCCGCGGGCCTGCTCCGCCAGATCCATGGCTCGCTCAAGGTCGGCGACGGCGTCGGCGCGCTGGCCCAACTGCCAGGAAATGACGGCGCGCACCGAATAACTTCCGAAGAGGAGCCAGGCCCGCGTCCTGCAGCGCTCGCCGATCGCGATAGCGCGATCGGCCAGAGGCTCGGCCTCAGCGTGGCGATTCTGCCGTACCAGGAGCGCGGCATAGTTGTTGAGGATCTCGGCGCCGTCCGGGTGGCCCTGCGGCCACTGCGCCTCGAAGATGCGCAACGCCCGTTTCCAATGACGTTCCGCTTCGTCAAAACGTCCGGTTTTGAAGCAGATCATGGCGAGTGTGTCGAGAATCGGGGCCGCCAGGGCGAGCTCGTCGCTGGCCCCCTCTTCCAGCATGGCCAAGCTGCGGCGAACCAGCGGCTCCGCTTCGGCATAACGGCCATCGAGGGCGAAGGTCCAGGCGGTATCGTTCAGCACGCGGCTGAAATCGGGGCCGTCTTTCGGTAAGTCTCTTTCGTAGATCTGCAGCGACAGGTTCCGCAGGTTTTCGGCTTCTGCAAAGCGTCCTTGGTTGGTGTAAAGATTGGCCAGCGCGGAGTAAGTATTCGCCACCTGCAGATTATCGCTGGCCAGTGCCTGATGGATTTGCAATGCGTGCTTATAGAGCAGTTCGGCCTCGGCATGGCGACCTTGCGCCGAATAGGAATCGCCCAGATTGCGCCAGGCCCAGGCCATCAAATCATTTTTTGCCGGCAGGATTTTCTCCCAAACCGTCAGCGCCCGGCGGAAAACGGCTTCGGCTTCGACGTAACGCGCCTGGTCTTGATAAAGGTAGCCTAGATGGTCGAGGTACAGCCCGACGGCGTTGCCAACAGGCTCGACGCGCTCTTGATCGGCCAACCAGCTTTTCAACTTCTGTTCCGCCTCGGAAAACCGGCCCTGTGCCTTCCAAACGGCAACCTGTCTACCGCGAACCTCGGCCAACACACCGGGCTGCGGCGGGTGCGTATTCTTTGCCCACGCGATAAGCCGGCTGGCATCGGCTTCGGCTTCCGCATAACGGCCGGCTGCGAAATGCTGGCGATAGCTTTCGGCGAGTTTTGCGGCAACTTGAGCATCGTCGGCGTGGGCGGTCATGGCAAAACCCCCTACGACCATAACCCCGCAAAGCCATTTCGAGGCAAGCTTCTTCATACCCTGGAAGAGAAGGCGGTAGCGGTTCATGGATTGGCGAAAATCGCTCGTTTCGCTGGCGAGGATGCCCATCAATGCTAAGCGGCAACTCTTTCCGAAAGAGGGCAAACGATTTCTCAGTTCGGCCCCACCGCGCACGAACGTGCCCCAGTAATACGGGCTGGCCCAATCACCGCGGACCAATTCCGTGATTGGCTGCAAAACACTTTCTGTCGCTAGAATCTACACCTTCGCAGCCCGCGCCGCAAAGATTTCTCGTGGGCAGGTCGCACCAGCCGTGCTGACAACCACGACATTCGAGGGTTTTCCGCGCGAGTCTCGCCACCGGCTGCATGCCGAAACGTTGGCGGCCGATGATGCGATCAATGGCCTGCCGAGCTGGAGCCTCCAGGCGGTGTCGTGAAACCAACTGGCGGACCATTTTCTCGGCGGAATCCCCGACTATCGGTCGGTTCGGAACCCTCGATGAGCGTCACCGACGCCGGCACGATCGCCGCCTGCCAGGCCCGACTTTACGCCGAGGGCTTCTCCATTGGCAATGTGGCGGTCCGCGCCACCAAGGGCATCATGGGGGTGGTCTTTGTCCACTGCGGCGAGGAGGGGCGATGACCAAGGGGCGAACGCATGTCACGGCTTGACCAGCTTGATTTAATGTCACATGCATGATACAGTATCTATGCTTACTGACTTATACATGAGACTATAAATGCGATCTAACGCCTATCCATCCTTACCGCTTCCGGTCAAACGTTCCTTAAAGAAACTGGGCGAGGATATCGCTGACGCGCGCCGCCGTCGACGCATTCCGACCACGCTCATGGCCAAGCGCGCCATGATCAGCCGCGCGACGCTGGCGCGCGTCGAGAAAGGCGTTCCTCAGGTGTCACTCGGTATCTACGCGACCGTGTTGTTCATCCTGGGGCTCGATAAGCGATTGGCCGACCTCGCCGACGTCCGTGCGGATGACATTGGCTTGGGTCTGGAAGAAGACCGCCTACCGCGGAAAATCTATCTACCGCGACGTAAACGAGAAACGAAGCCATGACCGATCGTGTCGTTTTCGTCTACGTTGATCTGGATGACAAGCCGGTGCTGGTCGGAAAGCTACACGCACGCTTTCGCAAGAACCGCGAAAACGCGACATTCACCTACGATCCTTCCTGGCTCGACGATCCGTCACGTTTTGCATTAGAGCCCGCTCTGGTCTTACACGACCTGTCGCACCATCCCCACACTGGCCACGCGATGTTCGGCGCATTCGGCGACTCCGCGCCGGATCGTTGGGGCCGTATGCTCATGCGCCGAGCGGAACGGCAGCGTGCGAAAGCTGAGAAACGCGCCCCGCGCGCGCTAAACGAAATCGATTGCCTGCTCGGCGTCGACGACGAGACGCGCCAAGGTGCGTTACGATTTGCCGAGCAACCCGGCGGACCATTCCTGGCAGTCACCGGCGCTGGCCCGCGAGTGCCGCCGCTCGTTGATCTTCCGGCCTTGCTGGGCGCGTCCGATCGCATCGCCGTCGATGAAGATACTGACGACGATCTCCGACTGCTGGTCGCGCCAGGCTCGTCGCTGGGTGGAGCGCGTCCGAAGGCGTCGGTGCGCGATCATGATAACGGCCTGCTCATCGCCAAATTCCCACACCCTGACGACGAAGTCAATCAACCCGCCTGGGAAGCGCTGGCACTACGTCTGGCATCATGCGCCGGAATTAACGCTTCAAAAGGGCGATTAGAAACCTTTACGGGTCGGTCGGTGCTTTTGCTGAACCGTTTTGATCGAGCAGGTGTTCGCCGCATTCCCTTCTTGTCCGCGATGAGCTTGCTAGGAGCAAGCGACAACGAGTCACATAGTTATTTGGAAATTGCCGACGCGCTACGCCAATGCAGCGCGGCACCCAGCAAGGACCTGGTCGAGCTATGGCGCAGAATCGTATTTTCAATTTTGATTTCCAACGTCGATGATCATTTGCGCAATCACGGTCTCTTATGGGAAGGCCCCGCTGGTTGGCGGCTGTCACCGGCCTATGACCTCAACCCGACGCCCACGGATGTTCGGCCACGTGTTTTGAGCCTGGCGGTGGATGATCAGGAGCATACAGCATCGATCGAGCTCGCCTTCCACGTCGCCGAATATTTCGGAATCGACAAAAAGGCGGCTCGCCGAATCGCCAACGAGATAGGCCGGGCTGTCGCTTCGTGGCGGAACGAGGCCCAACACCTCCGAATACGGGGAACTGAAATCGACCGCATGGCATCGGCGTTTGAGCACGCGGATTTGCGGCAGGCGATGAACCACGTCTAATTGGCGAAGGGCAAAGTCACAGGGCAAAGTCAGACACCCATTTTCCGTGTGCCGGGCCGACACAATTCGTTCCCCGAGGCAGACCAGCATCAAGTGGGTCCGCAACGCCCCTTACACCAATTCCGGCGCTGGCGACCTCTGCGCATCGCGTTGACCGATTCGGGCGAGGAGAGTATGGCTGTCTTGGGTTGGACTGCTCCGGTGAAGCCCCAGATTGAACGTAAGCCACGCCTTAGTTGCCCTTCCCGCGCCTAGCCCTTTCGATTGCCGTATCTGCCTCGCTGTCCATTAGCCGAACGGTCGAGCGCACCAGTTTGATTTCGAACTCACAATTGCCGGCGTCCTTCTCCTGACCGATCAAAAGGTCATCGAGCGATTTCGTTGCCGATCGCAACTCCGCCTGGAACTCGGCGAACAATCGATACACGTCGGCATCGAAAGCCCGCAAGACCGCCCGAAGCGCGTCTTCTGCGTCGATCGTCGCTTCGGAATGCACAAAACTGGCAATCCTGACAATCACGTCGTTGGACTTCCTTCGCAGATGCGCCAACTCGCGGGCCAATTCGACGAGTTTCTTGTCGGTCATGCTCATCTCCTGCAGAAAAGTTCCGCCCCAGCATCGTGTGCCAGGACGGGGCGGTAATCAAGCCGGCAGGTCTTTTTCGTTATGCCGCCAGCCTTGAGTTGCCTTGAACCGCAGAGCTCTTCCTGAGCGACCCTCGCCTCGCGTTGTGTTCCTCATCGTGGCACTTCTCGTGTGCCGGAGCCAAATTGGCAGGACAGGTGTCGGTCCGGGATGCCCCGCCGAAGGTGGCGGAAGACCGCCCTCTAGAAACCCGGAACTAAACTCAAGCCGCGGTTTGACTTAGCTTACAAATCCAATCCGGCTGTCTTGTCTCCCGAGATTCTTTGTGCGAAACGAAGTACACGGTTTTTTTGTTTTTTTGTCGTGCTTATGCTAACATGATTGCCGTTTTGCCAAGGCTGCAAACGGGCAAACCTCCGGACTTGAATCGATGAATTCGATCGTCTTCGCCCGCCGTCGCCCAGTCACGACGCTGATATTGGTCGTAGCCCTCATCGGTGGAGGGGCGCTGGCTTTGAACCAGGTGCGCCCGGCCTTTGTCCCTTCGAAGGTCTACGATTTTCTCGACTCCATGCACCTGAGTCCCGAGCAGGTCAAAGGCTTCTTTGTCGGTCATGCGCGAGAGGAGCACCACGAAGAGGCCCATACGATTTTGGCTACGTATCCTCAGTCGCAGGCTGTCACCCTCACCCAGACTTATGTCTGCCAGATCCATTCGCAGCGCCATATCCCCGTGCGCGCCTTGAAGGAGGGGTATCTGGAAGCGATCGAAGTCAAGGAGGGCCAGTGGGTGAAGGAGGGCGATCTGTTGTTCAAGGTCGTCCCCATTCTTTACCAAAAAGAGGCGGAGGCGGCAGCGGCCGAGGCCAAGGTCGCGCGGTTGGAACTCAAATTCGCCGAGCAGTTGTACAAACAAATGGCGATCTCCGTGAATGAGGTGAAGCTGATCGAAGCCAAGCTGCTCAGGGCCGAGGCCAAGGCACAGTTGGCGCAGGCCGCATTGAACTTTGCCATCGTCAAAGCCCCTTTTGACGGCATCATCGACCGCCTGCACCACCAGCAGGGCACCCTGGTCGAGGAGGGGGAAGAGCTCACAACCTTGTCTGATAACGGCGTGATGTGGGTTTATTTCAACGTCCCCGAAAAACGTTACCTTGAATACATGGCCAACCTGAAACAGAACAAGGACATGAAAATCGAGCTCCTGCTGGCCGGCGGCAAGAAGTTCGACCAGCTCGGCATGCTCGACCCCGCCCACGGGAAAGGTGCCATCGAGGCTGACTTCAACAACGAGACTGGGAACATCCCCTTTCGCGCCGATTTTCCGAACCCCGACGGCCTGTTGCGAAACGGTCAAACCGGCACCGTGCTGCTGAGCTGGGTGGAGAACGACGCCCTGGTCATCCCTCAACGGGCGACTTTCGAGGTCCTCACCAAGCGGTACGTTTTCGTCATCGACGAAGAAAACGTGGCGCATCAGACCGAGATCACCATCGAGAATGAATTGGAGGACCTGTTTGTCATCAAGAAGGGCGGAGTCGATGTGGACCACAAGATCGTGCTCGAGGGCATCCGACAGATCCGCGACGGCGAAAAGGTGGAATACGAGGACCGCAAGCCGGAGGAGGCGGTTGCAGACCTGAAATACCACGCGGAATAGCAACCGCTTCCGGCGAAAAGGCGCCAGGAATCAGGGGTCAGGCTGCAATCCCTGACACCTGATGATCGACCGATTGCCGATGGGATGCCCGGTTGTTGAAACCGGCTCGATCCGTGCTCCTGATGATTGGCGTGGGGCCGGCAATGCCGACACAAGTCGTTCCGCGACGCGGACCAGCATCAGGTGGGACCGCAACGCCACTTACACCCATTCCGGCGCTGGCGACCTCCGCGCATCGCGTTGACCGATGCGGGCGAGGAGAGTATGGGTGTCTTGAATTGGCGTTTCAGGAGAGAATGGGTGTCTTGAATTGGAATTGGGTTGCACAACAATTCTGATGCGGTTTAATGGCGCGGCAGGGCAACGCATCGAAGGAGGATTGCGTCATGACGACGGCCAGCAAACTCAAGCGTGCTGTTTCGGGGTGGTGTGGCATCGGCGCCGTGATTTTATCGCTTGGTTGCCTCGGTCTCTGGCTGGTTTCCGTTGTCGTCCAGCCAGCAAAGCCGGTAGAGATGTCGTTCGATGCGCTAGGGCTCAACGTAGCGGCGTCGGCGTCTGAAGGGAGTGTTATGGTGGGTTGGGTGGTGACGCTCCGCTTGCTGATTCCGGCTCTGGTCTTCGGCCTCGTTGCCGTCTTGTGTATTTGGTACTGGATCCGCACACCCTCCGATCAAGCGGGCCACCGACCGCGATTTACCATCCGCGCCTTGCTCACGTTCACGCTTTTGGTCGCAATGGCCCTCGGCTGGCGAACGTCCGTTCGGGATGCCAGACAACAAATCGCTCTACAAACGGTCCAACTTCGATATGCCGAAGAGGAGCTTCGGCGAGCCCGCGACGATCTCAAAGACCGCGACCGACCGAAGCAGCCCAACTCGAGAAATTTCTGGGAAGCCGAGTTCGATGGGGCCTATTTACGCGATGTGACGATCTCCAGCCCGGGCAACGCCTTCCAACGGGCGTCGCTCAAGAATTGTGACCTGAAAAGCGCCACGCTGGAGGCGGACACCTCCGCTTTCCAACTCGCCCGCTTTGACGGGTCGAATTTGGCAGACGCCAAACTAACGGGCGGTGGCGCATCGTTTCAATGTGCAACTTTTGTCGGTTGTGATCTCACGGACTCCGTCTTGGATGGTGGCGGCTCTTCGTTCCAACGATCGTCGTTCGAAAACGCGACGCTTCACCGGGCGCGATTGGCCGGTTCGTTTCAAGCGGTGAACATCAGTGGGGCGCACTTCGAGGGTGCCGATCTTTCCGCCGTCGAACGCGGCGCACTTCAAAGCTGTCATTTCAAGGAACCACCGACCTACGACGCACAAACACAGTTTCCCGCCGACTTCGATCCGGCCGCAAATCTGTGGCGGCGAATTGCGAACTGAACAGCGATCCGACCGGTTCCGACGCAGACCGCCGCGAGGCCCGGCGATGGTGTGCTGCCGCGAAGATCCATGGCCTTCCGGCTGCGTGACTGGCGGCGCGGCAGTCTCGGCGGACGTCGCGAGGGATGAAGGCCACGCCACGACCCAGCCGCCCGAGCGGGACTCCCTCCTGAACGTCGGGCAGCACCGTGACGCCGTGTTCGGCGTCGGGGCCGCGTTCGTGGGCGACACCGAAGATCGGGCTTAGGTGGCTAGCCGACATACCCGGATTGGCCGCCCAAGAGCACCGCCTTTAACGATTCTGCATTGCACCCTGCCTCCCACGCGATGGCGTTTTCAAACGTCGTTCACACCCATCGATGGACGTGGCCGATAAAGACCGAAGGGCCGGCTTTACCGGCTCTTCAGTGCAACTTTAGTCGTTTGAGCGCATGGATGAAGTACGTGAATCGGTACCTGTTAGCCGCCGTTGCGGTACTCGCAACTCCCATGTTTGCCAGCGGACAATTCCGCGAATTGGACTCGGCGCCGCAGGCGGAAAACGAAATCGAGACCGATCGTGACTCGTTTACCCCCGCCATCACGACTGTCGGTATCGGCAACACCCAGTTCGAGGCATCCTATTCATTCATCGACAACCGCCGGTTACCCGATGCCCATAGTTTTCCAGAAGCAGTTTTGCGCCGTGGAATTGCCGACCGATTGGAATTGCGCCTGGGCTGGAACTATGCGATCGGGGGTCCGACGAGTGCGGTTTCGGGAGCGGATTTCGGCGATGAGGACTTCGTCGTCGAACGGAGTTCTGAGATCATGTATGGTCTTAAACTTGCAACGTCGAAACAGTCCGGATGGCTGCCGACAAGCTCTGTGATCGTCGAGGGTTATACACCCACTTCGGGACCATCGAACTTTTCCCGCTTTACCCTCGGTGAGGCCTTTGGCTGGACACTACCCAACGGCTGGCAGTGGAGTTCGGCCATGCGTTTTGGCACGGCAAATGAAAACGGGGACAACTTCAACCAGTGGGCTCCTTCAACCGTTGTTACTGTGCCGCTGGGCAAGCGATGGAACGTCCACGCCGAGTATTTCGGCGTTATGTCCGATGGCAAAGTCGTCGCGCAGAGCCAACATTACGTCAGTCCAGGCGGCCACGTACATCTCACAAAAAACCTCGAACTGGGCCTGCGCTTTGGCTTTGGACTGAATACACAGACGCCGACCTTTTTCAGCAACGTCGGGCTCGGTTACAGGTTTTAGCAGGCCGTGGTAGTCGCATCGGCTTTGGCTCCCAGATGCTTCAGCGCGCTGATGTCACACTACCCGGCGACGGGTGGTGGCTCACGACTTGCCGGCGCGACTGAGCGGCACCCCGTTATTAGGACACCCGGCGTACTACCGTCGTTCGTTGAAAGCGACGGCGCAGAGCGGCTGATCGCGAAGGCACGGCGGCGCGGCAAGGTCGGCTGGAATGTTGGCCAGCACGAGCGGATGCTGCACGTGACCAGTCCGGTGCAACTGCTTTACGGCGGCAAGACCCAGGCGGAGCTCGACTAGACCGTGCCTCCTCCTTGATCGGTAACGCGAGGCCGTTAACGGCTAGCAAACTCGCTCTCCAGAGAGCCAAGCGCCCGTCTCACGTCCTCCAGCGTGCCGACGGCGACGAAGAGACGAAAACTGTGTTCGCCCGCGGCGACTCCCATTTCGCTTTGGATTCGAAAGACGCAATTCCACTTCACGACTTTCTCCTCCTTGAAGCGGAACCGGCCGTAGCCCGCCGCCTCGTAACCGCGTGAGGGCTGGTCGGGCGAGTAGACCCCCATTGCGTGCGTGCCACCCTCGGTGGCCAACACCACGGGGTAGGCTTGTTCGCCGGGCCCGTCGTCCAACTCATCGAACTTGCCGGTGCTCGGCACGAATTTCCAGAACTTCTCAAACTCGGCGGGCATGTACCCGGTGAGCGCTTCGAACTGGGCATAGGTATGTCGCTCTCCCTCAGGCACCGTGAACGTGACCTCGTAATTGATGAGATTGGCGAGCTTCTTGTGTCCGATGCGGACGCGCTTTGAAACGATGTGCCGCGACAGCACACTGTCGTTGAACGCCGGCCGGCCCGACGACTCTTCGCCAGGGGCAAGCCAAAACGCCATTTGGGTCGTCGTCCGCAATTCCGCTTCGTCGGCGGAGAGGCGCAGCAGCTTGCTGGACGACTTCTCTCCGCTCCCATCCGCCCGTGAACCAGCCTCGGTTGGGTTAAAGCACTCGGCCCAGAACTCCTTGCTCAACGCGCCGTCGAAGCTGGCGGCCGACTGAAGCTGCCGCCCATGGTCATGGCTGTCGATAAACTCCTTATCCATCCACTTCAACGAATGGATTGCGCCGGCAAGACGATCGGTGGTGGTAATCACGATTTCCGACGCGCTGGTTTTGCCGCGGATCACTGCGTTGCCGCTCGGCAACGAGGGCGACGCAGCAGAACATGCAAACTCGTCTGTGGGGCCGCCCCAGAAAGACAACGCTGCCACGATAATAATGAACCTGACGTGCATCAGCGATCCTTTTTACCAAACCGGTCTTCAAGCTCTGAATTGCTATAGCACCCGCCGCATCTTCGCGACCAAACGGGCCGGCATAACGCACTCTTACTCCTCTCTTGCGATTCTGGCCGCGACGTAGGCCAGATCGTTTTTTGGATCCCCGGGCGCTTGGGCAACTCGTCCTTGAGGAACTGCCGGAGGCTGAGGCCGGGATTGGCGATCGCTTGCAGGGCGTCGAGGAGTTCTTGGTCGTCAAGTGATGATTGTGGTCGACATCATCCCCATTGTAGACTGTTGCTCGGTCGATTTCTCCAAAGCCCCGTGAGAATCTCCACGGGTGTGCACATCGCATAGGCCCGCCGCGTTGGTCACCGATGTCCAAGGCCGGCCTTGGTCCCGAACCCCAATCGTCTTGAGCCGGTCGTCCGACACTCGGTCCCTTGCTCATTTCGCCTTGGTCAGCCAGCGATCAAGTTGATTGGCGAACGCCTGCCGGTTTCGGGCGCTAAAGTTCGACGGTCCGCCCGTGATCAGGCCCCTGCCGCGGAGCTGATCGGCCATGTTTCGCACGGCAAGCCGCTCGCCGACGTTGGCATCGGTGTAGAGTTGGCCACGAGGATTGAGGGCTTCCGCCCCTTTCGCAACCACATCAGCAGCTACAGCAAAGCTCGCAAGCTGAACTGAAAACCGCGGCGCATGGGGTCACTTTGGCTTATGCTCAAACTTCTCAGGTTGCAGCGCGATCGTGCCGAGATCGGACACCCCTTTGGCGATCTTCTGTTTGAAGAGTCCTTTGGGCCAATGCTTCAGGTAGCCTTGCCGCTCATGCCAGGCACGAAATTCCCATTCTCCCTGGGGCAGGTTGGGAATTTCAAAACGTCCTTCCGCGTCGGTAACTGCCATGTAAGGATTGTCACGAACGACGATCCACCCTTGGGCCCACGGGGCTTGATCGCAGCGATACCAGATTGGGGTTTTCTCCGCTTTCTCAAGAGTCCAGCTCTTCGGCCGATCTACCGTATTGGCTGGCAACTTGTCAATAATCTCCGGATTGCGACGAAAATAGGCATGGATGCCCAATGCCACCGGATCGTGATTGGCGACCGTCAACGGTTGATCAGGATTCAGCAGGACTAACCGTGGCTCGAAATTGCCACCCCGCAGGCGAATCGTCGGGCTCGCTGGTCGGGTCTGGGGCGCAGCCTTCCAGGGGATGTTCGGACTCTCGGCCCAGACAACAATGTTGGCAACCCCGCGATCCTTTCCGACCAGCAGTGATTCATCGGTTGTTCGCGGCCGGATGTCGTGCTGCAAAAACGCCTGGTACAGGATGGAAATGCCGAACACTCGGCCTTCGCTGTCGCGGGGCAGCGGGGCGTCGGCTTCCAGTCGAGCGAGCAACGGATCGGATTCGCGGGGCTCGGGAGGCTCCCCATCGAACGTGAACCGGCCGGTCAATGAGCCCAGTTGTGGGTCTTGTTTGGGTTGTTCCCTTTTGCCTGCCCGCTGAGTAATGGCCCGTGCCTCCGCCTGCTTATCGTCATTGGCTGGAGCACGTATCGACATGATCGCCAAGTAGACCAAAGACAAGGCAAAGCGGCGAACGGCCATGAAACTTCTACTTTTGCGATGGGTTGGCAGCGTACGATCGCTAATATAACGTGCGATTTGCACAACGAATAGAGTGTGCGCGTAGGTCCGGCACGCCGACGCAGTTTGAAGGAACCTCCCTGGACGGAGCGCTAGAGAGTGTTTCAAGACATTTGACGGACAGGCCGGCGTGATGCCGCAGGCTAGCTTGACAAAGCTCTTCGGGTCTGGGCGCCGATTGCCGTTACGGAGCGATTTCAAGCGCAACTGGCAATCTTTCCAGGGCGAGCCAATGGACGAGGCCGGCGAGCTGGCGATGGCAGGGTGCTGATCGAGGGGAAGCTCCGTGGCCCAGGCTGCCCCGTCGCCGAAGGGGCGGCGGGGTGACCGGCGGAGCCTGCCGAACGCCCGCGACCGTTATTTCGCGCCGCTTCGGCGTGCCTTTACAACCCAAGTGCCGCCACGAAACTGCTGAAGTCCGGGGACAAGACCACCCACTCGTTGGCCATGCCGTTGCCGCGCCATTGTAGGCGAATGACTCGCGGGTTGATCGCGTCCTAGCGGTAGTCCAGCAAGATTGGAGCATCCGACCCAAGGCCGAAGTCGCCGATCTCCAATGCCAAGTCAAAGTCGATTCCGTGTGGGGCGGCCATATCCGAAATCCAGAACGGGTTGGCCTCGCTCAACTGCTGGACCGTGCAGAAGGGGGGCGGCAGCAAGTAGAGCCACTGCTCCTCTGGGGCCAGCGCCTCAACCCGCTCTTTAGGCACAAGGGGCTTCAGGTTCTGGGCCATCGCCTCCATCGAGTCTCGCGGCCATCGACCAGTGGCGACCAGTTCATCGAGTAATCGAGGAACCGACAGCATCCTCGCCTCACTCAGCCCCGTGGTTTTCAACGCCAAACCTGTTGATATTTCGCTTGCCTTTCCTGCCAGGCGTCCTGGCTCGATCGGCGTATTTTAGTAGGTGCTTGCGTGCTAGTCCAATTCTCGGACGGACACGGCACGCCAGATTCCCTTCCCCGAACTCCATGGGGCTCCCCGGCATATCCGTGACATCGTCCGCTTGGTCACCACCAGCCCGCTCACGGAGCAAGCTTGTGCGATAAAAGCGGTTGGAGGTCGTTCGACGAATCGCTCGATGTGGCCGACGGGCGCTGCCAAACGACAGGGATCACGCTGGCGGCGAGAGTGACCGAACCATCATCTAAGTCGCGAACGCCGGCTCGCATGCAGTGGCCGGCGGTTCATATTGTATATTGCTTCCGCGGTCGCCGCGGTCGCAATGCGCGGCAGGCAACGACCCCAATGTCGTCCCACAAGTCTCCCGAGGGCAGCCGCACCATTTCAACGCATCGCCGAGGAATCTCAACGAGGTTCGCCTCCGCAATGAGGCGGGTGAGCTGGTCGCGTTTCACGTAGTTGCAAAATCCATCCGTTGCTACGATCAGTGTGCCGGTCAACGGTCCAAACGAGAACGCGATTGGCCGCGCGTCACCAGAGCCGAGTAGCGGCTTACGATTCTGATTGACGGTCAGATCCACCAATTCTCCTTCGTGGATAATCCATGCGTGGCTGTCACCGACGCTCGCACCAATGATCGAATCGAAACGCAGGTCGGCGACCACAGCAGTTGATTCACCCATGCCAATACGGCAGTCGATCTGACGGAGTTCGGCTTCCCATCCTTCCGCCGTTTTGATATCGCGTTGATCGCTCTTGACTTCTCGGATCACAGTTTCCGCCGCTAGGTCGCCGTTTCCAACACCACCGGCGCCGTCCGCCACCACGATGATCGTGCGTTCCTCAGACGCAATCACAGCGATGCGGTCCTCGCAGTGCCTCCGGTACGATTCAGTAAGATGGGCGGTTTCGAATCGTGCCATTGCATCACGGATTTCACCCGCAGAACGTCAAGGCTAACCCAGCGGCGGCAACATAATCGTCCATTTCAAAGGCGGCCGATCCGCCGCTAGCTCCACCGCCAAAGCACCGCGCCAGCAACCGATACCACGGACGCAAAGGCAATACAAGCCGCCATGTCTTGCAACGGGCCGCCAAATTGGTAATAGCGCGACGGATCAAAGACAAGCGTGCTTGCTTTCGACCAAGATGCGAAATACTCGTGCCACTCGCCTCTCCAGTAAACGAGGAGATACCCGTCCGCAGTTGGTTTCCCAAGTTTGGCGATTCCTTCGGGTGAGCGTGGCGGTGCCTCGATCCAAAGCAGACGACCTTTGTTATGCGTGGAACACCACTCGTCGAATTCGGCACGTGAAGGGAAACACGAATGCTCCTTGCGAAATTCCTCGACAAATTTCGCCGCCTCGTGGAAAGACGTTTCGATCCAGCGGCTTTTCGCGATGGAGTCGGCAATGGACTTGTTACTGCCAAGAAAGAGCACTGACCCAAGAGTCGCAATGGCCATTGCGGTCAGGAAAAGGAACAACGATGCCCAGCGCAACACGCCGCGGACAGTGATCTGACGACGAAATGCCCATACTACTCCATACGCAACAAGCAACAAAATGCCGAGTTCGATGGGAGTAAAGCCAAACATCTGACCCAAATTGTTGATTGATAGCTCTTGCATATCACCTGTAGACCGGAAACCTGCGGCCTATCCTTCCAGGCGACTTGACTCGTATGTCGTATTTTAGTGGGTGGTTTCGAGGCAGTCACCCGGCTTTCGGCGGGACAGGTCGGTCTTCCTATTGTTCCTCGCGCATTGATCGCCGCCGCTGCTTTCGGCCGCCGAACGTGAACAGTCTCCCGCGCAAGGAAACGGCGGGCACTATCCAGCGGTAGCTTCGGTGAGCCGGCCAGTCGCTGCATCTCGCCACATCCCAATCCTACCGACATCCGGCCGAGCTTGATCTAGCGGCAGCCAACCGCTGCCCGGCCGCCGGCCGCCATCTTCACGGAGCACCTACCATGAATTCCAACCACTTTTTCGACCACCTCGGCACCCGCCTCCTCGGCCCGCCCGCCCCTCGCCTCGGCACCCGGCTCCAGACCGGCGTCAAGCTGCTCTGCATCGTCGAGGGCAAGCACGATCTCGCTTTCCTTCGCTCCATCAGCCGGACTCTACACGCCGACGACCCCACGCTGCCCGACCTAGGCAAGCTTGAGCGGGCCGGGGCCGTGCTCATGCTGCCGATCGGCGGCGGCGACCTTCTGGCCTGGGCCGCCAGGATGGCGGCGCTCGGGCTGCCAGAATCTCATCTCCTCGGCCGTGAGGTGCCGCCGGCAACCGAACGGAGGCAGCAGGCCGTCGAGATCGTCAACCAGCGGCTGAACTGTCGCGCCCACCTGACGCGGAAGCGGGCCCTCGAAAACTACCTGCATCCTCGCGCCGTGGAGGAAATAAGCAGCCTCGATCTGGCCTTCGGCGACGAGGAGGACGTGGCGGACCTGGTTGCCCGGGCCTGCTTCGAGCGGCAAGACCACGAGCTGACCTGGGAAGAGCTGCCGGGCCGTGCCAGGAAGCGCTTCCGCGAGACGGCGAAGCGATGGCTCAACCGGCAGGCAGTCGAGCGGATGACTGTGAGGATGCTCGACGAGCGCGATCCGGTGGGGGAGGTGAGGCGCTGGTTGGAGGCGATTGGGGAGATGGTGGTGGGCTGATATGTGGCCGTAGCAGCGCCTTCCAAGGAAGTGCTACCGACCCAGCCTTCGCCATGATGTTGGGGTGATTCAGTACGTTTCGCCGGGCCGCGCGGGAGCGTTGCACGACGTGCCGGCCGACCAGATCGTGCGGGTCGTCGAAGGGCAAGGGATCGTCGCTACGCCGTAGAGCGCACCGCGTACGTACCCGAACCCAACTGGCTACCACCCGTAAAAGGCCCGATACAGCCTTTCCTCGTCCTCCCACGAAGGTTTTGGCGCGCGACGTTCATTGAACACGTCGGTATCGCTGTCGATGACGATTCCTGGCTTGGAATGCAGCAACGCCTGTATCGCGCGACGGCAACGATCGAGTTCGCTTTCCCGAACGAAGATTCGCCCACCGTTATCGAGTGGCAGGGGGGTCGGGTAGTAGTTTTCGTTTGATAAATTGTTGGAACCGATGTGTAGCGCCTTGAGACGCTTGAGCGCGAGCAACGATTCAAGCCCCGCCGCCGACGCGATTCCGTTGTCGATCGCCAGTTCCTCAAGACATTCCAGGCGCCCCAACTCCGCCAAACCCGCTGAGGTAACCAACGTCCCGCTCAGATTAAGCGACTTCAAGCGAGGAAGCACTGCAAGCTGGCCAAGATCGCGGTCACCGACGGCCGAGCCTTCCACGTCCATCGTTTCGAGCTGCGGCAGCGCAGGTAGGTGCGTCAGCGGGATTAGCGTTCCCGTCTTCGGAAGGCCTTCGATCGCTCCGTCGTTGGCCGTCGAATCGGGCCAATAGTCCCTCAAGCCGAGTGCTCGCAGGTTCGTCAGGCCGGCCAGTTGCGCCAGGTCGTGGCTTCGGACAGGCCACCATTCTTCCAGGCAGAGTCGCTCGAGCTGTGTCAGTTTGCCAACCGCCTCCAGGCATTCATGTACTGCTTCACCGTCGTAGTATTGGCGCTCGAGCGTGAGCGATTTCAACTTGGTCAGGTGGTAAACGCATGCCAGGTCGTGGCCGCGGAATTCCAGCCCCGTCAGGCAGAGTCGCTCGAGCTGTGTCAGTTCGCCAACCGCCACGAGCCAATCATGTGCTTCTTCCTCATCACAGAAGATTTTAAGCTCGAGCGATTTCAAACTCGTCAGGCCGGCCAGGTAGGCCAGGTCGTTGCTTCGGACGTTCCGCAACCCCACCAGGCAGAGTCGCTCGAGCTGGCTTAGTTTGCCAACCCACGCAAGGCATTCATGTGCTGCGTCCTCATCGCTGTACCGGCACGCGATGCGCAACATTCGCAATTGCGGCATATCGCCCAGTGAGGCGGCCAAGCCGGGTGTCATTCCGGATACGCCAATTACGAGATGCCGCACGTCGGGCAATCGCCCCAAACGTTTGAGAAACTCTTCATCGTCGTCGTCGGAATAATTTACGTCCGCGCCGACGACGCTTCGGCGAAAGCGATCGGCCCCGACGACGTCGAGCCATTTCGGTCCCCAGCGCTCCAAATACAAATGATAGACGCCTCCTTTTCGAACATCATACGCCGAAATGACCGGGTCTTGCAGGTTGGCCCGATCGCGAAGCGCCGTACACCACGCGCAGAACATGGCCAGCACCACCACCACCGCCAGCATCGTTCGCAGGCTCCACCGCAAACGGGGCCGAAAGCGGCGCAACAACCATTCGCAAGTGCCCCCCGCGGCGGCTAACATCGCGAGCCACATTGCCAGGTTGCCTGTCAGCAAGGCCGCACTATAGTTCTGATCGAGTTCGGTTAACGAACCGTACCCAACCACGCAGTTGCGCCAGCGCCAAATCAAAGGCCAGCCGTACGTCGGATACTGCCGCAAATTCCCCATTCCGCCGGGAGTCCACTCATCGTGACTCAAATTGGCAAGCACGATCGGCGCAGCGACGAGAATCAACACGATGTGCGTCACGAGTCGCGGGCGAAAGCTCAACCGAGGAAAACAGCGGCGCAGCAGCCATTCACAGGCGACCCCCGATACGGTGAGCATGACGAACCAGATCGCCAGATTGCCGGCCAACCGAGGCCCGCTCCATCGCACGAGCTCGGGATTCAATTGGTTAGGCACGCCGCCTGCCTTCACCGTGGGAAATTCGCACCAATACCAGATGAACGGCCAGCCGTACGACGGCTGGGGCGGGGGCCATACCTGGGGCGACACTTCATCGTGACACACATTGGCGACCACAATGGGCACCGCGACGACGATCAATACGATGAGCGTCAAGACTCGCGGGCGATAGCGCGAGAACGCTCCAGCCTTCGGTCGCATGATTGTTCCCTCGCCCATGTGCGGTGCCGCGACGAATCGGACCTCAACCGATTGTAACGCGCCTGTGACCCGTCACGCCAACCAGTCGCATCTCGAAACCATGGGCCTGGCCAAGGCGAGCAAGATCAACCTCGACGCCGCCGCGAAGGGAGCCACAGCTTGAACGTTGCGATTTGCGAACGGCGAAGCAGTGGCTCAATCGGCAGGCCGTCGAGCGGATGACCGTGGAGATGCTCGATCAGCGTGATCCGGATGGGGAGGTGAGGGGGTGGCTGGAGGCGATCGGGGAGATGGTGGCGGGCTGATCGAAGGTCAGCATCCTGCCCCACGAATTGAGTCGATTCAATAGATGCCCGAGCCGTCTGGCCAGCGGAAACGATCCGGCACCCATTGGGGGAGCTCGCCATGCCATATACGCCGCTCGTCGAACGAGCGGGTATCGTCGTCGATCACGATTCCAGGGTTGGATTGTCGCAACGCCTCCAACGCTTGGCTGTATCGCTCGACGTCGCCTTCGATACCAATGTGTAAGTGTAACGCCCTGAGCCCCTTGATCGCTGCCAACGATTCAAGACTCGCCCCTGATACCTTTCCATTCCCGATCACCAGTTCTTCAAGGGATTCCAGCGAGGCGAGCTCCGCCAAAGCCGTGTCGGTGATGAACGACTCGGTGAGATCGATCGCTTTCAAGCGAGGCATGGTGGCAAGTTGACCCAAGTCGGAGACACGGACCGATCCGCCGTGGAAGCCGACAGATTCGAGCCGTGGCAGAACCGGCAAGTGCGCCAGCGTGGGCGGCCTGCCAACGCTCGCAAGGTGTTCCAACTCTGGTCTATCTTCAATGTTCCACGGAATTTCTAGGCGGAGCGATTTCAAGCTTGTCAGGGTGGCCAGATGGCGCAGGCTTTTTTCATTGGTGATCTTCATGCCACTCAGGCTGAACACCTTGAGCTGATTCAGCTTGCCAATGGCCGCAAGGACTTCATCCGAAAGGCATTCATCGACCTCATAGGCAGACGAAACCAATTTCCCAATCCGTAAGCTTCGCAGTTGCCGCATTTCGCCCAGCGTGGCCGCCATGCCGGGAGTCCATTTGTGAAATTCGAGGTCGAGATGTCGCAAGTCGGGCAGTCGTCCGATGCGCTTGAGACGCTCTTCGATATCATCGCGATTCCGTAGCAACACACCGACGATGCGTCTGCGGAACCGATCGGCGCCCACGAGATCGAGCCATTTCGGCCCCCAGCGTTCCAAGGAAACTCGTCCAAAGACAGTTCCATCCGGGTAACCCTGACCGCCCACTTCGATCGCAGCCATGAGTGAATCTTGGACGTCGGCCCGGTTGCGGAGCCCGACGCACCACATGCAGAACACGCCCAATAACCCCACCGCGGCCAGCATCGTCTTCAGGCTCCAATTCAACGTGGGCCGATAGCGACGCAGCAGCCATTCACAGGAGGCCCCAACTGCGGCCAACATAACGGACCAGATCGCGAGATTGCCGGCTAGTCGGGACCAGTTGTAACGCACCACAGACCACTTGGCCCGGGTGTCTCCCGCCCTTAGTGCGTAGTTACGCCAGTACCATGTTAACGGCCAACCGTATTCGGCATCCTTTATGGAGTAGCCGGTCGATTCCACGTTGCTCGGACTGAAGTTCGCGAGCACGGTCGGCGCCGCGACGACGATCAACACGATAAGTGTCAAGATTCGCGGGCGATAGCGTGACAACGCTCCAGCTTTCGGACCCATGATCATTCTCTCGCCAATGTGCGGTGCCACGACGAATCGGACCTCAACCGATTGTAACGTGCCCGTGGCCCGTCACGCCAACCAGTCGCATCTCGAAACCAAGGGCCTGGCCAAGGCGAGCAAGATCAACCTCGACGCCGCCGCGAAGGGAGCCACAGCTCGAACGTTGCGATTTTCGAACGGCGAAGCGCTGGCTCAATCGGCAGGCCGTCGAGCGGATGACTGTGGAGATGCTCAACGAGCGCGATCCGGATGGAATGGTCAGGGGGTGGTTGGAGGCGATCGCGGAGAAGGTGGGTGGGCTGACGAGTGGCTGCCCCGACGATTTGGGCTAACAGGTCGCACGATCGAACAGGCGTTGGTCGAGCAGCTTCCGGTGCTCAGGTCCGATGATGGTTTGGTAAGGGGACTGTACGAACGAAAAGTACGAGTAGCAAGGCACCACGGTCTCTGGGAACGTGGCGAACTACACGTCCTGTTGGCCCAGCTCGTAGATCCTCCGCACAACCTTCTCGACCGTTCCCTCGCGGCTATAGAGGACAGGACTCAGTTGGACCGCGGCGGCTTTGACGACTCACATCGCAATCTCCTTGTCTGGTCAGGGAGGGCATGAAATACGCGGGGATGTGCTGCTTAGACCAAAGTGATCGTTACGTCGATGTTGCCGCGGGTGGCCTTGGAGTACGGGCAGGTGTTTTGGTGTGCTGCGTCCACCAGTGACTGGGCTACCTCGCGCTCTAGGCCGGGCAGATGGACGTTGAGCCGGGCACGAAGGATAAACCCCTCATCGTTCGTGCCCAAATCCACCTCGGCGTCGATGTACCGGTCGGCCGGGAGCGCGACCTTCCGCTGAGCGGCCAGCAGCGCGATCGCGCTCATGAAGCAGGCCGACCAGCCCGCGGCGAACAGTTGTTCCGGGTTGGTGCCGTTGCCGGCTTCGCCGGGGCGAGAAAGCTTGACGTCAAGGCGACCATCCGAAGTGCGGGACGCGCCGTCACGGCCTCCGGTGGTGTGGGTTTTTGCGGTGTACAAAACTTTTTCGAGCTGACTCATGGCAGAAACTCCTTTCAAGTTGGGCGATCTACGATTTGTTGGAACTTGCATCTGACAAGGAGTACCGGAGGCGTTGCCACATCTTACAACGGATTTCCCCGCCTTTTCCAAGGCAGCCTGGCCGCTGGCTCTCCGAGAAGCGACCGGACATGGCCGACTGTGCCATTTTGCCAATGTCGAATCTCGATGGCAGCCGCCTGACAGAAGCTTTGAAGCAGGTCAAGGCGGGCAAGATCGACCTCGACGCCGCTACGAAGGGAGCCACTGGATGAGCGTTGCGATTTTCGAACGGGTGGCGATGGCGTAAAGGCTGGCCGTTAGCGCTGTCGTTTTGGAATTGGCTTCTCTCCCATCAAATTTGCCAGCTTTGCATCAATCGATTCGGCCCAGATTTGGTAGCCTCGCTGGGTGAGGTGCAGATGGTCGTGCATGATCGCTTTCGAGAGCGTACCGTCGGGGCGCAGGAATTTGGCCGAAATGTCGAGATAGTAGATCATCTTGCCATTGTGGAGCTTCTTGATGATCTTGTTGGCGGCGCTGTTCTTTTTCCGGTTGGCGTCGTTCGCGTTGGGACCTCGGGGAAAAATGCCCAACACCAGCACCTTGGTGTCAGGCAGCGCCTGGCGCACCTTTTCGACGATCGCCTTGACGCCCGCGGCGATGTCTTTCGACGAATCGTCGCCCGAATTGTTGGTGCCGATCATGATCACGGCCGCTCTGGGCTTGATGCCGTCGATATTGCCGTGTTCGAGTCGCCACAGCAGGTGCTGCGTGCGGTCGCCGCTGATGCCGGCGTTCATCGCCTTGCGAGGGGCGAAATACCAGTCCCAGATCGCCTTGCCCTCCTCTCGCTCCCAGAAGTGTGTAATCGAGTCGCCCAGGAAAATCACGTCCACATCGCCTTGCTTTGCCCGCGCGTTCAATTGGGCTTGGCGGTCCTTCCACTTTTGATCGTCGCGCGGTACGGGCTTGACCGTGGCTGGCTCGTCGCCAATCGCAATCCGCGGGAGGTTGGTCCAAAGCGCCAGCGCGGCAACGACGGGAATCCAAACGCGACCGCGAACCATGGGTGTTCTGTCCTTGATGGTGTGGTGCTTCGAGCGGTGTGACCGCACAGTCGCAGAGTGTGTTCCCAGAATATACGCTCGACTCGCTGTACGAAAGCTGACCGATGCGGTCGAGTTGGACGTGCCAAATTAACTGTGGGGCCGGCCACCAAATTTCATGCTCCGGGAATCAGGGCCACTGGCGCGAGGACGTCCGCAGGGTTGCTGCCTACCAGAACGAAACCAGCCAACCGAAATCACTAGATTTGGAACCAGATGAAGGAGGTAATTCCATGTCGGCAAGGCACAAGATCAACGCTTCCACCACCCTCGGCTCCCTCGTGCTTGCCGCCATCATCGGCGGCCTGGCCGGCTCCTGGGCCGTGTTCGTCATTGCCGCCGTCGTGCTGTTCGCAGTCGCCGTTGAAAGCGGCGAGATCAGTCTCTGTCGGTCCGCGGGCGAATGCTGGTTTGCTTGGCCCTCCAGGTCACGGTGGAGGGCCAACTTTTTCTTAGCCATTGTCGGGGGTCGGTGGCTTGGTTCTCCTTAGGGCCGGGAGACCTTTGGAGGGCATTTCCTCGGGCCAGTCGCAGGTGAAAATATCGTAAATCCATGCCCCAAAACGGGTTAACCACTACCGGTAGGGGTGCATGGCGGGAATCCGCCTACATATAGATGTCTCGGCTGAAAATCGGGGTTCGCCAACCGCAATGGACCGGCTCCGCTAACGCCGAACGCTTTAGGAAGATGTTAAACCCCCCATGCCCCGCCGATTTCAGTTCAGCTTGAGGGGCTAGAATCAGGGCATGAGCGAATCGCGCAAGCAAACTGGCGGGGCGTTGTGGACAGTATTGATCACGGTGGTGATCCTCGTGGGATATTTACTATCGGCGGTGCCGATGCTCTGGGCACGTCAGTTCATGCCAGACATGGCTCAAGACGCGGTCGCCGTAATCTACGAACCGGCTTACTGGCTGCTGGTGAGACTGACCGGAGCGGGTTGGTGGTGTTACTAATCGCGGCAGTTCTCACTGCAATTCCTGCATTGCGCCGGTTGGCCGGCAGGAGAGATCGAGCCCGCCCTCCTCCCGCCGGCGTGCGATGCTAATGGCATGGCCAAG
>Ga0265314_10000610_pt1 | contig 44130 bp, 38 predicted proteins | sample 4126metaG_FD_203106 | JGI IMG/M metagenome (GOLD analysis project Ga0265314, IMG submission 203106) | Rhizosphere microbial communities from Carex aquatilis grown in University of Washington, Seatle, WA, United States - 4-1-26 metaG | ecosystem: Host-associated > Plants > Roots > Rhizosphere >... | reverse complement strand
CTTCACGACGTTCTCCCACTTCGCTATTTCGCTGCGAATGTTCGCCGCGTATTCCTCGGGCGTGCTACCCACGATATCGTAGCCGCGTTCCGCGAGCAGACGCCGCACGTCGGGCGATTGCAGCGCCGCGCGGATTGCGCCGTTCAATATGCCGATTATGTCCTTGGATACCGCAGCCGGCGCGACCGCGCCGAAATAGCTCTGCGAATCCACCGCCGTCATGCCAAGTTCCGCAAACGTCGGCGTATCTGGCAATGACGGATTGCGTTTCCCGCCTGTGACGGCGATGGCGCGCAACCTGCCCGCCCGCGCATAGCCCGACGCGGAGCTCGTGCCTCCGAACAACATCGTCACCTGCCCCGCGAGCACGTCGGCGGTCGCGAGCCCGCCGCTCTTGTACGGCACCACTACGAGATCGATTTTGGTAGCGGCGCGAAACTGCTCGATGCCAAGATGCGTGGCGGTTCCCAGTCCGCCCATCGCAAACGTGAAAAGCTGCGGCCGCGCTTTGCCGAGCGCGATCAGTTCCTTGAGCGACCTGGCCGGCACCGAGGGATGGACCATCAACACGTTGGGCGTGACCGCGAGCAGCGAGACCGGCGCGAAATCTTTCAGCGTGTCGTACGGAAGCTTGCGGAAGATGCTCGGATTGCTCGCGAACGAGCTCTCGACGTTGAGGATCGTGTAACCGTCCGGAGTTGCCTTGGCCACGTAATCCGTGCCGATCTGGCCGCCGGCGCCCGGCCGGTTTTCCGCCACAACCTGCTGACCGAGCAACTCAGTCAGCCGCGGCGCGATGATGCGGGTGAGGTTGTCGGTGCCGCCGCCCGGCGCGAGCGGCACTATGATGCGCACCGGCCGGTTCGGATATTCCGCGGCAAAGGCCGGCAGCACGATCGTCAGCGCCAACGCGCGCAATGCGTAGCGTGTCGTGCGCATGCGAGGTTACTGCGTCATGACCACGACGCCTTCGGTTTTGCCGCCCATGCGGTCGACCGCCTGCTGCAGAAAGCCGGAAGCTTTCACGTCGTCCGCGAATTTGCGGCAGAACTCGACGACCGCCGCGCTGTGGCCTTTCGCGTAGCCGATTGCGATCGGGATGTCGTAATAACTGCCCGGCAGGATGCGCGAACCCGCGAGGGCCGGCCGCGCCGTCACCAGCATGGGCACCGCGTGACTGAATACGTCGGCCGTGCGCGCGATGAGCATGTCGACCGCCGGCTGCGGCGTCTCGACCGGCACCCGGATCAGCGTCGCCTTCGTAATGATTTTGTCGAGGTGTTCGCCTTGCGCGCTGCGCGCCGGAACCACGATGCGTATGCCCGTCTGATCGACTTCGGGAATACTTTTTATTTTCGACTCCGCCGGCACCAGGAAAGATGTCCTGAGCCCGATGACGACCGGACCGTAATCGAACACTGCGGCGCGGTCCCTGGTAATGCCGATGAACGCAACATCGACTTTATTGGTGCGGAACGCGTCTATCATTTCCGCCGGATTCTCGATGCGCACGAATTCGTACGCGACGCCAAGCCGTCGCGCGAGTTCGATGCCAAGTTCCGGCACCCACCCCTTGAGGCCACCGGATTCGTCGTTGGCGAAATACGCGAGCATCAGCACGCCGATGCGCAGTTTGCCGGTCGGCGCGAACTGCCCAGCGACTTCGGCACCCGCCGTTTGCGCGCCACTGTCGCCGACAATGCCAAACGTCAAAGTCGCGAGAACAAGCGGTGCAAGCAGCGATGAAAATATTTTCATTGCCCCTCCTCGCGCCGGATGACGAAACTCAGAACTCGTACAATCTTGCCGGATTGTCGACGAGAATTTTCTTGCGCACCGCGGCGTCGGGCGCCCACACCGGCAGCAGGTTCAGCACGAGACCGTCGTCGACCTGCCACAGCGGCGAGACTTTTTCCGTGCTGCCGTTCACCGAGTTCGGATGCGGCCAGTTTGATCCCCATATGCAGCGATCGACATTTGCCGCAATCAACATTTTCGCGAGCGGCGTGAAGTACGCGTAATTCTTGCGGGGACCCGCGGTGACCGAAATCTTGACGTAGGCTTTGCCCGACTTCACTAGAGCGACGAGATCGGAAAATCCCGGTTGACTCACGCCGAGTTCTTCGTTCGCGTTGCCGTAGTGGTCGAACACTATAGGCACCGGTGACGCTGCCAGCGCGTCTTTCATCGCAGCAATGACCGGCAGCGTCGTATTGAGCTGGATATGCCAGTTGTGGCTCTTGACGCGCTCGGCGGCTGCTAGAAAACGCTGACGCGCGACATTGGGATCGCTCACACCGGTGGTAGCAAGGTTGAGGCGGATGCCTTTGAAACCCAGTTTCGCGAGCCGGTCGAGCTCTGCATCCGTCGTTTTGTCGTCGATCACAGCGACGCCGCGCGCATCCTTGCCGCGCGCCTGCATGCCGTAGATCGTCGCCGAATTATCAGGCCCGTAGACGCTCGGCGTGACGATCACGACACGCTGGATATGCAAGAATTTATGCAGCGCCGACATTTCCTCCGGCGTCGCCATCTCCGGCGTATACGTGCGTCCCGGGAACCACGGGAACTTCGCCGGATCGCCGTGGATATGCGTGTGGCAATCGCAGGCACCCGCCGGTATTTCGAAGTTTACCGGCGTCGCCGGCTGGGATGCCTTGGCAAAACCGAAACGGGCGTGCAGCAAAGCGCCGGTCGCGGCGGCGCCGATGACGAACTCGCGTCTTGTAATCATGAAGTCCTCCCCTGGTCGATTCAATTTTTGTTATGCCGGCATACGTTACGCCGGCCGCGGGCGCAAGGCAACTTAAGACCGGGCGAGTTCGCGCAGTTGCTTTTCCAGCTCGGCCGGGATTTCGATGCCCTCTTTCTCTGCGCGCGCAGTATTCTCGACGCGGCGCGCGCCGGGCAGGCGCACTTCGTCGTCTTCAAGCATCGCGGCAATTAATGTTTCGACGCGCTCGAAATAGCGCTCATTGCCGGCGAGCGCGGCGGGATCGATGACCAGGAACGCCTGGCCGAGGTCCATCGGCTTGCCATTGTTGACCAGCATAGGCTCGACCTCATGCGACAGCGACGCGCCCATCAGCGCGCAACACAGGATCTCGACGGCAAATGCCAGCATCGTGCCTTTCAGCCCGCCGACTGCGTGCAGGCTGCCGCCGATGAGAATCTTGTGCGCATCGGTTGTCGGGTTGCCGTCCTTGTCCCTGCCCCAGCCTTCGGGAATCGGCTTGCCGGCGTTCGCATACAGCAGAATCTGACCGCGCGTGACCTGCGTGAGAGACATGTCGATGACCAGTGGCGCGCCCTCTTTGCGCGGGAATATCGCGGCAATCGGATTCGTCCCGAAGATCGGCCTGGTTCCGCCCCACGCCATGATGGCCGACGGCGCATTGCTGAACGCGATGCCCACCATGCCGCGAGCCGCGACTGCTTCGAGCAGGATGCCCAGGGCGCCGCAATGATGGCTCTTCGTAACGCCGGCGAATCCGACACCGTGTTTGGCCGCGCGTTCGATCGCCTCTTTGAGCGCGAATTCCGTCGGCTCGAAGCCGAGGCCGTATCCCGCATCGACAAGGCATGCCGCCGGCTTCTCGTTCACGATGCGCGGCACCGCGTCGCCGCGCGCGCGGCCCGATTTCAGATGATCGCAATACGTCGGCACGCGTGCGACGCCATGCGTGCCCAATCCCTGCGCATCGGCGGCTACGAGATATTTGGCGGTGATACTTGCCGAAGACTCGGATGCACCATGTGAACGCAATGCGTCGGTGGCGAGCGTCGTCAGCGCGGCAATCGAAAGTTTCGCCATCGTCCAACTTTCGCTCAGTCGACCTTGACCGAGGCGTCTTTCACGACCTTGGCCCACTTCGGAATGTCCTTGCGGATGAATGCAGCGAACTCTTCCGGCGTGTCGGCGGCGATATCGCCGCCTTCGCCGGCAAAGCGTTCCTTGATGTCCGGCGATTTGAGAATACGCACGACGTCCGCGTGCAGCTTGGCGACGATGTCCTTCGGCGTGCCGGCCGGCACGAACACGCCGTACCAACTCACCGCTTCGTATCCGGGCACTCCGCTTTCGGCGATGGTCGGCACATTCGGCAGCGGCGCCAGGCGCTTCGCGGACGTCACGCCGAGCGCTTTCAATTTGCCGCCGGCGATGAGGGGAAGCGCGGGCGGCATGCTGCTCGCGTACAGCACGATCTGCCCGCCGATCAATTCGGTGATCGCAATCGAAGCCCCTTTGTATGGAATGTGCAGCATGTTGATTTTCGCCATCGTTTTCAGCAGCTCCATCGACAAATGGCCGATGGTGCCGTTGCCCGGCGAGCCGAACGTGACCGCGCCGGGCTTGGCGCGTGCGTAAGCGATCAGTTCCTTCGCATTGCGCGCCGGGAACGACGGGTGCGACACGAGGACCAGCGTCGAGAACACGACGTTCGTGACCGGCTGCAGGTCACGCACGGGGTCGTAGGTGAGCTTTCCGTAGAGTGCGGGGGCGACCGATATATTCGACGTCTGCCCCAGCACGATGGTATAGCCGTCGGGCGGGGTTTTGGCCGCGATGCCGAGTCCCAGCGTGCCGCCGCCACCGGGACGATTGTCCGCGACGACCTGCACGCCCCACGCTTCCGAAAGCTTGGCCGCAAGCGTGCGCGAGATAAAGTCGGTGCCGCCGCCGGGCGGAAACGGCACGACCCAGCGCACCGGCTTGCTTGGATACGCGTCGGCGGCGAAGCATGACGATGCAGCGAACAGCAATGCCAATCCACAAAATAATTTATGCATGATTTCTCCCGACTTGTGATCGATACAAATTACGCCGCACGAGCAATGCCGCTCGCGATCAGGCGGTCAATGTCCTGCGATGCATAGCCGAGATCCTTCAGCATCTCGCGCGTATGCTCGCCGACTTTCGGCAGGTCGAGGCGCGTGGCGAAGCGGCGGCCGTCCATCTCGATCGGCATGATCGGCACCTGCGTCTTGACGCCGTTCATCAGCGTGATGTCGGCGAGCCCGCCGGACGCCTTGAGATGCGGGTCGTTGAAGAGGTCCTCAGGCTTGGTAATGGGCGCGTACGGCAGGCCGAGTTCTTCGCACTTGTCGAGCAGCTGCTGCTTGGTCATTTTCGCGAACAAGGCGGTGACAATCGGGATCACGCGCGGCCGCGCTTCGACGCGTTGCGGGTTCGTCTTCAGCGCGGGATCGGCGAACAGTTCGGCAAGACCGAACGCGTCGCAGAATATTTTCCACTGCGTGTCCGTCACCACGCCGACGAATACCATTTCGCCATCGCGCGTCTTGAACGTATCGTAAACCGCCCACGCGCGGATGCGGTCGGGCATGGGCACGACCGGCTTGCCGGTCATGAAGCCTTCGGTCATGTGCTGGCCCATCAGAAACGCGCAGTTCTCGAACAGCGCGCTTTTCACGTACTGGCCGCAGCCGGTCGCCGTGCGCTCGATGACCGCGGAAAGAATGGCGATCGCCGCGAACATGCCGCCCATGACGTCGTTGACCGACGCGCCCGCGCGCAGCGGCCGGCCGACGGGGCCCGTCATGTACGCAAGCCCGCCCATCATCTGCGCGGTTTCGTCGAGGCCCGCGCGGTTTTCGTACGGGCCGGCGAGAAAGCCCTTGAGCGAGCAGTAAATCAGTGCGGGCTTTATTTTCTTCAAATCTTCGTAACCGAAACCGAGCTTGTCCATCGCGCCGGGCCGGAAATTTTCCGTGAGCACGTCCGCGCTCTTGATGAGCTTCAGCACGATCTCCCGGCCCTCTTTCGATTTCAGGTCGACCGCGATGCTTTTCTTGTTGCGGTTGAACGTCGGAAAGAATCCCGCGCCGGACGCGGTCAGCTTGCGCGTGTGGTCGCCGTCGAGCGGCTCGACCTTGATGACCTCCGCGCCGAGATCCGCGAGCACCAGCCCGCAGCTCGGCCCCATGATCACGTGCACGAATTCGACGACGCGTATGCCCTGCAGCGGCAATCTCTTTTCCATATTCTCAATGCCCGTTATTCGGCCTTGATTCCTGCCGCCTTGATGACGGCCGTCCAGCGATCCATTTCGTCCGCCACCAGCTTGGTGGCCTGCGCAGGCGTGTTCCCCACCGTATCGACGCCGAGTTCGATCAGGCGCTTTTTCGATTCCGCGCCGTTCAGCACCGCGGCGATGGCCTGGTTCAAGCGCTCGACGACGGGCTGCGGCGTGCCCGCAGGCACGGCGAAGCCGACCCAGAACTGCATGTTCATCTTCGGCAGGCCGGCCTCCGCCGCCGACGGCACATCGGGCAGCACGCGCGTGCGCTTGTCGTCCGTGACCATCAATGCGCGCAATCTCTTCGCATTGACATAGGGCACCACGGTCGGCACAGCTGAGATCAGCACCTGCACCTGGCCGCCCATCAGGTCCTGCAGCACCGCGCCGGCGCCTTTGTACGGCACGTGGACCATCTTGATGCCCGTGAGGTTTTTTAAAAGCTCCGATCCCAGATGCGTATTGGTACCGTTGCCGCCCGAACCGTAGTTCAACTCGCCCGGCCGCGCCCGCGCGAGCGCGAGCAGTTCCTTGACGTTCTTCACCGGCAGCGAAGGCGTCACCACCAGCACGTGCGGCACCGTGGTCGCGGTCGTCACGTGGAGGAAATCCTTGCGCGGATCGAACGGCAGGTTCGGAATCAGGCCCGCGGCGATCGCAAACGACAATTCGGTTGCAAGCACGGTGTAGCCGTCGGGCGCCGAGCGCGCTACGGCGTTCCAGCCGATGACACCGCCGCCGCCGGCGCGGTTGTCGGCAAGCACCTGCTTGTCGAACTGCCCGCTCAATTCCCTGGCAACGATACGCGTAATGAGATCGGTGCTGCCGCCGGGCGAAAACGGCACGACCAGCGTGATGCTCTTCGCGGGATACGCCGGCTGCGCGAGCACTGTGTCAGCGACCGATACGCCGATCGCGCAGACCGATAACGCAATGCTCAAACGGATCTGGTTCATCTCCTCACCTCGCAAACGAACGGAATTGTGATTGGATTCGGGCGGCGACACGCGCCGGCGAGCCGCCGCTGTGGAGACGCGCCGGTGCGGTGCATATTGTAACCGCAGCAAGGCGCCGGAACCGCGCTTGCAGCATTCCCGCGTCCATTGCACAATCGCACACACAAGAAAAAACCGCAGTTTCCTTCAGCCGATTTCCTTTCAACCGTCCAAGGAGTAGTCCATGAGCAGCATCACACGCCATCATTCAGACGCACGCCTGTCCCGCGCAGTGATCCACAACGGCGTCGTTTATCTCGCCGGCACGACCGCCGACAATCGCGCCGCCTCGAGCAAAGGCCAGACCGAGGAAATCCTCGGCAAGATCGACGCGCTGCTGAAGCTTGCGGGCTCGAGCAAATCGCGCCTGCTGTCCGCGGTGGTCTACGTCGCCGACATGCGCGTGAAACCCGGCATGGACGAAGCGTGGATGGCGTGGATCGACCCGAAGAATCCGCCCGCGCGCGCGACCGTCGAAACGCGGCTCGGCACGCCCGATACGCTGGTCGAAATCATGGTCACCGCCGCGCAGTAGGCGGCAACGACGCAACGGAGCCATGAGATGAACAACGAAATCGTCCGCTACGATCCCGACAAGCGCCTCTCGGACATGGTCGAATACGCCGGCATTTTGTATCTCGCCGGCCAGGTCGGCGAAGACACCAAAGCTGGCATGAAAGAACAAACCGCCAGCATCCTGCGCCAGATCGACAAGCTGCTCGCGCGTGCAGGCAGCGACAAGTCGAAAATCCTGTCCGCCGTGATCTACGTATCCGACATGCGCCTGAAACCGAAAATGGACGAAGCGTGGATGGAATGGATGGACCCGCAACATTCGCCGGCGCGCGCGACCGTCGAAGCGCGCCTGGGTTCGACCGACACGCTGGTCGAAATCATGTGCGTGGCGGCCAAGTGAAGGCCGAACTCGCGGGCGTCAAAGCGCTGGCGTTCGACGTTTTCGGTACCGTGGTCGACTGGCGCGGCAGCATCGCGCGCGAAGTGCGCGCGCTCGCGCAGGCCAAAGGTTTGCGCGTGAATGCCGCGAAATTCGCCGACGCATGGCGCGCCGGCTACCGCCCCGCGATGGACCGCGTTGCGCGCGGCGAATTGCCGTGGACGAAAATCGACGATCTGCACCGCATGATCCTCGACGAGATTCTGGTCAAATTCAAAATCGCGGCGCTGTCCGAAGAAGAGAAAGCCGATTTCAACCGTGCGTGGCACCGCCTGAAACCATGGCCCGACTCGGTGCGCGGATTGAAGCGCCTGAAGAAAAATTTCACCATTGCGACCCTTTCCAACGGCAACGTCGCGCTGCTCAACAACATGGCGAAGCACGCAGGACTGCCGTGGGACCTGATTCTTTCGGCTGAAATTTTTCATCATTACAAGCCGGATCCCGAAGCCTACCTGGGTGCGGCTGAAATTCTCGGGTTGAAGCCCGCCGAAGTCATGCTGGTCGCGGCGCACAAGGACGATCTGCGGCATGCGGCCAAGCAAGGCCTCAAGACGGCACTGGTGCTGCGCCCGCTCGAATACGGCAAAGGCAAACATCCCGACCTGAGTCCCGAGCCCGCGTTCGGCATCAACGCGCGCGACTTTCTCGATCTCGCGGACCAGCTCGGCACTTAGCCACGCATACTGATTGGTTCTCTAACCGAAAGACTCGAGCCATGGCGACTTATCACGCTTCGATCACCGGCGAGCAGGCAGAACTGATCCGCAACGCGCCGCTGTTCTTTGTCGCGTCGGCCGATCCCGCTCTCGCGCGCGGGCCCCACGACGTCGGCCCAGTGAACGTGTCCGCGAAAGGCGGCGTGCCGCTGCACATCCTCGGCCCCAATCGCGTCGCGTATCTGGACTACAGGGGCTCGGGCAATGAAACCGCGCGGCATTGCACGGCGGGCGGCCCGGTCACGGTGATGATCAGCTCGTTCGAGGGCGAAGACGCAGCGACCGTGCGGCTCTTCGGCAGGGCCACCGTCACGCCGGTGGCACAATCGCCGCTTGCGGAATTGTTGCTGCAACAGCCGGCGCGCGAACTTCAGGGCGCGGCGCGCCAGGTCATTGAAATCGAGATCGACAATACGATGACGAGTTGCGGTTATGGCGTGCCGGTCATGCAGCTCGTGCGCGACCGGCGCGTAGCCGACCGCGGCCGGCGTTACAAGGAAACCGGCGCGGCCGCGCCGGTCACGGGCTAAAGTCCCGGGCTGAGCCGGCTCCGCCCTTACTTGCCCGCGTAGGCGATGAATTTCTCGGGGCTGACGCGGATCGCGGCGCCGGTGGGACAGGCGCGCACGCAGGCGGGACCGCCCGACAAGTCCTTGCACATGTCGCACTTGACCGCCTTCTTGCCGAGCTCGTCGTTGTGATAGTGCTCCTCGCGGCCGGGCTCCGTCGTCATGCCGGTCAACAGCCACGACAACAGGCTCGGCCGGTGGCGTTTCGGATTCAGCTGCGATAGCTGGATCACGCCATAAGGGCAGTTGCGCTGGCAGTTGCCGCAGCCGATGCAGGTGGAGTCGATGAACACCTCGCCGTTCGGATTGCGGTGGATCGCGTCGGGCGGGCATTCTTTCATGCAGTGCGGATTTTCGCAGTGCCGGCAGGACGTGGGCACGTGGATGTTCGCGAACGTGGGGCCCGCCTCGCGATTCAGCCGCGACGTGCCGTCGTGCACGTCGCCGCACGCTTTCTCGCAGTTGTCGCAGCGCACGCACAGGCTCTCGTCGATCAACAGGACGTCGGTGCCCTCGCCCAGCCCCTGGCCGATCAGGAAGCTGATCAGGTTGCCGGGATCGGGCTCGGTTTCACGCTGCACGTTTTTCGACAGCCGCTCGAGCACGCGCGCCTCGATCCCGCCGCGCAATGTCGCATTGCGGCTCAAGACCTCGTTAAACATCTTGGCCGACAGCAGGATCGTTTCGCAATTGACCGCCGCGCGCACGGTTGCCGAGCGCTTGGCGTCCGACGAGAGTAACGCCATTTCACCGACATAGTTGCCCGCCGCGACATACGACAGCACGACCTCCTTGCCGCCGATGAGACGCGAAATCGTGACCGAGCCGCGGCGTATGAGATGCAACCCGTCCGCCACATCGCCTTCCTTGAAGATCGCCTGCCCCGAGGGGTAACTCTTGATTACCGCGCCCTTGATCATCTCGTCCAGATCGGCTTCCGACACGAACGGCGCAATCTGCGTGCGCACAGCGCGCCGCAGCGACGTCTCGTCGATCTGGCGCCGCACCGACTCGATGCTCGCGATCAGCTTCAGCATCGAGCGCCGCGGCGTCTCGACCAGCACGCAATTCGCACCGGCGCGCACCGTGCCGGAACGGCGCCGCCCGGACAGCAGACCCAGTTCCCCGAAAAACTGGCCTTTCTTCAGGGCGACCTGTTTGATCTTGCCCCCTTTCTCCGGCACTTCGATCATCACCTCGCCGTCGACGATCGAATAAAACGAATTCGTATAGTCATCTTTCTTGAAGATCAGTTCGCCGCTCTTGGGCGCCTGCACTTCACTGTCCAGCATGAACTCGCGCAGCTGCAGCGTGGTCAGGTCCTTGAACAGCGGCACATTAGCCTGGATCAGCGCGAGCGCGTCGGATACGTTCTTCGCCCGCGTGAAATTCTTGAACTTGGCCTTCAGCAGGTTTTCGTCGGCCGGCTCCACCGGGTTGCCGAGTATGTATTCGACCACCTCGTAGCCCTGGTTCATTGCCTGCTTGATCAGCGGATAGCCGCCGAGCGCGCCGATGATGTACAGCCCCGGCACGTTCGACTCGTAGGTCGCCGAAACCTGCGGCACCGCTTCCATGGTCTGGTTCGGAAACTGGATGCCGAAACTTTCAACGAGTTTGCGCGGCGGGATCGCGCCCAGCCGGGCGATCACGCGGTGGCACGCGATGTTTTCCACCCCTTGCGGCGTCTGCGCGACGAAGCACAACGGCTTGCCGTCCGTATCGACCGCATCAACTTTTTGCGCGCTCGTGCTGAAACGGCATTCCATCTTGCCGTCGCGAATCGCGGCGGTCACGAGATCGATGTTGCCCTGCTTGACGCGCGGAAATTCGTCCACCCGGTTGATCAGGATAACGCGGTTGTTTTCAGCCAGTGCCAGCGCGTTCTCGATGCCCGCATCGCCGGCGCCCACCACGATGATCGTCTCGCCGTTGTACTCGGCCGGATCGTCGAGCTGGTACTGCACGCGCTCCAGGTCTTCGCCGGGCACGCCCAGCTTGCGGATGTTGCCCTGCAAGCCGATGCACAGCACGACGTGCTCGGCCTTGACCGTCTCGCCCCCGGCCGTCTTGATTTCGAATGCGCCCTTGGCGCCGGTAATGGCGGTCACCGGCGCACGGTGGCGGATATTGACTTTGTATTTTGCAAGCTCCTCGTCCCACTTGCCGAGAATCGCCTCGCGCTTGCCCGCCGCAAAGGTGATCGGGCTGCGCAACGGCAGGATTCCCGGCTCCGCCATCACGTGCTTGCCCTTCTGATAGCGGAATATCGTATGCGAAGGATGCTCTTCGGCCTCGAGCAGCACATGCGGCACGTTCAGTTCCGCGGCATGCGCGGCACATGAAAGCCCGCTCGGGCCGGAACCTATGATTGCAATACGGACGCTGTCGCTCACTTGGTTGCCCCCGTTTCTATCCCGGCCTTGAGTTCGCGCAAGGCCTTTTCAAATTCGGCCGGCTGATATTTCTCGTCACGCGCCACCGCGGCGAGCAGCCGCTTCATCGACGGCCTGAGCGGCTGCGTGCGGATCATCTGGTGCCGGCCCATGAATTCCGCCACGCTCTGCACCGCCATCGTCGCCTGTTCGGCGCCCTGGTAATCGGTGTACTGGCCGGCCAGGCCATCGTCGATGAGGCCCGTCAGGATGGCTTTCACGTCGTCCCCGGTAAACCGGTGGGCGCTTATTTTCGGAATCATCGCCGTGATCGACGTTTCGACCGTGCGCGCGTGCGCGAGCGCGTCGCTGCCGGTGGCAACCGCCTTGTGCAGCAGCGCGACCTGCTGCGAAAAATTTTCCGCCTCGGATGGCGCCACGCGACGGACGATCTGCCGCAGCATGAGCAGACTGGCATCGTTCAGGCGCACGAACCCGGGGCCCGCCCCGACGCGCGCCGCCGTATTGCGCTTGTCGCCCATCGCGTGATGGCAGGAATGGCAATCGAACAGCACGAGCTCCGGGAACAGCCCGTCGCGACCGCGCGGACTTTGCAGGAGCGCCAGCAGATCCTGCGCCGCCACAGCCTGGCCGATCGCCCAGGCCCGAACGTTATCCCACGATCCCTTGCGCCTCACCCAGTCGTCGTCGACCTGGAAATGCGCCGGCCCGATCTGCGTGAAAGTATCGAGCTCGAAACTCATGCGCGGATGCCCGGCCGCCATGATCTTGTGCGTGACGAATTTTTCCTGGTTGCCGATGTGGCAGGAGAGGCAAAGACGCGCGCGCGATACGTCATCATTGGTCGGATACATGCCGCGCGACACGTTATCGGCATGCGTTGCATCCGTTTCCACATGGCTCTTGACCCAGCGCTCCGCGGGCCCGTGACAGGCTTCGCACGATACGCCGTCAGAAATCTGGAAACCCTCGCCGCGCTGAGCCGGCTTGGGATTGTGGGTATGACAATCGAGGCACAGGTCGCTCTTGTGCGCAGGCTCGGGCAGGCCGAGCTTCCTGGCGATTTCCTTGGAGCGGTCGTTAAGCAATACCGAATAGGATCGCGCGTGCTTGTCCGAGCGCGACCATGTCACATATTCGTTCTGCCGAACGTTGGAATCCTTCCACGTTTCGATTGCGCCGTGGCACAGGCTGCTGGCGCAAGTGCCGACTCCGAGCGTCTTGTCGTGCGAGTACTGGGGCAGCGACGATGCGCCGCGCGCGGCCGCGACCGGCAGCAGGACGGCGATGGCAACTATCATCAGCAATTGGCGGTGTGCGATCATGGCTTCTTCGGCGCAGGGTTAGGATTGTCTTTGACCGTCCACGGCGTGCCGTCGGGTTTGAGGTACATTTTGCGTTGTTCCTCGAGGTTGAGCGGCCGCGAGCCGATACGCCCGAAGACTGCGACCTGGCCGCCGGTTTCGTCGACGCCGCGGTCGCGCTCGAGCGCGCGCGACAGCGACAATGCCGGCGTGCGTGTCTTGTGCCATGCGACGACCTGCGGTTTCGGCTCGGGGCTGAAACCGTAAAACTTCGGTTGCGTATCGGGTGCGGTCAACTGGATCACCTTGAGCCCGTTGCGTCCGTCGGCCACGTACGCGAAGGCCGATGCGTTGGTTGAAGCGACCGTCACGTCGCGCACGTCGTTCAACGTGCCGTCGGCGGTGTATTTCATGTAGACCCACGGTTTTTCCGGGTTCTCGATGTCCACGATCACGAGCCCCTCCTTGCCGCCGGCGACGTAAGCGTACGTGCGCGCGATATGTACGCGGTCCGCGTCGGTCAGCGGCACAAAGGCGGACTCCACCAGTTTTGCGCGCTCCGGTATGGTGACGTCGATCACGCGCAGGCCCGTATCGTCGGTGACTGCCAGATAGCGGAATTGCAAAGCGGTCGAGCGCGCCCCCTTGATTGGTATCACCGCCGCAACCACGGGTTTGAGCGGGTCCGTCAGATTCACGATGACCACGCCGGCCGTCGCCGTAATGTAGGCATACGAACCGCCCAGCGTGATGTGCCGCGCGCCCTTCAGTACGCCGTCCTTGTTCCAGGTCAGCGCGCGCTTCAGGTAGTTATTGCGGGGATCGCCATCCTGCAGCGTGTTCACGTCGACCAGGATCAGGCCTTCTTCCGAGTCGGTGATCGCAGCGTAGTTGTAAATCGCATGAAACGGCTGCTCCTGGTTGGCGACCCGCATCAGGTCGCCGTGGTTCTTCTCAGGCGCCACCGGCTGCGTGGTCGGGAGCGCAACGCAAGTCGCGTTCTTGCTCGCGATGTGCGTATCCTGGCCGAGTGCCGAAAACGGCGCGGAAATGATGCGCTGTGATATGCCCTTGTTGGCGATCGACGCGACGTCGTATACGCGCATGCCGCCGGCGCCTTCCGAGACATACAAATATTCGCCGCGGCGCTGCACGCACGCGGCGCGACCGGCGGTGGAATGGTCGTGCGCCTCAGGCAGCGCGCGGTTGCGCTTGAGATGCGCCGCATACCAGTCCGGGTACGCGTAGCGATGCAGATAACTGCCGATCACGGCCTGCGGTTCCTCCCACTCCGTGACCTGAATGCCTTCGATGTGGCGCTCTTCGCCCACCCACGCGTTGTAGCCCATAAACCCTATATAGCCGGTGCCGTGCATCAGCGTTTGCGCAATGATGGCATTGTTATCGTTGTCCGCCGACACATGGCAGTCGGAACACGTCTTGGTCTCCGTCTTGCGCTCGGTATGCGGGTAGTGCGGCGCAAAAGCCTGGCTCGAGTAACCGCTCGCCGCGGTCGGCGGCTGCTGAATGTAAATTTTCTCGCGGTTGGAATTCGTGGACGACAGCACCAGCGCCGAAGAAGAGCGGATCGGCGTGATCTTGCTGCCCTTCACCGGGCCATGGCGGCCGATGAAGAACATGTCGTCGCGCACGACCTGCGGGTTGTAACTCGCATAGTTGCGCGTGAAACCGCCTTCGTAATGGTGGCGCTCGGTCTTCTCGTTGGCCTCGATCGGCAAATGACATCCAGCGCAACTCGTGGTCCACGACAGGTGGCAGGTCTGGCAGGTCATCTTGTCGTCACCGTGCGCGCGCTTGCTGGCCGGCACGTCGAGCCCCCAGCGCTGCGCGTAGTCGTCGTATTCGCCCTTCGCCACCAGTTTCGCCCGCGCCGCCTTGGCGTTGTAACGCGGGCTCTTCGGGTTGACCGAATCCTTGACCAGCGACATCTCCCACTCCCTGTCAGGGAACATCACGGAGCGCTGATAGAGCTTGCCGCCTTTCCACTCGAAGCGCTTGCGCCCGTCGGGCGTGCGCAAAAGGCTCATGTCCGTGCCGCCGGGGCGCGCCGCCGGTCCCGAGGTAAAGAGCGTCGGGTAACGGTCCGCGGTCCCGTGACAGTCCTCGCATACAATTTCAACCGCGGCGGCGACTTCACCGTAGATGTGACCGTTGCCATGCGCATCCTGGGCGAAGTGACAGTCTGCGCACTGGAAGCCGAGGTCGAGGTGGATCGACGTGAGATGCACCGCCTTCTTCGGATTGGCCGGATCGAATTTTTTGGGGTCGTCATCCGATACCGGATTGCCGTCCTTGTCGAGCAAAGTGCCTTTGCGATCGCGCTTGAAAATCGCGCGAAAGTTCCAGCCGTGGCCGTGGTAGTCGGCAAACTGCGTGTCCTTGAGCGTCGGATTGAGCTTCGAAACGTTTTTCAGAAATTCCGGATCGCTCCATTTGCCGCGCACCGACGCGCCCTCCGGATTGCGATCGAGGATGTGCCGGCGTTCCTCGGCCGTCGGATAACGCTGTTTCTCCGGCCACATCGACGGCGCATCCGATTCATAGTCCCACATCGTGAAACCATAAAAACTGTTCACGAAAATATTCGGCTGGTGCATATGACAGATCATGCACTGCGACGACGGAATCGAGCGCGTGAACTCGTGCTTCAGCGGGTGCCCGGATTTATCCTTCGGAATGGTCGGATCCGCCGTGATGGATTTGCCCTCGTTGCCGTATTTTGCGTATACCCCCCCACGCAGCGGGTCGCGGTCGTTGGCGTAAACCACGTGACAGGCGGCGCAACCCGACGAGCGATAATCCCCCGGCTGGTCGTTGGTGCCGAGGAACCACATGAGTGGATCATTCAGGCGCGTCTTGGTGAGGTTAATTACCGGCACTGCGATGCGCCCGCCCGTACCCGGCCCGCGGTTGGATTGTTTGATATCGGGACGTCCCGGTTCGTCGAGCAACTGAATTTTGCCATTGCTGTTGGGTATCGCGACTTCTGGAAACTGGCTGCTGATTACGCGGCCGCCGCGTTCGAACACGCGGAAGATGTCGCCCGGCGGGACAGTCTCCCAGGCCGGCAACGGATAGAGTTGCGGCAGTACGCCTTTTTGCGTGAGCCAGTCGTCAGGCTTGACTGGATTCACGATGGTCGCGGCCTCGCCCGTGCTTGTATAAGACTCGCCAAGCACGCCGCGTTTGAAAGGCAGTATTCCGTTGTTGTACGCGGCGCCATTAAACAGCATCGCCCCGGTCGCCATCAGGCTGCGCTCGGCCGCCTGAATCACGGGGAGATGGCAGGCGCCGCAGGACTCGCGCGCAACCCGATAGTCGGACGGATTGATAAACCGCACGAATGCGGGACTTTCGCGATTGAGCAGCGTATAGGTAATTTCCGGATTTGCCGAAGCCGGCGTGTTCCACGCCATTGGATAACGCGGCAGCACGTGCGCCTTGCTCATCGCTTCGAGATACGCTTTGTCGTGATTCGCGTATTCGGTACCGGAGACTTTCTCGATTTCAGCGTTGCCGCCATGACAATCCGTACAGCCCAGCACCACCGCAGGATTCGCGTGCATCGTGTGGCGGTCTGACGCCGTGTGGCACGTAACGCAACCTGTGGACTTCTTTTCGGCGTCGGCCAGCGTCTGCTTGTCCGGCGCGCGCGGTCCCATCGGCGTATCCGGACCGGTCGGCGCAGTCTCGTTGCCAAACGTCAGCACCGACGCGGCCAACAGCAGGAAAATGGCGATCAGGACTCTCATCAGAACGTCAACAATAGGTTAATCAATGCCGAGTACTGGGTGGAATCCACGGCGTTGCCATAAAGTTCTTTCAACCCGCTGCCGGGAAACAACACGCCGACGGAGGCGTTCAGGACGATGTTCTGCGTGAAATGGGGGCGGTACTGGACGCCGACCGAAGCATCCACGCCGATCCGGGTGCTGTTGAGCCTCTGGTTGCGCAACACTGCGAGCGACGACAGGTTGTCGAACTCGAGATAATTGACATTACTCACGATGCGCAGACCCGGCTTGACGTCGAAATCGGCGCCGACCCCCAAGAGGTGCAGCCCCGGATTGGTAAAGTTCGACTGGCCGAATTCACGCGACGAACGCAACGAAGGCAGAATACCGTTGCGCATCGACAGCGCGACGCCGCCGCCGCCGACCAACGGCACCGCCTGGCGTATCCAGTAGCTGGTATCGGCGCCCGCAAACTGCGGATTCTCCAGCACCGCATCGAAACCCTGCGCCTTGCCATCGTATGGATCCTTGTCGCCCGATGCGTACAGGCCGCTCGCCCGCAGGCGCACCCAGTCGAAGTCACGCGAAACTTCGATGGCGCCGAAAAACGCGCTGATATCCTCCTGCTGGCCGGAAATCTGCCCGCGGTCGTCCCTGCCGACGGCGTAATAAGCGGATGCAGTGACATTCCATTTGCCGATGTGGCCATCGCCGTTGTAGCCGAGATAAGTCACGTCGTAATTGTGCGGCCGCCCGCTGCCGAACACGGCCGGGCGCTCGAGAAATCCGTTCGCATTGTAGGCATCCGGACGGTCGCCTTCTCGATTGCGGTTGTAGAGCACGATCCCCTGCGAGGTGAAACCAGGCAGCAGCGAATCCTGACGATACAGGTTGAACAAAAACGAATCGTCCGCCCGCATTTGCTTGGTAACGTCGTTGAGGCCGCTGTTGGTGTCTTTAGTCAGGCGTCTGAACCACGCGGCGTTGTATTGCCACTGGTTGTTGTCCCGAATGCCGAAGAGGCGCACGCCGAACGGTTGATCCAGGAAAAGAAAGCCGCGGAAATCCGCCGAGAACGGCTGCACGCCCACTCGTATGCTGTCGAAATCGTAGCGCGGCGACGCGTCGCGCAGGTGTTTGTCGACGAACAATTCCTGCACGCCGACGAAGTTGTCGTTGCGATCGAGCCCGTTCGCCGGATTGACATTCACGCCGCGCACTTCGTTCGTGCTTACGCGGTTGAAGTTGACGACCGGCACGAAGCGGAACTCATACTCGGGCGGCTTGAACGTCGTATCGCCCTTGATCAGCGAAAGACTGAGAATGGCCGTTTCCGAGAAAACCGTCTGGCGTCCATTCCCGAACGTGTTGTTCGAGCCGGGGCTCTGCGTGGACTGCGCGCCAACCGGCACCGGCAGGCGGTGTCCCTCGACGAGCGAATCCGACACCGCCGTCATATTGAAAAACCAGTCTTCCCCAAGTTCCTTCTGCAAAACGGGCAGATCGCCCTTGAGCACATTCGGGTTGTACGGATCGAGCGGCTTGTACGGGAGCAAGCCCAATTCCTTGACCAGCCTCCACCGGTCACGAACCGGGACTTCCTCGCTGATATAAAGCGGCGACGGCGGTTTCACCCGGGTCGGATCGATGACCGGTAAACGCGGTTCAATCGGCGCGCCCTGCGGCCGCTGGCGCTCGACAGGCGGCTCGGCCGTTTTACCAGCTTCCGTCTGCGCCGCAAGCTTCTCCGGCGACAGCGACTCCGGCACGCGGGGATCGGTCGACCCCGCTTCGTACGCGATGCGGCGATCGGCGGGAAACGGTCGCACTACCATCGACAGTCCCGTAGCAGCTGCCGCATTCAGCACCCAGCCTTCTTCGCCCGCAACCCGTTTAATTCGGTACCAGTCGCCGGACTTCTGGTCCGCTTCGACTTCGATGCCCTGCTCGAGCCGCCCCACTACCAATGCCGTCGCGTCGGGCTTCTCGTAAATCAGCACTTCCGGCACTTCGACGTGCAACAGATAACGCTCCGGCGCTGGCGCCTTGGCCGGCGCCTGTTCCGCAGGAACCGCCACCGGTGCCTGGGCGATTTCAAATGCCGGAATCAAGCGAACTGACGAAGGCGCCTCAACCTCTGCGTGTGCTGCCTGCGCCTGCACAGATTCGACCGGCTCCGGAACCTGGGCCGCTTCTGCCGATGCTGGCTCCGGCGCTGCTTCGATCGAGTCAGGCACCCGCATTATTCCGCTAGGTGCCTGCGTTTGCGCGAGCAACGTCGCCGGCGCGCTTGCAGCCAGCGCGGCGAGCGCAAGGACAGGGAGCAACAGCGCGCGCAGGTTATATTCCATTGCAGACATTCGTCGCCGTGGTGTCGAGAAACGGTGCAACCGGACAATTCACGTAACGCAATTGCCCGCCCGGTATTCCGCCAATCGTATCGGCGCGGGTCGCGGCCGGTGCATTCGCAAGTCCGGTGCCGAGTGTGGCACCCGCATTGGCGAGACCAAGGAACGCGACCATGTCGTCCTGATCGATGCCGTCGCCCGAAATGCCGATTGCACCAACAAGAGTCGCGCCGCGATAAATTGGCACGCTCCCGGGAAAGATCTGAATTCCATTGGCCACTTCCGGCGCCGTACTGCAAGGCCCCCCAATGAGACCGCCGACAAGATTGGTGACAACTTTGGTGATGACAAGATCAAGCTGCAAGCCGTCGGTGAACGGACTCCACTGGGCATATGGTTTCGATAAAGGTCCCGGGCCGTTGCCGTTAATACCGTCGGGCAGAAACGGCCGCGCGAGATTGCCGACTGCGCGATTGCTATAGGCAATGCCGTTGGTCAACGCTCCGCCAATCAGCCCCTGCATGGCCGTGACGTAGGCGGGAATATTGGGCGTGTAACCCAGTACGGCAGCAGGCGCCAACGCATTCAGCGTTGCTGCCGCCGTGGTCTTGGAAAACAGCAATGCACTGCGTGCCTTCTGGATGGCGACGTCGGTGCCGAACACCGGCGCATCCGGCGTGCGAATGATGCCGAGGATCGCCGCATTGGTATCCACCACCGAAACAGTCACCTGTGCCGGCAAGCCGAGGGGCACGCGAATCTGCGCGCGCGCGCGATTGGCGATCTTGATCCCTTCGGCGAGGATGCGAGTCACTTCCGCCGCGGTGAGTTGCCCGTCGGTGCCGGCGATCGGCGGAAACCGATTCACGCCGGCGCCATTGTCGAGCACATACGCGCCCAGCCCGGCGAATGCCGGCGTTGTAGTGTCGAGCCGGAATCCGGATGCGGGCAAACTGAACGCAACACCCGCGGTGACAGCCGCTGCGGCTTTGTACGCCCCCGCTGTTACATACGCACCTCCCGCCGGCAGGGCGGGCGCGGTTGCCGGATTCGATACGATCGCTTCCGAATCCACGAAACGAAAAGTCCGACCGTCCGCGGTAATGTGGTCGGCGCGACGATTGACCGGCGCAGCGAAACCGCTCGTACCCGCCACTGCGACCAATTCATCCGGATTCTGATCGACGTCGTTGATATTCAGATCCAGGCCGTAAATCCCGTCGGCGATGACACCGATCCCGCCCACGACGATGCCATTTTTGTAAAGCGGCAAACCGCCCGGATCCGCCGCAAGTCCTAGGGGCGAAGGCTTCGGCCCGGCCGTACCGGCCGCGATGACGTCGGAACACGAAAGCGACGAAAACTGCACGCCGAAGAGCGGACCGCCGGGCGAACCGATTTCGCCCGGATTGAAGTTCTCCTGCACGATCTGGTTCGCTGTACGCGTCGTAAACGCATTGCCCTCGGAAGACAGATAGGCGCCAGTGACCGCCTTGCTGATCGCGGCATACGGCGAGAACGCGGCCCCCAAACTTGCACCTTCGAGTCCACCGACTACCCCGCGTCCGCCGGAAATCGTGAACCCGCCCGCACCTGTCATCTGGAAAACGCCCAACACATTGCCCGAGCGATCGACGACTGCAATCGTCGCCGCCAGCCCGCGCGCCTGCGATTCCTGCACGGCCTGACTCACGATGCGATTGACTTCCGCGACGGTCAGCGCAGTCGGATTTGCGGCCGCGCAGCCCCCCGTACAACCGGGAGCATTCAGCGTCGGGCCGCCGTCGCCGCCGGCACCGCCGCCGCATCCCGCCAGCATGGCCACGAGCAGCAATCCGGCAATCCGTATCATTTCCTTCCCAGCGGCAACATCTGCGCCTGCATCACGCCATGCCAGTAGTCACTGCCCTCGTGAAATTTGTGGCAGGTGGCGCAATCCGACGTGACCTTGCCAGTAACCGGCCGGGCGCCGACATGGCATTCACGGCATTTCGTGATGTCCGGCATCGCGATGTGCTTGGCATCCTTCGACTGCGATACGTCGTGGCATTTGGTGCAGTACTCCGTGGTGTGCTTGGCGTGGCTGAACAGCGCCTGCGGCATCCAGACCTGCGCGACGCGCACCGGCGCAACCTGCCAGCCCACGCTGTCCTGCTTGCGGGTCACTTCGTGGCAAGTCGAGCAAACCTTGCGGGTCTCGAACAACTCGCGCAATACAACGTTTGCCCTCTGATCGGCGATTCGCAGCGCCGCCTGCCGTTCCTGATACGTGAGCACCGCACCCGGCCGCATACGCGGCAGGTCCTTCGGCGGAGTGACGTCCGGCGGCACATCGCCAAGCACGAGACGGGCGTAAAACTCGCGCAACATTGTCGCGATTTCCGCCTCGTCGCCGTGCACTACCTGCCGCTTGGTGACTTGCGGTTCGAAGGCGAGCGAATGGCAGCGCTGGCAATGCTGTTCCATCGACACGGGCACCATCAAGCGGCCGCCCACGTCCGGCTTATGGCAGTCGTTGCAGTGGAGCACGGTGCGCCGGCCCTGCGCGTCGCGCGTGCCGGCGACGTCGCGCTTGCCTTCCGGATCGCGCACGCCGCCTGGATCGAGGTGAAGCTGGTGGTTGAACTTCAGGTTCGAGCGCTCGACCATGTCGGGCGAAGCAGGCTTGCCCTGGCGCACGCGCCGGATTACGTCGGGTTTGTCGGCATCCAGCAGCGAAAGCCTGAATTCCGGGTGCTCGGTGCGGAAGTCCGTCGCTTTTTCCGATTTCGCGTCCGCGGCCACACTCTTCACGTCGCGATGGCAATCGGCGCATTGCTCCTGCGCGCGCGGCGCCATTTGCATACCTTTGTGATCGCGGTGACATTGGGCGCAGCGCGTGTCACGAAACGCCTGCCCCTGCTTACCGGTAAGTTCGGCTGCCGGCACATGCTCCTTGATCGTCTTGTGACAGGCGATGCATGACAGGTCGCGCACCTGGATGAACGGGAACTGATGGCAAGCGCGGCAATCGGCGCCGAACGGCTGGTGACTTCGCGAAACAGGGCCGGGATTCCATGCCTGCACAAACGTCTCCGCGGTGGCGCGCACAATCTCCGGGACGCTTCCGGCCGCCGATTTCGAAGCGGCCGCCCGATACCCAAGCACATCCGGCGCGATCGGAACCAGCAGGCACAAGAGCAGCGTGCCGAAGAATCCAAGATAGGCAAGCCGACGCTTGGACAGGCGCGGCGGTTGCAACCCGTATCGGCGGCCATCGAACGACTGCAGCGGCGCTACGAGCGTGACCGTCAGCGCCAACGGCATGCCCGCCGGCGGCGTTTCCAGTTCCAGCAGATAAGGGCCGGCCTCAATGCGGTCGCCTACTGCCAGCTTTGCGCCGTCAACCGCGCGGCCATTTACCTGAACGCGACCGGGCTCGGCTTCCAGCGTTGCGCCGGACTCCGACACGGTAATTTGCGCGTGCTGCAGCGCAACCCGCGGATCGGGCAAATGGATCTGGCACTGCGTGCCGCGACCGATGTTGATCGTGGGCCCCGCGACTCGCTGCTGATCCCGCTGCTGCTGGCCGCGGCGATTTATGCTGATATAAGTGACTAGAATATCCATCGCGCGCGCGGCTGACGCTACCAGAAATAGAAAACGGAAATTATGTGCGCGGTCAATGCGGCGAGAAGCGCAAACGACAGCGGCGCGTGAACATATAGCCAGACCTGCATCTGCGCGCGGAGCTGCAAGTCGCGCCGCACGCGATCCGTGAGCGAGACGATGCGCGACATCTCCGAGACAAGTTGCTCGTGCGCCTTTGCCTGTTCGGCCGAATAGCCACGCACGCCCATCTTCAGCAGTTCATCGCGCGCGACACGCATGGGGTGGGCAGGGTCTATGCCAGCCAGCTGGCGCCGGAAACTGCCACCCAGCGCCGTTTTTTCGGCCGCGCGTTTGGACGCTTCCGAAAACAGGGTGTTGACCGCGTCCGGCAGATCAAGCGCAATGCGTTTGCATTTGCGCTCCAGATCGGCGACTTTCAGCAGCATCGTTTCGAGCGTTTCGCCGGCCAGGTTGGCCGTCATGTACTCGGGATAGCGCAGGTATGCGTAGATACCGAAGAAACCGCTCGCTATGACCAGCATCATCAACGCGTAAGCGAGCGTGTGAATATTCCAGCCGAACTCGAAGCCGCAATGCAAAGTGGCGACCACAATGAGGCTGCTACCCAGATAAACGTGCGCCGACGTCCAGCCTTGCAGGCTGCCCATGCTGGAGCTATAACGGCGCTTGCGGACGCCGAGCAGCATCAGCCACAGGATAAGCACCGCACCGATGGTTCCCAGCGTATAACCGAGCCAGGTGCCTCCGTAGGGTTTGAGGTAAACAGCTGGCGGCTCATGCCAGCAATAAACGCCGATTGCCGCAGCGCACAGCAGAGCGGCGACCTTGAAATAGCGCCCGTGCCTGAACTCGAGAATTGACTGGTGTTGGCGCATCAGTAACTGTGTGAATCTTCCCTGGCTGCAAATTCAGACGTGTTCGTTCGAGTTTCGCCGGCCGACTGGCCAAGCGAGGTCTCGTGCTTTTTTTACGCCAATGAAGGCGATTATAGCGGATAGAACTGCGACGTAAACTCCTAACGGGCTGGCGCCATAAAAATTTTTGCGCCCGCCCAGCCGGCGCTACACAATGCCGCGATCCACGGTGAATAACCTCGGGGTAATGCGCCGGTAATGACGGCAGCATCCCCCCTTCTTCCCACTTTTTGCAGCCCAAGTGTGACTTTTATCCCCTTGCAGGCCGCCAGCCCGGGCCGATTGCACCGCAGCCAAAACACGGTTTCCGCCAGCCAGCCAGCCTGTGACTTCTACCCGTACGTAATATGGCGGTAACATAATCTCTGGGGCGGAATATGTTGCGCCAGGGCGAAAAAACGTCCACTACTTACGCGCGGCGGCGGAACGTGGTAGCCTCCCCTTCCGCCCTGAATTTGATGAAATTTTGATGGAAAATAAGCGCTCCCGATCAAGAAGGGGTGCGACGGCGGCCACTAATAGACAAGGAGCCAACGATGTCCAATTCTAGTCCGGAATTTGAGCAGGTGTCGGTTGCCCAGAAGGCCAGCGCGGAAGTGCTTATGTCCATCATGCGCACCTCCTTCGAAGGCATGCAGCGTCTGACCGCGTTGAATCTGGCGGCCGCCAAGGAAATGTACTCGAATACGGTCGCCACCACGGGCAAGCTTGCAACGTCCAAGGATGTGACAGAGGTGGCCCGCGTCAACCAGCAGCTCGCGAAGCCAGAGCGCATGATGGAATACTGGCGCAACGTCTACGATCTCGTGTCGGGAATGCAGAAAGAAGTCAGCGCGGTGATGCAGGCGAACTACACCCAACTCGCCAAGGCGGCCTCGTCGACGATTGAGCAAAAAAAATCGACCGCGATAGACGGCAGCGACGTAATTGCCGGCGTGATGAAAAACATGCTGGAGCAGACTAACAAGGCATTTGACAATATGACCGCGGTCGCGAGCCAGATGACCAATATTGCCAACGCCAACATCCAGGCAGCGACCGCCGCGACGGAAAAAGCGATCGGCTCGGTCACGGAAATCGGCAGCAAGAAGTAGCGCGTTCGCTTTTACGGCAACCCATACGACAGGCAAACTGCAGTTCGGGCGGGTTTTCGCACCCTATTGCAGCCAGACGACGCATGACGCACGGAAAGCGCCGCCGGTTGTTGCACTCCACCGGCGTGCGGAGTAAATTTTCAAATCATAACTCGAGGGAGAAACGACGTGCTTAAGGGAAAAAATGCAGTGGTAACCGGTTCCACCAGCGGAATCGGGCTGGGAATCGCCGAAGGATTCGCGAAAGAAGGCATCAACCTGGTCCTCAACGGATTTGGCGATGCGGCCGAGATCGAGAAACTGCGCGCGGGGCTGGCGTCGAAGTACGGCGTGAAGGTCTTGTATGATGGCGCGGACATGAGCAAGCCGGACCAGATCGAGGCCATGATGAAAAAGGCGCTGTCCGGGCTCGGTGGCGTCGATATTCTCGTCAACAACGCGGGCATTCAGCATGTCGCGCCGGTTGAAGAGTTTCCGCTCGCGAAGTGGGATGCGATTATCGCGATCAATCTCTCGTCGGCGTTTCACACGACGCGCGTCGCAGTGCCGTATATGAAATCCAAGAAATGGGGCCGCATCATCAACGTTGCCTCGGCGCATGCGATGGTCGCATCGCCGTTCAAATCTGCCTATGTCGCATCCAAGCATGGGATCATGGGATTCACCAAAACCATCGCCCTCGAGGTTGCGGAAGTGGGCGTCACGGTCAATGCGATCTGCCCCGGCTATGTGTTGACGCCGTTGGTGGAAAAGCAGATTCCGGATACCGCCAAGGCGCGCGGCATCACCGAAGAGCAGGTCAAACGCGACGTGCTCCTCGCGGCGCAGCCGACCAAACAGTTCGTCACGGTCGAGCAGGTCGCGGGAACCGCAGTGTTTCTGTGCACTGATGCGGCCGCCTCGATTACGGGCACGAACATCATGGTCGAGGGCGGTTGGACGGCTCATTGATCGGCATCGCACCGGTGCTGTTAATCGTGTGATTCACATGCGGCCGCGCCCCTCGGGGGCGATGGCCGCTACGGCTTCAATAACGTGATGAGCGCCCCATAGGCGCGAAAGGTTCAATCATGGCGATAAAATCAAAGACATCCATCGACACTTCCAAGAAAAAGCGCATCAACTTTGCGCTTCAGGGCGGCGGCGCCCATGGCGCATTTGGCTGGGGCGTAATGGACAAGTTTCTTGAAGACGGCCGCATCGAGATCGAGGGACTGTCGGGGACCAGCGCGGGCTCCATGAACGCGGTGGTATACGCCTATGGCAAGCTCAAGGGAAATGAGGGCGCGCGGGAGGCTTTGCATAATTTCTGGAAGGCCATTTCGGACGCCGGGCAAAAGTTTGCCTTGCCCAAAATGCCGTGGGACACGGGGGTGCAGAAGGACAACCCCATCCAGGACCTGATGAAGTCGATGATGAGCGTCGTCTCGCCCTACCAGATGAACCCGATGAACTACAACCCGCTGCGCGAAGTGCTCGAGCAGCAGGTCGATTTCGAGGAACTCGAGCGCAGCCAGGGCACGACCAAGCTGTTCATCTGCGCGACGAATGTACGCACCGGCAAGGTCAAGATATTCCATACCCCGGAAGTCACCGCCGACGTCGTTCTCGCTTCAGCGTGCCTGCCGCAGGTTTTTCAGGCCGTGGAAATCAAGGGCGAACACTATTGGGACGGGGGCTACATGGGCAACCCCGTGCTTTACCCGCTTTTTTATTACACCGAATCGCGCGATGTGGTGATCCTGCACATCAACCCGATCGAACGCCCGGGCCCGCCGAAGACCTCGGCCGACATCGCCAACCGCCTCAACGAAATCACCTTCAATTCTTCGCTCATAAAAGAATTGCGCTCGGTCTACTTCGTGCAGAAACTGCTCGACGACGGCTGGATCAAGGACGAGCATCGCGACAAGTTGAAGTACGTGCTGATCCATTCCGTGCGCGCCGACAACGCGATGTCCGACCTGTCGGCCGCCAGTAAAATGAATAGCGAGTGGAAATTCCTCACCACCCTGCGCGACCGCGGCCGCGCGCTGGCCGCCCAATGGCTTGAACACAACTTCGAGCACCTGGGCGAGCGTTCAACAGTCGACTTGAAAAAGGAATTTTTGTAAGCGCCGCCTGCGCGGAATGCGCATAACAACGCGGCGAACCGGATCAACCGGTTCGCCGCGCGTCTTTCGGCCGCCTGTTTTGTTTACTTCTTCAGATAATCGTGTATGACCTTGCCATAAGGCAAAGTCATGTCGGTCACCATGTGCAGCGCATCAACGACTTCCCGCACCGGCAGATCGGCAAGCGGACAATTGACCGAGGGAACCAACTCCAGCCGCGCCCGCCCGGTCCACGCCCCGTGAATCGCGACGTTTTCAAACTTGATCGCCACCAACTGCGCAATGGCCGGCGTGCCGTCGATATCGGGGATCAACTTCAATGTGACCTGCGTTCGCGACAGATACTCTTTCTGCTTCACATGGTCAGCACGAAATGCATCGTGCTTGTACACCATCGTGCCGGTGGCAATCGACTGGGTAGCATAATGCAGAGATCCAGTCAGCGTATCGGCATTGACCTGCAGCACCGCCTTGCCGTATTTCATCGGGTAACCCCAGATTTCGCGGCCACCGGCGAGCGGCGGCGAACTGTCCACATACATCTGGCTGATGAAATTGCATTGCTCGCCCTTGAAGGTACAGGGAATGACCTGCGCCGCAGCCGCATAGGCGCCGAAACCTTCGCCATCGGGCAGATCCAGCCATTGCACGGCGATAGTGTCGCCCGCGGGTTCAAGCGGTTCCGGCAAGGCGGCGCGGATCAACGCCGGATCAGTCTTGTAATTGATGACCAGATACTCGCGACCGAAAAAATTGTAGGGTCCCCGCGGATAAGTCGGACTTTGCAGGGGCATTGAAGCTAGCGCTTTGACGTCACTTTTTTTCATGGTGTGGTTTCCTGTCCGCTCATGCGTCTTTGAGGTAGTCGAACAGCACCCGGCCGTGCGGCAGGGTGAGGTCGCTGATGAAATGCTTGCCGCCGATGATGCGCTTGATCGGCAGGTCCGCTGCGGGTGCGTTCACGTGCGGAATGAGATGCAGACGGGCGGGCGACAGCCACACGCCTTTGACCGTGATGTCAGTAAGGTTATAAGCCACCAGCTGGCAGATCTTCGGACTGCCGTCAACGTCCGGAATGATCTTGAGGTTACATGACGTCCGGGTCATGCCTTTTGCCTGCGCGTCAACGCCGCCCGGCGCGACCTGATGCTTGTACGCCATCGTGCCCATCGCGACCAGTTGGCCCGCGTAATGCAATGTGCCTGTCAGGGTATCCGAACAGACCTCCAGTTTGGGCAGCGCATATTTCTTGGGAAAGCCCCAGATCTCGCGCCCTGCGGAAATTGGCGGCTCGTCGTCCAGGTACATCTGTGCCGTGAAATTGATCGGTTCGCCCTTGTAAAAACAGGGGATAACGACGCCGCTCTCGGTGTAATCGCCAAAACCGGAGCTGTCTGGCATGCGTATCCATTCGTACAGCACCTGCCCCTCCGGGTTTGGCTCCAGGGGTTCCGGCACCGCCTGCCGCAACAGATCGCGGTCGGTCTCGTACGTGACGATCATGAATTCCCGATTGATAAACCGATACGGCCCCATCGGATAGCTCGGGCTCGCGGCCGGCATCGATGGAAGTTTTAGAATCTGTTCCGGTGTCATGTACTACCCCCTGTGTATTTGTAATTACGAAAGCATAACGTGGCGATGATATCGTGAATATTAGCTGCTGTGGATGGGCAAATTTGGCGGTGAATTTGACGTCGGGCTTAACCGGACCTTTGGGTGGGTTAGTAACCACACGCCCGCCAAGGTATTCATCGGCCAGGCGCCGCATTGCAAGCCCGCGGTCCGGCGGCATAGCGGAATGGCTGGCGTACTATGACATCATACTAACGCCGCATAATCCGGTTTACAAACCGGTCACTTAACCGAGACAATTCGATTCCTCAATACCGCGGTTGAAGGAAAGACCTATTGCATGCTCCGATTCGACCCTAAATCCGTTCTCGTCGACAATTTCCTGGACCGCCTCACCGAAGAGTTCAGGCGCGTTTACGGCAGCAGCGAAGAACCGTTCCGCGACACCATCGCCACCGCCGGCATGATGGCGATGGAGATACTCGCGGAGACCGACGCGCTTTACCACGACGCCGAGCACAGCATGATGGTGACGCTGGTGGGTCAGGAAATCCTGCGCGGAAAATATCTGCGCGACGGCCGGATTTCCGCCGCGGAGTGGGCGCATTTCATCGTTTCATTGTTATGCCACGACATCGGCTACGTACGCGGCATCTGCCCGGGCGACTCCGGCAATATCGCGGTTATCAACGCCGCCGGCGAGACCGTGAAACTTGCTGCCAACGCAACGGATGCATTCCTCACGCCATATCATGTCGAACGCGGCAAACTGTTCGTGCTGTGGCGCTTCAAGGACCATCCGCTGATCGACGCGAACGCGATCGCCACCAACATCGAGAACACGCGTTTTCCGGTGCCGGAGGCGACCGATCCAACACTCGGCTCCGACTGGCCGGGACTCGTGCGCGCCGCAGATCTCATTGGACAGCTTGCCGACCCGGATTACATCCGCAAGCTGCCGGCGCTCTTTCACGAGTTCGAGGAGACGCAGGCCAATCAGCGGCTCGGCAACAAGACGCCGGACGATCTGCGCGAGAAGTATCCAAGCTTTTACTGGAATTTCGTCAGCGCACACGTGCAGACCAGCATCGAATACCTGAAGGTGACGCGGATGGGGCGCAAATGGCTCGCCAGTCTGCGTTCGACGATATTCGCAGCCCAGCATTGGCAGTCGCTATGAATCCGCGCTTCATGTTTCGGCCGTCCGACATCGTTATCGAGGCTTTTGTCGAGCATCTGCAGGAGGAATACTGGCGCACTTTCCCAGGCGGCGCGCCCGAGCACTGCCATGCGATTGCCCGCACGGCGCGCGTGGCCCTCGGGCACATCGCGCGCTCGAATGCGCTGTATCACGACCTGTCCCATACGATCCTCGTTACCCAGATCGGCCAGAACATCCTGCGGGGGCGCATATTGCGCAGCTACGACGTCAGCAGCGGGGACTGGATGCATTTCGTCGTCTCGACGCTGTGTTTCGCGGTTGGATTCGTGCGCGACGTTTGTCCCGGCGATGACGGCAAGGGCCAGTGCGTGATCGACGCCGACGGCGGCGCGGTGACCATGCCGCGCGGCGCCACCGACGGCTGGCTGTGGCCGTATTTCACCGATCGCAGCAAACTTTTCGTGGCGCATCATTTTCGCAACGACACATTGGTCGATTGGCGCATGGTCGCGACGAACATCGAATACTCGCGCTTTCCCCCGCTCCCGGACCGCAACCGGGAAACCACCAGTTATCCGGGGCTTCTGCGGGCGGCGCATTTGATCGGCTCCATCGCGGACCCGGACTTCGATCTCAAGACCAAGCCGCTGCTGGTAGAACTCGAGGAGTCAGGCATGACGAAGCTGCTGGGCTACCCTGACATCGCGGCATTTCGGGCCGGCTTCCAGGATCTCTTCTGGCTGTCGATGTATCCGCTCGTCGCCGATGGCCTGAAATTACTCGACCTGACGGGCGAGGGCCGTGAGTTCGTCGCCCATCTGCACGCACAACTGCTCATCGAAAAGCGCCCGCCGAAAATCTGATTGCCGCCGCATAATCAGGTGTTGCATCCTGGCAATGCCGCCGGGGCTTTCGAATTACCGCAAGGTTCGCGAGCGATTTTGGAGTTATGCTAACCGTCTGGGAAACTACCCCCCGCGAATATGTATCATAGTTATTTCGGCCTTGGCGAAGCGCCATTCTCGCTCGCGCCCGACCCGCGCTACCTGTACATGAGCGAACGCCATCAGGAGGCGCTAGCTCATCTGCTTTACGGCGTCAGCGGAGACGGCGGATTCGTGCTGCTTACCGGCGAGGTCGGCGCGGGCAAAACCACGATCTGCCGGTGTCTGCTCGAGCAGATACCCCAGGCCTGCGATGTCGCCTATCTCTTCAATCCCAAGCTGACGGTAGAAGAACTGCTTTCCAGCATCTGCACCGAACTTCGAATCGACTACCCGGCGGGCGGCGCGAGCATCAAAACATTTGTCGACCGCATTAACGCCCACCTCCTCGATTCACACGCCAGGGGCAGGCATACGGTGCTGATTATCGACGAAGCGCAGAATCTTTCCGCAGATGTTCTGGAGCAAATGCGCCTGCTCACCAACCTCGAGACCAACCGGCGCAAGTTGCTGCAAATCATTCTGGTCGGTCAGCCCGAACTCGCCGAACTGCTCGACCGTCGCGAGTTGCGACAACTTGCGCAGCGCATCGTCGCGCGTTATCACCTTCCGCCGCTGACGAAGCCGGAAATCTCCGCCTATGTGCAGCATCGCCTGGAAGTGGCCGGTGCACGGCGCCCGTTAATTCCGCCATCGCTGTCGGGACGGCTGTATCGGCTCAGCCTCGGCGTTCCGCGCCTCATCAATGTATTGTGCGACCGCGCTTTGCTCGGTGCGTACGTCCAAGGCAAAGAGCGCGTGGACCGCGCAACGCTCGCGCAGGCGGCGCGCGAGGTTTTTTATCAGCCGGCACCCTGGCGCCGCCGGCTGCTGCGCTTTTTTTCCAGAAAGCCAGCGGCATTTCACCGAGCGGCGGCAGATCACGCGGCGCGGTTGAACAATGAAATGCCGGCGCAACCGCTCGCCGCGAGAATCTCGGGCGGGGCGCGATCGCGAAAGAATGTGTCTCGACCTAAGGCAATGGAGCCGTCCGCGGTATCGCCCGAGACCATCGAATGGCCGGACGATGAACCACGCGCACGCAGCAAAGCGATGGCTTATGCCGCATTGTTCAACGCGTGGGGCGCGGAATATCCCGGATCGAACGGCGCACCGGCCGAGAAACTGGGGTTGCGCTGCCGAACCGCGCGCGGTGGATTGGATGAACTGCGCCGGCTCGACCGGCCAGCGGTGCTGGCCCTGCGCGATCGCAGGGGCCGCCAGTTCCATGCGACGCTGATCGCACTGGATGATGGCACCGCAACAATCGTCGTCGGGACCTCTACGCAATCGGTTATGCATGGGGTCCTGATTAAACAATGGTCGGGGGAATATACGATGTTGTGGCGGTTACCGCCGTTCGCGCAGGAAAATATCTGGCCGGGCGAACAGGGGCCGGCGGTGCTGTGGCTGAGAAAGCAACTGGCGTTCACGCGGGGCGCATCTGAAGACCCAACAGAAGATCCGCTGTTCGATGACGCGCTGGTGAACCAGGTGAAACAATTTCAGCGCGCGTACGGACTGATACCCGACGGCGCAATCGGCGTTCATGCATTGATTCACTTGAGTTGCATGACCGACCGCGCAGCGCCCAATCTCAGCCGCGGGCAAGCGGAGAAATAGTCCGTGTCGTACATTCTTGATGCCCTGAGAAAATCAGACCTGCAACGCCAGCACGGTGCAGCGCCGACTTTGCAGACCGCGCATATCGCGTCGCGCGCAAACGGACGTCCCGTGTACTGGATTTATGGCGTGCTGGGGACGATGCTGATCGGCGCCGGCGTGGCAATCGGCTGGCTGCGACCCTGGGAACCCGTCGAACCGGCTGCGCTTGCGGAACCGTCTGCCGCCAAGACTCCGGGACCGGTACAACTTACGCCTGCAACCACATCACCCTTGCCAACGAAATCCGTGCTGACGCCAGAGACCTCCGCGCCTGCGCCCATGAGCGCTCAACCCTACGCCTCATCACCTGGCGCGGCAGCGCACCCCAAGACGACAGCGCGGTCGGCGGGGGCTCAACCCGCCAGCGCCGCGGATCCAGCCCGCAGCATGCCGGAAGACAAGGTGCTGGCCATGTCCGAATTGCCTCCCGCGATCCAGCAAGAGATACCGCCCCTGTCCATTTCGGTCCACGCTTATTCGTCAAAACCCGCGGATCGCATCGTCGGCATCAACGATAAGCTGTTGCGCGAAGGTGGCATCGTGCCGCCGGGTCTCACGCTCGACGAGGTCACGCCGGACGGCATGGTATTCAGCTTTAAAGGTTATCGCTTCAAGCGCGGATTGGGCGCCGCCGATTCCCGCTAGAACGTCGGGCCGATTCCACCCACCCGGTTACCGCGGTCGCGTGCCGGTGAAACTTTCGGCAATTACTGCAACTGAAATTCGTAATTTCCCGCATCGCGTTCAACCGCAATCATGCGCATTAGCGGCGCAAGCTGTTCCTTATACTGCGGCGAAACACGCGCAGTCGCCTTGAACGCGGGTCTCGCGCCCTCGACCCACGATCCGGTACCATCAAGTTGCAGCGGTCCGTCGAGCGTTCGCAGGTTGGCAGTCCTTGCGGTTCCCGAATGCTCGAATCTGAGCTCGTATTCACCCAGCGGAGACACTTTTGTATGCGTAGAATTCGCGCGGTGCCAGGTGACGGTCGCATTGGCTTGAATGTCCCTCCTGCCAATCATCAAGTCTGCGATTTGTACGACCAGTTCGCCCCCAAGGCCGAACGGCGCGAGTTTCTGTTCTGCAATCCCGAGAACCGCTGCCGGCACGCTGAAGTCCGCATCGGTCACCTCGATGCGCGCCGGTGACAATGTGACCGTAAAACGCCTGCCACTTGCATCCAGTTCCATTTCGCAAGCGAGACGCCCGCGCAGAAGCGATCCCGGGACCAGGTGCCAAGCGATAATTTTAGCGATGCCGGTCTGGCGGCTCGCATCAAACAATTGGATTCGTCCTGCGCCGGACCAGATAGTCCCGCGTGCCTCGGCGATGCGCAATCGGCCCTCGCTCACCCGCCCCAGCGTTGCATCGACCACGGTTGCCGGCACAGTGGCAACCAGCATCAGAACGTACGCAATTGTCCCGGCCGCAACCAGCTGACAGCGCTTCATTGCTGGCGGGGACGCACCAACGTCGCTGTAATGGTGACCTGCCCCGGCGTCGACAGCGCCTCAATACGGCACGTCTCCAGATGAATGTGTTGCGATTCCAGGTTCAGGATCCAGTTCAGCCAATCTGCAAACGCGATGGCGCCGACAACGACTTTCACCTGATTGGCGCCCGCCGACTCCACGCTCTGGAATGCTGTGGACAATCCTGCCGCACCGGCCTGCGCCTGCACCAGCGTGCGTATGTCGGTCGGTGACATCGTCGCCGCCGGCGCGGCGCGCAATCGTTCATATTCGGCGGCCTGTCGTTCGAGCAGATCCGCCTGCTCCCGCAATGCCGGAACAGTGAATGTGCGCAACTCCGTGCGCGACCGGTCCACCGCATGCATGGCCCACAAACCAAGACCGATAGCCAGCACGGCGGCAGACCCCGCGATTGCGAGGCGCTCGTTCCGGGCGCGCGCCTGCCAAAAAGCGTCATACCGTATTTGCAGTGCACGGATCCGTGCTTTCATAGTGATCGAAACGTAACTATGAAGGCGCCGCTGCCGCTGCGTGCGGGGACGACCTCGGCACCGACATTGCCCCCGCCTTGCAGCAAGCGCGTCACGAAGCGGCGCACCGTCATTTCATCGATCCCCGAAAGTTCGAGCGACAGTCGCCCCTGCTCGTACGCCGCCACGCGCAGACTGCCCGCGGGCAGCTCTTTCAAGACTGCCGCGGCCTTCTCTATCATGGGCAAAAAGTCGCCGCCATCGGCAACGCCGGCGACATGGCGCGCATCGGCGAGCTTGCGGCGCATCTGCAGCGCCGGGTCAACCACCGCAACGGCGTCGGGAACAGCCGCGCGAAAGCGCGACTCCATCTGCTGACGCAACGCACGTTGTTCGCCGCGCAGCAGAGTCCAGTCGGTGATCAGCGCCAGCGCGTGCAACGCCAGCGCGACACCGGCAATCCAGGCGGCGGGACGCAGACGCGCCGCCACGGCGCCGGACAAACGCCATCCACGGCGCCGGTGCATCAGATTGACGCCGGCCGCGTGTCCCGCAATGCGCCAATCCCATGCACCGGCAAACCGCACCGGAACGCGAAGCTCGCGCTGCCATGCTTCAATGTCAGGCGAGCCTGCGGCCCCGGTCGCATAAATCGCAACCGCAGCGGGCGGCGCACGGCGTGCCACGGCCGCTTCGACCATGAGGCGCAGCGTCAAAGGGGGGGATTGAGACGTGCCGCTGTCAGTCGCGGCGCCCTCGAATTCTCCGGTGCGAACGAAGCCTTCGCGGCCGTCCCAGGCAAGACTCCATTCACCGGCGGCCCGCGCCAACAGCAAAGACTCACAATAGATTTCATAGCTGTCGATTCCCGCGGCCGCAAGCGCCTCGATCCAGCGCTCCAGACCTTTCTTGTCGACTACCGCAAGCACATCGCCGTTGCCGGCGGAACCGAGCCAGCTTGCATGATGGGCATCCGGCTCGCCCAGCGTCTGATCCTCTACCGCGAAAGCGAGTACGTCACCCGCACGTCGTTTCGCGCCCTGCGGCAAGCTCACGCGCGCGAGCAGGACCTCGGCGGCGGGAATCACGATTTGAACACGCGCGACGCCGCGCGGAACATCGGCAAGCGCGCCTTCGCCTTGCACAGGCTTGCGCCCGGCGTCGCTCAAGGCCCAGCGGCAATGCGGCGGACCGGCCTTAAGCGAACAGTAGATACGCAGCAGGCTCACAGGGTTTTTTGCCAGACGATGGCCGGCCAGCCGCTACCTTCGCGCGTGAGCAGCGCCGTACCATGCGCCTGCGCCTGGCCGACGGTCGCGTGCAGCGTGACGACAAAATATTGGCTCGAAAGCGCGATTCCCGACGCCGGTACCGCGAGCCTGCCGGGAAGGCGGCTGGCGAAATCGGCCACCGAACTGAAATAAGCGCGATCGCGCTGCGCCACCAGCGCGCGCGCCGCATCGAGGTTCATGCCGTCTATCGTCGCCGCCAGCACTTCCGCCGGCGCGGTGTTTACGTTGATTTGCGTAGAGTGCGGCAACGCCGTCACGAACGGCCGCAGCCGCGCCCGCACTTTGTCATCGAAGCCGCGCACCAGCGCAAGTTCGGAGATATCCGCGAGGGCTTGGTTGGCGGTGAGATAAGGCGGCTGCAATCCAAGGTAGTAGTCATCTTCGGCGCCGTTTGCCGACAGCGGCTCGTTGTCCCCATCGATCCAGTCGGCAAGGGCGTCGGCGAGATTCGTCGGCAACTCGAGCATCGCCAGCAGACGGCGGAACCTTGCAAGTTCCACGCGGTTGATGATGCCGCCATCCGCCAGGTTATTCAGATTGAACGCACCTTGCTGGTCCTGGATATTCCCCGCAATTTCGCCGTTGTCGACCGGAATCGGCGCCGGTCTCAGTGCCCATGGTTCGCCCAGATGGTCGATGTTGCCGGCGCGGCGGTCGGCGTGGAGCACCGCTCGCGCCCAGTCGACACCGGCGCGAACGAGGCCCTGCGCCTGCGTATGGTCCGCAGTGAGTTCGCTCTGACGCGCCCACGTGCTCTGCGACACCATGATCGCAGTCGCGGTCATGGCGGCGAGCGCGACCACTCCCATGGCGAGCACGATGGCGACGCCGCGTTGACGGTTCCTCACGATGATTTCAGCTCGAATATGCGCACGATTTGCTCGCCCGATGCAAGCACCAGGCGCAACTGCACCGCTCGAGGGATCGTCGTATCGGTCTCCGCAACAGGCCAGTCATTTACCCATGCCAAACCCGCATTCAGGTACTGCAGGTCGAATCGGAGCACCCCGTCGAGCAGCGCATAACGTTCGGGACGCGCATTGGGCGCGATGTCGAGGCCCGGCCACAACCACAGTTCGATCTCGTGATTTTCGTTGAGTCCGTAGGCAATCCGGCGCGCCGTATCGACCCCCTCCACCGAGGCAAAGCGGCTGAATTCAAGACGCGGCAAGCGTGTCGAACTTGAAAATCCGCGCCAGGCGGGCGCACCGCCTCCCGCCGTGCGCACCGCACGCGGCATTGCCAGATGAACGTCGCGCTCGAATCTCGCGAAAAACGAGGCGACGCTGCGCCACTTCACGGTTTCCTGCGCGACATGTTCGCGCGTCTCGACGACGGCACCAAGGCCGCGATAGGACACCAGCGCGAGCACCGACAGAATAAGCAGCGTCACGAGAAGTTCGATCAAGGTAAAGCCGCGCGCGGCGCCACGGATGAACGTCATCGCCGCATCGCCTCCGTTTGCGCGACGATGCCGGACAAGCGGGCCAAAGAGTGAGACTCATCGCTTACTGCAAAGACCTGCACATCGACGCGGCGAAACGCCGGACTCGGGAGCGCCGTAACTTCTTCGCGCCACCTGAATTCGACGCCGGACTGGTATTGCGATCCGCGCTGGATGCCGAGCGGGAGCCAGTCGCCGCGCGCGCGGTGCTCCGCCAGCACATTTTCGGCGACCCAGCCGGCGAAGAGTCGCGTGCGCAATTCGCCGACGCTGCCAGTTCCCTGCCCCGCCGCGCGCAGCGCCGCAAGCAACGCGATAGAAACGATGGCAAGCGCGACCATCACCTCGACCAGCGTGAAAGCCGACTCGCGGTCAGAGCGCCGGCGCGTCATGAATCTCACCTGCTATCGCGCGCACGCTGCCGGCCGCCGCCGACCTGACAACGTAATGGTCCGCGCCCGATGAAAGTTCTATCGTAAAAAACGAAGGCGGCGCATAGGGCGTGAATTCAAGGCGCATCGCATCCTGCGACCGCATATTTTCGACGCGCAGGCCCGAAATCGTCATGCCGGCAGGCAACGTGCGTTCACGCAACAAATCGTTGTTACGAATTTCCGACCAACTGGAACCGTCGGGCGAGTTCCAGAAGCGGTAAGTGGATTCACTGGCGGTCCAGCCGACCGCCCTCCCCGTAAGGCTGGCTTCCGACGCTGCAAGCTCGATGAGCTGGGCCAGCCTTTCCGCCTCGATGCGCAAGAGGCCGCGGGCATCGGGGCGCGTGATCACGCTGACGAGTCCGAGCAAGAGTCCCATGATCATAACCACGACCAGCATTTCGATGAGCGTGAAACCGCTTCCGGACCGCCCGGCGGGAGTTTCGCGCATTTGCGCAATCGGCGAGACTAAAGATTCCACGAGCCGATATCCGCATCGTTGCCTTCGCCGCCAGCCGCGCCATCCGCGCCGAGACTGAGTACGTCAATCTCCCCATGCTGCCCGGGATTCAGATAATGATAGGGATTTCCCCAAGGATCTTTCGGCAGGCGCTCGATATACCCGCCGGTCTTCCAGTTCGGCGGCAATGGCATCGCTACGGGTTTTTCGACGAGCGCCTGCAATCCCTGTTCGGTGCTGGGGTAGCGCAGGTTATCGAGCCGGTAGAGCTTCAGCGCCTGCATGAAGCTCGCAATATCCTGCCTGGCCGCGATCACGCGAGCCTCGTCCGGACGGCTGATGATCTTGGGCACCACCAGCGCTGCAAGTATGCCCAGAATGACCACCACGATCATCACCTCGAGCAATGTAAAGCCCGTGCGCATGGATGCAGGTGCGAACATCGACCGGCGCTTGCCAACCGCTGCCTTTTCACCGCCAATAATTTTCGTCATGCCGGAATCTTGAATTGCAAGTCGCGCAGTTGTTGCTTCCCGCGGGCCGCGTCGAAGGTCTCAATATTGTAATCGGGACGTCGAAAATGGAGCTTTGAAGTATACTCCGAAGCCAGCCGCTCAATCCGGCGCGCGCGGTCACTTGCGGTATCCGGAGCGGCAAAAACATGAGTTACCATGGTCGAGATTCCGCCGAAACGATCAAATTTCGCGCAATCGGCATTGGTGTTAGCGGCGACACTTGCGACACTGATGTTGTTGTGTGCAACCCTCGCGTACTGGACGTGGGCGTGGCTCGCCCCCCGCCCGGCGCCGCGGGCGGGACTGGCGGACGAAGCGCAGTTGCACGTCGACGCAGCTTATGGCCTGTTCGGGGGCGCCCGGCGCAATAGCGCAGCGGCGCCCACCGCGCTGGCAATCAGGGTATTGGGCGTGGTGGCGGCATCAGGCGGGAAAAGCGGCTACGCTGTCGTACAACTCGATACCAACAAGATCCTCGCCGCGCGCGAAGGCACCGATGTCGCGCCCGGCATCCGGTTGGCACAGGTGCAGGCAGGGCAGATCATTCTGGAACGCAATGGCGTACGCGAAACGCTCGCGTTGCCGGAAAAAAAATAGCTGCACTCGTGACGCGGACGCGGTAGCGCAGCAAAACATCCGCGCGGAATCGCATGCGCAGCAGGAATTCAACTATCATGATTTACCGCCGTTCGACCGGACGGCGAGGGAGCAGAGTATGAATCTCAGTCGTCGTGCACTAACCGCCTTTCTAAGCGTGAGCATCATGATTACGCCGGGCAGCGCGTGGCCTGCCGACGCCTCCGCGCGCGCGACCGGCCCCGATGTCGTCACGCTCAACTTCGTCAATGCCGACATCGAAGGCGTGGTCAAGGCGGTCGGCGAGATCACCGGCAAGAATTTCCTGCTCGATCCGCGCGTCAAGGGCACGGTCAACATCATTTCGGCCAAACCGATATCGCGCGCACTGGTTTATGACGTTTTCCTGTCGGCGCTGCGCCTGCAGGGCTTTGCCGTGGTTGAAAGCCGCGGCATCCTGAAGATCGTTCCCGAAAGCGATGCCAAGCTCAATTCGAGTCCGACCCTCGGCCCGGAGGAAAAAACACGCGCCGCAGGCGACCAGATTCGCACGCAGGTATTCGCGCTCAAATACGAGTCGGCAGTGCAAATCGTGCCGATACTGCGCCCGCTCATCACCCCCAACAACACAATCACCGCGTATGCGAACAACAACACGCTCGTCGTAACCGATTACGCGAGCAATCTGCAGCGCGTCGAAAAAATCATCGAATCGATCGATCAGCCGAGCAGCAGCGACGGCATCGTTATCCCGCTGCAGTACGCGTCCGCGCTCGACATCGCGCAAACGGTCAACCGGCTGTTCGCCGAGGCACCGCAAAACCAGACGGCACCCGGCGGCGCGGACACCACGCAACGCATGGTGATCGTGGCCGACACTCGCTCGAACAGCCTGCTCGCACGCTCGGACAACCCGTCGCGGCTCGCCAAGCTGCGCAGCCTGATTTCGGTGCTCGACACGCCGACCAGCGCGGCCGGCAACATGCACGTCGTGTTCCTGAAAAACGCCGAGGCAGTGAAAATCGCCGAGACGCTGCGCGCGATTTACCAGAACGGCGGCACCTCGAGCCTGCAGCGGCCCGCAGCCCTGCCGACGACGGCGCTCGGCGCCTCGCTCGCACCGCCGGCTGGCACAGCGGGATCCGCGGGAGCGCCCGGCACGCAGTCGACGTCGGGGCAAATGGGCACGCCACTGTCCTTTTCCGGACAGCCGCAGCCCGCCGCCACGGCACCCGGCATTATCCAGGCGGATGCGGCAACCAATTCCATTGTCATTACCGCGCCCGACGCCATTTACAACGACCTGCGCGCGGTAATCGAGAAGCTCGATTCACGGCGGGCGCAAGTCTACATCGAGGCGCTGATCGTCGAGGTCAACGCCAGCAAAGCGGCGGAATTCGGCGTGCAGTGGCAGGATTTGAGCGGCGTTACCTCGAACAATTCACAACCGTTCGGCGGGACGAACTTTGGCGGCGCTGGCCAGAATATCTTCGGCATCTCGCAGAACCCCACGTCTGCCGGTCAGGGGTTAAGCGTCGGCGTGATCAAAGGCGTGGTAAATATTCCGGGAGTCGGCCAGATACTCAACATGAACCTGCTGGTCCGCGCGCTGCAACAGGATACCTCGGCGAATATTCTTTCCACGCCCACGCTGCTGACGACCGACAATGAAGAAGCCAGGATCGTGGTCGGCCAGAACCTGCCTTTCATCACCGGCCAGTATGCGCTGTCGGGTTCGGCCACGACGCCCACGCCGTTCCAGACCATCCAGCGGCAGGACGTCGGCGTTCAGTTGCGCATCAAGCCGCAAATCTCCGCCGGCGGCACCGTGCGTCTGCAACTCTATCAGGAAGTCTCAAGCGTGGATCCCGCCAGCACCAACAATTCGGCCGGCCCGACCACCAACAAGCGCTCCGTCGAATCGTTGGTACTGGTTGACGACGGCCAGATCGCTGTCATCGGCGGCCTCATCCAGGACAACATGAGCGATACGGTCGCCAAGGTTCCGGTGCTCGGCGATTTGCCGCTGCTCGGCGGCCTGTTCCAGTACAAGACGCGCTCGCGCACCAAATCCAATCTGCTGGTATTTCTGCGGCCGACGGTTTTGCGCGATGGCAGGCAGGTGGATTCGCTGACAAGTGAACGTTACGATTACATTCGCGGCGAACAAGACAAGGCCAGGGTGCAAGGTGCTGCGACCGGTGTATTGCCCGACGTCGGGTCGCCGCAGTTGCCACCCCGCGGGCCCGCCCAGCCGAAGTAATGAAGCGGTGATCAACAAAATGCCGGGTGCCGTTTCATATGCATTCGCCAAGGCCAATGGCGTCGTCGTTACGGTGCAAGACGAAGGCAGCGCGGAAGTCGCAGTCCGCGCAGATGCCCGGGCGGGCGCGCTGGCCGAACTAAGGCGGGCACTCGGCGTGCCGCTCAATGCGCGGCGCGTTGATGCCGAGGTTTTCGACGAGTTGCTCGCGAAACTGTATAACGGCGCCGATGCGGGCGCGGCTGCGCTGGCCGGCGATTTTGCGCAGGACATCGACTTATCCCGCTTGCTGCAGGAAATCCCGAAGGTCGCCGACCTGCTCGATAGCCAGGACGATGCGCCGGTCATACGGCTGATCAACGCGTTGTTTACCCAGGCGCTGCGTGACGGCGCGTCGGATATTCACATCGAACCGTTCGAGACCCGCTCGGTCGTACGCTTGCGCATCGATGGCACCTTGCGCGATCTTGTCGAACCGGCGCGTGCGCTGCATGCGGCCATCGTCTCGCGCGTCAAGATCATGGCGCAACTCGATATCGCGGAGAAGCGGTTGCCGCAGGACGGCCGGATCGCCCTGCGCGTCGCCGGCAAACCGATCGACGTCCGCGTGTCGACGATACCCACGGGCCACGGCGAGCGCGTGGTACTGCGCCTGCTCGACAAGCAGGCCGGCCGGCTCGACCTGACGCGGCTCGGCATGGACGACGCCACGCTGGCACAGCTCGACACTCTTATCCGCGCACCGCATGGCATCGTACTGGTCACCGGTCCGACCGGATCGGGCAAAACGACGACGCTGTATGCCGCGCTGTCGCGCCTCGATGCGGCGGCGCTCAACATCATGACCGTCGAAGACCCTATCGAGTACGATCTTGACGGTATCGGCCAGACCCAGATCAACACCCGCATCGAGATGAGTTTTGCGCGCGCCCTGCGCACCATCCTGCGCCAGGATCCCGACGTCATCATGATCGGCGAAATCCGCGATCTCGAAACTGCGCAGATCGCGGTGCAGGCGAGCCTTACCGGCCATCTGGTGTTCGCGACCCTGCACACGAATGACGCGGTGAGTGCGGTCACGCGACTGGTCGACATGGGCGTCGAGCCATTTCTGCTCGCCTCGAGTCTGATCGGCGTCGGCGCCCAGCGCCTCGTGCGCAAGCTCTGCCCCGAGTGCCGCAAACCGTTTAAGCCCGATCCCGCGCAACTGCGCACACTCGGTTTTACTCCGACCGCGGGAACCATCTATGCCGCGCAAGCGTGCGCCGCCTGCAATCAATCGGGATATCGCGGACGCACCGGCATTTACGAATTCTTCACGCTCGACGATAGCCTGCGCCGGTTGATACACGACCGCGCGTCCGAGCAAACGCTGCGTGCGCACGTCGTCAAATCGGGCATGCGATCGCTGCGCGACGATGGCATGCGCTGGGTATCGCAGGGCATCACCAGCCTCGAAGAAGTCGTGCGCGTGACGCGCGAATAGCCGCAGCGATGCCGGCGATCCGCTTCGAAGCGTTGGACGCAACCGGGCGCAAGGTGGCCGGCGTGCTGCAGGCGGATACGCCGCGCCAGGCCCGCTCGCAGTTGCGCGCGCAAGGCCTGCTGCCCTTATCGGTAGACAGCGCGGACGCTCCGGCGCACGAATGGCGCGGATGGACTCGCGGCATCTCCGCCGCCGAGTTGAGCCTGCTTACGCGGCAAATGGCGACCTTGCTCGAGTCCGGCCTGACGATGGAGCAGACGCTGACCGCGCTGATCGAGGCGGCGGCCACGCCGCTCACGCGCGAGGTGCTGAACGGGGTAAAGGCCGAAGTCACGGCGGGACATACGCTGGCCGGCGCGCTGGGCGGTCACGCGACGAGCTTTCCGGATTTTTACTGCGCGCTCGTACACGGCGGCGAGGAATCCGGCGCGCTGCCCAAAGTGTTGCAGCATCTGGCGGACTATCTCGATACGCGCCAGGCCTTGAAGCAGAAGACCGGCCTGGCGCTGCTCTATCCCGTGCTGGTCGCAGTGGTTGCGGTCTCCATCGTAACCGGCTTGCTGGTCTACGTCGTGCCGCAGGTCGTGCAGGTGTTTCAACAGTCACGCCAGAGCCTTCCCCTGTTGACGCGGGCGCTTATCGCACTGAGTGATTTTCTGCGTGCGACCTGGCCGTACCTGGCGGTTGCCGGCATCGGCGCGTTCATTGCGGCACGCGCTGTTCTGCGACGCGACGGGCCCCGCCGCCGCTGGCACGCGTTTTTGCTGCGCGCACCGGGCCTGGGACCGCTGATACGCGGCGTCAATACCTCACGCTTCGCCAGCACGCTCGCAATCCTGGTCGGCGGCGGTGTTCCGCTGCTGAGCGCACTCAACTCAGGCGCCCGCGTGGTGACCAATGCCGTGATGCGGGAAGCGGTCGAGCGTTCAATCGAACAGGTTCGCGAAGGCGCAAGCCTCGCGCGCGCGCTCAACGCCACACACGCGTTTCCACCCCTGCTGGTCCATCTCGTCGCAAGCGGCGAAGCCAGCGGCAGACTGCAGCAAATGCTCGACCGTGCGGCGCGCCTCGAAACGCAGGCGCTCGAGCGGCGGCTGGCGGTCTTCCTGACCCTGATAGAGCCGGCAATGATAGTGCTGATGGGCGGGATCGTGCTGTTAATCGTGCTCGCCATCCTGCTGCCGATTATTGAAATCAACCAGTTGGTCCGCTGAACCGTGGCCGGAAAAAAGAAAAACAAGATGGCCACCCGGCCGCGCGGCAGTCCCGTCCATCGTAACGCGCCGCCGCTGGATGCCGCCCCGCAGACGGCCCGCGTACCGCTGATCGACGCGCTGCGCGGCTTGGCGATTGTCATGATGTTGGCTTACCATTTTTCGTTCGACCTGAACTACTTCGGCCTGCTGCAGCAGAACTTTTATCACGACCCATTCTGGATAGCGGCCCGCAGCGTCATACTTGGCAGCTTTCTCGCGCTGACGGGCATAAGTCTCGCGCTGGCCGCCGACCACGGCATC
>Ga0265314_10000609_pt1 | contig 44215 bp, 25 predicted proteins | sample 4126metaG_FD_203106 | JGI IMG/M metagenome (GOLD analysis project Ga0265314, IMG submission 203106) | Rhizosphere microbial communities from Carex aquatilis grown in University of Washington, Seatle, WA, United States - 4-1-26 metaG | ecosystem: Host-associated > Plants > Roots > Rhizosphere >... | reverse complement strand
CGTAATCGAAGCTGGCGTTTGTTTGTAGCACGTTCCCGAAAATCTTAAAGGAAGCATTGTCCGCGCCGCCGGTGCCACTGATGAGGCTGTAGGTCTGTGTATCTCCCGCATCAGGATCGGTGGCGGACAAATTCCCCACAGCCGTTCCAATCGTGCTGTTCTCACCGACCCTTAAATTATCCAGCGCAAGACTCGTCGGCGCTTCATTCACGTCGGTAATCGAAATGTTAAACACCTTTGAAAATGTATTGCTCGCCGAATCGGTGACCTGAATTTTGATTTGATAGGTACTTCGGGTCTCGTAATCAAAGACCGCGTTGGTATTCAAGCGGTCTCCACCTATGCCACCGATTTGGAAAGCCGCGTTGTCCGGATAGTTCAGGGTATCTGTAAGGGTATATGTGAAGGTATCGGTCAAATTTAAATCGGTGGCGCTCAGGCTTCCTACCGTGGCACCGCTTGCGGCATTCTCGGCTACACTCCTGCTGCTTAGCGCGATATCCGTCGGCGGCGGGTTGGCTGAATTGTTCAAATTAAAGGTGGCGCTTGGCGCCGAGTCGTACTGCAGGCTTGCAACCACCTGAAAACTTCCCGTGGTATTATTGGCCACCAGGTTGGGCGCGGTGGCGTAGCCACTGCTGTCCGTGCTTACCAGAATGAGGGACTGGAAAACGCCGCTCGCGCCGGACGCAGGTGCGTCGAAGCGTACGTTCATATTCGCGAGAGGCTGGTTATTTCCATCAAGCAAGCGCACTTTAAGGGGCGTCAAGAACGCGGAGTTGGGCAGCGCGTACTGGCCATCGCCCTGCACGATATTCATCGTCACGCCTGTGCGTAGCCGGATCAATGCGCCGGACAGGCCCACATAGCCGAAATTCGTGACGAAATAAACCGAATTGTCCGTATCCACAAAAGCAGGGCCGCCGGCGGTCCCTCCGTCGAAATAGCTTACATCTCGCAGCACTGAATAGGCCGACCCATCCTTTTGCATTTTGAAAACGGTCCCGTAGCCCTGTGCTCCGCCACCCGCGGTTATTCCAACCAAGGCACCGTCCGGGCCTTCGACGAGCCGTGAACTAAAATTGCTCCCGTCAATCCCGTCGTACTCCTTCAATTTTGTGAAATTTGAACCATCCTTATTCAGAGAGAAAATAATTCCACAGGTTGCAGCGCCTGCGTAGGGCATACTTCCGTATAGTTTATGGTCGCTGGCTTCCATCAAGTTGGACGGTCCAAATCCCTCCGCGCCAGCCCCGTCCAGCAACTTGAAAAACGTGCAGGAACTGCCATCGCGCGCCAACGCATAAAAGCCGCCTTGATTGTTGTTCCCGCCCAAATAAGCCGCGCCATATAAAAGTCCATCTTCGGCCAACACCGGCGTCCCGCTCGGGCTGTAAGGCGCGCCGCCTGCTCCATCGAAATCTTTCAGCAGCACAAATTGATGCGTAAGAAAATGAAATTTGAAGACGATTCCCTGGCCCGAGGGTCCGCCGCCACAAGCCAAATACATATATCCATCGCTGTCAAAAATCAGGGCGTCTTCTGGATAACCTCCATTGGTCACATAGTCAAAAGTCAGCAAAATATCGTACTGCGCACCGTCTTTTGAAATTCTAAACAGATTGCCATACCCCACTCCTCCTTCAGTGGTTGTTCCATACAGGGCGCCGTCAGGGCCCTCCACGAGAGGCGCATATGGGAAGGAGCCATCACTGGGGGTGGTGAAGCTGTGTAAAATTTGGTAGTCGGTGCCGTCGGGTGAAACCTTAAAAATATTGCCATTCCCCGTTGCTCCGGCACTGATTGTTGTTCCGTATAAGTACCCGTCCGAGCCTTTAATTACTCCGGCGTATGGATTGGCGCCGTCGAGATAAGCGAAATGGTGCAATACGGAGAAATTATTCCCACTTGTGTCCAACTTGTAGATTGTGCCTGCGTTTGGCGAGAAATTATTAATGTACCCCGTCCCATTGGTCACCCCATAAAGGTAGCCGTTGGCGTCTTGGTACAATGCACTCGCGGGCATGTAGCCGTCGGTGGTACTAGGGTCAAAATTCTTAAGCACAGTCAATCCACTGCCATTTTTTTGAAGCTTGAAAACGGTTCCTCCAGAATTGGCAACGAAATCCCCGCCAGCAAACGCGGTCCCATACAGCGCGCCGTCTGCGCCTTCGAGCAATGCTGTATTTAGATAATAACCGAAAGTAAAGACATAGGCGCTTTGAAGCACGCTATAGGAGGATCCATCCGAATTCATTTTCCAGATCGTGCCCGTGCTATGGGCGCCACCATAGTATGTAGTTCCATAAAGCTTGCCATCGCTGCCTACGAGTACCCGGGCCGCTGGCTTTTGGCCATCGCCTGCAAAGCTCCCAAACGATTTAAGAACCTGGTAGTTGGAGCCGTCCTTCTGCATTCGGAAAACAGTGCCATAGTCGAAGGTGCCGCCATACTTTGTGGTGCCGTATAAATAACCGTCGGTTGCTTCAACCAATTCACTGTAGGGGAGCCTCCCATCGGAAGCAGAACTTTTAAAACTATGCAGCACATTAAATCCGGTGCCATCAGTGGCCAAGGCAAATACGATCCCACCGCCATTCAATCCACCGGAGGCCGCGCAACCATATAGCAAATGATCGCTGCCTTGAATGACCCGGATCAGATAGGCGCCTTCAGATAGGGCAAAGCGCTTGAGGATTGCAAAATTACTGCCGTCTCTTGATATTTTATAAATCGCACCGAATTGGTTGGGGTCTACAATCGCAAGGGCTCCATACAGGTAACCATCGCTACCTTTGAACAACCCTTTGGGCTGTGAACCTTCCAGCTTTGAAGGCTGAAATTGATGCACAATTTCGCAACCCGTGCCGTCAGCGTGAATGCGGTAAATGGTGCCTGCTCCTTCAATCCCGCCGTAAATTGTAGTCCCATACAAATACGTATCGCCGCCATCAATAAGCTCCGTGTTGGGCTGAACGCCGGAATTTGGATTTTCGCCGAAAATATGAATCAGTTCCGCTGTGTCTTCGGCATTGGCCGTGCCAATTACAAACAATGCCATGGCGAATACAAACGCAGCCCAATCAGAATTTTTGACGCGATGCATTGGCTGGTTCCTCTCGCGGGTGCGCACTTGTATTGGAAATAACAAATCGTCAGGCCCAAGCGCATAGGTGTAGCGTTGTTTCGGAAACACTCGTAACATAAAAGAAGCTCAAAGACAATGGTTGGAGTTGGGCGAAGTGAATGTTTTTCGAGCTGGCAGCCTTCATGTGCTGCACGAGTGCGCGCTCGCCGATACACCCAGTTCGATTTCTGCAATCTGTCGTACTGCGTTTTACCCATCCCTTTTCTAAAATTGCGCGCGCCAACTCTTCGCTACGCTCTCTCTAGGTTCATGACACCTCAGGAGTCCCCCGAACATGTGGACCACCGCGCTGCTGCTGCTCGCTTCGAACGTCTTCATGACCGCCGCGTGGTATGGCCACCTGCGCTACAAGGAGACTTCGCTCTACGTGGTGATCCTGGTGAGCTGGGGTATCGCGTTCTTCGAATACTGCCTGCAAGTGCCCGCCAACCGCATCGGCAGCAACGCGGGCCTGAGCGGCGCGGAACTGAAGACGATCCAGGAAGTCGTCTCGCTGGCCGTCTTCTGCGTCTTCGCGGTGTTTTACTTGAAGGAGCCGCTGCGCTGGAACGTGATCGTGGGCTTCGCGTTCATCGCGGCGGGCGCGTTCTTCGTCTTCGCGCCATGGGCCGCCAAGAGTTCGGAATAGCGCTCATACCCTGTTCGATTGGCGCGTAAAAAACCAAGGCCCGCTTTGCAGCGGGCCTTGATCTCAACCGGCGGCGGGTAACTCCGCCGGTGGTGGGCGAGTCAGAAGTTCTTAGTCGAGGACCGTGAAGGTCGTCTGCGTCAGCTCGGCGCGCGGCTTCAATTCCTTCACGCCGGCGGACGAGCGCTGCAGCGAGCGCACGAACAGCTTGGCCTGGTACTTGCCCTGCGGCAGGCCCTTCAGGCGCACAATCGACGCCGGCTGCGTAAAGCCCGCCGTCGTGCGGATGCCTTCGCCCGGCTCTTCAAAGTCGCATTCGATCTCGATGACCCCGTTGACGCAGCGTACCGAGCGCAGGTCCACCGAATACCCCCCGCAGCCAAACACCCCGCGGAAGACGCACAGATTCAGGCCTTCGGTGTTGCGCCCCTTCTTGAGCGGCGCGGTGCCTTCCACGAGCACTTCGCGCAGGTTGCGCAACACGTCGGATTCGTCGCGGCCTTCAAGCAGGTACAGCGCCAGGCTCTTGTCTTTATCGGAAAGCCCGCGCACGGCACAGGCCTTGGAGATCGTCTCTTCGGGAACGTAGGGCGTTTCGGGCGCGTTGACGGGCGGCTTGCCGGGGAGCAGGATGAATCCAGCCAGTGCTTTGCGAAGAGAAGTGACCATTTCGCTGAAGTCCTCGTCAAGTGGTCCGCGCTACACTTCGTTAGACGCACTGCCTGGTCGGGATGTTCTGAAAATCTAAACAATTTATTGCACCTGTGGTCACTGGAAAACCGTTTGTGACCTGCTGGTTACACAGGCTCAGTCATTCGTGGTCTTTTTCCCCAGTCCATGCCCATTTCTGGACAACCTGTTCGCTTCCAGCCCTCAAAAAACGAGGTACACTGACCCTCAGAGGGAGATAGCGAATCATGGACCTAACCTACACTAAAGAGCACCTCGAGCTGCGGGAGCAAGCCTTGGACTTCGCCAAGCGGATCATTGAACCCGGCCTGCGGGAGCGCGACGAGCAGGCCCATCCGGACCCCGAAATTTACCGTAAGATCGGTCAGGAAGGCTACTTAGGCGCATGCATCCCGGTCAAATACGGGGGCCTGGGCCTCGATTACCATTCCATCGCGATCATCTCGGAAGCATTCGAATATATAGACACCTCCGCGCGGGTCATTATTAGCGTCCACAATGGCCTGCATTCCCTGGCCCTGTTGCAATGGGGGACAGAAGCCCAGAAGCAGCGGCTCCTGGCCCCGGTCGCCCGCGGCGAAAAGCTGGCCACATTCTGCCTGACCGAACCGGCCTGCGGCAGCGACGTGGCCGGTCTGCAAGCTTTTGCAGAAAAAAAGGGCGACCGTTACATCCTAAATGGAGAAAAAATCTGGATCAGTCTCTCGACAGTCGCTGACCAGTATCTCGTCATGGCCTATACGGACCGCGACAAGCAGGCCAAGCGCGAACACGACGGCATCACCGCGTTCATCGTCGACCGCGCGTGGAAGGGCGTCAATCCGTATGTCCTTAAAGGAAAGCTGGGCGTGCGAGCCGGCGTGACCGGCGGCGTGGCGTTCCAGAACGTCGAAATCCCCGCCGAAAATGTGCTCGGCAACCCGGATGAAGGCTTCAAAGTCGCCATGTCGGCGCTCGACAACGGGCGCTACACCGTGGCCGCGGGCTGCGTGGGGCTGATGAAGGCCTGCCTCGACGCCTCGACCAAGTACTGCCACGAACGCACCGCCTTTAAGCGCGAAATCGGCAAGCTGCAGCTTGTCCAGCAGATGCTCGCGTTCATGACGCAGTCCATCGACACCGGCGACCTGCTCGTCCGCAAAGTCGGCTGGATGAAGAACCAGGGCCTGCGCAACACGCGTGAAACGTCGATGGCCAAGTGGACCACCACGGTCAACGCGGCGCAGTGCGCGGACCACGCGGTGGAAATCCACGGCGCGTACGGGTACTCGAACGAATTCCCGGTCGAACGTTTCTGGCGCAACGCGCGCGGCGCGGTGATCTACGAAGGCACCAAGGAAATCCACCAGGTCGTCCAGGCGGAATACGCGCTCGAATACCGCGACGACCAGCCCCTGCGCTGCGAACTCCCCAAATACGAAAAGGCGTGACGCGCGGCGATTGGATGCGAATTTGTCGTTAACCCCGCCGTTGGCCTAACCCGCTGTGGTTTACCGAGAACCACGGCGATGCAGCGCCTCTCATTAAGGTCACGCATTGAAACTCGGACGGATCCATCATATAGAAAGGAAAGAGGACTGGGCTCGTGAGCGCCAGTCCTCTTTCACTTTATTTGATATTACGATTCCAGATTAACGGCCTTTTTCGCCTTCATTCTTTTCATTGCCCTTGCCTTCGGCAGGCTTTTCCGCCGGAGCCTTTTCGGCAGGCTTTTCGGCCGGAGCCTTTTCAGCAGGCTTTTCGGCCGGGGCCTTTTCAGCAGGCTTTTCGGTCGGGGCCTTTTCAGCCGGCTTTTCGGCCGGAGCCTTTTCAGCCGGCTTTTCGGCCGGAGCCTTTTCAGCAGGCTTTTCGGCAGGAGCCTTTTCAGCCGGCTTTTCGGCCGGAGCCTTTTCGGCAGGCTTTCCGGCCGGCGCCTTTTCCGCGGGCTTGGCCGGGTCATTCTTTACGGGACGGAACGCCGCGACTTTTGCATCCGAGGACTTATCCGCGGGGGATTTTGCATCGGCAATCGGGACGGGTTTAACTTCCTGCTTGGTGGCCTTGGCAACTTGCGCCGCCGGAATCCCGTTGTTAACCACCACGTTGTTGTTGACGGTGTAACTATTGTTAACGATTTTTGTCTGATTAAAGACGGTATTCGCCTGCGCACGCGGAACCGCGTGGGCCGTCAGGTTCACTTCCAGAAAGCTCGTGGCGGGCACAAAACTATATAGGTCAGCGCGAACTTCGATATTCGCGCCCACAATCGCGCCGCCTTCAAAACGAGCCCCGAAGGGCAGAGGCGCCCAGCCGTACGTAGTGTCCGATTGGCGCCAGCTTACCCACGCCGGCCCCCAGGTGGTATCCGGCAGCCAGACCCACTTGTACTTTTCATCGTAATTCCAGCGGCCATAGTGGAAGACGGCCCAGCCCCACGGGTACGACGATTCCCAATACCAGCCGGCATCTGTCAAGCGCCAGTGGCCGCCATTCAGATACGGTCGCCATTCTGTTTCCGTCAAAACAACGGCGGGCTGCCAGACTCTACCGTAGGTAGCCACTTCAACCCATTTGCCGTCTGAGGCCAAATGTTCGTTGAAGAAGCTGATATCGATGGCGGCTCCGCCTGCCTTCACGTCGACTTCCGCATCCACGCTCCAAGCTCGGCCTGAGACCAGGCCAAACGCCAGAGCAAGCGCCACAAGCGCTGAATTTAGATAACGCATTTATGTTCTCCTTGTCCTTACGGACCGGTTGGGAATTTAGAATTCTCAAAGGCGGTCCCAGGCGTTGTTTAAGTTCGCTGTAAATCCTGATTAGGATTTTTTCTCAACGGTTTTCTCGATGATCACAGGCTTCTCGATGATTTCCTTTTTCTCGACACGCTTTTCAACCGGCTCTTCCTTTTCGATTACGATCGGCTTTTTATCCGGCTTAATATCGATTTTCGTGTCGCCACAACCCGCGCATGTGACGCAAAGTACGAAGCTACCAAGTCCCACCGCAAGCTTGCGCATTTTCAAACCCTCCGCGAAAATGTTCGCGCACAAAATGTGCGCATCTGGCATTACATGGGCGCAATTTGCACGCCAATGCGACCTGGGCTTTCTGAGAGAATGGCCACCGGATTTGATTGGGTTCACGATTCTAAAACGTGGAATTCGTCCGAAAATGACTCCGCGATTCGACAAGGTGCAGAATGCGCGCGTATGAATTTCGAATGGACTCGTGGTTATAAATCGATTGGGGCGGGCGCTACGGTGTTTCGGCGACTGGCCCACTGGAGTGTTCCGCTCCCGGCGTCCAGTCGGCGGGAAGTTCCACGATTTGCAGGGGCGGCCCATTTTCCGTCAGGAGCGCACCCAAGCCGATTGCTTTTAACCCGTCTCGATGCCCGATCAGTACGCGCTTTTCCGGCGCGCGGCCGTGTTGGGCTTCGCACAATAGCTGCGTGTAGTCTGGAAGTGGTCGGCCCAGGTAAAACAGTACCAGGATCTCGTTCAATTCGTGGTGTTCCTGGAAATAGATGTGCACGTCTTCGTCCAGTGCGGCGAGCTGTTCGCGCAACGCTGGCGCTTGCTTGTATAGATCGTCGCAATTTTTCAGGCATTCGGCGTGATAAATATTCCAGCTTAAAAATCCGATCAGCGCGATCGCGCCCATGGGGAGCACGGCCCGCAGGCTGCGGCCTTCGACCCACTGCCGCGCCATTACAAAATGCAGGGCCGCGAAGCTTGCGCCGACGGGAACCGAGATCCACCAGAAGCGCGGCGTGAACACGGCTCTGGCGAGCTCGGCTTGTTCGGGCCGGTTCATCAGCCGCAGGATTTCCGGATAGAGCGGCGCGATTGCGAGCAGCACGCCGCCCAAACAGCCACAAAAAATCGTCCACCGGGCTAGTGCTGTTTCGGGCAGGCCGCCGGCGGTGCGAAACGTGGACAAAATATACCCCGTACTCAGTGCGAAGGCCGGCAACAGCGGCAGCAGATAGTGGTCCTGTTGTTTGGGCGAGGCGTAAAACGCGCAGAAGCCCAGCACAAAGGTCAGCGCGAAGTAGCGGAACTGCGCCTGAGAAAGCGTGGGCGCGTCTGCTTCGGTTGAAGCTTCGAGGCGCGTGCGATTCAAAAAGTAAATCGATGCGGCGCCCAAAAGCGGCAGCGTCCAGGGGAGCATGTACGAAGCGAATTTGTAGAAATAGAATTCCCAGCGCCGCGATTGGATGTGGCCGTCCTGCCAGATCCCGGTGCGATCGGCGATCATTTTGTTAAGAACGCCGGGTTCAAAATGCTCGCAAGCGATAAACCACGGCAGGACAATTCCCGCCGCCACCAGCAGGCCCAATCCATACAGTAGAATTTTGCGCGAATTGAACTTTCGGCGTAGCAGCACTTCAACACACAGGGGCGGCACGAGCAGCATGAAAGGGATTGGCTCTTTGATCAGCGCCGCGCCGCCCAGCCCAAGGCCCAAGCAGACGCCGCTGAGCAGGCCAGGATTGGGGCTCGCGACAATGCGTCCCGCCGCGCAGACCGCGAGCGCGCAGAAGCACATCAGCGGCACATCGACCATGCCTAATTGTGCGAAATAAGCCGGCAGTCCGGAGAATCCCAGGATCAGGCCCGCGGCGATGCCGGCCGCGCGCGAGAACGCAAAGATGCCATACAGTGTCACGACAAATGCGGCCAAGCCGCCCAGTAGCGCCGAAGGCAGCCTCGCCGCAAGCGCGAGGACGTGCGGGTCGGGAATTGTGTGCGGCGAGAGCGCCTGGGCGGTAAGCGCGGTCATCCAGTACGGCAGCGGCGGCTTCATCACCCGTTCCTGGCCGCCGAGCGTCGGGATGAGCCAGTTGCCGCTTTCGAGCATTTCGCGGGCGACGCACGCGACGCGGGCTTCGGGAACTTCAATGACTGGATTGTCCAAAAGCGCGGGCAGGATGTAGATCGTCGTGGACAGCACCGCGATCAGAAGCGCAAAAACAAAATCTCTGGAGCTGAAGCTCGTAAGGAAGACCTGCCATTTTGTAGGCGATATTTCAGAATTAATGGGCAGGCCCTCAATCAAACAAATGGAGTGTGCGTACTATTTTTCTCGGGAGTATTAACCAAAAGCTGGACTCAGAGGGGCGGATGCGCTTCAAGAATTTGATGTGAATTAGATCGGCTTAATTCAAAATTAAGAGCTTGAAATGCCGACGACATTAAATGCAATGCGCGGATTTATTGTGGGAGGAATTCGGCGTAATGGACGCGTAATTATTGCGCGGAATGCGACCAAATTGTAATGCGTCTACCGGCGCGGGCCTTCGTTTTCGCCAGTGGTGACGATGGCTTCCATATCGCTGCCCTTGATCGCCTTGTTGACTGCGCGGAGCTGCTCGTATTCGATGCGCTTGTCCGGCGTGCAGCATAAATCCCAGTCGCGCCCATTGTCGGCGACGATGGCCCCGTACTTCTGCAGCGCAATCGCGATGGTGCGCGCGTGCGGCGGAAGCTTGGAGACATCGAAGCTGGCCTTCAAGCGGTAACGCTGGCCCATCGCGGGAAAGGCCGGGTCGTCGGTGTGCCCGGCGTACGGATGCGTGGCGGGCCAGATGAAGGCTTTGCGCGTCTTGCTGACCGTCAAGCGGATCGCGTGCGGAATATTGCCCGCAGCCAACTCGTGAAATTTGATGATCCCTGGAAACATGGCCAAACCCGCCGCATCGGCGGAGCACCAATTTTTCGGGCGCGCCTTGTTGCTGGTCAGATCGAAGGTCGCTTCGCCCGAAGCTTCCCAGCCCGAGTCCTTCTTGTAGCAGTGGTAAAATTCGTAAAGCTTGGCGTTGACTGGATCGAGCACGAGGATGTGACGGTCGCCTTCGCCGGTCTTGAGCATGTCTTCGAGGCGTTCCTTGCCCAGGCCCCAGCCCTGGATCGGCGGCAGGTCGGGCATGGGGTATGGGCCCGGCCCGGCCTGCTGCGGCAGGTCGATGATCTTGACCGGGACGCGCGGCTGGTCGGGCGGAACGATCACGAAATTTTCACCCACGTCGACATGCAGGAACGTGTCGGCGCCCACGCTCTTCACGAGTTTGTCCGAGTCTGGCAGCACCGGCAGCTTGGAGATGTCTTCGTTCCACGGGTTGTTGGGCGGGAAGACTTGCGTGGCGGCGAGAATCGCGTCGGCTTCGGGCGAATCGAAGTTCACCGGCTTGGCGAATTTCGGCAGCGGCGCGCGCGCAATGGGCGAGGCCGGCGTTGGCGCGGCGGGATCGCCGTTCGCGGGTGCGGCCACAATCACGGGCTTGGGCAGGGCTTTGACTTCGGGGTCTTTGAGCGAGCGCAGGACTTCTTTTGCCGCGGCATATTCTTTGTCGAGTTCGAGCGCGGCCATGCAGGCTTTTTCGGCCTGCTGGTTCTGCGCCAGCGCGGCGTAGCCCTGCGCGACAAGCGTGAATTCGGGCGCGGTCTTGGCGAGTTTTTCGCCGAAGGCGAGCAGGGTGGGGGCGGGCACGTCTTTCCAGGCCTGCAGCGGGAATTCGAGGCCTTGCATTTCGATGACCAGGCCCTTTTCGTCGGCGTTCTTGAGCGTGGCCGCGCCTTTTTCGCCCTTAAACGTAATGAGCGCGTTGGGATGTCCGCCGGCCTGGCAACTCGCGATGAGCAGCTTGCGCAGCGCGTCGGTGAGTTCCGGGGCGGGTGCGGCATTTTCGGCGGCAACAAGAGGCGCGCAGAGCCCTACAAAAATTGCGAACAGGACTGCGCTAAAGCGAACGGACATTGCGGGTGGCCCTCGGAAAGTCATCTGACGCCCGTACCATCGAGATATGAGTAACAAATCAACGCAGTCAGAGGTTCAAACTTGCAGGCGGAAGCGCATGCGTCCGCCCGCCAGGTCCGGTGCGGTCTATACCCCGCTGGCGTCAACCTAACGTCAGATTCAGCGCCGAGCCGGTCACGATGTGGGCGGCGTCGGAAGCCAGGAAGCCCACGACATCGGCGATTTCGGCGGGGTTGAGCCAGGTTTTGGTGTCGGCGCCGGGCATCGATTTGCGGTTGGCGGGCGTATCGATGATCGAAGGCACAATCGCGTTGGCCGTGATGCCGTAGGGACGCAGTTCGGCGGAAAGCGAGTAAGTGAAGTTGAGTACCGCGGCTTTCGAGGCGGAATAGGCGCTCATGCTGGCGGCGCCGCGGCCGAGGGCGGGCACGGCGGCGACGTTGACAATGCGGCCCCAGTTGTTGCGCTGCATCAGAGTCACGGCGGCGCGGCAGCACAAGAAAGCGCTGGTGGCGTTCATTTCCAGCATCTTGCGCCAGGTCGCGGCATCGGTTTCGGCGAGGCTGGCATATACAAAGCCGCCGACAATGTTGGCCAGGATGTCTAAACGTCCACCTTGGGCGTCCAAGTTGGCGAAGAGCGCGTCGACCTGATCTTCGCGCGTGACATCGCTTTGATAGAGCCGGACCTTGGTCGCGTCGGCTCCCAGAAAGGCGTACAGTTGCTCGACTTCCTCGGGCATGATCCAGGGCACGTGTACGCGGGCGCCAGAGTTCACAAGGTGCTTAACGACGGCTCGGCCGAGTGCACCTGTGCCTCCCGTTACGAGCGCTACACGATCTTTGAGGCTCATGTCGATATCCTTTTCCGCGCCTTAAGTTTGTGAAGCAAAGTGGAAGCAAAACAGGCGCTGGGGAGTCTATAAGTGAGGACCCTTATCGATGCAATTCTTAAGGAGCGTTTGATGACCTTTCCGCGCTGGAGCGCCGGCCTGGTAATGGCGGCCTGTCTGTTCGTGGCGTCCGATGCGTTCGCCGAAGCGGCCAAGGGCGAGAACATCGCCCTGACGCTCGTGACCCTCGACCAGCTTAAAGGTTGGGCGCTGCCTGAAATGGACGCCGTGAAGACGGACGGAACGTTTCCGCTGCCGTCGGCCAGCGGTGTGCCGATCAAGGGCCGCGTCGGCGCGGACGGGATCACGATCAGCGATCTGATGTCGGGCGTGACGACGATCAAGCCGGGCATGCGCTGGGAAGCGGACGTGAAATTCGCCGACAATTCGACCGGCCATTACGCCTACGTGGTCGAAAAGAAGGACGACGGCTTTGTGCTGCGCAGCGCGAGCGGGCTTCAGGGTACGCTGGGCGGCAAGCACTTCGTGCTGCTCGATGTCAACGGCAACGGGCGCTTCGACGATTCGGGCGTGGATGTGATGGTGTTTGAAGACAAATCGACGGTCAAGGTGGGCGACCCCATCCAGGTGGGCGACGACCGCGTGATACTGAAGGTCTCCGGCAAAACGCTGACCAGCATCAAGGGCGTGAACTTCGCGGACTTTTATTCGGGCGGCAAGAGCGACCCGGACGGCACGCTGGTGACGTGGAATGCGATCCGCGCGGTGCTGGGCGTGCCGCCGGTTAAGCGCGACGCGACGCTGGAAGGCTGGGGCCTCAAGCACATCAAGTACATGGAAGCCGTCAACACGCTGGTGCATCCGGAAGACCAGAAAAATCCGGCCTATTCGGCGGAAGGCCACAAGGCCGGCATGGGTTCGTGCCTGTCGATGGGCATGAAGACCGCCAAGGATTCGTACTTCTCGCTGATGGACACTTTCTTTCACCGCATCCCGCTGATCCGCCCGGAACTGGAGACCACGGGGATCTCCTTCGAAGGGATTTTCGCCGCGTTCGATTGGGCCAACGGTCCGGCGCGGCAAGGCGTGAAGTATCCGGGGCCGCTCGCCTTCCCGCCGGAAGGCGCGTTTAACGTGCACTCGGGCTGGGGCGGTCATGAAGGCCCGCAGCCGTTTCCGGGCGACGTGCCGCAGGGCGGCGTAGGCGAGACGGTGACCCTGACCTTCCCGACGCACGACAAAGTAATCGGCGGCAAGATCACGCTGACGGAAGGCGGCAAGGAAGTCGACGCGTGGACGAGCGCCCCCGACAAGCCGGCGAATGCGATGTTCGCCGACAACATGAATTCGCTCTGCCTGATCGGCAAAGTTCCGCTGAAGGGCAACACGGAATACACGGTCAAGGTAGACGCGACGGTCAACGGGCAGGCCTTCACCAAGACCTGGAAATTCACTACGGGCGAAGCGTACCGCGGCTACGGCGGCATGATGCCCAATGGGCAGGGCATGAAGCGTCCGGTCGGCGGTGGTGGCGGCAACGGCGGCGGGCCGAAGAAATAAGCCTTCGCTGTTAAAACCCCGATTCAGTCTTTGGACGCTGTGTTCGGTAAGCAGTGCCTGAACCGCGTGGGAAAAGCGGCGGCGAGCCCTGTTAAATGACAACGCGTTGAGTGCCGCTTGCGCCGTCTCGTTCGTGTACCACGCGCTCCGGTAGAAAGCAGTCTGTGCTATTCCTCGGCTGGTCTCAACCGGCCAACCGCTGTCAAATGCAGCGTCCGGCCCCGTCCAACACATAAACCTCAATTGGTGGTCGATTGACCTGAATTTGAGGTCATTTCCCCTATGAGAGAATTTGTAAAAAACCTGCACGTGGTGCGTTGATTTGGGTTTGGCGTGGGTGTCGATGAAGGTTTGAACGGCGAAGAATAGGCGTGTCTTCTGCATGCAAACGTCCGCTTGCCTCCTTGGCTCGCGGTCTAGTTACTCCCGAAACAATTCCACGGATGCACACTCTGGCATCCAATCAACGGTACATAATATACCGTCATAGCGTGGGCGTGTCAAGGAATCTGAGAAGAATTTTTTGGGGGTTGGCGAAGGGGCGCGCCAACCGGCGCACGCAGCGGCAAAAGCTCCCGCACGGCGCCAGAGATCGCACGTGTTGTTGGCGTCCGTGCCACCCGCCGTTCGACAAGCAGTACTGTAAGTGCGGCGCGAGGGATTCTCAGGCGAAGGGTATCTATGGCCGAGCCCGAGGAAAGACCGCGAGCGACCGATTTATTAGCAAGTGGGTTCTGTTTATGAAATCTATCTTTTAGGATCGACAATGGCGGGCCATTTAGGGCCGCTGCCCGTCCCGCCGCCCGCAGGCGCCTTGGCGAGCAACTGATTCAGTTCATCCAACGACTTGTCGATCTGCAAAATGGCGCGAGCAACATCCGCAGGTTCGAGTTTCGCCGTCCCTGCCTGGACGCGTTGCAGAAGGCTTCTCAATTGAGCATCAAGCATATGAGTGTTCCCGATCGCTTATACTTGGTGCCGAATAATAACGGCTGCACTTGTGCATAAAAGTGAAAGCTAGGCCCTGAAACAAATGCAACAAGCCCGCGTGCTGCTACATCTGAGGTGGGCGGTGCAGGTGCGTGCCGCCTGCGATGGTTCGCTGGCGGCGGGAACCGGCCAGCACTTAAAGGCGCGCGGGCGACCCGGCACTTGGATGTGCTGACGCCCGTTTCTAAGATTGCACCGGCCTTGCGAAAAAATGCCCATTAAATGAACCTGCAAGGCATCGCGAGACCACTTGAATTGGGCAGACCCTTTCAAGCGGAGCGTACGCGCATGAAAATTTTCGCGGTGTTGGTGTTGGCATTGGCCTGGGGTGCGGCGTGGAGCGAAGAAGGTTCGCCGCCGAAGCAGTATCCCGCCTGGGACGGCAAAGAGAGCGTTGAAGAGTACGCCAAGCGCGTGGGCTTGAAGACCACGCAGACGCTCGATTTGGGGGGCGACGTAAAACTTGAACTGGTGCTGGTCCCGCCGGGAACCTTCCAGATGGGCAGTCCCGATACCGAAGTGAAACGCAAGGAAGAAGAAGGCGGCGAGAAGCTTCACAAGGTCACGCTGACCGCGCCCTTTTATCTCGCCAAGTATGAACTCACGCAGGCGCAATATGAAAAGGTGATTGGCACAAATCCCAGTTCCACCAAAGACGACAAGCTGCCGGTGACGGATGTGAATTGGGCCGATGCCGTCGCGTTCTGCAAGAAAGCCAGCGAGCAGTTGAAGTGCGACATGCATTTGCCCACCGAAGCGCAGTGGGAATTCGCCGCGCGTGCAGGCACGCAGACCGCTTTTTATACGGGCAATGAAGAAGAGGACATGAACAAGGCCGGCTGGCACGGCAAGAACAGCGGCAGAAAAGTTCATCCAGTCGGCGAGAAAGCGCCGAATGCGTTCGGACTCTATGACATGCTGGGCAACGTGCGCGAACTGTGCGCCGATGCTTTCGCGCCTTATGATGGCAAGGACGAGACTGACCCCACGGGTCCCAAGGATGGCGAGACGCATGTGTCCCGCGGAGGCGCTGCGTTTGCGGCGACGCATTTGATTTGCCGCTGCGCCATGCGCTCAAATGAACCTGCAAACCGCCGAAACGGGATCGTGGGGCTTCGTCCGGCACTGGGAATTCCCGCCGCGAAATGACCCGAAAATTAACCGCATTTGCCCTCACAAAAGTCAAGTAATCCAGAAATTATAGCGGAGGAATAGTGTTTGCTTTGTGGGGTCCGCATCTCTAAGTTGCGTACTCCACAAGGGTGTGTGATTTTGCCATGGCCATTCGCGTTGCCTTAAAACATTCCACGCAGTACAGCTTTGACCGCTTTGTCGGACTTTCACCACATTTGATCCGGCTGTGGCCCGCGCCGCATTGCCGCACGCCGATCCTCAGCCGCTCGCTGAAGGTCGCGCCCGAGAAACACTTCATCAATTGGCATCAGGACCCGTTCAGCAATCACATCGCGCGTCTGGTGTTTCCAGACAAGACCCGCGAACTCAAGATTGCCGTCGAGATCGTGGCCGAACTTTCGGTCATTAATCCTTTCGACTTCTTCATCGAGCCTTACGCCGAGAAGATTCCCTTTGTGTATAAGAAAGAATTGCGCAAAGAGCTGACGCCGTTCCTCGAGACGCAGCCGGCGGGTCCGCACCTGGCCGAATGGCTGGAAAGCGTGCCGGGTAAGGCCGAGAAGACGATCGACTACGTCGTCGCGCTCAACCAGCGCCTGCAACACGACATCAAATACATCATTCGCATGGAGCCCGGCATCCAGACATGCGAAGAGACGCTGGGCAAGCGCAGTGGTTCGTGCCGCGATTCGGCGTGGCTGCTCGTGCAGATTCTGCGCAACCTGGGTTTGGCCGCGCGTTTTACTTCGGGCTACCTGATCCAACTTGCACCTGATGTAAAGGCGCTCGACGGCCCCTCGGGCACGGATGTCGATTTCACCGACCTGCACGCGTGGACGGAAGTTTTCATCCCGGGCGCGGGCTGGATCGGGCTCGATCCGACCTCGGGCTTGCTCGCGGGTGAAGGGCATATCCCGCTGGCCTGTACCGCCGAACCCCAGAACGCGGGTCCGGTCGAAGGCATGACCGACGAGTGCGAGTGCAAGCTGGATGTCGAGATGTCCGTCACGCGCATTTACGAAACACCGCGCGTAACCAAGCCCTACACGCCGGAGCAATGGTCTTCGATTGAAGCGCTGGGCCACGAAGTCGACGCGCGCCTGACGCAGGACGATGTGCGCCTGACGATGGGCGGCGAACCGACCTTTGTAAGCATCGATTACCCCGACGACGACGAATGGAACACCACCGCGGTCGGCCCGCGCAAACGCATCTACGCCGGCAATCTGATCAAGCGCCTGCGCGCGCGCTTCGGACCGGGCGGGCTTTTGCATTACGGGCAAGGCAAGTGGTATCCGGGCGAATCGCTGCCGCGCTGGGCTTTAAGTTGTATCTGGCGCAAGGATGGCGAACCGGTCTGGCAAAATCTTGAACTCACCGCCGACGAAGCAAAGAACTATGGCGTGACCGAAACGCATGCGCAGAAGTTTGCAGCGACGCTGGCGCGGCGGCTGGGGGTGCCGGAAGAGTTCGCGATCCCCGGCTACGAAGACGTATGGCATTACCTGCTTCAGGAAAAGCGCCTGCCGGTCAACGTCGATCCGCTCGCCAACCGCTTGAGCGATCCGGAAGTGCGCAAGCGCCTGACGAAGGTCTTCGAACAGGGCCTCGAAAAAGTCCTCGGCTACGCACTGCCCCTGCAGCGGCGCTTCCTTGATGGAAAGATCCGTTGGACCAGCGGCCCCTGGTTCCTGCGCCGCGAACACCTGTACCTGATTCCCGGCGATTCGCCGATGGGCTACCGCCTGCCGCTCGAGACTCTTCCGTGGGCGCCGAAGGGCCAGGGCGGGGCGGGGGAGGAACTCGATCCGCTCGCGCCGCGCCCGCCGCTGCCGCCGCGCGGGCAGTTAGACCGCTTCATGCCGCAAGACGCCGCCTGGCGCAATTACGCCACGCACGCGGAGCTGCGCCTGCAAACGCGCCCCAGCGGCGCTCGTGTATCCGAGACCGAAGAAGCGAAGCGCGCCAAGGCCAATCCGCTGGTGTACGACGTTGTGCGGACCGCGCTGTGCATCGAGCCGCGCGCGGGACACCTCTATGTTTTCATGCCGCCGCAGAATTACCTCGAAGACTACCTGCAACTTGTCGCGGCGGTCGAAGAGACCGCGGGCGAACTGGATCTGCCGGTGCTCGTCGAAGGCTACCTGCCGCCTTCCGATCCGCGCTTGAACAATTTGAAGGTCACCCCTGACCCGGGCGTGATCGAAGTGAACGTACATCCCGCGAAGTCGTGGCCCGAATTGTCCGAGAACACGCGCATTCTGTATGAGGAAGCGCGGCTTTCGCGGCTCGCGACCGAGAAATTCATGCTCGATGGCCGCCACACGGGCACCGGCGGCGGCAACCATATCGTGATCGGCGGCGATACGCCCGCGGACAGCCCGATGCTGCGCCGGCCGGACCTGTTGCGCAGCCTGGTTACGTATTGGAACAACCATCCTTCGCTTTCGTTCCTGTTCTCGGGGCTCTTCATCGGGCCGACGAGCCAGCATCCGCGCGTGGACGAAGCGCGCAACGATTCGCTGCGCGAACTGGAGGTTGCCTTCGCGCAGACGCCGCAGGCCGGGCAATGCCCGCCGTGGCTGGTCGACCGCCTGCTACGCAATCTGCTGATCGATTGCACGGGCAATACGCACCGCACGGAATTCTGCATCGACAAGCTGTACTCGCCGGATTCAAGCACCGGGCGGCTGGGCTTGGTTGAACTGCGTTCGTTCGAAATGCCGCCGCATTACCAGATGAGCCTCGCGCAGCAGTTGCTGCTGCGTTCGCTGCTGGCTTCGTTCTGGCGCGAGCCTTACACGAAGAAGCTCGTGCGCTGGGGCACCGAAGTCCACGACCGCTTCATGCTGCCGCACTTCGTTGAACAGGATTTCCGCGATGTGATCGGCGATCTGCAGAACTACGGCCTGCCGTTCCAGGCCGAGTGGTTCGCGCCGCACTTGGAATTCAAGTTCCCGCTGATCGGGGCGTTCACGCAGCAGGGCGTAAATGTAGAACTGCGCACAGCCGTTGAGCCGTGGCACGTGCTGGGCGAAGAATCGGCGCAGGGCACGGTGCGCTTTGTCGATTCGTCGCTCGAACGCCTGCAGGTCAAGGTTTTCGGCATGACCGATTCGCGCCATGTGGTCGCCTGCAATGGACGCATGGTGCCGCTCCATCCGACCGGCGTGAACGGCGAATACGTGGCGGGCGTGCGCTATCGCGCCTGGCAGCCGCCTTCGTGCCTGCATCCGACCATTGGCGTGCATACGCCCTTGGTGCTCGATCTGGTCGATACCTGGAACAACCGCGCCATCGGCGGGTGCATGTACTACGTTTCGCACCCGGGCGGACGCAGCTACACGACCTTCCCGATCAACGCGTATGAGGCCGAAGGCCGCCGCGCCGCGCGCTTTATAGCGCAAGGCCATACACAGGGCGTATCGGCGCCGAAGGAAGAACGCCGCTCGCGTGAATTTCCGTTCACCTTGGATTTGCGCACGCTTCCTTCTTAAGGCTTGTTGGGCGTTAAAAGGTGCGCGCCAAATACTTTCACAAACTGGTTTCCTGACAGGGTTTCTGCTACACTGTGCCGGACTGTGAATGACCTAGATCCGCAACCTGTGGCCATGTCCACCCTTCCCGCAGTATCTGGCCCGGCCTGGCTGGCGGGCTACCGTAGCCTACAAGGTGCGTACGATGAACTGTCGGCGCCCGGCGGCCAGTTGCGCCCCCATTGGCGCGCGTTCGTAGCGAAGTTGGATGAGCTGGGCCGCCCCGAAATCACGCGGCGCTGGGAACTCGCCCGCAATCTGATCCACGAAAACGGCGTTACGTACAATGTTTACGGCGATCCGCGCGGCATGGACCGGCCGTGGGAACTCGATTCGCTGCCGCTGTTGATTTCGGCCGAAGACTGGAAAGCGCTGGAGCCCGCGCTGATTCAGCGCACGCAGTTGCTCAATCTGATTCTGACCGACCTGTATGGCCCACAGTCGCTCTTACGCGCGGGGCTCATTCCGCCCGAACTGATATTCGGACATCCGGCTTTTTCGCGGCCCGCGCACGGGATCCGGCTGCCGAAGAACAGCCATCTCCATCTTTACGCGGCGGATATCGCACGCCTGCCGGACGGGCGCTGGTCGGTCATCGCCGACCGCACCGAATCGCCATCAGGCGCCGGCTACGCGCTCGAAAACCGCATTGTGATCTCGCGCGTGCTGCCGGAAGTCTTCCGGCACTGCCAGGTACATCGCCTGGCGCATTTCTTCCGCAAGTTGCGCGAATCGCTGTCCGCCCTGGCGCCGCACAACCGCGACAACCCGCGCACCGTCCTGCTGACGCCGGGCCCGTTCAACGAAACCTATTTCGAACACGCTTACCTGGCGCGCTACCTGAACTACATCCTTGTTGAAGGCGGCGACCTGACGGTGCGCGATCAGTGCGTGTACTTGAAGACGCTGGGCGGGCTGCAACGCGTGGACGTGATCTTGCGGCGCCTCGATGGCGACTTCTGCGATCCGCTGGAATTGCGCGGCGATTCGATGCTTGGCGTGCCGGGCCTGACCCAGGCCGTGCGCTCTGGAAACGTTGTGGTCGCGAATTCGCTCGGCAGTGGCGTGCTGGAAACGCCGGCGCTCAACTGCTTCCTGCCGGAACTCTGCAAACATTTGCTCGGTGAAGACCTGAAACTATCGTCCGTGCCGACATACTGGTGCGGGCACAAGGCCTCGCTTGACCATGCGGTGGCGAACCTTGAGCGCATGGTCGTCAAATATGTCTACCCGATGCGCGACGTAGAGCCGGTCTTTGGCGCTGGACTATCCGCAAAGCAGCGCGATGAGCTGGTGGCGAAGATTCGCGCACGCCCGCAGCTTTTTGTTGCACAAGAGCAGGTCACGCTGGCCGCGGTGCCGGTGCTTTCGAATTCAAATCTCGAAGCGCGCCAGGCCGTGCTGCGCACCTACCTGACCGCGCACGACGGCTCGTATTCGGTCATGCCGGGCGGGCTGACGCAGATTCCGTCCTCGTCGAACAGCTTGATCTTCTCGTTGCAGCGCGGCAGCGGCAGCAAGGACACCTGGGTGCTCTCCGACGAGCCGGTGGGGAATTTCAGCCTGCTGCGACCGGGCGGGCAGCCGATCGAACTTACGCGCGGCGGCAGCGACCTGCCCAGCCGCGTCGCCGACAACCTGTATTGGCTGGGGCGTTATGTGGAGCGCGCGGAGAACGCGGTGCGCCTGCTGCGCGGAATCATCGTGCGGCTCTCGGACCGTTCCGCGACTGGAGACGTGCGCGAATGCCCCGAATTGCTGCGCGCCCTGCGTTACCAGCGCGCGCCTTTGGAAGCGCTGGCCTGGGAGCCGCCCGAAGGCATCTCGGTGCACGAAGAACTCGAACTTATTTTGACCGAAGTCAGCGCGCCGGGTGGGCTGCGTGAAACGCTTGCCGCGCTGCAACAGGTCGCGCGGTATGTGCGTGACCGGCTCTCGACCGACATCTGGCGCGTGGTGCGCAGCCTGGATGAAGACTGCGATTGGCCGAGCTCCGCGAAAAACACGAGCATCGGCGAGCTGCTCGCGACGCTGAACAAAATGATCATCGCGCTTGCCTCCTTTGGCGGGCTCGCAAGCGAAAGCATGACCCGCACGCAGCTCTGGCGCTTCCTCGACATTGGCCGCCGCCTGGAGCGCGCGACGGGCATGGCCGGGCTCCTGCGCAGCACGCTGGTGCGCGCCGCCCCTGATGAACCGCCGATTCTCGAAGCGGTGCTTGAAGTTGCCGACAGCCTGATGACTTACCGCCGCCGCTACCTGGCCAGCTTGCAGTCGGCGCCGCTGCTCGACTTGCTGATGTCCGATGAGACCAACCCGCGCTCGCTGGTCTTCCAACTTGCCGCACTCAGTTCGCACGTCGAAAATCTGCCGCACGACCGTGAATTCCCGAGCCTCTCGCCCGAGCAGCGCATTATCATTTCGTCCGTTTCGACGGTGCGGCTGTTGGAAATCGATGGACTCGCGAAGGTGGAAGAGGGTCGCCGCGAGAAACTCGAAGAAGTCGCCATGCGCATCGAGAAGGACCTCTCCGGACTGAACGAGCTGATTACGCGCGGCTATTTGAGCCATGCGCAGCGCTCGCGGCAGTTGGCCTCAAGCACGCCGGAGCTTCCGGAATGAAATACCGCGTCCGCCACACCACGCGCTACGCCTATGGCGAGCCGGTGACGCTGTGCCACAACGAGGTCCACCTGCGCCCGCGCACCGCGCCGCGGCAAACCTGCCGCAACACGCAGTTGGAAATTCAACCGTTGCCGGATTCGTCCACGAACCGCACCGATTATTTCGGCAACTTTGTCGATTTCTTCACCGTGCAGGAGCGCCACACGCAATTGGAAGTCAGTTGCATGAGCGAAGTCACCGTCGATGCGGTTGAGCCGCCCATGGCCAACCTGTGCCCCGCCTGGGAAGACGTGGCCGCGCTCTTTCGCAGTCCGGAGGCTGCGCGGCATCTGGAGGCCGCTCAGTTCACACTCGAATCGATGTACGTGCGCGGGAACCCGACACTGGAAAAGTATGCGAGCGAGTCCTTCACGCCGCATCGCCCGCTGCTCGAAGGCACGCTCGATCTGATGCGCCGCATTAACAAGGACTTCGTTTACGACAGCCGCGCAACCACGCTTTTGACGCCGGTGATGGAAGTCTTCGAAAAGCGACGCGGCGTGTGTCAGGATTTTGCGCATCTGATGCTCGCCTGTTTGCGCTCGCTGGGCTTGCCTGGGCGTTACGTGAGCGGCTATCTGCAGACCACGGCACCGGCGGGCAAAGAGCGCCTGGTCGGCGCGGATGCTTCACACGCGTGGTTGTCGGTGTACTCGCCCGGCATCGGGTGGGTGGATGTAGACCCGACCAATGCACTGGTGCCTTCGGATCAGCACATCGTGGTCGCGTGGGGGCGCGATTACGCCGACGTCAGCCCAATAAAAGGAGTGATATTGGGCGGCGGCCAGCACACGCTGGACGTTTCCGTTGACGTTGAGCCCATTTAAGTTTTGGTTTAATTTGAGCAAAGTGCGCAATCGAATCGGAAGTCGCGTGTCAATTGCGGACACATTATGCTTAATGCACCGGTAGAAACACTGGCGTGGAATTTGCCCAAACATTGAGTTCGGGGTTTTTCAACAGGGTCGACACGCTATGAGTTTCCGATCCTATCAAACCGATGATTTCTACGATGAAATCTTCGAAGCCGCAGGCAAAGCGCGTCCGCTCGCCAAAGTGCTCGTCAAGAAGCTTGCCGCACTGCCATTTTCTGAACTCAAACAGCGCCAGCAAGCGGCCGAGCGTTCCTTCCTGAGGCTGGGCATCACTTTCAACGTCTACAGCGACGGCCAGGGCACCGAGAAAATCTTTCCGTTCGACCTGATTCCGCGCATCGTTGCGGCAGCGGAATGGGAATGGATCGAGAAGGGCCTCAAGCAGCGCATCCACGCGCTCAATCTATTCCTGAACGATATTTACAGTGAACAGAAGATTCTCAAAGATGGCGCGATTCCACGCTTCGTGATCGAATCCGCCAGCGCCTTCCGTCCGCAGTGCGTTGGACTGAAGCCGCCGCGCGGCATTTGGTGTCACATCACCGGGACCGACCTGGTGCGCGACCGCAACGGGCAGATTTATGTGCTCGAAGATAATTTGCGCTGCCCGTCTGGCGTCTCGTATGTGCTGGAAAACCGCCAGGTGATGAAGCGCACGTTCCCGCAGGTTTTCGAACAATTGCATGTGCGCCCCGTCGAAGATTACTCCAGCCGCCTGCTCGACGCGCTGCAGCACCTGGTGCCCGATGCGGTGACATCACCGCGCGTCGGCGTGCTGACGCCGGGCGTGCACAACTCAGCGTACTTCGAGCACACCTACCTTGCGCAACAGATGGGCGTGGAATTGATCGAAGGCCGCGACGTGGTCGTCGTTGATGGACGCGTGATGATGCGGACGACCAAGGGCTTTGAACGCGTCGACGTGATTTACCGCCGCATCGACGACGATTTCATCGACCCGCTCGCGTTCCGCAAAGATTCGCTGCTGGGCGTGCCGGGCCTCTTTGCAGCGTACAAGTCGGGGCGTGTGGCGCTGGCCAATGCGCCGGGCAATGGCGTCGCCGACGACAAGGTCGTCTACGCCTATGTTCCGAAGATAATTAAGTACTACTTAAATGAAGAAGCCATCATCCCCAACGTACCCACGTTCCTGTGCTGGGAGGAAGACCAGCGCAAGTATGTGCTGGAGCACCTGCACGAACTGGTCGTGAAGGCCGCGAACGAATCCGGCGGCTACGGCATGCTTGTGGGGCCGCATTCAACCGAAGCGCAACGCGAAGTTTTTGCGGAGCGCATCCAGGCCGAGCCGCGCAATTACATCGCGCAGCCGACGCTGGCGCTTTCGCGCGTTCCGGTGCTGGTGGAAGAAAACTTCGAAGGCCGGCACGTCGACCTGCGCCCGTATATCATTTACGGGAAGGATATTTACGTAATGCCCGGCGGCCTGACCCGTGTCGCGCTGCGCAAGGGCTCGCTGGTGGTCAATTCGTCGCAGGGCGGCGGCAGCAAGGATACCTGGGTTTTGTCCGAGTAGCGGAGCTTTGAAGCGGGAGTTTTACGCAGCATGCTGAGCCGGGTCGCGGATTCGATCTTCTGGATGAGCCGCTACATCGAGCGCGCCGAGAACGTGGCGCGTTTCGTTGAAGTGAACTGGCATTTGAGTCTCGATTCGACGGATCGGGCCGAAGCGCAGTGGATGGCGCTGATTGCGACTTCAGGCGACGAGGAGGAGTTTACCAAGCGCTATGGCCGCGCCACCATTGAGAATGTGATCCAGTTCCTGACCTTCGACACGGCCAATACCAATTCAATTCTCTCCTGCGTGCGCAGCGCACGTGAAAACGCGCGCGCCGTCCGCGATACGATCTCGTCGGAAATGTGGGAGCAGTTGAACATTTTCTATCTGATGATGAACGATTCGGCGCCGAGCGGCAAGGCGCTTGAGACGCCCTTTGAATTCTTTGGCCAGGTGAAGATGGCCAGCCACCTTTTCTGCGGCATCACGGACACGACCATGTCGCACAACGAAGGCTGGAATTTCTCTCGGCTGGGACGCTGCCTTGAACGCACCGACAAGACTTCGCGCATCCTTGACGTAAAATATTACATGCTTAGCGGCAATGGCGCGAAGATGCCGATCACCGACGACATTCAGTGGGCCGCGGTGTTGAAGTCGGCCAGCGCCTTTGAAATGTACCGCAAGCGCCACCGTCGAATCTCGCCGGACCGCGTGGTTGAATTCCTGCTGCTGGACCGCGAATTTCCCCGCGCCGTGATGGCGTGCCTGCTTACGTCTAACGAAGCGCTGCACGCGATCACCGGCACGCCTGCGGGTTCATACAGTTGTCCCGCCGAACGCCAGTTGGGCCTGCTGCATTCCGAACTCGGTTACGCGCAAGTCGAAGAGATTCTGGAGGGCGGCTTGCACGAATATGTCGACCGCCTGCAGACCAAGCTCAACGATATCGGCGATGCGATCAATGAAACGTTCTTTGCGCTGCGCCACAAAGGCGTAACCGCAATCATTGAGCGCCCGTTGCAATAGTTCAATTATTTCACGGCTTTACCTGGTGTGCACTCCTACTTGTTTGGACCCTTTGCAAGAGTAGGCTGGGCCGCGCAAGTCCCAGGGTTCACTATGAAATTCAAGCTCGCACTATTGGTTCTGCTCGCCGCTGCCGCCGCGTTTGTGGCATTCTCCTCCATCGGGTCGGTTAAGCCCAAAAACAAACTGCGCATCGTAATTACCGAATGGCCGCCATGGGACCTGATGCAGATCGCCGAAGAGCGCGGCTACCTGAAGGATGAAGGCGTCGAAATTGAGTTCATCAAGCTCACATCGAACGAAGACGTGCTGCGCGCGGTCGAAGATGGCCGCGCGGACGGCGCATTCCTCGGCTTGGATATGTGCGTGCGGTTGAACAGCCGCGGCGTGTCCACAAAGATGGTGCTCGTCACCGACGTCTCGAAGGGCTCCGAAGGCGTGATTGCCCGAAGCGAGATTTCGAACATGCAGGCTTTGAAAGGTAAGAAGATCGGCGTAACCGTGTGCGCGTGCAGCTTCATTTCCCTTTCCGAAGTCCTTAACCGTTCGGGACTCAAGGAAAGCGATGTCGAGATTGTCAACTTGCCGGAAGACACCATCGTGCCCAGTTTTGAAGCGCACAAAGTCGATGCGATCGCCGTATGGGAGCCCAACCTGATCGTTTACGCGGGCCGCGCGGATGCGCACAAACTGATCGACAGCTCCGAATACCCCGGCCTGATAATGGATGGCCTGGCCGTTACGCCGGAAACCCTCAAACACCGCGGCAAGGACGTCGAGGCGCTGATGCGCGTTTGGTTTCGCGTGGTGGATGAAATGAAAGCCGGAGAACAATCCCTGATCGAGCGCGTGGCCAAAATCGAAGGCGTGAGCCGCGAGCAGATCGAAGTGGTCTTTTCGCGCATGGAAATGGGCACACGCGAAGTAAACCGCACCATCTTCGGGACCAAGGATACTCCGGGCACCGGCTTGGATGCCGCGCGCCGCAACGCGGATCTTTTGTTCCAATTTCATCAGCTTCCGCGCAAACCTGAACCGGCGAGCGTGTGGGATCAAACGCTCAACAGGAACTGATCCGCATGGCGGGACGACGGGGCGGTTCACTTTCTCGCAAGCTGGCGCTGATCCTGTTTATCATGGGTGCCGGCGGCTCCATCGCGCTGGGCTATTTTCTCCACGAGCGCGGCCGGCGCGCGGTGCTGGAGACCGAGACCGTGCGCGGGCAGAGCCTTGCGCACACGCTGCGCTTCACCATCGAAAGCTGGCTCGTCGACCGGATGATTTCCGTGCGCGGCAAGGACGCGGAGCAGGCGCTGCGGCGCACTATTTACAATGTGGCCTCGCTGCCCTCCATCGAAGGCGTGGAAATCTTCGATCGCCGCGGTCAATCCATCGTCGCCGTGCATGAAGAGCGTCTGGACATCGGCGCCTCCGATCCGTTAATCGACCAGGCAATTGAAAGCCGCAAAGTGCTGAGCCGGACAGAGACCGCCGAACAGCGCATGTATTTTTACGTGCCGCTGGTCGGAGGCACATACGTGGCGGGCGTTTCCCAGCCTGACGTCTCGGCGTTGCTGGTGTTCTCGATCGACTACAGCGCCGCCCTGGCCGAAAGCAACCGTTCTGCGCTGACCAGCGTCGTGTTGGTGGTGCTGCTGATCGGATTTCTCACGCTCCTTTTATATATGATCCTTGAACGACTGGTGCTGCAGCCGGCGGAAGCACTGGCGGCGCAAGCCGACAAGCTGGGCCAGGGCGACTTGAGCGTGCGCAGCGGTATGAAAGGTTCTTCAAGCGATGAGATCGGCCGGCTTGCGCAGGCATTTGATGGCATGGCCGAACGTCTCGAGTCTGCAAAGCTTGAAGCCCAGCGCGCCGCCGAAGCCCTGCGCGAAAGCGAAGGCCGCCTGCGGCGGCTGGTGGAAGCCAACATTATCGGTGTGGTTTTCACGAATGCGGACGGCAGCGTAAAAGACGCCAACGACGAATTTCTGCGCACCTCCGGTTACTCGCGTGAAGACCTGGCCGCGGGCCGTGTCCGCTGGAGTGACCTGACTCCAGCGGAGTTCGCCGAGCAGGACAAGCGCACGCAGGAAAATCTGGCATCGCGTCATGTCAGCACGCCCGTCGAAAAGGAATTTCGACGCAAGGATGGCTCCCGCGTGCCGGTGCTGGTGGCCGAAGCATCGCTAGGCGACGAACAGAAAGGCCTCTTGGCTGTGGTGCTTGATACCACTGAACTGCAGAAGGCCGAGCATGCGTTCCATCAGAGCGAAGAGCGCTACCGGCGCCTCGTCGAGAATGCGCCCGAAGCCATCGTGGTAATGGACATTCAGTCGGGGCGCTTTGTCGAACGCAATCCAGCCGCACTCAAATTTTTCGGACTGACCACTGAGGAATTGCTTCGTGTGGGCCCCGCCGAAACCAGTCCCGTCACGCAGCCAGACGGCACGCCTTCGGCGACGAAGGCGATGGGTTATGTCAAAGAGGCGCTCGACGGGGGCTCGCCGCATTTTGAATGGGTGCATAAACATAAGGACGGCACCCCCATCCCCTGTGAAATCTGGCTGACGCGGATTCCCGCGGAAGGTCGGATGCTTGTACGCGGCAGCATTACCGATATTCGCGAACGCAAAAAGCTGGAGGACCAATTGCGCCAGTTGCAAAAGGTCGAAAGCATCGGGCGTTTGGCCGGCGGCGTGGCGCACGACTTCAATAACCTCCTGGCGGCGATTATGGGCTTTGCCGAACTGGCCCGGTCCGCCGCCAACCCGGTTCCGTACATTGACCGCCTGCTCGAGTCTGCGCGGCGCGGTGCGGGCCTGACGCAGCAATTGCTCGCCTTTGCACGCCGCAAAATCATCAGCCCGGAAGCGGCGAATATGAACGCGCTGCTCCTGCGCATGCAGCCGCTCTTGCGCACGCTGATTGGAGAAGACGTCGAGATCGACCTGCGCCTCGTCCCCAAAGCCAACACGGTCAAGGTGGATGTCGGCAGCATGGAGCAGGTGGTCATGAATCTGTGTGTAAACGCGCGCGATGCGATGCCAAGCGGCGGGCGGTTGACGCTCGAAACACAGAACGTGCGTCTGGACGAGCAGTATTTGTCCACGCGACCCGATGTGGTGGCAGGCGACTATTTGTTGCTCGCGATCAGCGACACTGGATGCGGGATGAACGAGAAAATCCGTGAACGCCTGTTTGAGCCCTTCTTCACGACCAAAGCCCCCGGCAAGGGCACGGGCCTGGGCTTGGCAATGTGCCAGGGCATTGTCAAGCAGGCGGGCGGTCACATCGCGGTGTACAGCGAAGTGGGTGAAGGCACGACTTTTAAAATCTATCTACCGGTGGTTCAGGAGACGATTCGAGAAACGGCCATCGCACCTAAGCCTGTGGTACGCCCTGGCACCGAGACGATTCTGCTTGTGGAGGACGATGAATTTATCCGTTCATGCACGCAGGAGTCGCTCGGTGGGTTGGGCTATAAGGTGTTGGTTGCTGCCAATGGCAAAGATGCGCTTGAGATCGTCGAAAAAAGCGCTGGGGATATTCATCTGCTGATCACCGATGTGGTTATGCCTCAAATGGGCGGGCGCGAATTGGCGGCGGAACTGGCCCAGCGTAAAAAGGCAATCAAGGTGCTCTTCGCGTCGGGCTACACCGAAAATGCAATCGTGCATAACGGGGTTTTGAATCCAGGCCTAAATTTTATTCAGAAACCGTTCGGCCAATCGGATCTGGCTCGCATGGTGCGAAAGCTCCTCGATCAGAATTAATGCTTCACTTGTGCGCAATAAAACATGAAACAAAGCGGTAAATTTTCTAACCTCTAACCAGATCGGCAATATACTTGGTCGGGTATTAAAAGTGGGGCGTCATGCATCGTTTCATTTATTTCGTATCGGTCATGGCCTTGGTCCAGTTGATGCTGGCGGGGTGCGCATTGCCCGACAATAAAAACGCGGACTCGAAACCCAATCCCGAGCCGCACACCTTGGTGATCTTTGCCGCGGCCTCGCTGTCCGAAGCCATGCATGAGCTGGCCGAGCGCTTTGAATCCCAGCATCCTGGCGTGACGGTGGTCATTGATGCGAAAAGTACGAGCGATCATCGCAAGGACCTCGAATCCGGCGCCAAGGCCGACCTGTTCGCATTCGTTAGTAAATTGGAGATGGAAAAGTCTGAGCAATCCGGCGTAATTGAAACGGGCCGTGCGCGCATTTATATGCACAACAAGCTGTCGTTAGTGGTGCCGAAAGACAATCCCGCCCGGATTTCCGGCTTAAATGATCTGAACCGGCCTGGCCTGCGCATTGCCATGGCCAGCGAGGAATTTCCCATCGGTCGCTACACGCTGGAATGCCTCGACAAGTTGAAGGCCACTTCGGAATTTGGAGGCGCTTGGCATGGGGGAATGCTTCGGAATATTGTCTCCCGCGATGGCAATGCGCGCGGCGTTCTGAGCAAGGTTCAGAAGCGCGAGGTTGACGTAGGCTTTGTATACGCCTCCGATCTATTGGGGCGCGACCCGGATGCGGTCGCCGGATTTCCCATTCCGGATGCGTACAATGTGCGTGCCGATTATCTGGTTGCTCCAGTCAAAGGTTCGAAACAATCCGGCCTAGCCGAAGATTTCATGGATCTGATGCAATCAAAGGAAGGACGCGCGGTCTTTGAAAAGCGCGGCTTCATCACGAATTAGCACGCTAACGTATTCATAATATTTGCCCATGCACTGTAAGTTGGCTTGGAGTTTTTCATTTTTTGCACACGCAACAGAGGTATATTGGTTTCTACGTGAATTTTCACGGAGTACGCGTATGCGTTTTTTCGCAATGGGCCTGGCGGCCGTAGCTATATTGTGCGCCGCCTGCGGGACCAAGGACAAGAAGGCCGACGGCGATAACTCGCTCCGCGAACCGCGCGTACTGGTTCTGTTTGCTTCCACGTCCCTATCCGAGTCGGCTCACGAATTGGCGGAAAATTTCGAATCCATGCACCCAGGTGTTACGGTGACTGTAGCGTTGGACGCCACGAATACCCTGATCAAGCGCTTGGCAGCCGGCGAATCCGCGGACCTGTTTGCATTCGTTGGTAAACAGGAATTGGATGCCGCCGTGAAGTCCGGCCTGATCACTGCAGATCGAGAACGAGTGTTTGCGCGCAACAAAATCATGTTGGTCGTATCCAAAGACAATACAGCAAATATTCGTACTATTAAGGATCTGGGGCGCCCGGGCCTGAAGGTAGCGGTGGCGGGGCAGGATGTGCCCATTGGGAAATTTTCGATGGAATGCCTGTCTTATCTGGACAATGACCTGTCCTTTGGAATCGGATTTCGAAGCCGCGTGCTTAAGAATGTAGTCTCTCAGGAAGGCGATGTGCGCACTGTTCTGAATAAGGTGATGAAGAAAGAAGCCGATGTCGGGATTGTTTATATTTCCGACCTGCGGGGGCGTGATGCGGACTCGATAATCGGAATCGAGATTCCCGACGAGTACAATGTGCGCGCGGAGTACTACATCGCACCGCTGCTCAAGTCGTCCCAAAGCGATTTGAACGACGCCTTTATCGACCTGATATTCTCAAACACGGGCCGCACCATTTTGATGAAGCGCGGTTTTTTTCTCGACTGAGCGGTCCTCCGAAACATAAGTTGGAATTCGACTTAGAAAACCTGCCGGGCCCCGCCTTGACAGTTTGACGGAAATAGCGTCTAATTGGCATGCTCACACGAGTGCGCAAGCGTAATTCGACCGGAGACGCCATGCCCAAGCCTGCAGCCGCCGGCAAATTGAAGCTTCCCTACGCCCAAACGGATTTGCGCCGCGTAGGCAAAATGCGCAGCTTTACGGGCGCGCAGCTCGATCAAATTGCCTTCCCGTTGGGCGGCATTGGAACGGGCACAGTCTCGCTGGGCGGGCGCGGCAATTTGCGCGATTGGGAGATCCACAATCGCCCCGGCAAGAATAAGTTTTTGCCGATCACATTCTTCGCGGGTTGGTTCAAAGAAGACGGGACCGAGCCTGTCGCCCGCGTGCTTGAACGGCGGGTGTTGCCACCATACCACAACGGCCACGGCTATGACCGCAGCGCGCTGCAGGGCGTCGCGCGGCTGGAAGAAGCCACCTTTCGCGGCGAGTACCCATTCGCGTGGATCGATTTCCGCGACCGCCAGGTTCCCGTAAAAGTCGCGCTGGAAGCGTACACGCCTTTCGTGCCGTTGGACGCCGACGCCAGCAGCTATCCCGCCGCGATCTTCAATTGGACCTTCACGAATCCTGGCAAAAAAAGCGTTGAAGTCTCCCTGCTCGCCAGCATGCACAATCCGATCGGGCGCCAGGACATTGGCGTGAAGAGCGAAATTAAGTCGCTGCTCAACCAGTATCGCACCGACAATAACATTCATGGGATTTGGTTCACCGCGCCCGAACTTCCACAGAACGATCCGAACCAGATGACCGCGGCGCTTAGCACGCCCTGGCGGCAGGCCGATGTGCAGACCAACCTGTACAAGGGCGGCTGGTGGGATTCGGCGCACATTTTGTGGGACGACTTCGCGGCGGACGGCCATCTCGAGCCGAACATTGTTTCGGAATTTTCCTCCAATTCGACGGACGGCAAAGGTGCGCCGCCGACCATGCATTTCTTCGACCTCGCCCAGCATAAGGGTGGCTACTGGGCCGGTGTGCTGTGCCTGCGGGCCAAGGTCAAGCCCGGCGAGACAGTCACGCTGCCCGTGACGATTGCCTGGCACAGCCCGTTCCTGAAAAGCTGGACCGACAACATTATTTGCCGGACTTACGTGGCCAATCAATTCCGCGACGCCTGGGACGCGGCTTCGCGGCTGCAACAGAATCTGAATGCGCTCGAAGCGCCGACGCGTAAGTTTCATGCGGACTTTTATTCGAGCACGCTGCCCGAAGTCGCGCTCGATGCCGCTGGCAGCCAAGCTTCCATCATCCGCACCAACACCTGCATCCGGTTGGCCGATGGGCAATTCTATGGTTGGGAGGGCTGCAGCGATGACGTCGGCTGCTGCCACGGCACCTGCACGCATGTCTGGAATTACGAGCAGGCGCTCGCGTTTCTGTTCCCACAACTTGAGCGCAGCATCCGGCGCAACGAATTCCTCAATTCGACCGATCCGCGCGGCAAGATGGATTTCCGCACGTCGATGCCGGCGAATTCGCGCACGTGGAACCATCCGGCCTGCGGCGACGGGCAGATGGGCTGCATTATTCGCCTGTACCGCGACTGGCAGGTCTCCGGCGACGAAGCCTTCCTGCGCGAAAGCTGGCCGGGCGCCCAGCGCGCATTGGAGTACGCGTGGACCGAGCCCGGCGGCTGGGACGCCGACAAAGACGGCGTGATGGAAGGCGTGCAGCACAACACCTATGACATCGAGTTCTACGGACCGAATCCCCTGATGAGCGTGATGTATCTTGGTGCGCTCGAAGCCGGCGCGCGCATCGCAGACCACTTGGGCGATTCGAAACTGGCCCGCGAATACCGCCAGATTGCGGCGAACGGGCGCAAGCGCATCGAGAAGAAGCTCTTCAACGGCGCGTATTACATTCAGAAAGTCGAAGTCGGCGCGCACGTCGAAGTTCCGGGACACCTCCAGGGCCCGCTAGAATCCGCCGCGGAGGGATGCGGGACCGCGTGCGATTGCAACCAGCCGCCCGGTGGCAAGACGCCTGCGCGGGTGCCTGGTAAGGACTTTGAAGTGAAGTACCAGCACGCGGGTGGGTGCCTCTCCGATCAATTGCTCGGCCAGTGGGCCAGCCACGTCGCGGGTCTGGGCCATGTGCTCGACTCGGAACAGGTCGCGACAGCGCTGGAAAGCATCTATCGCCACAATTTCTGCGCCGAGATCGGTTCCTTCAGCAACGTGCAGCGCATTTATGCGCTCAACGATGAAGCCGGCCTGCTACTGTGTTCGTGGCCCGACGGCGACCGCGCGCGCCTGCCGTTCCCCTACTGCGACGAAGTCTGGACGGGCATCGAATACCAGGTCGCCGCGCATCTGATTTACGAAGACCGCGTCGACCTGGGCCTGGCGCTGGCCAAGGCGGTGCGCGAACGCTACGACGGGCTGCGGCGCAATCCGTGGAACGAGGTCGAATGCGGCCACCACTATGCGCGCGCGATGGCTTCGTGGTCCCTGCTCACCGCACTCACGGGCTTTTCGTACAGCCTGCCCGAAGGGCGCCTGGGCTTCGCGCCAAAGCTGAACGCCGAGAAATTCCGCGGCTTCTTCTCGGTGGGCAGCGGGTGGGGGACCTACGCGCAGCGCGCCGCTGCCAGAAAATTCCAAGCGAACGTGGACATCTCCTTCGGCGAAGTGGTCCTGCGGCGCCTGAACGTGGTGCCGGGTTTCGCGCCGAAGACGGTGCAGGCGGCGCTATCCGGAAAGGCCGTGCCTGCGGAGTTGGAGCGCGAAGGCGCGCACGCCGCGGTCTGCTTCCCCGACGGCATGCGTGTGCCCGCAGGCGCGAAGCTGGAACTTACGCTCAGCTAAGCGCGTATTTTCTCGAAGCCCGGCGTTAGCCCCCGAGCTTCGCTTCGCCGACCTCGATGCCGCGGCTGGCATCGCCGCCAAAGCGCCCGCAGCATTTCTTGAACTTCTTGCCGCTGCCGCAGGGGCAGGGGTCGTTCGGCCGCACATCCTTCTCGGTGCGGCGAATCGTGGTAATCGCCTTCACGTCGGCGCCGCCCTTCTCGCTTTGCGCCGCCATTTCCTCGGTCGCACCGGGCTGGCCTTCGGGCGCGGCCTTGCCCATGGTTTCGAGCGAACTGCGTGCTTCCGCGTGCGTGGCCTGCGCTTCGTCGGCGTTGAAGACGTCTTTGACTTCCCGCGCTGCGAGGAATTGCAGGTTTTCGAGGTGCTCCGCCGACTGGACCGCTTCGTGGAAAATGTTCGAAGCGCCCTTTTGTTTCAGCGCGGTGAACATTTCGCGGAAGAGATCGAAGCCTTCGCGCTTGTACTCGTTCTTGGGATCCTTCTGGGCGATGCCGCGCAGGTAAATGCCGTCGCGCAGCACGTCCATGCTGTGCAAATGGTCCTTCCAGTGCGTGTCGATTGAGCGCAGCAGATGGAAATGCTCGAGCACGCGCATGCCCTGAACTTTGACCGGCTTGTGGATCAGCGTGGGCAGATCGCCGGCGAGGACTTCCTCCGGGTGCAGCACCACCAGGCTCTTGCCGTCGAGCGGCACGACGACCTGTCCGCGCATGCGCCATTCGGTGGCGTAGACGACGCGTTCGAGCGGAATCCCGGCCGAGTCGGCGATCTTTTTCTTGAACCACTCCAGGCGTTCGTCGCCCGTCAGGCTCAGGTCTTTGTCTTCGTAGCGCAGGAATTCCCAGCGCGCCGTCTCCGCTTCGCCCAGGCGTTTTTCGATGGTTTCGTAATGCGCCATAGCCTGCTTGGAGACTTCCTCTTCAAGCCCTTCGGCGGACTGCCCGGCGAGCCCGTTGGGGTTGAGCTTTAATTTGAATTCGCGCTCGCAGGCTTTGACCAGCAACGGAACGCCTTCTTCCGAAAGCGTCTCATGATCCGGAACGACTTCGCCGACCAGATTCGCGACCGTGTCGAGGATCCAGTCGGTCGTGGTCTCACGGAGGTCCTGCCAATTCAGGATTTTCTGGCGCAGCGAGTAGACCAGCTTGCGCTGCTCGTTCATGACTTCGTCGTATTCGAGCAGGCGCTTGCGGATGCCGAAGTTGTGTTCTTCGACGCGGCGCTGCGCTTTCTCGATCGAGCGGCTGACCATGCGCGATTCGAGGGGCACGCCATCCTTCATCCCGCTGGAGCGCAGGAAGCTGCGCACCCAGTCCTTCGCGAAGATGCGCATCAGGTCGTCGTCGAGGCACAGGAAGAAGCGGCCCGAGCCCGGATCGCCCTGGCGCCCGGAGCGCCCGCGGAGCTGGTTGTCGATGCGGCGCGCTTCGTGGCGTTCGGAGCCGATGATATGCAGCCCTTCGACTTCGCGCGTGTTTTCGGCAAGGCGCAGCGCGGGAATGCCATGCGCCTTCCAATACTTCAACAGCGCGGCGCGGCGGCCTTCGACAGGCGTCTTCTCGAAGGTTTCCTTGTCGAGGAAGAGCTTGGCCCAATAGCCGTCGAGGTGCTTTTGTATTTCTTCCTGCGGCCGGTTGAGCTCGAAATCCTTCGGCGCGAGCGGCTTTTCGTCCCAGCGGCATTCCTGCCAGTGCGCGACCAGGTCGGCGGTGGTGAAGTTGCGCAGGATGATGTCCGTACCGCGGCCAGCCATGTTGGTCGCGACCGTGATCGCGCCCAGCGCGCCGGCTTTGCCGACGATGATCGCTTCGCGTTCGTGCTGCTTCGCGTTAAGGACTTCGAAGCGTCCCTTGAAGCCGCGGCGTTCGAGCAGGCCCGCGAGCTTTTCGGATTTTTCGACCGAAGTCGTGCCGACCAGCATCGGCCGCCCGCAGAGATTGAAGCGCTCGATTTCGTCGCAGATCGCTTCCCACTTCTCCTTTTCGGTGCCGTAGATCACGTCGGGGTGATTCAGGCGGCGCATGGGGCGGTTGGTGGGGATCGAGACGACTTCGAGCTTGTAGATCTTGCCGAACTCGCGCGCTTCGGTGAGCGCGGTGCCGGTCATGCCGCCCAGCTTCTTGTACAGCTTGAAGAAGTTCTGGATCGTGATGGTGGCGAGCGTCTGGCTCTCGGCCTCCATGTTGATCTTTTCGCCGGTCAGGATTTCCTTGGCTTCAACGGCCTGGTGCAAGCCGTCGGACCAGCGCCGCCCGTACATCATGCGTCCGGTGAATTCGTCGGTGATGATGACTTCAAGACGCCCTTCGCGGCCGGCGGCGACTTCGTACTGCTGCCCGCGCTTGTAGAGTTCCTTGGCCTTGAGCGCGTTGTCGATGAAATGCGGCCAGTCCATGTGCTGGCCTTTGTAGTAATTATCGATGTTCAGGTAGCGCTGGCATTCCAGCATCCCGGCGCTGGTTAGCGCGACAGAGTGGCCCTTCTCATCGACCAGGTAATGCCCGACCTTCGGTTCTTCGAAGACCTTCTGGAGCTGGAGCTGCTCGATGCGGTACTGCTCTTCTTCGGGCACCTTCTGCAGGTGGTTGGCCAGGCGTGACGCGGTGAGGTACTTTTCGGAAGCCTTGCCATCGGGACCGCCCGAGATGATCAGCGGGGTGCGCGCTTCGTCGATCAGGATGCTGTCGACTTCGTCGACGATCGCGAAGTGGCGGACCTTCTGGACCTGCAGCGCGGCATCGGATTTCATATTGTCGCGCAGATAGTCGAAGCCGAATTCGCTGTTTTGCCCATAGACCACGTCGCTCGAATAAACGTTGTGGCGCTCGCCCGAATCCATGTTGGCCTGGATCGCGCCGACGCGCATGCCTAGCAATTCGAAAAGCGGTCGGTTGGATTCGGCATCGCGCTTGGCCAGGTAATCGTTAACCGTGACGACGTGCACGTAAGCGTACTCGTGCTGGCGGCGCGGCAGCGCATTCAGGTAGCAGGGCAGGGTGGCGACGAGGGTCTTGCCTTCGCCGGTCACCATTTCCGCGATCATGCCGTTATGCAGGACCATGCCGCCGACAAGCTGCACATCGAAATGGCGCATGCCCAGCGTGCGGCGGCTGGCTTCGCGGACCAGGGCAAAGGCTTCGAGCAGGATCTCGTTGAGGTAGCGCTCGACCTTTCCGTTCTCATCGGCTTTGGGATCCGACCGGCGGATGGCTTCGATCTCTTTGCGGAACTCCGCGGTGCGCGCCTTGAGCTTCGCATCCGGGAGCTTCATCAACTTGGCTTCGAAAGCATTGATCTGGCGGACTTTCGGCGCGAGCTTCTTGAGTACTTTGGCCGAGCGCGAGCCGAAGATGGTGCCGACCAGGTCGCCGACAAATTGTGTGAGGTCGTCAATCATGGGAACTGCTCCTTAGCGTATACATTGCGCCGCGCGGTAAAGTTCCGCGGCGGCCCGGACCGGGTTGGGTATGACGGTCCGGCGCTAAGGTGCGGAGTGCTGGTGCGTTGAGGCGGCGGGATCGGACTGCGCGTTCTGGCAATCCGGAACAAAGACGGGCGCGAAAGCCGGCGCGACGAACTGGGCTTCGCAGGTGTTCGAAAGCGCGGCGCTGAATAGGCGGTCCTGCAGGTGAATCGCATGCGTGGCATGGCGCGCGAGGTCCGAACCAGTCGCGGACGGCGCGACCTGGCTGCGCGCGGCGCGAACCATGTCGCGCGCAGAAGCGGAGTCGGCGTCGGCGCTCGGTGCGCTCCACGTGGCCAACATTACCACGGTGGAGGCGCCCATCAGGATGCGCCCGGCCGGTCCAAAGAAGTTTTTGCGTCCGCCCTGACTCATAGTTTCAACATTACCCTACTTTGCACCCATGTCCAAAGCTTTGCCCTGTGTTACGCGAACCGGCCCAATTCCTTTTAAACCCCGCCTCGGTCATTGCAAACACCATCGGTGGTACACTTGAGCCTGACTGTCTCGGCCTCTCCAATCCAAGGCAATGGCCTGAAAACGAAGCCTGTAGCCCCAGCGAATTTTCGTGAAAAAATGTGCACGTATGTGCATAACTTCGTTTCGATTAGCCCTCGCTCAAGCGATTTTCATAGGGCCTGAAAAAAGATGCACGCTTGTGCACAACGCCTTGGCTCCTCACGCTTCTTCCTCTGTATTGACGGGCCGTTGGCGGTGCTATTCGCGAACAAACAAGTAATAACCGCCGCGACGCCCACAGAGCCATCCATCTAATGCAGATCAATAGTGTACCTGATCGAGTTGTTAAAATCAAGGCGAATTGACGAGTCTCAGGTTATGCTTAGACTCGAGCCTATTGGCTCTTCCTCTTATAAAGTCACCCAGGAGTAATGCACGTGTGCATAACCCCTGTCAGTTCAAGAACTTAACATGAATTCCCTTGTTACGGTGCGGTTTTGGTGGAATCCTAACAGACGGAGGAAGGACCCTTGGAAGATGAAGTCAAACTCATCGAGCAGGCCCGCGCGGGCTCGACCGATGCCTTCACCGAGATCGTGCGCATGCACCAGGCTCGCGTGCGCGCCTACTTGGGGCGCTACACGCGCGACTCCGATGTGGTCGACGACTTGGCGCAGGAAGTCTTCCTGACCGCGTTCAAAAATCTGCCGACCTATCGCGGCGAATCCGAACTGAGCTACTGGCTGTTGGGTATCGCGCGCAACAAGGCCCTGCTGCATCTGCGCGGCAAAGTCCGCCGCCATGCCCACGAAAGCAATTCGATCCAGACGATCCTGGCGCAACGCGAGCAGGAGACTGTCGAAGACGAACACGTGCGGGTCGAACAGCACGGGCGCGAAGTTGCCGCACTGCAGGAGTGCCTCAAGAAATTGCCCGAACCGAGCGCGAAAATGCTGCGCGAATATTACTTTCAGGAACGCAGCGCGGTGGAGATCGCGCGCACGGCGGGCCGGCAGGAAGGCGCGGTGCGCATGGCTTTGCTGCGCGTGCGCCAGATTCTGCGCGACTGCATCGAAAAGCGCCTCGCGGCGGGAGGCGTCTAATGGAAGACGTCCGCGAACTGTGGGCGCGTTACCTCGACGGTGGCCAGCTTGACGCTGCCGAAGAAAAGCGCGTGCTCGAGGTCCTCGAACAGGGCGGGGCGGAAGCCGACGCGCTGGTCCAGGATGCGCGCCTCGACGGCATGCTGCGCGGGTGGCATCGCGCCCAGGAAGACGGCGCCGAATTCGCCCAGATGATCTGGGACCGCGTGCATGCGGAGCGCGACAGCGAACGCTTCATTGAGAAGGTTAAGGCGCGCGTCGAGACGGAAGGGCAGCGCAAGGGTTCGGGGCGCGCTTCGCGGCGTCGGAAACTTGTGGGCCGCTGGAATTGGGTGGCGACAGCGGCGGCTGGTGTGGCGGTGCTGCTGGTAGGCTGGTTTGCGTGGACCGCGCTTAAGACGCCTTCACGCGACAACCGCGACGCACAGGTCGAGCCCGTCGTTACGCAAGTTGAGCTCGCGCGCCTGACCGAAGGGGCCGACGTGCAAGTCCGCCGCAACGGCCAGGACCTGACGCTCACAACGAACGCTCCTTTATACAAGGACGACGTGCTGGTTGTGCCGGCCAAGTCCGGCGCCAAGCTGACCTACACGGGCGAAGAGACGACCCTGCGGTTTGCGGCGGGCTCCGAAGTCCGGCTGGGCCAGGACAAGAACGCCAAGCGCATCGAATTACGCGCCGGCGAATGCGAAGCCAGTTTTGCGCACCAGCCCACCGGCGCGCCGGCGGTGTTGATCACGCCGCACGCGCGTGTCACCGTCGTGGGCACAGTCTTTACGCTGCATGTGGGCCATGCGTCGACGCGTGTCGAAATGAAGAGTGGGCGCGTGGATGTGAGCAGCGACGGCCGTACGGTGCCGGTCAGCGCCGGGCAATTCGTCGAAGCCGTGCCCGGGCAGGTGCTGATTGCAAAGGCAATCGGCGCGCCTTCCACGCGCGATTGCGTGGCTTGGCCATTCTCCGCGAAGGATCCTTGGAATATTTCGTTGGGTTCGGACGCGCGCTACGAAGCGATCAAGCAGCCGGGGTACGATCCGCGCGGCGCGTCGCTCGATACGGTCTGGGGCATGGCGCTCTATCAGGCCAAGGAAAGCGATCCGCAGCGCAAAGTTCGCGGAAAGAGCGGCGAGCGCGGCGCCACGTTCCATCTTCCGGATGAAGCGCTCGCGGTTTCGAAGAAATACATGGTCGTCGGCATCGTCGAGCCCAACGGTCGGACGATCCACGAACTCGGCGAGTCGCGCCTGCTGAACGACGGCAGCATCGAAACGGATGGCCTCTTTACGAGCGATCTGCGGCGCGATGCCTTCCCGCCGAAGGGCAAGGGTCTGCGGATTTTTGGCGGCTCAAGCTTGGGCGGTTTGATTCGCAAAGGCGAGTTGGCCGGAGGCATTCCGCACGCGCTGGCGTTGGCGGTGCCGCGCCGCGCGATCAACATCGTTCCGCCCTCGGGCGGCTGGTCGGTCTGGCCTGCGGCCGCGGAGCGCCCGACGTACGAACGCGAATTCGCGCGCGAAGGCAACTTGTACATCGGCTCGCTTGTGGCGATCCCGCCCAACGTGGATCTCGCGACGCTGGGCGTGGGGACTTCGGGGCCGGGCTACGAGGTCGCGCGTGCGCTGCAGGACTACGGCGCGTACCTGATTTCGAGCTACCACGACGGGGATGGCTTCACAATTTATGGCGAACGTTCCGTGGAGCCGGAGACCTCGCCGGAGGTCGACGCGCAAATCGGTAAACTCTTGCGCGAGTTGAAGATCGTCAGCAACAACGGGCCCGCGACGCCGGGCGGTGGAGGCACGCCGCGCCGGCCCCAGGCCCCGCCTTTCGGAGATGAGAACGAACCGTTGCCCGTGAAGTGACGTACTACCCTATTGGAGGGTGCCACCATGGTTGGCCGCCGACTTGGAGCCTTGCTCCTGTTTTGCGCTGCCTCCATTATTGGCGGGCAGGCCTCCTCCGCGGAAGTCATCAACCACGCGGGCCGCATTCTGCCTCCGATGCCTTCCTTCAGTTCGGCGGTGCTCTTCAATACGGCGCAGGCCGATTCGATCGTTGCGGCGATGCAGATCTGGCCGCGAGACAATGCCTGGAACGAAGATATTTCCGCACGCCCGACGCTGACCAATTCGACCACGATGGTCAATCAGATCATCACCGATTTAGGTTCGTCGCGGCGCACGCTGCGCGCATTTTATGAAATGAATTTCGTGCTCGTGCCCGATAACCAGCCCAACCTGGCGATCAATTTCATCAATTATCCGGACGAATCCGACCCGAGCCCGTACCCGATCCCCAACAACATGCCTGTGGAGACTTACCCGCACGACACGGGCACGCTGACCAATTTCCAGTGGCAGCAGGACATCAACAGCGACGGCGGGGACCGGCATTCGATCATCGTGATGCCTGGCTCGGGCTTCGTCTGGGAAACCTGGCTGACGCAGCGCACCGGCGGCACCGCGCTGCCCGAGCCGCAGGGTGGGACGGGGGGGACCTGGGCGGCGTCGAACGGCGCCAAGTTTCCGCTCACCAGCAATGCCTTGCGGCCCAACGGCTGGACGTCCGGCGACGCGGCGGGGTTGTCGATGTTCGCCGGGATCGTGCGCTTTGACGAATGTTCGCGCGGCGAAGTTGAACACGCGATCCGCTGCATCGTGAAAAATTCGCGTTCGGCGCACATCTATCCGGCCACGCACGATGCCGGCAGCACCACCAGCGCGAACACCCCGGCGATGGGTGAACGCCTGCGGCTCAAGTCGAGCTTCGTGATTCCTTCGACTTGGACCACGGCCGAAAAAGCAGTCGCCAACGCGCTCAAAAAATACGGCTGCATCGTTGCCGACAACGGCGGCTTTTTCTCGATCTCCGTCGCGCCCGATAGCCGCTGGGGTTCGAGCGAATTTCAGAACCTCTCGAGCGTTGACCTGAGCAACTTTGAAGTGATCCAAACCACCGCCGCGACCGCCGGGCCGCGTTCGGCTGGCGCGCCGACGGCGGATGCCGGCGCCGATCAGGCCGCGACCGTGGGCGTGCCGATCACACTGAGCGGCTCGGTGACCGGAACGGGCCTGACGACTTCCTGGTACCAGTACAACAAGGCGGGCTACACCGCGCCCGGCACGATCACGTTTGGCACACCCAGCGCCGCGACGACGACCGCGAGCTTCAGTGCTCCCGGAACGTACACAGTCATTTTGCAGGCGTCCGACGGCACGCACACGCCGGCATTCGATGCAGTGGTCGTGACGGTCACCTCGGGCGGCGGTAACGCGGCGCCGACGGTGGCGACGGCGACGAAGGCGAACGGTGCTTCGCCGGCGACGGTGACGGGCACGACGGCGGCGATGACGGTGCTGGGCGCGGATGACGCGGGCGAGTCGGCGCTCAAGTACACTTGGAGTTCCACCGGTCCGGCCAGCGTCGCATTCAGCCTCACCGGTACCAACGCCGCAAAGAATTCGACCGCGACCTTCACCAAGGCCGGCGCGTACACGATCACCGCGACGATCACCGACGCCGGCGGCTTGAGCACGTCCAGCACCGCCAACGTGACCGTTTCACAGGCGTTGACTTCGATCACGGTGTCGCCTTCGAGCGCGACGGTCGCGAGCGGTTCGACGCAGACTTACACCGCGACCGCGAAAGACCAGTTCGGCGCGAACTTCACCACCGCGCCGACGTTTTCGTGGACGGTCGCCGGCGGCGGCACGATCAATTCGAGCGGCGTCTTCACCGCGACCACCGCGGGCGGGCCCTTTACGGTGACCGCGTCGGCGACGGTTTCCGCCGTGACGAAGTCCGGGACCGCGAGCGTGACCGTGACTTCGACCAATGCCGCGCCAACAGTTGCGACGGCGGCGAAGGCCAACGGCACAACGCCCGCGACGGTCACTTCGACAACCGCGGCGCTGACCGTGCTGGGCGCCGACGATGCCGGCGAACCGGCGCTCGTGTACACGTGGACTTCATCCGGCCCGGCCAGCGTGACCTTCAGCGCGAACGGCTCGAACGCGGCGAAGAATTCGACTGCGACCTTCTCCGCAGCCGGCAGCTATACGTTGACCGCGACGATCAAGGACGCCGGCAACCTGACCGTGACCAGCGCGGTGACCGTGACGGTTTCACAGGCTTTGACGTCGATCAGCGTTTCGCCGACGAGCGCGTCGGTTGCGAACACCGGCACGCAGGCGTTCAGCGCGACCGCGAAAGACCAGTTCGGCACGAACTTCACCACTGCGCCGACATTTAGCTGGAGCGTCTCCGGCGGCGGTTCGATCAGTGCGAGCGGGCTCTTTACCGCGACGGCGGTGGGCGGACCGTTCACGGTGACCGCGTCGGCGACGGTCTCCGCCGTGACGAAGTCCGGCACGGCGAGCGTGACGGTGACGAGTTCGACCAACGCCGCGCCGACGGTGGCGACGGCCGCGAAAGCCAACGGCGCGACGCCCGCGACGGTGACTTCGACGACGGCGGCGCTCACGGTGCTCGGCGCGGACGACCACGGCGAAGCGGGGCTCGTTTACACCTGGAGCGCGACGGGTCCGGCGGCGGTGACGTTCAGCACCAATGGCACGAACGCGTCGAAGAATTCGACCGCGACCTTTACCAAGCCCGGCGTGTACGCGCTTAAAGTCACGATCAAGGATGCCGGTAATCTGACCGTGACCAGCAGCGTAACCGTGACGGTCAAGCAGGCCGCCGCGTCGCTCGCGCTTTCGCCGACCAGCGCGACGCTGGTTAAGCATGCGGCGCAGACTTTTGTGGCGACGGTCAAGGACCAGTTCGGCACGGTGCTCGTGACGCCGATCACGTGGAGCGCGACGGGCAACGGGACGGTGGATTCAACGGGGAAATTCACCGCGGGCGGAGCGAATACATCGGCCACGGTCACGGCGAGTGCGACATTCGGCGGCGTGACGAAGACGAATTCGGCTTCGATCACGGTCACGAACACGGCGCCGGTGGTGGCGTCGGCGCTGACGATCAATCCGTCGCCGGTGGTGCTGGGCGGGAACGTGACTCTTTCGGTGGGCGCGAGCGACGCCGACGGCGATCCGCTGACGTTCACGTGGAGCTTTGGCGATTCGACGAGCGGTTCGGGCAATCCGGTGACGCATGTGTATGCGGCGACGGGCGCGAAGACGATTTCGTGCACGATCAGCGACGGCGTGGCAAGCATCACGCGCACGGGCACACTGACGGTGAACGCGAACGGGACGCTGAGCATTTCGAGCGTGCAGGTCTCGATAAATTTCGTGCAGGCCGGGCAGGATTCGGCCGCGGTCGCGGGCGTGATTCC
>Ga0265314_10000608_pt1 | contig 44226 bp, 43 predicted proteins | sample 4126metaG_FD_203106 | JGI IMG/M metagenome (GOLD analysis project Ga0265314, IMG submission 203106) | Rhizosphere microbial communities from Carex aquatilis grown in University of Washington, Seatle, WA, United States - 4-1-26 metaG | ecosystem: Host-associated > Plants > Roots > Rhizosphere >... | reverse complement strand
GTGCCGGAGCGGGGTTTTGATACGATCGCGCTTTGGGATCTGCTTGAGCATGTGAACGATCCAAAAAAACTGATCGCAGACTGTTGCGTCAGGATGAAAAGCGATGGCTGGCTGTTCATCGAGACGCCTGACGAAGCGGCGCTCTTGGATCGCGCCGTATTAATGCTTGCCAAAATCGGAATCAGCGGGCCGGCGGCGACTTTTTACGGCCTGCATCATCTGGTTTTGTTTCGCCGCGCCACGGTCCGCCGCCTTTTGCAAGAAAACGGTTTCAAGACGGTCGCGATCGTCGGCGCCGCGACCGAACCGGGCCGCATCTTTCGCGGAAACGGAATTAAGGATAGGATGGTCCGGCTGGGCCTCGGCGGCCTGTTCTTGGCCGCCAAGCTCTTTGGCAAACAGAATAAAATGCTTATCGCAGCTGTTAAAAGAACTTAGAACGTAGAACTTAGAACGTAGTCCGGTACGATTAAGTTCTAGGTCCTAAGTTCTACGTTCTAAATTCTAACTTATGAAAATAATATTCTGCGGCGGCGGAACTTTGGGTCCCGTCACGCCGCTTCTTGCGACCATCGAAAAACTCAAGGAGATCGACCCGAAAATACAGCCGGTCTGGGTCGGGACGCGGCACGGCGTCGAACGCGAAGTCGTGACGCGCTTGGGGATCGAATACCACTGGATCGCTTCCGCCAAATTGCGCCGCTACTTCGACCTGCGCTCGCTCCTAACGCCGTTTGTCGCCGCCGCCGGCGTCGTCGGCGCGATTTCGATCGTGTTGAAGACGGGGGCGAAAGCCGTGGTGAGCGCCGGCGCTTTTACGCAAGTGCCGCTCGTCATGGTGGCCAAGCTTTTGGGGATCCCAGCGATCATTCACCAGCAGGATGTCGAAGTTGGGCTTGCCAATCGCATTTCGTCGTATGACGCCAAGATCGTTACCGCCGCTTTTGATATTTCCGCCAAACAATTCGGCAAACGACAAGTCAAGACGATCGGCAACCCGGTGCGTTCGCTCGTCGCCGCGCTGGTCGATCCCGTTAAGCGCGCCGCCGCCCGCGAAGCGGGATTGAAGCGCTGGGGCCTAGATCCGTCAAAGCCGACGCTGTTGGTTTTGGGCGGCGGCACCGGCGCATTGGGGTTGAACGAGCGCATCGTGCGGAACGCGGACGCGCTGACGGCGAAAAATAACGTGTTGCATCAAACCGGCCGCGGCAAGCTTGTCATGATGAAACCGAAGAGCGGCTACACGGCCGTTGAATTCATGAACGAGGAAATTGCCGAGGCTTACGCCGTCGCCGACATGACGGTGAGCCGGGCCGGCATGGGAACGCTCACCGAGCTCGGCGTGCTCGGCCTTCCGCCGGTACTGGTGCCGAACCCCGGGCATCAGGAAAGCAACGCCGCTTATTTGAAGGATCGTTCCGCCGCCGTCGTGATCGCGTCCGGCGCCTCGGACCAAGAATTCACCGATACTATTCTGCGCCTGATGGCCGATCGCGAACGCCGTCTTGTGCTCTCACAGAGCATCGCTTCCTTGTTTCCCGCCGACGCGACGGAAAAATTCGCGCGGATCATCGTTGATGCAATAAAATGATGAATTGGTCGCCTGAACGGCGGCGGCGCGATGCTAATATTACAAATTATAAAAGGAAGGCTGTTGGCCCCTCGGGGCGACGCGATGCCAATACACGAATGCATGCGAATCTACGAATGACGGACGGGCACGATTTGCGCGCCTTTGCGAATTAGGAGATTCGCATGCATTAGCAGATTGGCATCGCATCGGCCGCCCGCAGGCGCCCCCATTCGCCGGATGTTCAATCAAATAAATAAAAATAATGAAAATACTGATCGTCAACAATTTATACCCGCCGCACAGCCGCGGGGGAGCGGAGAGCGCGGTTGCGAACGAAGCGCGATCGCTGGCGGCACTGGGTCACGAAGTGTCGGTGCTGACCACGGCGCCGTTTGTCGGCTGGCGGTCGTTTGCCGCGAGCGAATGGAAGGAAGAAGACGTACGCGTCTTCCGTTTTTTCCCGCTTAATTTTTTTTGGTACCGCAACGACCATAAGCATAATGCTTTTCTGCGGGCGCTTTGGTACGTCGGGAATTTTTGGGGCGGCCATCCGGTCCGGGTCTTTAAGAAGGTGGTGAAGGCGGTCGGCCCGGACGCGATCCATCTGCATAATGTGAACGGCATTTCATACCGGCTGCCGAAGATCTGCGACAAGCTGAAGATACCGACGGTCTTCACCGTGCATGCCGTGCATTACGCGGTTCCTTCCGGCGTCATCATCCGCGGGCAAAAGCCTTCGGCTTGGTTCAAGCCTTTTGCTTGGCTGCTGAAACGCAAATTGCGCTCGAATGCGACCGTGACCGCGCCGTCGCAATGGCTTTTGGATTTTTATGCCGAGCGGGGATTTTTCAAAGGACAGAAAACGGCGGTCGTCGTTAATCCTCTGTCGTCCGTTTCGATCGCGACGCCAAGCCATGCGCCGCAAGCCGTTCGTCGTTTCCTCTACGTGGGTCAGCTTGAGTCGTACAAAGGATTGAATCTCATGCTTGCCGCGCTCTCGCGCTTGCCCGACGATATGCGCTGGCAGCTGGATATTGTCGGCGACGGAAGCATGATGCCGCTCTTGCGGCGCCAGCGCGATCAGCACATCAGCCTGCGCGGCAAATTGCCGCCCGAAGACGTCGCCCGCACGTACACGAACGCGACTGTTCTCATTGTGCCGTCGCTTTGCGAAGAGAATGCACCCATGGTCATTGCCGAAGCCGCCGCCCAGGGCCTGCCGGCGGTCGCCGCCGCGATCGGCGGCATTCCGGAGATGGTCAAAGACGGGGAGAATGGTTTGCTTTTTAAACCCGGTGACGCCGACGACTTGGCGCTGCAACTCCGCCGCATCGACGAGCATCCCGAGATCCTCGAGCCGATGCGCCTCGCCGCCATCGCCTCCGCCGCCCGCCATGCGCCGGAACGCGTGGCGGAGGAGTATTTAAAGTTGCTGCGGAAATAAAAAACGCCGGCCTGTCGGGTCGGCGTCGTGCGCGGTTTTTCTTCAATCGGTTTCAGCGTCGCGCGGATCGTCCGGCATGCCGCGTTTTCCGGGCGGTCGGCCATTCTTCCGGCGCAACCGTTCGACCAGGGTCGTTCGTTTCAAACCGATTAGTTTGGCTGCTTGCGCAATGTTGCCGCCGGCGGTCTTCAGCGCACGCTCAACGTACAGATCGGTAATGTTGTCGATCAGCCCCGGCAAATTGACCGGCAGCTCAAGTTCGATGTTGTCACTCACGAGCGCCATCAGTATTCTTGGTACGTCCGGCAGCCAGTCGCGCGGGCAGGGGAATGAGACGGTGACGGTTTCAACGGGCGTTATTTTCGGTGTTTTTGGCATGCAGCCGCTCCTTGTTTCGTTGTTGGGCAAGAACGTTTGAATTTAGGCTTTTTTCGCAATTTTGTCAAGCTGCCATCCTTGGCGCAGCCGCCTCTTGATTAAATGGCAAAAATGCGATATTATCTTCTTCACATACTGATTTCGATCATCAAATCATATTCCCGCCAGCGGGAATTGGTGCGCCCTGGTAGCTCAGTGGTTAGAGCGTCGGCCTTTTAAGCCGAGCGTCGTGGGTCCGATTCCCACCCAGGGCACCAAAAACATCCATCTGAATGATGGATGTTTTTGTTTTCAGCGAACGCTTTCGTGTTGTATTTGTTGAATAAAAAAGGTCTCGCAATGCGGCGAGACCCGGCGGGCGGTTGTTTGGTTCAGATCGAGCGTTCATGAACGGCGAACTCCATGGCGTAAGCGTTCTCGGCGTCGGCGGCCTTTTCTTCGCGCGAGACGGTTTTCCATTCGCGGAAATCAATGGTCGGACAGCGCGCGTCGCCGGCAAACGTTCCCTTGACGGTCGTGACATAGAGCCGGTCGGCAAGCGGCAGCGCCAAGGCGAATATTTGCGCGCCGCCGATCACGAATATTTCTTCCGGTCGGGCGGAGTTTAGGGCGCGCGCTTGGCAAACGGCTTCGTCGAGCGAATGCGCTGTTATGACGCCTTCAATCGGTGTCGAGCGGCGCGTAATGACGATGTTCGTTCTTCGGTCCAGCGGGCGGCCGATCGATTCGAAGGTTTTTCTTCCCATGATGATCGGGTGATCGAGCGTCAGCTTTCGGAAATAGCGCAGGTCGGCGGGGAGGCGCCACGGCAGTTTCCCTCCGGCCCCGATCGTTCCTTTTTCATCGACTGATAAGATGATCGAGATCATCGGTTCCTTTCGGTTGATTGTCAGGGTTCGAATGCCGCAACTTTAGAGGAAAAGACCAAGGCGGTCAATCGCCGCCCTGTCCACTGTTAAGGCTGTTTTGTTTGGCGGCAAGGTGTTATCCTTTAAGCAATTAATGATAATTTTTTCCTATGTCAAAGCGGCTTAAGATATTTTCGATCGTCGGCCTTGTCATTCTCGCGGCGGGGGCCGTTGCTTTGGTCTATAAGATCGATAAGGAGAAATACCCGACCTTGCATCCGGCCGACCAGAACCTTGCATTCCAGAGCAATGACAACATTAACGCTCCCGCAGCGAACGTGAACGCCAACACGAATGCGCCGGCGGCCGCGGCCCCGACCGGCTTTGGCGAGAAGGTCGCATATGCGGCCCCGACCGCCGCGATCAACGCCGATGTTTCCAAAGACTTTAACGTGAGCGACATTAAGAACATCGCCGACATGGAAAAAGCGTACGGCTTTAAGTTCTCCGCCGCCGAACTCAAGATGCTCGCAAGCGATAAGTTTGTCATAAAAGACCTGACCGACACCTCGATCCGGCCCTCCTCCGGACGGCGGGAGGATGATCGCGAATTTTCCGATCTATATAGCACGGTGTCGGGTCCGTCCGATTATAAAGCGCGCGCGCCGCAGAACGCCGTTTTTTATTCGGCCGACGTTTTTACGAACGCCTATAACAACATTTACACCGAGCTCTTGAAGGAAATGGAGAATACGGTCTTTTATCCGGCCATGACCGATCTCTCCGAGCAATTCTACAAAGCGGCCGATGCGCATCTTGCCGCCGCGACAACCGCGAGCGATAAGAACAAATGGACGAAGATCAGGAATTATTTCGCCGTGCCGTATGCCATCTTTGAAACGGCGGCGCAACCGCTGTCCGCCGATAGCTACCGCAACCCCGACGGGTCGGAAAAAGATCCGGTCAAGGTTCAGGCGGATTATCAAAAACAAGACGCGACCGTTGATACTTATGCGAACGCCGCCGACTTCGTTGGAAAAATGGATCTTGACGAGGTTAGCAATAAAGCCGTTCTTTCCGATCTGAAAAACGCTTATGATTCCAGTAACTTGGACGCGCCGGCGATCTTTGCAAAGGAATACTCCGATTACGCCGACCTGACAAAGATCGATTTTAAAGTCGACTTTACCCAATTCACGCCGCGCGCCACCTATACTTCGTCATCATTGCGCCGCGCTTACTTCCGCGGTATGAAGTGGTACATCATGTTGCCGTTCTTCGTAAAGAGCGCCGACCTCACGAACTACGCTTTTGGCATCTCCCAGCTCATGGCCGAGAATCCTGTTCAGGCCAAGGATTATGACCGGCTGGAGTCGGCGATCGACTTCATGGTCGGCGGCAGCGATGACCTCATGCCGGTCGATTATTTGAAAGCCTTGGATGCCGCCAAGAACGCGCCCGACAAGGAAGCGGCGATCATGGAATATCTAACCAAAGCGCACAACCCGAAAATAAAAGACCTGCCGGCTTATTATCCTTCGGTCGGCGAGGTTCAGACGGGCGACGTGCTTTTGGCGACCAAAGGCATGCGCTTCTTCAGCGGCAAGTTCATCCTTGATTCGTATTGGACCGGACAGCTGACCCAAGGCGACGAAGCGCCTAAGCCCGGCTATGATCAGAAGCTGCCGCCGATGGCTTCGTCATTGGAAGTCATGGGATTACTCGGTTCGGATTATGCCAAGAGCCAGATCCCGAAACTGGATTTCTATAAGCCGACCAACTCGCGCGCGATCGATAAGGCGATGAAAGATCTCGCGACCGAAAACGCTACCTACACCGACGCCGATTGGATGAAAAATCTTTACACCGGCTGGCTGTGGACGATCAAGGGGTTGTTCGATTGGCAAAAGACGAATGCCAAAACATTGCCGCAATTCATGCAATCGACCGCTTGGCAGGCGAAGATCCTGCAAACGGCGAGCGGGTTTTGGACCGAACTGCGTCATGCGACCATCCTTTACGCCAAACAGTCGTTCGCCGAGCTGGGCGGCGGCGGTCCCGGTTGCGATCCGCGCAAGGTGCCGGCTCCGCCCAAAGGTTATATCGAGCCGCAACTGCTGGCTTACGCCCGCCTCATCTATTTGGCGAAAAAGACCGACGCCGGATTGACCGAGCAAGGCTACAAATTGAACAATCTCGGGCCGCTGGAGAATTTTATTACGCTCATGGGCACGGTCCAGGATTACGCGCAAAAAGAATTGCAAAACGCCAAGTTCGACGAAAAGGTCGTTTCCACGACCGGCCCCGATCCGGACAATGCGGACAAGACCTGCACGACCAATTCGATCGACGGCACGAGCGATTGGGAGAATCTTCGTTTAGTGATAACGAATGGATTGATGAGCTCCTTGCCCGTTCCGGTCGAAGGTCCGGTGCTCTTTGCCAAGGATAAGCGCGCCGCCATTCTTGCCGATGTGCATACCGGCGGCGATCAGGCCAACCCGAGGCGCATCCTTTACGAGGGTACCGGCGTTCCGTATGTTATCTTTACGGCGGTTGAGGACGCCAACGGTCCGCGCCTTACGGTCGGCTTTACTTACTCGCACTACGAGTTCACCAAACTCTACGGCGGCCAGCGCATGACCGACGAGGATTGGCAGACGAATTTCTACAAGCCCGGCGATACCTACAACGCCTTTGACTATGTGGCGAAGTCGCTGAAGCCGGCCGTTAATTATTGGTACAAGATCCTTTTTGCCGGGAAATGAAACGCAAGATAATAATTTTGATCGCGATCGCGACGGCTGTATTTGCAGCCGCCGCTTTTGCGATTATGAAACAAAATACTATTCGAGCAAGCGAGCCGCGCGAGCGCGTCGAGAATTTCATTATCCCCGTCACGCACTACGCCAACACATATTCCTCGCCCCAGCAATTCGAAGAGGGAATATATGCCGCCGACCATCGCGCCGCCGATAACGGAACGGGAACGATCCGTGCGGTCATTCTGCCGCACCACTTGGTCGCGTCGGAGGACGATGCGGTCGCGATCCGCGCATTGGTCGGTCAGAAGATATCAAATATCATTTTGATATCGCCCGACCACTACAACAAATGCCCGACCGCGCTATGCACGGCCAACGGCGATTACGAAACGTTCTTCGGTCACATGCGCGCGCCGCCCGCGATCGTAAAAAGTTTTGTCGCCTCATCGCTCGTCATGAACGCGCCCGGCCTTTTTGACAATGAGCACGGCATTTACGCCGTCGCGCCATTCATTGCGCATTACCTTCCCGGCGTTCCCGTTACCCCGCTCGCGGTCGCGATCGATTATTGGAAAACGAACAAGGACGCGATGCTTGCTTTGTTGCAAGCAGAAATGAAAGAGGGGACGGTCTTCATCGTGAGCAGCGATTTTTCCCATTACCTCGCGTATGACGAAGCGAAAAAAATGGACGCGCTCACCAAAGCGGTTTTGGTCTCCGGCGATCTCGACGCGATCGAACAGCTTAAAGATCCGTCGCAAAGCGATTGTCCCGCCTGTCTGTGGCTCCTCGGATCGTTGGCAAAGAATAATAATTTCTACCATCCCAATTTTTTGATGCACACCAACTCCGCCGCGCTCTTGAACGACTCTACCGTCAAACAAACCACCAGCCACTTCGCCATCCTCTGGCGCGAATAACGGGGCCAGCCCCCGTTATTCTTGTGCTTTTTGGCTCTAAAAGATACACTTTCCCTATGCCTTCCACGTTTGAATTTCGCGGCTATAAATACGACGAAAATAGCTTGAAAATAGAGTTTTATTATCGGATCGCCTTCAAAGAAAAGGCGCCGCTTGATTTTACCGAGACGCTGGTTCTGCCGGCCAACCCGAGAAAACTGCCCAAGGAAACGCTCGAGAAATTCCTTGATCCGCTCTATTTCGCGCTCGGCGTCAGCTATTACAAACTTTATTTTTCGGAAAAGATCGTTTTGGACCGGCCGCTTTCGCGTGAGCAGGCTAATTTTTTTTCGACCCTCTACCGCCGCGGGCTGGGTGAATATCTTTACAAGAATGGGCTTGATCCGAAAAAGACGGCGAAGTTTCCGCACGTTGCCGGTTTTGCGGTTGCGGCCCCGGCGCGGATCGCGGTCAAGGATCGTCCGCTCGTGGGCATTGGCGGCGGCAAGGATTCGATCGTCGTCTCCGAACTCATGAAGAACATGGGCAGCCATTCATTTCTCGTTGAGACGCAAAAGGCTGATCCGCTCGCCGAAAGCGTCATTGGCGCGATCGGGAATCCGGCGCTTAAGATCCGCCGCGTCCTCGACCCGAAGATCTTCGCGCCGCATGAGGGTGCATACAACGGTCATATTCCCATCTCGGCGATCTTTGCGTTCGTCGGCCTGCTCGCCGCCGCGCTTTATGATTTTAAATACGTGGTCGTGGGAAACGAGCAAAGCAGCAACTTCGGCAATGTCACCTACAAAGGCGACGCGATCAATCATCAATGGAGCAAGTCGGCGGAGTTTGAAACGCTGGCTCAAAATTATATCCGCGCCTTTGTAAGTCCCGACCTTGTTTATTTTTCTCTGCTCCGCCCGTTCAACGAGATCAGGGTCGTTGAGCTCTTCGCGCGCTATCCGAAATACTTCAATGTCTTCTCAAGCTGTAACCGTAACTTCCGCGTGAACCGGGAGCGGCCGACGACGCTCTGGTGCGGCGAGTGCCCCAAATGCGCGTTCGTCTTTTTAATGCTCGCGCCGTTCCTCGTGAAAAAAGAATTGCGCAATATTTTTAACAAGAATTTGTTCGCCGACCCGTCGCTCGTCGAACTTTACGGCGACCTGTTGGGCTTTGGCAAAATGAAGCCGTTCGATTGCGTCGGCACTTTTGACGAAGCGCGCGCCGCGCTTTATCTCGCGGCCAAGAAATACGGCAATGACGTTGTCATAAAGAAATTCATCAACAAGATCAAAGGCGGAACTGAATTTGTAAAAAATGTTTTCAAGACCGTCGACGCCCCGACCCTTCCCGACCGTTTCAAGCTCCTTGGCATCAAGAATGTTTGTCTCTTAGGCTATGACAAAGAGGGGAGAATGACGGAAAAATATTTGCGCGCCAAATACCCGCAACTGAAGATCGGTATTCTTGATAAGCGTTTGGACAAAGATTATTTGAAGAAGCAAGACGAATACGACCTGGCGATCAAAACGCCGGGCATGCCGAAGCGCCTGGTGACGATCCCGTACACCACCGCCACCAATTTGTTTTTCGACAATAACAAGAATTTCACCATCGGCGTTACCGGTTCCAAAGGCAAGAGCACGACCTCGAGCCTGATCTACCATATCTTGAAGACCGCCGGAAAAAAGGCGAAATTTTTCGGCAACATCGGCGCGCCCATGCTTGAAGCGCTACTTGCGCCGCAAGACCCGGAAACGGTCTTTGTTCTCGAGCTTTCGAGCTACATGCTCGACGACATCCGCCACTCGCCAAATATCGCCGTGCTCTTGAATTTGTTTCCCGAACATATGGATTATCACGGCGGGGTCAAGGCTTATTATGAAGCGAAACGGAATATTTTCGCTTTTCAAAAACCCGGCGACCGGGCCGTTAAATTCCCGCTAAGCGAAAAACTTCCGCTTAAAGCTTCGGCGATCCCGCTCATCGGCAAGCATAACCTGAAGAACGTCGAATTCGCCGTTCGCGTTTGCCGTCTTTTGGGCGTTAGCGACGCGACGATCGTTAAGGCGGTGAAGAGCTTTGTGCCGCTGCGGCATCGCTTGGAAAAGATCGGAAAATACAAGGGCATAACCTTTTACGACGACGCCATTTCCACCACGCCGGAATCGACGATCATGGCCATCGACGCGCTCAAGAAAGTTGACACGATCATGCTGGGCGGCGAAGATCGCGGCTATGATTTTAAAAAATTGGAAAAGACGCTTCGCGATAAAAAGATAAAGAACGTCGTCTTGTTTCCGGACACCGGCAAGCGGATGCTCGCTTCGCGCCAAGGTTTCAATATTTTGGAAACGCGCAGCATGAAACAGGCCGTTAAGTTTGCTTACGCGCACACCGCGCCGGGCCGCATTTGCCTGCTTTCCACCGCTTCGCCCAGCTACTCGCTTTGGAAGAACTTCGAAGAAAAAGGCGACGAGTTCGCCGCCGCCGTCCGCGCGCTGGCGTAATCGCTTTTTTACTTGCGTTAATTTTGATGTATGGAAAAATATTTAACGCCGCGACAATTGTCAAAATACAGAGAGCGCGTTGAGCGCGTGTTGGAAGATGAGGCGTTTGTGATCGGCGCTCGTGAAAGAAAATTGATCAATGAGCGGACCGCGAATGGCCGCCGGTATTTTTACTTGGTTGCCAAAAGACACGAAGGCAATAAAATGATCGAACGCTTCATCAAAGTGCCGCAAAATGACAGTCAGAAATTGCTTTTGCCGTTTAAGCGGCAAGTCGAATTCGCGAAATTTCTTAAAAAACATCAAGTCATTAAAACCAGAGGCGTCGTTGACGCGAACTGCGACCTGAAACGCGGCACGCCATTCGCGATCATGGAAACGTTTCCAGCCGCGAAAGCCAAGATCGGATTCATCGAAGGCGATAAGGGCGCCGATCGGCTTGGGGCGCGCGAGGCGCGGCGAGTCTTGAATCAGCTGTTAAAATTGCACGCGGTTTCGATCGGATCGCTGCCGCCGGCGCTAAAAAAGATCCTGAAAGCGCATAAGGGAGGTTATAAGGATTTTAAAAAAGAGGTTGGGCGTTTGTTGGATAAAAAGGTCAAACCCTTGGGCCTTAAGCGCGGGAAAGAATCGTTTTACCGGGTGCTCGAGCGGCATTTTGGCGTCCATGATTTGAAGGGCAGCGTCAATGGCCTGCTTGAACGTGCACGTCCGTTTATCGACGCAAAAGCCAACCGGGGACCCGCGCTTGCGCACGGCGACATGGCTCCGAATAATCTGTACGTTTTCGATTCCGGCGAAGTGGAATTGCTCGACCTTGAGTGGGTCGGTTTGTTCAATAACAAAGCGCTGGCGATGATCGATGATTTCGGCAATCTTAGGGCAAGGGCGTGGAGCAACCGGAAATTCCGAGAGGCGCTCGATAATGAACTGATAAAAATTTATCGGCGGCGCAAACAAGAAGAACTTGGCAAAATGATCGTGCGCTTGAGCATTCTGCATGCGCACTTATTGCTTGCGGGGTTCTTTGAGAACTATCCTTGGCCGAAGCAAAAAGACAGGGCGCAAACCCGCCGCCGAATTTTGACCGAACGCGACATCGCCAAAGCGCTTGCATGACCGGCGCTATTTGATCATTTTGCAAACCTTGTTCTTATTGCTAAACTGCCAATATATGATAAATAAAGCTTCGTTCTCAAAAATCGCCAAGATCTACGCTTCATACGCGATCGAGCGGCGGAAATTGTTTTCCGCTTCCGACGAGATGCTTGCCAAGTCCAAGCAGGCGATCTTCGCTTTGCATCGCGACGACGTGGCCGAGGCGGAACGGTTGCTGGCCGAGGTGGAATCGGCGGAACGGTCGTTCGTGAGCGTGTTTAAGAAACATCCCGACATTGTTTCCGAGGGCCCGCACCGCGCGGCACTCGAGGAGTACGCCGAAGCCGCCCAGTTTCTGGCCTTCATCAAGGGCGAGCCGCTTTGCGTCATTAAGAATTTGGAATTGGATTCGGACGCGGTCTTGGGCGGGTTGACCGACACGGTGGGCGAGATCGCGCGCAAGTGCGTGCAGTGGGCGACCAAGGGCGAGTTCAAAAAGATCGACAAGGCGCTGGAAGCGAGCCGCGAGATCGTCATGGCGCTCATGGGCTTGAGCTTGACCGGTTATTTGCGCACCAAGCTTGACCAGGCCAAAGGCGCGCTGCGCCGCATCGAGGATGTTGCTTACGACGTCGCCATGCGCGAATTGCGGAATAAATAACAGAATTAGGAATTAGGAGATAAGAATTAAGAATACGTCCGGCCGGCTTCTTAATTCCTAATTCATAATTCTTAATTCCCGTGGTATGAGCATCGCCGCCATCGTTCCGGCGTACAACGAGGAAAAAACGATCGCGAACGTCGTTAAGCCGCTCGCCGATTCGAAATTATTTTCCGAGATCATCGTGATCTGCGACGGCTCGACCGACGGCACGGCGGCCGCGGCGCGCGCCGCCGGCGCCAATGTCGTTCACGAGCTGCCGATAAACGGCGGCAAGAGCGGCGCGCTGCAGCACGGCGTGACCCATACCGACGCCGAATATGTCGCTTTCTTCGACGCCGACCTTAAAGGGTTCCGCGCCGAGCACGCGAAGGCGATCGTCGAACCGGTCCTCGCCGGCAAGCTCGCGATGTGCGTCGGCTGGCGCGATCGGAATTGGTTTTCCAACTTTACGCAGCGCTTCCTGCCGCTCATCGGCGGCGAGCGCGCCATGCGTCGCGATATTTTCGAGAACATTCCCGAACGCTACATTCACGGCTACATGATCGAGGCGGCGACCAATTATTATTGCCGCGCGAACGGCCTGCCGTACGGCGCGACCCTCCTCAAAGGCTTGACCGTCCGCACCAAGTATCAGAAGGTCGGCTGGGCCAAAGCGCTTCCCGAATACGCGCACATGTATTACCAAGTCGTTAAGGCGATGGTCATGGTGCGGATGCATCGGAAAGAATTCCGCGAGCATTTCGTTCACGAAAAACATCATGGTGCTTAATCTATAATGGAGAATCGCCCAGCCGGCGAATGGGGGCGCCTGCGGGCGACCGAGGCGATGCCAATATACGAATGCATGCGAATCTACTAATTCGTAAAGGGCGCGCAAATCGCGCCCGCCCGTCATTCGTAGATTCGCATGCATTAGCAGATTAGCATCGCGTCGCCCCGAGGGGCCAACAGCCTTCATTACTTAATTTGAACCAATGAGATACTTAGGCGTTGAATTGCATTCCGACGAAGAGGTCAAGGACGTGGTGCGGCAATATACGGCGCGGCTGGTTTCGCCGTTCGCCGTCATGTCGCTGCTGTTCATCTTTGCTTTTTTCTTTTTCGTGCCGCTTTGGAATTTGCATTTGTGGAGCTGGAACATAAGCGTTGCCGGCAAGACGATCTTTTTCGCGTCGCTGTCTTTCGGCCTGTTTTATTTTTGGCGTTCGTACGTCATTTGGCGCGGCACGATGCTGATTATCACCAACCAGCGCATCATCGACGTCGAACGCCGCGGTTTTTTCGACCGGATCGTTTCCGAGGTGCCTTACGAATCGCTTTCCGATGTTTCGTATCGGTCAAAGGGACTGATCGAGATGACGGCCGGAATCGGCACAATCACTTTCCAGCTTTTTAGCGGCAATGAGAATGTCAGCTTCGCGCACATGATCAATCCGGCCGCGCTGCACAAGCAAATTCTCGAATTGCGCGTCGCGTATTTGCGCGGCGCGCCCGTGGTCGACGATCCGGTCGAGGGGATGATGAACAGGGCCGGCAAGCTGTCGCCAACCGAACAGCGCGCGCTTTTGGCCGGGCTTAAGAAAACCGTGCCGGCGCGGTCGGTCCCCGGGCGGGGGCCGAAGAAAGACATTGAATTGCCATGAGACGCGTGCACGCCAATTCAATTCCCTGGTGGCGCCGCGCCATGCGCTCGCGCGTTGTGTTGGCGATCAACTTGGTGCTGGTCGGTTTTGTCGGCTGGTCGCTTGCGGTCGCAGTCGCTCAAGACAACAAGGTTACATCGGACCTGGGCGACCTTCAGGCCAAGATCGCCGGTTTACAAAAGCAAAATCGTGATTACGGCGACGTTTTTTCCAGGATCGACTCGCCCGGGTTCGTCGACAAGGAAGCGCGGCTGAAGCTCGGTTATCAAAAACCCGGAGAGCAAGTACTGCTCTTGAAAGACGGCGTGACCGCGCCGCTTTCCGCGGTTTCCGACAATGGCGACGGCTCCGGAGCGGCTAATCCGCAAAAATGGTGGCATTATTTTTTTGGGGGTAACTAGAGGCTTTCCAAAAAACGGACGCTGTGATAGATTTCCGGGGTCTGCGGGTATAGTACAATGGCAGTACATGTGCTTCCCAAGCACGGGACACGGGTCCGATTCCCGTTACCCGCTTAGGCCGGTGTAGCTCAGTGGCAGAGCAATGCTTTCGTAAAGCAGAGGTCGTGAGTTCGACTCTCACCACCGGCTAATTAAAAACCTTCCCCTTTGGCGGAGGGTTTTTAGTTTTTCATCGTTCATTGTTCATGGATCGCAAGCGCGCTATAATAATTGAATATGAAGCGTCGGGCCTTTACCTTGATCGAGCTTTTGGTCGTTATTGCGATCATCGGTTTGCTGTCAACGATCGCCATTATTTCAACCTCCGGTTCGCGCGACAAGGCGCGGATCGCTTCCGGTATTTCCTTTGAGCGGAGCATTCACGAAGCGATGGGCGCTTCGCTTGCGGCGCAATATGATTTTGAGGAAGGGTCGGGGGCGACGGCTGGGGACAGCTCGGGAAACGGTAACAATGCGACGCTTTCCGGCGCACCGACCTGGGGCACGGATACATATGGGGTCGGTTCGAAATACTCCATGAGTTTTTCCGGCGGCAATTACGTTGCGCCGGCCAAGGCTTTCGGCGTCGGGAACGGTAATTATACGATCATGGCCTGGGTAAAAACAACGAGCGCCATCGGCCAGATGTACTTTGTCGGGAATGATGCGGGCGGAAACGGATACCGTTTTGGCCTTGGCGGCGGCTCGATCGCATTCTTGATCGGAAACGGGCTAGGGAACACCGAAGGCAACTGCGGCGCGCAAAAGGCCAATGATGGCAAATGGCACCATATCGCCGGCGTTTTTAGCCGCACCGGACTGTCATTTACCTGCTATATGGATGGCCACGCGCTTAGCACGATCACCCTGCCTTCGGCATATGCCGGGGCGACCGATATCGCCGCCAGGATCGGCACGAGCTATTGTTGCTCGACCTTCACGGGCCAGCTGGACGACGTTCGCGTATATACCCAAGACTTGACCCTTTCTTATATAAATTCGATCTACAACGAGGGAAAAGACCGTTTTGCTTTTGCCGATGCCGAGGCGGCTTTTCTTGGAAGAGACGGCAAAAATGGAACATGAAACATAAAGCATGAAGCATTCTGTCGGACCGTTTCGCAAAGAATGTTTCATGTTGCGTGTTTCGTGCTTCATTGCGGCGTGCTATAATGCATTTGCGCATGATCAACATCAAAAATGTCACGAAAATATATCCCCATAGCGACACGCCGGCGCTCCGGAACGTGCAATTTCGCGTTCAGCCGGGGGAATTCGTGTCGATCGTCGGCCAAAGCGGCTCGGGCAAGACAACGCTCGTCAAATTGCTCATTGCCGAGGAAAAGCCGACCAAGGGACAGATTCTGCTCGGCGATTGGGACGTCGGCGAGATCCGCGCCAGCGAGGTGCCGCACTTGCGCCGGCAGATCGGCGTCATTTTTCAGGATTTCAAATTGCTGCCGCAAAAAACCGTTTACGAGAACGTCGCCTTTGCGCTCGAAGCTTGCGGCGCGTCCAATCGGCAGATCAAGGCCGTGGTGCCGCAACTCTTGAAGATCGTCAATCTCGAGGATAAAGCCGACCGTTATCCGCGCCAGCTTTCCGGCGGCGAACAACAGCGGGTGGTCATTGCGCGCTCGCTGGCGCATCGCCCCAAACTCCTCGTGGCCGACGAGCCGACCGGCAACCTTGATGCGTTAAACGCCAAAGAGATCACCAACTTGCTTTTGAAGATCAACCAGTTCGGCACGACCGTTCTCCTTGTCACCCACAACCGCGAGATCGTTAACTCCCTGAAGCGCCGCGTCATCACCCTTGACCAAGGCTTGCTTGTTAATGACGCAGAAGTGGGGAAGTACATTATTTAGTCCAGCGCGGCTGGACGACTCACGAATCATGACTCACGAATGACGGCGTATTCTTGAATCGTGATTCTTGAATCTTGATTCCAAAAACAATGACCAAATTCTTTCGCATTGTAAAATTCGCCTGGCAAAGCTTAGGCCGCAACCTCTGGCTCACGATCATGACGGTCGTCGTGCTTTCGGTCACGCTTTTTTCCGTGAATGTTTTGCTGTCGCTTAACGTCGTGACCGGCGCCGTCGCCAAGTCGCTGGAAAATCACATCGACGTGTCGGTCTACGTCAAAGCCGACGCCACTGACGATCAAAAGAACAGCTTGCGGTCGTATTTGGTCGGTTTGCCGCAGACCGCCGACGTGAAAACGGTGAGCCCCGACGACGCGCTGGCCGCCTTCCGCAGCCGCCATGCCGACGACCCCAAGGTGCTGAAGGCGTTGGACGAGGTCGGAGACAATCCGCTGGGCGCCACCTATGTCGTAACGGCCCGGTCGCTCGACCAATATCCGGCGATCATCACCGCGCTCGACCACCCGGCTTATCGCGACCTCATTGATCGGACGGAAAACGACTTCCAGGATTATTCGACGCTCATCGCGCGCGTTCAGGAGATTCGCGACCGGGCGAGCGGCTTCGGCATCGCCCTGCTCGCAATTTTCGCCGCGCTCGCCATGATCATCATGGTGAACGTCGTGCGCGTCGCCATTTTCACGCACAAAGATGAGATCGGGATCATGAAGCTGGTGGGCGCCAACGGTTCATTCATCCGCGGGCCGTATTTGGTGGAAAGCGTCATTCTGTCTTTTTTGGCGCTGATTATCGCGAGCGCCGGCGTCGCGGCCGGCGTCTATTTCGGCTCGCCGTACTTGACCTCGTTCCTCGGTACCGATTCCGGGCTGGTCGCTTTCTTTGTCGGCAACGCCTCGCTCATCGCCGCTACCGAATTCGTGAGCCTCGTGCTCTTGACCGGGATCGCCTCGTCCTACGCGGTCGGGCGGTACATGAAGGTTTAAATTTAGGTTTTAGGTGTTAGGTTCAAGGTTTTTAGGCTCAAGGTGTTAGGTTTCGTACCTAAAACCTCAAACCTTTAACCTCGAACCTTTTTTGTTACGGGCATTGACGCGCAATGCTCCAGATGCTATATCTCAAGCAGTTTTCGTTGCTTGAAAAGGAGTTTCCCAAATGAACGATCAATCGGCCGCCTTATATTTCAGGATGGTCGTCATCCTGCAGAGTTTTGGAGATGATATCCAGTTGACCTTGAACGGGGATCGATTAAGAGCGATCCAGGCCGCGACGCAGAAGGATATCGCGCTCGTCGTTTCTTCGACCGTGTCGCGCGAGGAAAACGCGCGCCTGCGTTTGGAGATGTTGTGCGATTGCGTCAACCGTTTGAAATTCGGGCTGAGCGAGACGAATTCCGCCGCGCCGCCTCCGGCAAGGGGTTTGCCTGAAGTGTTCGCCGATCTCCATGAAGACAGGACAAAAGCGATCGCGGCGCGGATCATCGTCGCCGACATTCTCTTCAAGTCGATCTCTCATCGCTTCAATCGATACGTCGATCTTGACGTGCGAAAACGCCTCCAGGTCTTTAGCGCCGAACGGCAAAGGGATGCCAGGTTCTCGTTCTGGCCCAAAGGCGGATTGCCCGACCGGAAGAACATTGATGCCGCTTGCGAGCTTCTCGCATCCGCCAAATCTTTGCTCGATGAAGAAACATCTTCAAAATTAACGATCGGCGAGAGGATCATCGGCGCTTTTCGCTTGATCGGCGTTTATCGCCGCGATTCCGGGTTCATCGTCGGGCATGAAGTCTCGTGGGAGATCGCCGACGTTTTGAAGAAGAGTACGTCGGCGCTTCTAAAAGAAGCTCTTGATCGCGAGGTCTTTCATCGGGGCTTGATCGTCCAAACGCTGGCCGTTCTTGAAGAGATCAAAGCCCTAATCTGAAAAAGAAACGCAACTAGGCATGGTCCGCGCAGCTTGTTAAGACAAGCTGCTTTTTTATTGAAGCATTTGTTAGATATTGGATATTCGGTTAGTCTTATATTGAATATGAAAGACGCGATCCAATACGATCTCATCGTCGTGGGCGGCGGGCCGGCGGGGATGATGTGCGCGGGGCGCGCCGCCGAGCGCGGGGCGCGCGTGCTTTTGCTTGAAAAAAATCCGATGCTGGGGAAAAAGCTCTCCATTACCGGCGGCGGGCGCTGCAATCTGACCAACGATACTCCCACGATTCGCGAGCTGGTGGCTCGCTATGGAACGGGCGGCAAAGCTTTGTTTCCCGCTTTTTCTCGCTTCACGCCGGCGGACGCCGTTAATTTTTTTAATGAGCGCGGCTTGCCGACCAAGGTTGAGGCCGAGGGACGGGTTTTTCCGGTTTCGAACGACGCCAACGATGTCGTTCGCGTGCTGGGCGAATATCTTCGGCAAGGGAAAGTAAAAGTTGTTTTAAACGCGCCCGTCCACAAGGTGGTTGTTTATGATGATCATGTGCGGGTGATGTGGTCGCTGGGCGAATGGCGCGCCGCCGCCGTTGCGGTAGCAACCGGCGGCTTGGCGTATCCGGAAACCGGCTCGACCGGCGAGGGTTTTGCTTGGCTGGCCAAGCTTGGTCATAAAATTGTCCGCCCCGACGCATCGCTCGTGCCGCTGCGCGTTAAAGAGCCGTGGGTCGGCGAATTGTCGGGGCTGTCGCTCTCGGGCGTTCGCGCGAGCGTCGTTGTCAATGATAAAAAGGTCGAGAGCAAGACGGGGAAACTTCTTTTCACGCACTTTGGCTTGTCGGGGCCGCTTATTTTGAACATGAGCCGCGCGGTGGGGGAGGCGCTCAAGAAAAACGCCGTTGATATTTTGCTTGATCTTTTCCCTAAGGATACTCTGCCCGCGCTGGACGCCGAACTTCTGCGTCTTTTCGCCTCCAATCAAAATAAAAAAATTAAAAATGTCGCCGCGCTGTTTTTCCCGCCGAAGGTCGGCGGTCTGGCGCTCGGCGCCGCCGGCATTGATCCGGAAAAATTCGTTAATTTGGTAACGCGCGATGAGCGCCTGCGCCTCGTCAAATTCGCAAAGAACATGCGCCTTGCGGTCGCCGGCCTCATGGGGCTCGATGACGCCATTGTTTCCTCCGGCGGCGTTTCGCCCGCCGAGGTCGATTTTAGGACCATGCGCTCAAAACTTCATCCCAATCTGTACATCCTGGGCGACGCGCTCAATTTCAACCGTCCCTCGGGCGGTTTCTCGCTGCAAATTTGCTGGACGACCGGGTATTTGGCCGGCGAGGCCGTTTTGATCGGAAAATAAAAATCACGCCCAAAGCTCCGAGGGATGGATTCTCCGCCCATCTCCCGCTGTGGCGGGATTGGGCGGACCCGCTCGCGGACGAATTGAGACGAGCGGGGAACTATCATGTCCCACACGAGGCGGATTAGCATTCGGCTGAAAAGTCCCGAGTCCGGTCGTGGTTGTTTACAAAGCTCCGAGGGATGGATTCGAACCATCATAGCGGGATTCAAAGTCCCGAGTCCTGCCATTAGACGACCTCGGAGTTTTATAAACAACGGCCATTATGCGCCCAAGGCGCACCAGCCTCGGGCTGGGACGACCTCGGAGCGCTGGGCATGATGATATAGACAATACGGAAAAAACCGCATTTAATCAAGTGGGGCGATGGCGTGCGGATTTTTTTTGCGGTTTGTGCTATTATATTGATATCCACACCCGCGAGGTTATTAAGATTTAAGCAGAATAGAACAAAATGAGCACTGCAAACGCAAAGGAAACCGCCTCGGTCAAAGGCAGAGTTTTGCTGGTCGAAGACGATCCGATGGTCGTCAGGATGTACGAGCGGAAGTTCAAGCTTGAAGGCTTTAATTTGACCATGGCTTTTAACGGCTTTGAAGGAATGGAAGCGCTTAAGAAAGAACGCCCCGATATCATCCTTTTGGATATCATGATGCCGAAAATGAGCGGTCTTGAGATGCTCAAACTCGTAAAAGACGATCCGCAGTATAAGGATCTGCCGGTCGTCATGCTGACGAACTTGGGCGACCGGGCCGAAGATGTTGAAAAATGCAAAGAACTCGGCGCCGAGGATTATTGGGTCAAGGCGAATATCAAGCTTGAGGACATCATCGGGAGAGTTACGTCAATTTTAAAAAAAGACGCTAACAAGTAATCTCACAAAAGTATGAACGATACAGCAATAACCGGCAGTCGTCAGCCGAAGAAAATATCCGGGCTGATCATTGCCGCCGTCTTGATCGTTGCGGCTTTGGGCGTCGGCATCTTTTTGGGGCCAAACTTCATCAAACCGCCGGCTTCCGGAAAAATGTGCGGCGGCGTGAATGTTGATTTTTTCCCCGGCGGCAACCCCCAGGACACTTTTGCCAAGGTGGTTTATGCCGGCGCGCGCCAGGCGGAAAGCGACTTGGGCGCGAACGTGAATTATATTTGGTCCGATTGGGATTCGGAAAAAATGACGAGCCAGTTCAAGGATGCTTTGGCGGCCTCGCCTGACGCCATTGCAATGATGGGGCATCCCGGCGCCGCTGCGTTGGGGCCGCTCATTGACGAGGCGGAAAGGAAAAATATCATCGTGACCATGCAGAATGTCGATATTCCCGACGTCCGGGCAAAATATACGAGTAAGGGCTTCGGTTATGTCGGACAGAACCTCTATAACTCGGGCCTGACGGTCGCAAGCGGGGTTATTCGCAAGTATACGCCGGCGGCGGGGGACGAGGCTATTGTTTTCGGCGTTGATAAAAGCACCGATCCCAGCCGTTACGAGCGCACCAAGGGCTGCGTCGACGGTTTGGCCAAAGGCAATCTTGTCGTTCATGAAATAACCATTCCCCCCGCCGCGCAGATCGATGCGACCTCGGCGGCCGCGAAAAAGATGTTCGCTGACGCGTTTGCGAAATTCCCCAAAGCAAAGATCGTCGTCGTCGACCATGGCGCTCTTACCGCCGCCGCGCCGACTATTTTAAGAAGTTTGGGGAAAAAATCGACCGATATCACGCTGGCCGGCTTTGATCTTTCCGCCGCGACGGTTGCCGGCATCAGAAGCGGATACATCGGCCTGATCTTGGATCAACAGCCGTACCTTCAAGGATATCTGCCGGTTTTGCAGGCCTGTCTGACCAAAAAATTCGGTTTTGCCGGACTTTATGTCGATACCGGCGTCGGCTTGATCGATGGAAGCAATGTTGAAGCGGTTGCGGGCTTGGCGGACAAAAGCATTCGTTAAGGATCAGTAATTTAAAAGGTTTTTGGTATGAAACTCAACCTCAAGATCACGATCCTTTTGGCGGCCGGCTTCTTGGTGATCTCGACGGCGTTCATTTCGGTTTCGCTCTCCGCGCTCGGCCGCAATCAAGCCGACAATCTGGCGCTCTTCAAGAACGAGTTTACGCAGACCAACGTGGAATCGTTCCAGAATTCTTCCGATCTCTTTTTCGGATATCTGGACAACGGGGTAAGCACCGGGCAGATCGTTACGCAAGCCGATCTGTTCGCTTTCGCCGCGAAGATCGATCCGACGGGCGAGAATACGGTCTTCGTCAGCCTTAAAAACAGGGATTTTGTCGGCGGGGACGGCAATCCGCAGCTCGTGTCGCTTTTGGATGCCAAGACCGTTGATTCGTACGTCAACCAGTGGACGCTTAATCCGAACGTCAATGATTTCTCCGTTGACAACCTCGATAAATTCGCGGCCGGCGATTTGAGCATTGCCCCGGCCCGCATCCGGGTGAAGGTCTACGACAAGCTCGATCTGATCGTCGGCTACGGCAAAGTTTTTGAAACGGGCAAGGTGCGGGTCGCCTTTATCCAGCAACAGAACGAGGGGCTGTACCGGCTGTATTTCATGATCATGCTCGGGATCTTTCTCTTTGCGGCGATCCTGATCCCGCTCGTTGCGATCTGGTTCATGAAAAAAGCGGTCGTTGATCCGATCAAGCGCCTGAACTCGATCACCAAGGAAATTACCGAGGGCGATCTTACAAAACGAGCCAAAGTCGGGTCGAGCGACGAGATCGGCGACCTCTCCGGCAACTTCAACCGGATGACGGAAAAGCTGGTTGATACGAATCGCGATCTTCAGGCCAAGGTCAAAGAGCTTTCGGAAGAGCACGGACGGCTGTCGTCGCTGGTTGAAAGCGTCAAGCTGGGGGTGGTCATGGTCGACCTGCGCCTCACGGTCATTTTGGCGAACCAATCCGCGCGCATGATCTTCGGCAAGCCCCAAGCGAAGAACATCTCGTTCAAGGACATGTCCGACAAGATCAAAGGCAGCGTGAATATTTCACAGGCCTTGAGTTACTACGTGCACGCCGGGAAACCGCTCAACATCCAAGAGGTGATGATCGGCGAATCGTACTACCGGCTGTTCATGTCGCCGGTCCGCGATATTGTCGAACATATCTTCATCGGCGCCGTGGTGGTCATGGAAGACATTACCGAACAGAAAAAACTCGACAAGATGCGCACGGAAATAGTTTCCGTTACTTCGCACCAGTTGCGCACGCCGGCGACCATCGTGAAGGGGAATCTGGAGATGGTCTTGGGCGGCGATGCCGGCAAGATCACTAAGGCGCAAAAGGAGCTCTTGGACGATACGTATTTGGGGAACGAGCGGATGATCCATCTGATCAACGATCTTATGGACGCGGCCAAGATCAACGAGGGGAAATTGGTCTTTCCGCTCGTGCCGGTCCAGCTCGAGGACATCGTCGAAGAGGTTACCAAGGAAAATCAGTCGTTTGCCGACGAGAAGAACGTGAAACTGACATACAATAAGCCCGCCGCGCCGCTGCCCAAGGTCAACATCAATAAAGAAAAAGTGAAGCAGGTGTTCCAGAATCTTATCGACAATGCCGTAAAATACAGCTCGGTCGACGATAAGGGTCAGGTGGTCGTGGACATCCAAAGCGACGACAAATATTTGCGCTTTGCCGTCAAAGACAACGGCATCGGGATCCCCAAGAGCGATCAGGGGAAAATGTTCGAGCGCTTCTCGCGCGGATCAAATTCGACCAAGCTCGATCCGGGCGGCGGCAGCGGCTTGGGCCTCTACATCGCCAAAGCGGTGGTCGAACAGGCGGGCGGGAAGATCTGGTTTGAATCAAAGGAAGGAGAAGGCTCGACATTTTTCGTAGCGTTCCCGATCCACTAAAGAATATTATGAGCGAAACCCTAAAGAAGATACTCATCGTCGAGGACGAGGAACTGATCGCCAAGCCGCTCGGCATGAAGTTGCGGCTGTCCGGTTTTGAGACCAAGCATGTGTTGAACGGCAAAGAGGCGCTGGACACGCTGGGCAATGAAAAGTTCGATCTGATCCTGCTCGATCTGCTTATGCCCGAGGTGGACGGTTTCGCCGTCTTGGCCGAGTTGCAAAAAAGAACCGATCCGACGCCGGTCATCGTCGCCACCAATCTTAACCAAGCGGAGGACGTTTCCCGGGTGTTCGAACTCGGGTGCACCAACTACTACGTCAAAGCCGATACGACCCTCGACCAGATCGTCGAGAACGTTAAAAAAACCATTAAATAGCCAAAGCAAAACCTCGCCGCCGGCGGGGTTTTTGGCTTAAGGATAATTTATGGAAAATCAAGAACTGAAACATTACATTGACGCGCAACTCGCGGGCGGCACCTCGCCCGACGAGCTTAAGAAGCTGCTCATGCATCACGGCTGGGCGCCCGAGATCGTCGACGCGCATTTGCCGCCGCGCGTCCCCGGCACGCTTCCCTTGGCCGCGATCGGGGCCGGTGCGCCGCATGACGACCTTTACATCGATGATCGGAAAAAAAGGAAATTGGCGATCTTCTTTCTTGTTCTGCCGTTCGCTCTGCTGGTGCTGATCTTAACCGTTTATGCGGTTAATTCTTTCGTCGTGAACGCCGCCTTGTCCAAACCGCAAGCGACAGTCGTTCAGCCGTCAGGTACGGTTGTTCCGTTAGGTTCCGCACCGGCGCTCGACGAAGCTATCGGGCTTTCGCTTCCGACCACGACCGGGCTCGGCCAAGCAGACAAACGCGCGACGATCGCCGCGATCGTTAATGTTGTGCTCGGTTTGTTCGGCTTGCTGGCTTTTCTTAGCCTCTTCATCTGCATCCCGATCGGGATCGTGCTCCTTGTTCGTTCGCGGCGCGCGTTGAAGCCTGGCGTCGCCTATGATGAACGCTCGGGTAAAGATGAAGCGTCAGTGATTCCGCCGGAGCTCGGCCATTGGAATTGGGGAGCGGCGTTTTTGACCATTTGGTGGGGAATATATTATCGCGTTTGGATCACCTTCCTGATTTTCGTGCCGGTCATCGGTCAATTTTGGTGGGTTATCATGGGGATCAAAGGCAACGAGTGGGCGTGGCAAAAGAACAAATGGCTTTCGGTTGACGAGTTCAAGAAAGCGCAAAAGAAATGGGCGGTTTGGGCGATCGCTTTGCTTGTCTTGAGCCTCCTCATGGGCATGGCCTGTGCCTCGCTCATTGTGATCAGCGCCGCGAGATTTGGGAAAAGGCCGGTGGAGACGGTCCAGCAGCTTAACCCGGCCGAAGGGTTGTATGATTACGGCCTGAAGGTTTCCGGCGCGCCGCTCGGGACCGAAGCCATGAACGCGACCTATGGCATCAACGGTCAGCTCGTCACGCTCAAGAACGGCACGTCCGCGTCGGCGCAGGCCGGTTCGTCGGCGATGGTCACGACGAACTTTTTCGGCGCGGCGGGGAACGGCGATCTTAACGGCGACGGGGCGGAAGATATGGCGTTCGTTTTGTGGCAGCAAGCCGGCGGCAGCGGGACGTTCTATTATTTGGTCGCGGCGCTGGCCGTCCCGAACGGCCCGGCGCTGGGAACGGAAGGGGTTCTTTTGGGCGACCGGATCAAACCCGTTTCGACGGCGATCAGGAGCGGACTCGTCGTCGTCACCTACCTCGACCGCAAGCCGGACGAACCGATGACCGCGGTTCCTTCCGTCACCGTCGTCAGGAGTTTCAAGATCGTGAACGGTAAACTTGAAGAAATTAAATAACGTGTCTATGCTCTCCGGCTTCAAAAAATTCATTCTGCGCGGAAACGTCGTCGATCTCGCCGTCGGCGTCGTGGTCGGCGCGGCGTTCAGCGCGTTCATTGCGGCGTTGGTCAAGGACCTGCTGACGCCGTTCATCGCTGCGCTTTTCAAGGCGCCGGACTTTTCGGCATTGAGCTTTACCATTAACGGCAGCAAGTTCCTTTACGGCGATCTGTTAAACGCGCTGCTTTCGCTCCTGATCGTATCATTCGCGGTTTATTTCTTTGTCGTGCTGCCGGTCAACGCGCTCATCGCGCGGCTGCACAAAGAACCGGTTTTGGAACCGACGACCAAAACCTGTCCCGAATGCGCGACCGACATTCCGCTCAAGGCCGGTCGCTGCCCGCATTGCACTTCGGTATTAATCAAACAAAGCTAATCGCATTTACAAATTATGACCAATATTCCGATCAACGTGCCGCTCGCCAACATTCCCTCGACGAACATTCCGGTAACGAACATTCCCGTGACGGGCATTCCGGCGCTGGATCAGCTGGCGAAGCTTAGTACGCTCGGTTCGCCGGGCGGGAGCGCCGCCATGCCGAACCTGAACGACCTCGGACACTACCTGATCATCGCCGGCGGAATTTCGACGGCGATCATGGCGGTTGCCCTGTGGTCGCTTATTTGGAAGGGGATCGCGCTTTGGTATGCCGCCCGCCGCGGCGAAAAAGGCTGGTTCGTCTGGCTCCTGGTGTTGAATACGCTGGGAATTTTGGAAATAATTTATATTTTTGCCGTGGCCAAGCGGTCCGATAAAAAAATAACGCCGCCGGCCGACACGTCGGCGCAAGGCTAAGGCCATGACCGTTGTCTTCGGCGGGACAAACAGATTTCTCGGAAAGAAACGGTTGTTGCTGGTCTTGGGCTTGCTGCTTTTGCTCGCCGCCGTCTTCTGCTTGTCGTATTACGCCCCGTCGTTTTCCTCGTTCGGCCTTTGGGGCGCGGCGGGCGCGCTTTTGGCGCTCATGGTCGCGATCAAAGCCGTCGGGGTGATCGAGCGCAAGAACGCGCGCCTCGGCGGGGGGATTTACGGCGAGGCGGTCGTCAGCCGCGAACTCCGCCGCCTGCCCGACGGCTATGCCGTTTTTCGCGGACTCCTGGTGAACGAGCATCAAGACATCGATTGCGCCGTGATCGGGCCGAACGGCGTTTTCGCCGTTGAGGTCAAAAGCCATAAAGGAACGATCGGTTTTGACGGCGAGCAGCTGACGCGGAACGGCCGACGGTTTGAAAAAGATTTTTTTCGTGAGACAATGTCCGAAGCGGTCGGATTGCGCGCCCTTCTCGCGCGCGCGGCCAAACTCGATATTTTCGTCGAACCGGTCATTGTTTTCTCTTCGACCGCGGCCGCCGTTCGGCTCGGGCCGGATAAGATAAAGAATTGTTATGTGATCGGGAAAGATCGGCTGAATGAGCTGATCATGGGCGCCAGCTCCTGCCGGATCGACGCCGCTTCCGCGCTCGCGATCATTAGGGCCTTGGCGGAGAGCGTGAACGATCGGCGAAAAGAAAAGAAATTGGCGCGGCTGGAAAAATTTTTAAATCAACACGTCTATGAAAAATAAAATATTCGGCGGTTTGCTGGCGGTGGCCATTTGCGAACTCGTCGGCGTCGCGGGCGCGGTCTTCACGACGCCGGCCATCGCGACCTGGTATGCGGGCCTCATCAAAGCGCCGCTTAATCCGCCGAACTGGATCTTCGGTCCGGTGTGGGCGACACTCTTCGCGCTCATGGGCGTTGCCGGATATTTGGTTTGGCGGCGCCGGAAGGAGAAGACGGTTGCTTGGGCGCTGGCGTTCTTCGCGCTGCAGCTCGTCCTGAACGTTCTTTGGTCGTATCTGTTCTTCGGCTTGCATGCGCCGGCGTTCGCCGCAATCGAGATCGTCGCGTTTTGGTTTTCGATCCTTTGGACCGCCGTCGAGTTCGCGAAAGTCTCGCGCCCGGCCGCCGCGCTCATGGTTCCGTATTTGCTGTGGGTGTCGTTTGCGGTATATTTGAACTACGCGGTCGTCGTATTGAATTAAGCGCATCCGCGATATGGGAAAATATAACAAGAATGACACGGCGTATTTTGCGGGCGGCTGTTTTTGGTGCCTGGAAGCGGTTTTTAACCGCACCAAAGGCGTAATTTCTTGCACTTCCGGTTTTGCCGGTGGTGTCAAAGAAAATCCGACCTACGAAGAAGTCAGCAAGGGAAAGACAGGATATGCCGAAACGGTCAAGCTTGAATACGATAAAACAAAAATTTCGTACAACGATCTGCTCGCGATCTTCTTTTTCGTCCACGATCCGACCGACCTGAACCGCCAGGGGAAGGGCGTGCGCACGCAATACCGCTCGGTGGTTTTTTACGATAACGAAGAACAGAAGAATGAAGCGGAAAAATTCATCGCCAAGCTGGGCGCCGAAGACGCCTACCCCAAGCCGGTCGTGACCGAAGTCGTGCCGCTCAAGAAGTTCTATTGGGCCGACGAGCCGCAGCAAGAGTATTTCGACCATAATCTCGAAGATCCGTATTGCGCGTTCGTCATCGTGCCGAAGCTGGAAAAATTCGAAAAGAAATTTAAAAAATTCTACAAGGAATAAAGCGCCGCGGCTAGACGCCGCCAAGGCATTTTTTGATGATGAGCTCCGCCAATTTATCCGTATCGTGGCGGATGTAGGTGCGCGGCGTCTTATCGCCGCTTTTTTGTTCGATCGGCGTTTCGTCGACCAGGCCGGCGCCGTAAAATTCGGCAGCCGATCTTTCCATGCCGATCGCGTCCGGCGCGGGGACCGGGGTGCGTCCTTCCGCGTTCAAATATCGGTTGAGCAATTCCGAATCGGGGCGGCGGTCATTATAGGTGACAAAGTCGATCCGGCCGGCGCCGATGAAACGCTCGATCTCGTTCATGTAATCGATGACGCCGAAGCCGTCGGTGTGCCCGGGCTTGTTCATGAGGTTGCAGTTATAGACGACCGGCGCCTTGGTCCGATTGATCGCCGAGGCAAGGCCTTGGGCCAGCAAGTTGGGAATGATGCTGGTGTAAAGGTCGCCGGGGCCGATCACGATGCAGTCGGCCGCTTCAATGGCGGCGACCGCCTTCGGGTTGGCATAGGCCTCGGGTTCGAGGCGCAGCGTGGCGCGGTCGATGGCGCCGGCGTCGATCGCGTGTTCGCCGACCGACTGCGAAGCGCCGGTGCCGCAAACGAGCGAGACTTTCTTGGTCGTGACCGGAATGACCTCGCCGCGGATGGCGAGCACCGAACTCGCGACCCGAACCGCCTCTTCGAACGAGCCGGTGACCTTCTCGAGCGCCGAGAGAAAGAGATTGCCGAAGTTGTGGCCGCTCATCCCGCCTTGGTCGAAACGGTAATTGAAAAGCTCCCGCAGCAGGCGGTCGGACTCCGAAAGCGCGATGAGGCACTGGCGAACGTCGCCGGGCGGCAGGACGCCGAGTTCGTCGCGCAAGACGCCGGTCGAGCCGCCGTCGTCGGCCATGGAAACGATGGCCGTGAGGCGGACGGGATATTTTTTAAGCCCCGAAAGCAAGGTGAATTGCCCGGTTCCGCCGCCGATCGTGACGATTGAGCGCATATGGTTTAACGGAAGGCGATAAAAAACTTCCCCTAGGCGGGGAGGCTTTTGATCTTGGCGATAACCGCGTCGATCGCTTGGTACAATGTTTCCCGATCGTTGTTGTTCTCGATCGTGAATTCGGCCGCGGGCGCGATCGTGCGGATCGTGACCTCGGTGTCCGCCATTGATTCTTTTTGAAATTGCTCCCAGGTCTTTTCCGCGTCGTTGGCATTTTCATTGCGCTCCTTGACGCGCTCGTAGCGCGTCTTTTCGTCGGCGGCGATCGTGATGAGGTGAAAAGACGAAAGTTTGGCCAGCTCCGAAATGTCGCTCGGCCGGCGGATCCCGTCAATGATCGTCACTTCCGACGTTGAGGCGGCGGCGTCGCGGGCCATGGTTTTGGCAAAGAGGTCTTGGCCGAACGTCTGCCGCAGCGCGAGCGAGATCATTTGCAGGTTCTCCCGCGTTTGCGGCAGATACAGACGGCTAAGCACGTCGCGCATCACCGTGGAGAATTTGAAGATCGTCCCGGCGTATTTTTCCTTGATGTATTCGGCGGCCGTGCCTTTCCCCGAGGCGATCTCGCCGACGATGCCGATGATGATGTTATTGTTTGGCATAATTTTGCGTTTCTGCGGTCATGAAATCAAGCCTGATGCCGACCTGCTCAAACATCTTTTCGCTCTCTTCGCCCGCGTGATAGCGTTTTTCGCAAATGACATGCTTTATTCCGGCGCCGATGATCGAACGGGCGCAGGTGGCGCACGGCGTCATGCGGCAGTAAAGCGTGGCGCCCTCGAGCGAAACGCCGATGCGCGCCGCTTGAACGATGGCGTTCATCTCGGCATGGATCGTGCGCACGCAGTGCTGGGTCTGATGTCCGTCCTCGTGGATCGTCGTCTTCATTTGGTGTCCGACTTCGTCGCAATGCGGCAGGCCGGGCGGCGAACCGACGTATCCGGTCGCGAGGATATGCTTGTCGCGGACGATTAAGCAGCCGGAGCGTCCGCGGTCGCATGTGGCGCGCGTCGAGACCGCCTGCATGATGTTCATGAAGTATTCATCCCACAAGGGGCGGATATATGGTTCGTTCATATCCCGTTAGAAAAAATCACTTTCTTAGTTGATGTTAGACGTTTAATTGATAATTATGCCATCGTATGGCGCTTATGTCGGTTCAGAGCAATATCTCAAGGCGAGATGTTTTTTTCTAACGGGACATAGTTTGAAATGATATAACCCTTGGCCAAATCGCGCAAATCAGGTAACATCTATTAGAAAGAACCAACAACCAAGAACCAATTTCCAATTCAGTAAGTCTGAACGGGGCTGGAAATTGGTTCTTGGTTCTTGAAATTTACATCAAGATATGATTGATTTCAAAATCATTAAAAAATCCAAGAAAAGCGCCGCTCGCGTCGGCGTTTTGACGACCCCGCACGGCGCGATCGAAACGCCGTCGTTCGTCACCGTGGCGACCTTGGCGAATGCCAAGATGTTCATGTCGGAAGACCTGGAAGCGGTCAAAACGCCGCTTATCATTTCCAATACCTATCACCTGCATTTGCGCCCCGGCGAAGACGTGGTGGCAAGAGCGGGCGGGATCCACAAGTTCATGAACTGGAATCATCCGGTCATGACCGACTCCGGCGGTTTCCAGGTTTTCAGTTTGGGCTTCGGACATGACCAAGGCACGTCCAAGATCCCCAATAAAAAAGAAAAGCCGACGGTCAAAACCGGCGCCCAGCCGCAGCACTTGAAGATCACCGACAAAGGCGTGGAATTCACGTCCCCGGTCGACGGCCGCAAGATCTTTCTCGGTCCGGTCGAATCGATCCGCATCCAAGAGAAGCTCGGCGCGGATATTATTCTGGCCTTCGACGAATGCACGCCGCCTTCGGCCAACAAAGAATACATCGCCAAGTCGCTTGAGAAGACCCATGCCTGGGCGAAGATTTGCATTGAGGCGAAAAAATCCGACCAAGCGCTTTACGGGATCGTGCAGGGGAGCCGCTTTCGCGACTTGCGCGTTAAAAGCGCCAAGGTGATCGGCGGCTTGCCGTTCGACGGCTTTGGCATCGGCGGCGAATTCGGCGCGGAAAAACATGAGATGGTCAACATGTTGAAATGGGTCTTTGCCGAATTGCCGGAAGCCAAACCGCGTCACCTGTTGGGCATCGGGCACCCCGACGACATTTTGCCGACGATGCAATCCGGCGTCGACACTTTTGATTGCATCGCGCCCACCCATTACGGCCGCCGCGGCACCGCCTTTACCTCCGAAGGCAAGATCGACCTTAATAAGATCATGTATTTGAAACAGCTGAAACCGCTCGACAAGAATTGCGAGTGCCGCGTTTGCACCGGCTACACGCGCTCCTACCTGTGCCACCTGATCAAAGCCCGCGAGTTGACCGGCCTGGGCATGGTCTCCGAACACAACGTCTTTTGGATGAACACCCAGGTTGAAAAATACCGCCAACTGATCAAAGATGGAAAGATATAGACTGATACTCGAATATCTTCAGCCCAAGGCTGATCCGCCTCGGGCGGAAATGCTGAACCCCTGATCCGCGATGAGATATTTCGTGTTTTAAAAATTTGGAAGCGTAAAGGTGTTTTTTGAGACAGCGCTAGTTACTAACCTGTGTATGTGAAAGAATGGTTGCAGCGGTGCGTCTAAATTGTCCCGAGTGTATAATATCGTTATTCATCTTAATTATTCTTAAGTCATATATTTATGACTGTTTCTTTTAAAAAAATCATCATCGGCACGATGATCGCTAGCATGGCCCTTTCGGCCGGCGCGGCTTTGGCCCAGGATAATTATTCGACGAATACGAACGCGCCGACTCCGATGTTGACCAGCACGCGTCAGCCGGCGGTAAAAAAGACGATCGACTTGCCGTGCGTGGCCGCCGCCGTGGCCAAGCGCGAAGCTGCGGTTTCGTCGGCTTTTTCAACCAAGTCGACCGCCATTTCGGCTGCGTTCACGCAGCGCGCCTCCGACTTGGCCGCCGCTTGGGCCATCACCGTGGCCAAGGACCGGAATGCTGCGATCAAGGCCGCATGGAAGACCTTTAACGCTTCGGCGAAAACCGCGCGCACGGCGTACTTGACCGCCAATAAAGCGGCTTGGAAGACGTTTGCTTCCGATGCCAAAGTTTGTCGTGCTCCGTCTGCGACCGATGCCGGCGCTGCAACAGGTGACGCCAGTCTTTAATCGTCTATACAAAAACGGCCCCAAAGGGCCGTTTTTGTATATCTTACCCACACAAACCTTTGACATAATCTTAAAGACCAAGGAGAAAAACGATATACTGTAAATAATTATGCGACGAATAATCGTTATTGTTGTTTGTCTTTGCGCCGCGTTCTTCGGCCGCCAGGCGATGGCGGCGGATGTTCCGGTGTATGCGCCGCTTGTTTCTTATCCGCCGGTTCCCGCAACTACCGTTGTCGTCCCGACGCCGGCAGTTCAACCGGTCGTCGCGCCGGTTTCGGAACAACCGGTCGCACCGATCGCCGAACCGCAGCCGATACCTTCTGCTCCGCAAAAAATGACCGCGCTCGAGGCGGTCGAACAAGGCAAGAATCTGCTCGCGCCGGTGCTGGCCGATTTTAAAAGCAAAGAGGCGAAAATAAAACCGCTCTCGTCAAAAACCGGCGCGACCGCCGCGGCGATCGCGGTTTGGAACAAGGCGGCCGACACGGTCACGGTCTACGGCGGCACGCGCGGAGCGAAATATTTTTCCGCCGATATGAACGGCCCGACCATTCCCATCGTCACGCTCGCGGGGTACCAAACGGCTTATCGCGACAATGATCCCAACACGGTCGTCGTCGGCACGGTCCAGGCGGCCATGGCGCAGGTGACGGTCAAGCGGAAGAAATTGTACAAGCCGGTTTTTTCATACTATGTTCCGTACAACAGCGAACTGTATTCGACCGAAACGCTCGCCGCCGGTTCCGACTATCTTTCGTCGCTCATCAAGGACGCTTTCGACGACTTGAATTCCAAGAACATTGTTTCGCGCGCCTTTCCCGGCCAGCCGCTTACGTCCGTCATCGATCCTTATCTCATCAAATCGATCGCGGTCATTGAGAACGCCGACAGCCAAATTTACCAAGACAACAATTCCGAGGACGCGCTCGGCCGCTTCTTGGTGAAGCTGGCGATCAATAAGGAAGACGCTCTGGGGAGCGTGGTTTCGTCGGCCGGCGCGCGCGGCATGGTGCAGTTCATCCCTTCCACCTACAAGATCATGGTCACCAAACGCCCGGACCTGGGTTTGATCCCTGATTTCGTCAAAGGCATGGCCGATCACAAGAACGCCATCAAGGCCGAAGCCGCTTATTTGGACATGATCCTGGCCGACCTGCCGCAAAGCGTTCGTGACACTTATTCGCAAAACCGCGGCGCGGCCGCCGAATACATCGCCGCCGGCTACAATGGCGGCTCGGCGCGCGTGAAGAAGGCTATTCAGGCGTGGGGCGACGCTTGGTCGGTGTCGCATGCCGGCACTTATGCGTCGCTCACGAGCAAAGCCGCTTCGTTAAAGTCGCGGATCGCCGTGATCGATAAGAAATTGAAATCGTCGAAAACCAAACTGGCCGAGGTGAAGGCGCTTAAGAGCGAACGAATCAGCGCGGTTTCCGAACGCGCGACCGCGGTTGCGAACGCGGCCAAGATAAAAAATTCTTGGCTCTTCGCCGAAACCGCCAGCTACGTTGTCAAATTGCGCCGCGTTTACGACATGCTGGCCGCCGGCTTCTTTGCCACGCCGAACGCGCCCGCCAACACCGTGACGGTGGCTTCGGCTTCGAACGCCGCGGCTCCTTCCGCCGTTGCGTTTGGCGCGCCGCCGGCGGCGACCAACCAATAATTGTCGCCAAAGCCTTGATTTTTTTGCCGGTTTGTGGTAGGGTTGGTCATCGTCCTCGTCGCAAACGCGCCAGGCCTCTTCGATCTGATCAATTTTATTGCATCGGTTGCGGCGGTCACTGCAATTTTAATTTATGTTTGCCTTAAGAAAGGCGAGCCGCCGCGTTGACGCCGGGGAAAGAAAAACGCATTATGCAAGATTCAATTTTAGGTTTTGACGGACTCGGGATCGCGCCGGGATTGCTGGCTGCGCTCGACCGCAATAATTTCAAGGTTCCGACGCCGATCCAATCGAAATCGATCCCCACGGCGATCGAAGGCAAGGACATGATCGGCATCGCGCAGACCGGCACGGGCAAGACCTTGGCCTTCGGCATTCCGATGATCCAGCGTCTGGCGCAATTGAAGGGCAAAGGGCTGGTCATTCTGCCGACGCGCGAACTGGCGCTTCAAGTGGAAGAGTCGCTGCACAAGATCGGCCGCGGCATCGGCTTGCGCACCGCCGTGCTCATTGGCGGCGCTTCGCTCAATGTCCAAGTCCAGCAATTGCGCAAGAATCCGCACATCATCATCGCCACCCCGGGGCGCCTTTTGGACCACATGAATCAGCGCACCGTGCAGCTGGATGACGTCAAAATTTTGGTTCTCGACGAAGCCGATCGCATGCTCGACATGGGTTTTGCGCCGCAGATCAACAAGATCTTGAACGCCGTGCCGCGCGAACGGCAGACGATGCTGTTTTCGGCGACCATGCCCGACGACATCGTCCGCATCGCTTCAAAGCACATGCAGCTCCCGGTCCGGGTCGAAGTGGCGCGCGCCGGCACCGCCGCCGAAGGCGTCGAACAGGAACTGTTCGTCGTCAAGAAAGAGGACAAGATCCGCCTGTTGGAAAAATTGCTGACCGAATACCACGGTCCGATCTTGGTTTTTTCGCGCACCAAGTTCGGCGCCAAAAAGATCACCCGTTCGGTCAATGCCTTGCATCACCGCGCCGCCGAGATCCACTCCAACCGCTCGCTCAACCAGCGCCGCGAAGCGCTCGACGGCTTTAAGAACGGCAAGTACCGCGTCTTGGTCGCCACCGACATCGCCGCCCGCGGCATTGACGTGACCGGTATCGAGGTGGTTGTCAATTTTGACCTGCCCGAAAACGCCGAGGACTACGTGCACCGCATCGGCCGCACCGGGCGCGCGGGGCACAAGGGACGCGCCATTTCTTTCGCCTGCCCCGACCAGCGCGCCGAGGTCCGCGAGATCGAACGGCTCATGCGCATTAATTTGGAAATTACGCAGCTGCCGGAATTGCCGCCGCCTTCGGCCAGCTCGCACATGAACGACCCGCGCGGCGACCGCGGCGAAGCGCGTTCCGGCCGGCCATTCGGCGGCCAGCGCCAAGGCCGCCCGCAAGCCCCGTCGCGCGCCGGCGGACGCCGCCCCGGAAACTTTCCGCGCCGCCAGTTCGGCCGCTAAAAATATGTTCAAGAAAATTGCCGCGTGCTTTTCCATGGTCGCCCTGCTGGCGCCGTTAACCGGGAGCGCTGCGACCTCGCCGCTCGCCGCCCGTTTGGGCGGCCAGGTTTTGCTGCAGGTTGAGTCGCATGGCGAGGCCTGGTACGTCGACCCGGCCACGGGACAGAGAACGTATCTTAAGGACGGGGGAGCGGCTTACAACGCCATGCGTTCGCTCGGACTGGGAATTTCCGAAGCCGATTACGCCGCGCTCGCCGCCGGCAATGCGTCTTTGCGCAGCCGCGTGACGGGCAAGATCGTTCTTCGTGTCAAAGCGCATGGCGAAGCATATTATCTTTGCCCGCGCACCAAAACGCTTTCTTATCTTAAAGACGGCGCCGCCGCCTACGCGGTCATGCGCGATTGCGGGCTCGGAATAAGCAACGCCGATCTCTCGCAAATTCCCGTCGCCGCGCCATCGGCCGATCAAAACGCCGCGCCATCGACGATCGGCAGTACGCAACCGGCAACCGGCAGCTCGATCGCCGGCTGCCAAATCTTTCCCGCCGACAATCCGTGGAATGAGGACGTTTCCAATTTGCCGGTATCCGCCAACTCGGCCGCTTATATAAACTCCATCGGCGCCGCAAAAAATCTCCATCCCGATTTCGGCGAAAACCGCGACTACGGGATTCCTTTTAACATCGCCGACAATTCAACGCCGAAATATTCGGTCGCTTTTGATTATGCCGACGAAAGCGACAAGGGTCCGTATCCCATTCCGGCGCGGCCGGAAATTGAAGGAGGTTCCGACCAGCATTTGCTCGTCCTGCAAAAAGACGAATGCAAATTGTACGAACTTTACGACGCGACGCTCAACACCGATCGCGGCAGCGGCTGGACGGCCGGCTCCGGCGCCATTTGGGACTTGAAAAACAACGCGCTTCGTCCCGAAGGCTGGACCTCGGCGGATGCCGCCGGCTTGCCGATCCTGCCCGGACTGGTGCGCTACGAAGAAGTGAGCGCCGGCGTTATCAACCACGCCATTCGTTTTACCGCGCCCAAGACGCAGCGCGCCTACATCCATCCCGCGACCCATTTTGCCAGTTCTTCGACCGACGCCGCGCTGCCGCCGATGGGCCTGCGCGTGCGCCTCAAAGCCGATTACGACCTTTCCCGGCTTCCGCCGCAAGCCAAAGTGATTGCGACGGCGATGAAAAAGTATGGCATGATCCTGGCCGACAACGGCTCGTCGTGGTTTTTCCAGGGCGCCTGGAGCGGCGGCTGGAATGACGGCGATCTGAATACGCTTAAGAACATCCCGGGTTCGGCCTTTGAGGCGGTGCAAACGGGCGCGCTTATAAAATAATGATCGTCATTCTCTACAACCTCAGGAGTCTGCATAATATCGGCTCGATCTTCCGGACGAGCGACGGGGCGGGGGTGCGCAAAATTTATTTATGCGGTTACACCTCGGCGCCGGTCGATGAATTCGGCGCTTCGCGAACGCAACTCGCCAAAACCGCTTTGGGCGCCGAACATATGGTTTTGTGGGAGAAAAAGCGCAGCGCCACCGCGCTCATCGATCGCTTGCGCAAGGAAGGATATCAAATTTTCGCCGTTGAACTTGACAAGCGATCGGTGCCGTATCAAAAGGTCAAGCTTTCGGATAGAGAATTGGAACGGACGGTTTTGGTCATGGGCAGCGAGGTCAAAGGCCTCACGCCCGGCATTTTAAAGCGCGCCGACAAAATTTTGGAAATTCCGATGCTCGGAAAAAAAGAATCATTGAACGTTTCCGTCGCTTTTGGCGTCGTTGCCTACGGCTTGTGTTTTAATTCACGCGACAAAAACGGCGGAAAAAGGTAAGATGCGCGCGTATGATCCGTACGATGCGCACACGGTTTAAGAAGGAGATCTTGGCGGAATTCATTCCGCCCGCGCGGCCGACCAACAAAGTGGTTATTCTTTGCGACGGGCTGCCCAGCTTGCCGGCCAAGGCCGATGTGCTCGGGTATTTTTCGCGACTCGGGTATTGGGCGTTCCATATCCGCTATCGCGGCACTTGGGAAAGCGGGGGATTGTTTTTGGCCAAATCGCCGGAGCGCGACGTCATCGACACGATCGACGGGATGCAAAAGGATTTCACCGAATATTGGGGCGGGAAAAAATTCAGGATCCCGAAGCCGCAGGTTTATGTCGTCGGCACCAGCTTTGGCGGCTGTGCCGCGATCATGGCCTCCCGCGACCAGCGGGTTAAAAAGGCCGTCGCGCTTTCGCCGGTCGTTGATTGGCAAGTGCAAAGCCGGATCGAACCGATCCAAAAATTGGCGGCCTTTACGGCCAAGGCCTTTGGCGCGGTCTATCGGGTCGAGCGCGGCGATTGGGACAAACTCTCGACCGGCCTGTTCTTCAACCCCGTCGCCCATGAGGACGAATTCGACGGGCGCAAACTCATGATCATCCACGCGAAGAACGACCTGATCGTGCCCTGGAAGCCGACCGCCGGTTTTGCCAAGCGGATCGGCGCCAAGACGATCGTTGCCAGAACCGGCGGCCATTTGCGTTTGGCGGCGGCGATCAAAAAACCCTATGCCCGGCGGATCGCTGTATTTTTGCGAACATGAAATTTAACCATTGGTTAAAACCGCCGCGCCGCGAATACGCGCTCATCATTTTTTTGCTCATCGCTTTTGCGATCAATTTTATTTTTCCGTCGGCTAACGGCGTTTTGTTCGCGGTGGCGGTCGTCGCCGCCGCGCCGACGGTTTGGTCCGCACTCATAAGCTTGCGGCGCAAGCGCATCACGATCGAATCGTTCAACACCTTCGCGCTCGTGATCGCTTTCGTGCTGACCGACGCGCAGTCCGCCGGCTTCATCACCCTCATGCTCGCCTTCGCGCGACTTCTTGATTCATTCACCGAAAATCGAACCAAGCGCGCGCTTGAGGAGCTCTTGGCGCTCAAGCCGTCGCGCGCCACCCGCGAACGCAACGGGCGCCTGGAAGAGATCGATGCCGATGCCGTGGCTTTGGGCGATACGGTCGTGGTTGAAGCCGGCGCGCGCGTGCCGGTCGACGGCAAGGTGGTGTACGGGGCGACGCACGTGAACGAAGCGCCGGTGACCGGCGAATCGCGGCCGGTCAAGAAGATCGTCGGCGACCCGGTCTTTTCCGGCACCTTGGTCGAGACCGGCGTCTTAAAGATCCGCGCCACCGGCGTCGGCAAGGACTCGACCATCGAGCGCCTCGCCGCGCTCATGCGCGCCGCCGCTAAGAATAAATCAAACCCGGAGCGGATCGCCGACAAATTCGCCGCCATCTTTTTGCCGATCGTGGCCGCGCTCGGGATCATCGTCTATGTTGTGACGCGGAACGCGACCATGACGGCGGCGCTGTTTCTCGTCGCCTGCGCCGACGACATGGCGGTGGCCATTCCGCTCGCGGTGACCGCCACCTTGGGCGCGGCCGCAAAACGCGGCGTTATCGTTAAAGGCGGCGAGCGCCTTCAGACCTTGGCGCGGCTCAAAATTTTGGTTCTCGACAAGACCGGCACGCTCACTTACGGCGCGCTGACCGTCGCCGAAACGCGCTTGGCGCCGGGCGTCGATGAAAAAACTTTTTGGAATGCCGTCGCCGTGGCGGAAAAATTCGCCGAACACCCGGTCGGCCATGCGGTCTATCGCGCGGCGGCCGAAGCGCTGCAAACCGTCCCTGATCCCGCCAAGTTTGAAACGGTGACCGGCTTCGGTATTGTCGCCGAAACGGGGGAGGGGCAAATGACGATCGGAACGGCGGCCTTCTTGGATTTGAAACAGATCAAGCATCCCGACGCGACAACCGACGACGGACGATCGACGGTCATGGTGGCGCGAGACGGCGTTTACCAGGCGACGCTCGTCGTTGCCGACGTGCCGCGCCCCGAAGCGGCCCACGCTCTGCGCCGCCTTAAAAAATTGGGCGTCGCGCGCGTCATTATGTTCACCGGCGACCGCGCCGAAACGGCGGCGCGCACCGCCAAGTCGCTCGGCATTACCGAAGTTCGCGCTGGCATGAAGCCGGAAGACAAGGTCGCGGAGCTGGAAAAGCTCCTCGGCGGCGGCCCGGTCGGCATGATCGGCGACGGCGTGAACGACGCGCCGGTGCTCTCGCGCGCCGACGTCGGCATTGCGATGGGTGGCGGCGCGGCTGCGGCGGTGGAAGCGGCCGACGTCGTCATCTTGGCCGACAATCTTGATCGTTTGCCGGAACTTATCGAACTCGCGCGCCGCTCCATGCGCGTCATTTCTTCGGACATCGCCATTTGGTCCGTTTCCAATCTCTTGGGCTTCGCGCTGGTTTTAACCGGCGTGGCCGGCCCGGCGCTCGCCGCGTTCTACAATTTTGCCACCGATTTTTTCCCGCTCATCAATTCCAGCCGGCTGTTTCGGTCGCGGAAGGGGTAGTAATGGACAATATACAATGGACGATGGACAACTCCATTGGAATCGGTGCGAAGCCTGAATTGTCCATTGTTCATCGTCAATTATCACAAATATGAAAAAACTCCACCGCTTCATCGGCAATTTTGACCTCACGGCCGAGCGTTTGCTCGTTCGCGATCCCGGCTTTGCGCACCAGCTGCGCGACGTGCTCAAGCTGCGCGCCGGCGAGCAGATCGTTCTTTGCGACGGGCAGGGCGCCGAAGCGCTTTGCACGGTGCGCGCGATCGACAAGGCCGCGATCGAAGTGGCGGTCGGTTCGCGCGGCGCCGGTAACGATCCCGAGCGGCGCGTCATTTTGTATTGCGCCATTCTGAAACGCGAGAATTTCGAATACGCGATCGAAAAAGCGGTTGAGTGCGGCGCGTCCGTGATCGTTCCCATTGTCACCGCGCACACGGTCAAGCTTGGTTTTAATTCCGATCGGCTCAAAAAGATCGCGCAGGAAGCGGCCGAGCAGTGCGGCCGCGCCGTTATTCCGGAAATTTTCGAACCGGTAAAATTCAAAGCCGCGCTGACGGCGGCGGGGGAGAACGACGTTAACTATTTCTTTGACGCGGCCGGCGAAGAATTCGCTCGCGCGAAGATGCTGGCGCAAACCGCCGGCGTTTGGATCGGACCCGAGGGCGGCTGGGAAGAGTTCGAGACCGCCGCCGCGCGCGAGGCCGGGTTTGCGGTTGCTTCGCTCGGCCCGCTCATCCTGCGCGCCGAAACCGCCGTTACGGTTGCTGTTTATTTGGCGGCGCGGTAAAATGTGGAGCCGAGCTGGGCTCGGCGATTCATGAATTATGAATCACGAATCATGAATCACGAATTACGAATTTAGAACGATTGATATGATCAAATCTAAACAAGGAAAATTAATTCTGATCGGCGTTTTTTCATTATTAATTCTGGCGCTCGCCGGATTGTGGATTTGGCAGACGTTTTCCGTTCGTCCGGTTTCGCCGCCCGTTGTTAAGCTTCCCGGCGCCAATCCGGCAAAGACTTACGACCTTGGCGATAAGGCGCAATTCCTTTCGATCGCTTCGCCCGTGCCCGGCGACAAGCTTGCGAGCCCGCTCGTCATTACCGGCCATGCCCGCCTTTGGTACTTTGAAGGCTCATTCCCGGTTCTTCTTAAGGATGGCAAGGGCGCGACTTTGGCAACGGGGCAAGCGACCGCTGAAGGGGATTGGATGAGCGGGAAATTCGTTCCCTTCAAAGCGACGCTCGTCTTTTCCAAGCCAACGACCGCGACCGGCGAATTGATTCTCAAAAAAGACAACCCTTCGGGCCTGCCCGCTAACGACGATCAGGTCAGTGTGGCGGTTCAATTCAATTTGTCCGACCCGTCGTGGTCGGCCGCGCCTGCGCCTGCGCCCGCGCCGGTTGCCGCCTGCCACATCGGCGGCTGCTCGGGCCAGCTTTGCACCGATCAAGCGGACGCGATCAGCGACTGCCTCTATTTGCCGGAATACGCCTGCTACAAATCGGCCACCTGCGCCCGCCAAGCCGACGGCCAATGCGGCTGGATGCCGACGCCGGTCTTAAAATCCTGCATTGCTAAAGCTCGAAAGTAGTGATAATCTCGAATATCGGTTAATCACATAAGCTGAAACAAAAATGTCCAATAATACCTATCGGATCGTCCTCTGGTCGTCGGTTATCGGCGCGATCGTGCTGGCCGTCGCCGGCATGGTTTGGCTTGCTCAAGGCGGCGGCCAGCCCAAGGTCTATGTCCCCGGCCTCAATGAAATCCTCGCCGACGATCATGTTTTTGGCAAAGCCGATTCCAAAGTAACGCTTCTTGAATTTGCCGATTTCGAATGTCCGGCTTGCGGCGCGGAATATCCGACGGTCAAAAAGCTGGAAGACGCTTACGGCGACAAGGTTCGTTTTGTCTATCGCAACTTTCCCATTCCGGGGCACGTCAATGGCATTCCGGCCGCTTACGCGGCGGGCGCGGCGGGAAATCAGGGCAAGTTCTTCGAAATGGCCGGCTTGCTCTTTACGAACCAGGGAACCTGGACCGCCATGGACAGCGCGACGCTCGCCACGACCCTCGACGGCTACGCCAAATCTATGGGCCTGAACATGGACAAATTTCACGCCGACATCAATTCCGACGCCGTTAAGGCTAAGGTCGACAAAGACGCGCAAAGCGGCGTAAAAGCCGGCGTTGACTCGACACCGACCTTTTTCTTGAATGGCGTGCTGACCCAGTCGCGAACTTATGATGAATTCAAAGGAGAACTTGATAAAGCCCTCGCCAAATAGCGGTTTCTCTGCCAACCGGCCGTCGCGCCGGCTGGTTTTTGGCATGCTCGTTTTTGCCGGCTTGGGTTTTCTTGACGCCGCCTATTTGACCGTTGAGCATTTCCTCAATCGCGTGCCGCCGTGCTCGATCGTGCATGGTTGCGAAAAGGTCACCACCAGCTCGTATTCGGTCATTTTCGGCGTACCGATGGCGCTCATGGGTGCGCTTTATTATTTGGTCGTCATCGTGGCGCTCATTCTTTACCTTGACCTGCGCCGCGAGCTGATCGTCAAATGGACGGCGCGTTTTACGGTCGTCGGCTTCCTTTTTTCGCTCTGGCTCGTCTATTTGCAACTCTTCGTCATCAAGGCGATCTGCCAATACTGCATCCTTTCTGCGTTATCCTCAACCGGCCTTTTCGTTGTCGGTCTTTTAGTGCTAAGATCGCTTCGCATCGGCGGCACGAACAATGGACAACATACAATGAACAATTAAAGCTTCGCATTTGTTCAGTATTGAATTGTCCATTGTCCATCGTACGTTGTCCATAAGGATTGTTCATAAAATTAATGATTCATTAAAATAAAACAAATATGGAAAACACATACCAAACGGCCGAAGAAAACCAAACGCCCGCCGCGGCTCCCGTTCCGGTCGACAAAACGGCGATCCTCATAAATATTTTACGGACGATGAACGATAACATCGCCGCCGCGCTCCGGCTCTTGGATGCGCCCTCGGCTTCGGTCTCCGCCGCCGCGCCCGTGCGCACGACCCCGCTTCCGGCGCAAACGGCCGGCGTTATGGGCACTATTGTCGAAGGCGTCTTCGACGGCAAAGGCATGGTCGGCCCCGATGGCAAGGAATATCCCATTCCGCCCAACTACGCTTCCAAATCGAAATTGGTCGAAGGCGACATGCTGAAACTCACCATCACCCCGACCGGCGCGTTCATCTTCAAGCAGATCGGCCCGATCGAGCGCGACCGCAAGGTCGGCGCTTTGGTGCACGACCGCGAGGTGGACGAATTCACCGTCATCGTCGGCGACAAGCGCTATCGCGTGCTCAAGGCCTCGATCACTTACTTCCACGGCGCCGACGGCGACGAGGCCGTCATCCTCGTTCCCAAAGCCTCGCCTTCAAAATGGGCGGCGGTCGAGAATGTCATGAAACGCCAGGTCGATCCGGCAACGGTTGGGTTTTAGAGCCTGCGGCGGGATTTAGAACTTAGAACGTAGAACTTAGAACGTAGAACTTAGAACGTAGAACTTAGAACGTAGAACTTAGAACGTAGAACTTAGAACGTAGAACTTAGAAATTGGGACTTGGTCGATTAACTAAGTTCTAGGTTCTAAGTTCTAGTAACAACACCCCGCATGGGCATCGCGCTTTACCGAAAATACCGGCCGCAAACGCTTGCGGAAATAACCGGGCAGAACCACATCCGCATCACGCTCGCGAACGAACTCGCGAACGGTTCGGTGGCGCATGCCTACCTTTTTACCGGCCCCCGGGGGGTTGGTAAAACCAGCATGGCGCGCATCTTTGCGAAGGCGCTCAATTGCCTTAAGCGCAAACCGGGCGAGAGCGAGCCCTGCAACGACTGCGACGCCTGCAACGAGCAGCGCACCGGCCGCTCGATGGATGTCATTGAAATTGACGCGGCCTCCAACACCGGGGTCGACAACGTGCGCGAAAATGTGATCGAGCACGTGCGCTTTGCGCCGACTTCGCGCCGCTATAAAATTTTCATCATCGACGAAGTGCACATGCTTTCGACCTCGGCGTGGAATGCGCTTCTTAAAACGCTTGAAGAGCCGCCGGCGCACGCCATCTTCATCATGGCGACCACCGAAATTCACAAAGTGCCGGCCACCATCATTTCGCGCTGCCAGCGTTTCGATTTCAAGCGCATTCCGCTCGCCTCGATGGTCGAGCGCCTCAAACACATGTCCGTCGGCGAAGGCGTCGAAGTTGATGACGCCGTGCTTGAGGCCGTGGCGCGCTTGGGCGACGGCTGTTTGCGCGATGCTGAAAGCATGCTTGAACAAGTGCTTTCTTTGGATGAGAAAAAGATCGGCTTGGAAGAAGCGGCGCTGGTACTGCCGCGCTCCAACCGCGAGCTGGTCGCCAAATTCATCGACAAGCTGGCCGACCGGCAGGGGAGCGAGGCGATCGACCTGGTCAACAAGCTGGTTGAAGAGGGCGTCGACCTGCAGCAGTTCGTGAATGAGTCGATCGAATATTTGCGCGCGCTCTTGGTCGCCGCTTTGGGCGCGCCATCCGCCGTCGCCGCCACCGATTCGACCAAGCGCTTGAGCGCCGGGCACATCGTCCGCCTCATCAATTCCTTCATGGCCGCGCGCGTCGAACTCAAGTCCACCCCCATCCCGCAGTTGCCGCTCGA